>Ga0070731_10000641_pt1 | contig 43104 bp, 44 predicted proteins | sample Coa_R1_2_FD_66448 | JGI IMG/M metagenome (GOLD analysis project Ga0070731, IMG submission 66448) | Surface soil microbial communities from Centralia Pennsylvania, which are recovering from an underground coalmine fire - Coalmine... | ecosystem: Environmental > Terrestrial > Soil > Unclassified ...
TTCGTTCAGCGCCTCGCCCGAACCGACGCCGAGAAAAACGCGCCCCGGATAAAGCAGACTGAGCGAAGCAAAAGCCTCGGCGACGATTGCCGGATGATAGCGAAGCGTCGGACAGGTTACGGTCGTGCCGATCCACGCCGATTTCGCGCGCTCACCCAGCGCACCCATGGTGACCCAGGCGAGTCCCGAATGCGCCTCGTTCGCCTGCCACGGCTGAAAATGATCGCTGGTGGCAAGAAGGCCGAAACCGGCATCCGCAGCGTGGCGGCCGATCTCGGCGAGCTCGGGCACGGGAAACTGTTCGTGCGCCAGCATGTAGCCGATCGTCGTTTTACGAAGCGGTGTCGTGTGACCTGCGGAACTCATGCCGTTTGATCCTCCGGGCTCGCACTTCGCGAACGCCCGGTTCGCAAGCAGGTTCCTGAGAAGTTGCTTCACGACAAATGCTGTTTCGTCGTAAGTTCAAGGCATGAGACTCCGCAGCGCTATCGTCAGGCTCGTGAGCCTCGGACGCACAATGAACGGTTTGCTGTTGCCCGATTCGTCGAAACAGATTCGCAATCGCGACGTGGATGAGATTGTGGCGCGCTTCAAGGAGCAACTCGGGCCGGGCGGCAAATCGTCTTGGGAGGTGAGGGAAGAGATGCATGACGAACGGGGATTGCCACACTAAGCCGGCCGAACTTGCAGCTGTTTGAAAAACTGTACCGCAAAGGAGCTGGGGTCTTGATGAAACGAGTGTCTATCTTTGCGGGCATCGCGATCGCGTCCGCAATTCCGTTTGCCGTCGCCGCTCCGGCATCAACGGCGAAGGACGTGTTCACTCTGGCGCAGGTGCTCGATTATCCGTACGCGAACGAACTGGCCGCAGCCGAGAATGCCGACCGCATCGCCTGGGTGCGCAACGTCGGCGGCGTGCGCAACGTGTGGGTCGCCGATGGTCCGTCCTACAAGCCCCGCCAGGTCACGCAGTACAAGGAGGATGACGGCCAGGAGATCACCAATCTCACGTTCTCTCCGGACGGGACACATCTCGTGTACGTCCGCGGCGGCGATCATGACGCGAACTGGCCCGCGGAAGGCAATCTGGCGCCCGATCCGGTCTCCGCGCCCGATCAGCCGAAGGTGACGATCTGGGCGGCCTCGCTCACCGGCAGCGCACCGGTGAAAATCGCCGAGGGTGATGCGCCCGCCATCTCGTCGCGCGGCGTCCTTGCGTACATCGCGAGCGACCAGGTGTGGACGGCGCCGCTCGACGGCAAGGGCAAAGCTTCGCGCGTATTCTTCGACCGCGGCAAGGACAGCGATCTCAAATGGTCGCCCGACGGCAGCCGCCTTGCCTTTGTCTCCGATCGCGGCGACCACGCCTTCATCGGCATCTTCGCCGCGAAGGACCGGCCGCTCGCCTGGCTTGCACCTTCGACGGGCCGCGATCTGTCGCCGCGCTGGTCGCCCGACGGCGGGCGCATCGCATTTGTACGCCTGCCCGGCGAAGGCGGCCCGCCGGAGGAAATCTGGGGCATGTGGCTCGGCAAACAGACGCCGCTGCCCTGGGCGATCTGGGTGGCCGACGCGGGCAGCAGCCAGGGGCGCGCGCTCTGGTCCAGTCCCGATTCGATGTCAGGCTCGTTTCCCGATGTCGAGGGCGAGGCGAACCTGCATTGGGCAGCAGGCAACCGGCTCGTCTTCCTCGCCTATCTCGACGACTGGCCGCATCTTTATTCTGTCCCCTCATCCGGCGGCACGCCGCTTCTGCTCACGCCGGGTGCGTTCATGGTCGAGCACGTCGCCGAAAGCCGCGACCGCCGCTTCATGATCTACGACGCCAATACCGGCTCCACGAAAGACGACGACGACCGGCGGCACATTTTCCGTGTGTCCGTGGATCGCGCCGGCCCTGTGGAAATCACCGCCGGCGCCTCGCTCGAATGGACGCCTGTTGCCGCCGGCAGGAACACGGTCGCCTATGTGTCGGCGACGGCGCAACAGCCGCCGCAGGCCGCGGTCGTCGGTCTCGACGGAACGCATGCCCATGTCCTCGACACGGGACCGCTGCCGAAGGACTTTCCGGCCGCACAACTGATCGCGCCGAAATCGGTCAGCTACACTGCGGCGGACGGTACGGCTGTCCATGGACAATTGTTCCAGAAGAGCGGAGCAGGCAAAGCGGAACCCGGGATCATCTTTGTACATGGCGGCCCGCCGCGGCAGATGCTGCTCGGCTGGCACTACATGGATTATTACAGCAATTCCTACGCGGTGAATCAGTATCTCGCGGCGCACGGTTTTACCGTGCTGTCGGTCAATTACCGGCTCGGCATCGGCTATGGCCGCAAGTTTCATCAGCCCGAGCATGCCGGCCCGGCCGGCGCGAGCGAATACCAGGACGTCGTCGCCGGCGCGCATTTCCTCCAACACGTGCCGGGCGTCGATGCCAAACGCATCGGCATGTGGGGCGGCTCCTATGGCGGCTATCTGACCGCGCTCGCGCTCGCCCGCAACTCCGATATCTTCAAGGCGGGCGCCGACATGCACGGCGTACACGACTGGTCGAGCCTGCCGGACATGCCGTTTGCGCAATATCACGGCAATTACGAGAGCAGCTGGCTCGAAGCGGCGAAAAAAACCGCATTCCTCTCTTCGCCCGATGCGAGCGTGGACAGCTGGAAATCGCCCGTGATCCTCATCCAGGGCGACGACGACCGCAACGTACCGTTTCATCAGACCGTCGACCTCGCGCGACGGCTCGACCTTCGTCACGTGCCCTACGAGGAGTTCGTGATTCCGAACGAAATTCACGGCTTCCTGCGCCATGCGTCCTGGCTCGCGGCCGACAGCGCGGCAGTCTCGTTCCTCGCGCGCAGGCTGGATGTACAGAATGCCGGGGGCGCATCGACCGTGGTAGCGCGGTGATCTAAGCTTCGCGCGAAAACCCCTCACCCCGCCCGCGCCGGTATCGCGATGCGATACCGGCGGGGCGACCCTCTCCCGCAAGGGGAGAGGGAAACTGTGCCAGCGACACACCGCATAACGACCATACGCGCGAGACGGCTCGTGGCGTACAGAGCCCTCTCCCTTGCGGGGAGAGCGTGCGCCGAAGGCGCGGGTAAGGCGTATCTAGTGCGCCGACGATTGCTGTCCGCCAGCCGTGGCGGATGTCTTGTGTCCGGCGGGCGTTGGCGAATTTCCATAGCCGCCCGCCACGACGACGGTGAGTCGCGACGGATCGAACAGGCGTTTGGCCGCCTGCTTCACCTGATCGAGCGTGACGGCGTTGATCATGGCGTTTCGGTTCTGGACGTAGCTCACATCGAGGCCGATGCGCTGAAACGTGCTCAGCTGATCGACGGTGCCGAGATTGGAGCTGAAAGCGAGCGGATATGAGCCGGTGAGGTACGTCTTCGCGTCGGCAAGTTCCCTGTCGGTCGGGCCGTTCTGCGCAAAGCCCCTGAGCACGTCGCGGATCACCGCAACCGTCTCCTTCATGCTGCCGCGCCTGGTCGCGACCGATCCGAGCACGAAACCCGCTTTCCGGAGCGATTCGAGCGAGGTGTCCACGTCGTAGGTAAGACCGCGCTTCTCGCGCACTTCCGTCGTCAGCCGCGAGGCGGAGCCGCCGCCGCCAAGAATGTAGTTCGCGACGTATCCGGGAAGGTACTGAGGATCGCTGCGCAGCATTCCGGGGAGACCGAAGAATGCGTTCGGTTGCGGTACATCCATGGGGATCAGCGTAACGCCGGTCTTGCCGCTGTGCACAACGGCGGGAAAGGCGCGGGGCGGCCCGCCGGAGAGACCGCCGAAAGCGCTCTTCAACAACGGCGCCAGGCCGTTCCTGTCCACATCGCCGGAAATCGCCACCTTCAGTCCGCGCGCCACCCAGTGCGTTGCCGCAAACCGGCGCAACTCCGCGGGGGTGATCGCCGCGACGCTTGTCCGCGTACCGACAATGGGATGTGCGTAGGCATGGTCGCCGAAAAACGCCTGGTAAAAACCCTTTTCCGCAACCGCCTCCGGATCGTCCTCCTGGTCGGCGATGTCCGCCTCGATCTGTGCACGTACGCGCGCAATCGCATCGGAGTCGAAGCGCGGATGCGAGAGCGCCGAACCAAGCAGTTGGAACGCGTCCTTCGCATTTCCGGAGAGCGTGACGAGCGTGACCACGACATAGTCGCGCTCCGTCGTGATCGTCAGGCGGATGGCGCGGTTGCCGAGCGCCGTCTGGAAAGCGTCGGAGCGCAGGCTGTCTGCGCCTTCGTCCATCAGCTGGGCGGCAAAATTGGCAAGCCCGGGTTTTCCCGCCGGATCGTAGGCGGAGCCCGCGGGCAATGCGACCGTCATCGCGATGATCGGCAGCGTGTGATCGGTGACAAGCCAGACTTCCTCGCCTTTCGGCGCCGGCAGCGCCTTCACATCGAGCGCCAGCGCGGGCAGGGAAGAACAAAGCGCGCCGAGCAACGCGGCGAAAAAGCGGTCGCGCCAAAGGGCGCGCCGGCCTTTCGCCCCTCTCTCAAGGGGAGGACGAAATGTACGACAACTGTGCCCGAGGAAATTCACGGTGCTTTCCCCGGAAGGAGAAATCCAGTAACGGCTTCGCGTTTGATGACGTCCTGCGCGGCGGCGTTGCGGATCTCGTCGCCGGTGACGGCGCGAATGCGGTTGGGCCATTCGCGAACGTCGTCCACGGTCAGACCGATGGCAAGCGCCTGCCCGTAGGCGGAAGCGAGATCGAGCTGGTTGTCCCGCTGATAGACTGCGCTCGCGACGAGTTGCGTCTTCGCGCGCTCGATGTCGGCGGATTTTGCGATCGTCGTGGAACAGGCCTTGAGGACGGAATCGATGGCCTGCTCGATCGCCTCCATTTTCACGCCGGGCCGGGGAACGGCGTAGACTTCGAACTCTCCGGCGTCGCGCATGTAGCCGGTGTAGGACGCACCCGCATCGGAGGCGAGCCTGCGCGCAACGACGAGCTCCCGGTACAGCGCCGACGTCGCGTCGCCGCCGAGGAGTTGCGCCAGAACGTCGAGCGCTTCGGCTTCCCCCGGTTTGGCCTCGGTGTAGCTCGGGACCCGGTAAAGCCGCATGAACTGCGGCTGCCTTACGTCTTCGCGATAAAGCGCAAGGCGGGTCTCTGCCAGCCGCGGCGGCTGCGCATATTCGGGGCGCGGTACAAGCTGGCGCGCCGGCACCTTGCCGTAGGTCGCCTCCGCATCAAGGCGCACCTGGTCGGGGACGACGTCGCCGGCCACGACCAGGATGGCATTGTTCGGCGCGTAGTGACGCGTATAGTAGCTCTGCGCCTCGATGCGGCCGATCCGGCGCACTTCTTCCGGCCAGCCGATCACGGGCCGTCCGTACGGATGCGAAAGCTGCAGCGCCGCGTCCATCTGTTCGCGCAACAGCGCCTGGGGATCGTTGTCGACCCGCATGCGCCGTTCCTCGAGCACGACATCGCGCTCGGTCCGTACATTGGCATCCGAAAGGTCGAGATTGACCATGCGGTCGGCGTCGAGCCCCATCACCAGGGGCAGCCTGTCCTTTTCGACCTGCACGTAGAACGCCGTATAGTCCTCGGTCGTGAAGGCGTTGTCTTCGCCGCCGTTGCGGGCCACGGTGCGCGAGAACTGGTCGCCGGGCGCGCTGGCCGTGCCGCGAAACATCATGTGTTCGAAGAAATGCGCGAGGCCGGAATTGCCGGGCGGATCGTCGGTCGCGCCGACCCGGTAGAACAGCATCTGCGTCACGGTCGGCGCGCGGTGATCGGGAATGACGATCACCGACAGACCGTTCTGCAGCGCAAACTGAAAGACTTTCGGCTCTTCGGCGGAGGCGGGCGCGCAGAGACTCGCCGCAATGAGTATTGCGGCGAAGCACGCCCTAGAAAATGCCATCAAACCAGCCGCTGCTTTCCTTGTTTATGGTCGCGGAATCCGCCGGCTTTGCAGGTTGCGCGGGGTGGGTTGCCGTCGGACTGCTCGCCACCTGCTGCTGCCCGTTCGCGTTGGCGGCCTGCAGGCGCTGGGCCTCCACATCGGCATTCAAGGGCGAGCCCTTATACGGGTCCGGCGCGCCGAAGATCAGGTCGTCGGTAAAGCTGTCGTCCGTCGCTTCCATGGACTTCAGATCCGAAGCGAGCTGCTTGCGGATCGCATGGTCGGCATTGGCTCCGCCGGAACTGGCGAGGATGATGCGTTCTTCCGGACTGTAATTGCCCGCCATCTGGGCGGCTGCGGTTCCCGGATCTTCGCCGAACAACGCAGCCTGCGCGGAGTCGGTCGGCGAAATCTGGTTTGTCGGCGCCGCGCCCGGTTTGGGCGGGCGCAGGTTGAAATCGGGAGGAACGACGAGCGGCGATTTCGTCACCACCGCAAACTCGTCGGGCGGCTCCTTCACGATACCGGCCGCTTCCCTGACGCTCTCGCAGCCGATCAGCGATACGGCAACCCCGGCAAGCGCAACCATACGCAGGCTCGCGCGCGCAACACTCATTCCGCTCTCCCGCTTTGGCGACTGGCGGCTTCCGGTTCGGGCCGCAACAGCGCATCGTACAGCAGCGCGGCCACGCCCAGCGTGATCGCGCAGTCCGCAACATTGAAGACATACCAATCATAGCCGCGGACGTAAAAGTGAAAAAAATCGGCCACCTTGGTGTAAATGAGCCGGTCGATGAGGTTGCCGATGGCGCCCCCTATGACGAGCCCCAGGGCAGCCGCCAACAGCTTGCGGTTCGCATGCCATAACCACCAGCCGAGCCCCGCAACGGCAACCAACGAAAATATGGCCAGGATGGCCGTGCCCGCGAGCCCATGGGCCGGCAGAAGGCCGTAACTGATCCCGGGATTCCAGACCATGACAAGGTCGAAGAAGGGCAGCACATGGATGTGGTCGCCGGGCCCCATCTCCACGAAATGGAGGCCGTAGAGCAGGAAAAGCTTCGATCCCTGGTCGAGGGCGAGCGCGCCTGCCGCGCAGGCGAGTCCCACATCACGCGGATTCAAGCGGGCACTCCTTCCAGAGCTTCGACGGCGGCGCTGCAGCGCGCGCAGAGGTCCTCATGGCCAGGTATCGCGCCCACTTCAGGCAGGACCATCCAGCACCTGGCGCATTTCTGCCCGGTCGCGTGGCGAAACAGCACCGCGACGCCGGGGACGTCGGGCTGGCGAAAAGCCTCGGCAGGCGGCTCTTCGAGCGAAATCGATGCCGCCGAGGTGATGGCAATTTCGGCGAGGTCGACGGTCGCGAACAGCGCCCCGTCCCTGGCATCGGTGAGATAAAGGATCGGCGCGGCTTCGAGGCTGGCGCCGATGAGCTTGTCCCGGCGCGCAATCTCGAGCGCTCCGGTGACGACGCGCCGGAGCATGCGGATGCGCTGCCACCGCGCGACGGCCGCCTCATCGCCCCAAGCGGCGGGTGTGACCGGGAATTCCCGCAGATGCACGCTGCCTTCCCTCTCCGCGTAACGGCAGTGCCACGACTCCTCCATGGTGAAGCAGAGGATGGGTGCGAACCACGTCACCACGCGGCGGAATGTTTCCTCGATCGTCGTGCGTGCCGCTCTGCGCCGGGGCGAACCCCGGGAGTCGCAGTACAGCACATCCTTCCGGATGTCGAAGTAGAAGGCGGAAAGGTCGTTCGTACAGAAATTGAACAGCTCGGTGTGGACGCGATTGAAATCGAATGTCGCGTATCCGGCGCGGACGATTTCATCCAGTTCGGCGAGCCGGGCGAGAATGTAGCGCTCGAGCGGCGGCATGGAATCGTGCGCGCAGCGTTCGCGCTCCTCAAATCCCGAGAGATTGGCGAGCATGAAGCGGATGGTGTTGCGCAAGCGGCGATAGGAATCGACGTTGGCCTTGATGATGTCGGGCCCGATGCGCAGGTCTTCGGTGAAATCCGAACTTGCCGCCCACAGACGCAGGATGTCAGCGCCGTTTTTGTCGGCGATCGTTTGCGGCAGTACCGTATTGCCGATCGACTTGGACATCTTGTGGCCCTGCTCGTCGAGCACGAAGCCATGCGTCAGCACGGCTCCGTAAGGCGCGCGGCCGCGCGTCCCGCAACTCTCGAGCAGCGACGACTGAAACCAGCCTCGATGTTGATCCGAACCCTCCAGATAGAGGTCGGCGCGTTCGGCTTTTGGCCATGACGGCTCGATCGGATCTTCCACCGTGAAAACATAGGTCGAGCCGGAATCGAACCAGACGTCCAGGACGTCCTTCACCTGCTCGAATTGCGCGGCGTCATGGTCGTTGCCCAGGAATCGTTGCGGGGGCGAATTGAACCACGCGTCCGCGCCCTCCTGTTCGAAAGCCTCGACAATGCGCGCATCCACACGCCTGTCATCGAGAATTTCGCCGCTTTCGCGATGTACAAATATCGCAATGGGGACGCCCCAGGCGCGCTGCCGCGACAGAACCCAGTCGGGCCGCCCTTCCACCATGGCGCCGATGCGGTTCTCGGATTGCGGCGGGTACCAGCGCGTTTCGCGGATGGAATTCATCGCGCGCCGGCGCAACGTATCGCCGTCCAACGCCGCGATCGGCCTGTCGATGGCGGCGAACCACTGCGGCGTCGCGCGGAAAATCACCGGCGCTTTCGAGCGCCAGCTGTGGGGATATTGGTGGCGGAGCGTACCCTTCGCGAGCAGGGCATTCGCAGCGATCAACTCCCGGATCACGGCGCCGTTTGCGTCGCCGTCCTTGCCCTCGGGGGTAAGGACGCGCCTGCCGGCGAAGAGCGGCATCTCGGGATAGAATTTCCCCTCCTCGTCGAGCGTACGCGGCACTTCGAGCCCATGGGCGCGGCCAAGCTCGAAATCGTCTTCGCCGTGTCCCGGCGCGGTGTGTACAAACCCGGTCCCTGCCTCCGCGGTGACATGGGTACCCGGAAGAAGCGGAACGTCGAAATCGAATCCCCTGCCGCGGAAGGGATGCGCACAAACAAGGCCTTCGCAGCTGACCACCTGCCTGCGCAGCAACGAGACTTTGGCATGTGCGGCAACCGTTTCGGCCAACGGATCGCCCAGAACGATACGGTCGCCGGCGTGCGCGAGGCTGCCCTCCTTCACATCGGTGACTTCGTACAGGCCGTACGTCATGTCGCGCGACCAGGCGATCGCGCGATTTCCCGGGATCGTCCACGGGGTGGTGGTCCATATCACCACACTGATGCCCTGCAGCTCCTCGGGGCCGCGGACCACAGGAAATTTGACGTAGATCGTGGGCGAACTCTTCTCGCGGTATTCGACTTCCGCTTCGGCGAGCGCCGTCTTTTCCACCGGCGACCACATCACCGGCCGAAAGCCGCGATAAAGCAGCTTGTTGTGTACGAATTTGTGCAGCTCGCCGGCGATGACCGCTTCGGCGCGGAAGTCCATTGTCAGGTAGGGATTGTCCCATTCGCCGATGCAACCCAGACGCTTGAACTGGGCGCGTTGAACCCCGATCCAGTGCGTCGCGAACTCGCGGCAATCGCGCCGCAGCTGCTCGATCGGAACGTCGTCCTTTGATTTGCCTTCCGCGCGGTATTTCTCCTCGATCTTCCACTCGATCGGCAGGCCGTGGCAGTCCCAGCCGGGCACGTAAGGCGCGTCGCGGCCCAGCATCCCCTGGCTGCGCACGACGAAGTCCTTCAGAATCTTGTTCAAGCCGGTCCCGGAATGGATCTCGCCATTGGCGTAGGGCGGTCCATCATGCAGCACGAAAAGCGGCCGGCCCTTCGCGCGTTCGCGAATGCGGGCATAGAGATCGAGCGAATCCCAGCGCGCAAGCCATTGCGGCTCGCTTTCCGGCAGGCCGGCCTTCATCGGGAAGGACGTACTGGGAAGAAAAACGGTTGCGCGATAATCGCGCGCTGCGGAATCAGGGTTGGAAGATGTCATTCTGCTCGGGCTCTTAAGAGATTCGCGATGGGAATGCGCCGGCTTCGCGCGATCAAAGCGTCATCCGCTAGGGCCGCGCAGCCGGCACGCGAATAATTCGGTTGCGAACCTGGGAACTCATGGCAGGGCCCGTCTCCAGCGAAGGCCTTCTAACAGCCCGCCTTTGACGCGTCCAGCGCGGCGCGTGCCGCCTTCGCGTCGGCATCGATCTGCTGTTTGAGCGCGTCGAGACTGTCAAATCTTGCTTCCGGTCTCAGATACTCCACCAGGTCGACGGCCAAGTGCCTGCCGTAGAGGTCGCCCGAGAAATTGAACAGCCAGGTCTCGAGAAGCGGTACGGGCGATTCGAACATGGGACGGATGCCGAGATTGGCCACGCCTTCGAGGCGGCCCGTGGGCCTCTCGTCTTCCATGATCGTCGCACGAACCGCATAGACGCCGAAGGCAGGCGCCATGTAACCGTGGATGCCCATGTTGGCGGTCGGAACGCCGATTGCGCGGCCGCGGCCGTCGCCATGTTCCACACGCGACTCGATCGTCCAAAAATGTCCCAGCAAATCGGCGGCTTCGCGGGGCCGGCCTTCCTTCAGCGCCTGGCGGATTCGCGACGAAGAGATCTTCCCGTGCCGCTCGTCTTCGACAGCCGGAAAGATCGTAACGCCCAAACCTTCCATTTCGCCCATGTACGCGAGGACGGTCGTGTTGCCGGCGCGGCCCTTGCCAAATTGAAAATCGGACCCCACGACCACCCCGCCCGCGCCAAGCCCCGTGAGCAGCACATTAAGAATGAAGTCCTGGGCCGACGTCCCGGCCATCGCCTTGTCGAAGGTCAGAGCAAACATCGCGTCGGCACCCTGCTCCGCGAGCAGCCGCGCCTTGGTGCGAAAGGGCGTAAGCCGGAAACATTCGGCCGACGAACGGAAATATTCCTGCGGATGCGGCTCGAAGGCGAGCACGCCAAAGATCGCGTTGCGCTCCGCCGCCAGTCTGCGCGTTTCGGCCAGAAGCGCCTGGTGCCCGCGATGCACGCCATCGAAATTGCCGATGGCGATCACGCCGCCTTTGAACTGCTCCGGAACGTCGTCCCAGTGACGAAAAATTCGCATGCCGCCGCGAATCATGCCTTTCGGGGAGGCATCACCGTGGCTTCACCTTCCAGCACCACGACATCTCCCACGCTGCACGCACAGTCGAAGATGACGCGCCGCCGCTCGGGCAACACTTCGCGCACGGTGCAGGTCGCCTTGACGGTGTCGCCAATTCGTACCGGCGCCTTGAAGCGAACATTCAGTCCCACGAATATCGTTCCCGGTCCGGGCATCTCCATGCCGAGCACGGTCGAAACGTAGCTCGCCGCCAGCACGCCGTGGGCAATACGGCCCTTGAAAGGGGTGGCGCGTGCAAACGCCTCGTCGAAATGCACAGGATTGGTATCGCCGCTTACTTCGCCGAACAACCCAATGTCGCGTTCGGTGACAGTTCTTGTGAAGCTCGCCGACATTCCCGGCGAAAGGTCTTCGATTGCGTAGCTCATGACCCGGTTCCGAAATCCGATCCTTTTCTATCCGCCACGTCCCTACCAAACAAGCGCGCGAATTGCGGCAACGACGGATACGCCCGAATCGTCGCAAAGCTTTTCGACGGACGCCGGCGTAAGCTCACGAATATCCTCCCCGTGGATTCCGTCAGCTATGAACATGGCGTCGAGACCCGCGCCGTTGGCGCCACGGACATCCGTTTCGAGCCCGTCGCCAAGCACCAGCACGCGCAGGTCGGAGTGTCCCGCCACCTTCGCGGCAAGTGCGCACGCCGCATCGTAGATCGGCCGGTGCGGCTTTCCGTAGTAGATCGAGACGCCGCCAAGCTGTTCATAAAGGCGCGCCAGGGCGCCCCCGCACCAGATGCGTTGTCCGCCCCGCTGAACCACGATGTCGGGATTGACGCAGAGCAACGGCAGCTTTCGCCGGCCGAGATCGGCAAGACGTTCCCGGTAATCCTCCGGTGATTCGGTGTCGTCGTCGAACAATCCTGTACAGACGACAAGTTGCGCCTCGTCGGCGGTAACGCAGCAGACGCGCAGCCCGGCGAAGACACCGCGGTCGCGTTCCGGACCGATGTGCAGAATATTGAGCGTATGGTCCCGGCTCTGCCGCGCGAGGTCGTCATGCGCGAGAACGCCGGACGTCAGGATCGCGTCGTAGCAGTCCTTGGGGACGTCAAGTTTCTCGAATTGTTTCTCGACATCGCCGACCGGCCGCGGCGCATTCGACAAAAGAATCACCGGACCGCGCTCTTCGCGAAACCGGCGCAGCGCCGCAACGGCCGGAAGATGCGCGCTGCTACCGTCGTGCAGCACACCCCAGATGTCGCAGAGCGCCGCGTCGTAGTTTTGCGCGATCTCGCTGAGGCCGCTGAGGGTGAGAGGCATTGGCCGAGAAACGGGTCGAGCGGGAGTCAACGAATCCTCTGGGAAGCTATTGCGGCATGGCGCGGGGCGCGCCTAGGCTGGCGCAAGCCTTAGCCGAGGACGTGCCATGACTGCAAAGAGCGCCCATGATTTTTCGTTTCGCGGAATCGACGGCGGCGACCTTCCGGTGGCGAGCTTTCAGGGCAAGGTCCTTCTGGTCGTCAATGTCGCGAGCCAGTGCGGGCTCACGCCGCAATACACGGGACTCGAGCGGTTGTGGACGGCGCGGCGCAACGACGGGCTCGTGGTGCTCGGTGTGCCGGCCAACGATTTCGGCGCCCAGGAACCCGGCACGGAAGGCGAAATCAAGACATTCTGCGAGACGCGCTTCGCGGTCGATTTTCCCATGACCGCAAAAGAGCACGTGATCGGTCCCGAGGCGCATCCGCTCTACAAATGGGTCGCCGAAGAACTGGGCGAGGATGCGGCTCCGAAGTGGAATTTCCACAAGTACATTTTCGGCCGGGACGGATCGATCGTGGGAACATTCGGTTCGCGCACGCCGCCCGACTCGCCCGAACTCACCGCGGCCATCGACGCCGCGCTGGCCGGGTGATGCGTCGGCAACCGCAATGAACCTGTTCGACCTCACCGGAAAAGTCGCGCTCGTCACGGGATCGACGCGCGGTATCGGAGAAGCGATCGTGCGCCGTCTGGCGGAGCACGGCGCGCATGTCGTCGTCTCGAGCCGCAAGGCCGATGCGTGCGAACGCGTCGCGCGCGCCATCAACGACGCGCAACGTGCGGACGTCGCGCTGCCCATGCCCTGCAACATCAACCACAAGGAACAGCTTCAGGCGCTGGTCTCGGCGACGCGGGCAAAATGGGGACGCATTGACGTACTTGTCTGCAACGCCGCCCTCAATCCCTATTTCGGCCCGCAGCTCGCCATGCCGGACGAGGCGTTCGACAAGATCATGGCGGCGAACGTACGCTCCAATCACTGGCTCTGCCAGCTTGTCGTTCCCGAAATGGCCGAGCGGCGTGACGGCAGCGTGATCATCGTGTCGTCGATCGGCGGACTAAAAGGCTCCCCGGTAATTGGCGGCTATTGCATTTCCAAAGCGGCGGATTTTCAGCTCGCGCGCAATCTCGCGGTCGAGTACGGCCCGATGAACGTGCGCGTGAACTGCCTTGCGCCGGGACTGATCAGGACGGACTTCGCCCGCGCGCTGTGGGAGAACCCCGACATCCTGAAAGCGTCGACATCGGACACGCCGCTCCGCCGCATCGGCGAACCCGACGAGATCGCCGGCGCCGCCGTGTTCCTGGCCTCGAAGGCGGGCAGCTTCATGAGCGGACAGACCATCGTGATCGACGGCGGCGCCACGATCGCCTGATGCGTGCCGCGCTGATCCCCATCCTGTTATCGGTCCTGCCCGCGTTTGCCGGCAGCCCGGCAGCCGAAGATCCCTTCAAGGGGATCGACTGCAAGAATGCCAAGGTACAGATGGAGTTGAATTATTGCGCCGACCGCGATTTCCAGGCAGCCGACAAAAAGCTCAACGCTGTCTATCGCAAACTGCTCGACAGCGACGATCCGAAGGACAAAGGGCTTCCGAAGACAGCCGAGCGCAACTGGATCGCCTGGCGCGACAGCGAGTGCGCCTATGAGACCGCGGGATCGGAGGGCGGCTCCATTCAGCCGATGGAATATTCCGAGTGCCTGACCCAGAAGACCGAGGCGCGGATCAAGGAGCTTCAGCAATAGAGCGGCTGAAGAGCAGTCGTACGTTCAAAGTGAGACCGCCACGCGCCCTCATCCTTCGACAGGCTCAGGATGAGGGCAAAAAAGAGCCTCACCCTGAGCTTGTCGAAGGGTGAGGTTGATTTCCTGCGAACATTTCCGAGTCGGTCCAGTCAGACCTTCAACACCTCCTCCGCGGATTTGTACGGCAGGTGCTGGAATTCAGCCACGGCCTTGTACGTCAAATGATGCTTGTAGATATTCAGTCCTTCGCGCAGATGCGGGCTGCGCCGCATGGCCTCTTCCGGACCCTGATCGGCGAGTGCAATGGTAAACGGCAGCGTCGCATTGTTGAGCGCAAAGGTCGACGTTCGCGCGACGCCACCGGGCATGTTGGCCACGGCGTAGTGCACAACGCCATCCACCATGTAGGTCGGCTCGTCGTGCGTCGTCGCGTGCGAAGTTTCGGCGCAACCGCCCTGGTCGATGGCAACATCGACAATCACCGAGCCTTTTTTCATCTGCTCGACCATTTTCCTCGTGATCAGTTTCGGAGCCGCTGCGCCCGGCAGAAGCACGCCGCCGATGACGAGATCGGCCTCCAATACCTGCTCTTCGATGGCATCGATGGTCGAATAGACGGTGCTGAGGCGCGACCCGAATTGCAGATCGAGTTCGTTCAGGCGTCGCAGCGAAACGTCGAGGATGGTCACATGCGCTTCGAGGCCCATCGCCATGCGCGCCGCGTTTGTACCGACGACGCCCCCGCCCAGGATCACCACTTTCGCCGCCGCAACGCCCGGCACGCCACCGAGCAGCATGCCGCGTCCGCCCTGCGCGATTTCGAGGCTGTGCGCGCCCGCCTGGATCGACATGCGGCCGGCCACTTCGCTCATCGGCGCAAGCAGCGGCAGCCCGCCGCGCGCATCCGTCACCGTTTCATAGGCAATGGCGATTGCGCCGGATTCGATCAGGCCCTTGGTCTGCGCCGGATCGGGCGCAAGATGGAGATAGGTGAACAGCGTCTGTCCCGGTCGCAGGCGCTTGATCTCGACGGCCTGCGGCTCCTTCACCTTCACGATCATGTCGGCGGTGGCGAAGATTTCGTCGGGGCCGTCGATCAGCTTTGCGCCGGCGCGTTCGTACATCTCGCCGGTGAGACCGATCGCGTCGCCGGCATGCTTTTCGATCATCACCTGATGACCGTGCGAGGTCAGTTCGCGGACCGCCGCGGGCGTGAGCCCGACCCGGTATTCGCGGTTCTTGATTTCCTTGGGAACGCCGATGCGCATGGAGCCTCTCGCGGGTTAAAGGGGATTACCAGCGGCCCTTCGCTTCCAGGACCGCAAAAAAAAGAAACACGGGAAGTTCGATGGCTGCCGCATACCACAGGATCTGCGGATCGATCACCCGGTTTGTCGCATGCAAAAGCATGATGCTGGCGAAATAAAGCGCCGTGGTCATAAGCACCGGCACGACCAGCACAAAACCGATCAGCGACAGTCTGCGTCCAATGTGCATCGCCCCTCTCAGTCCAGGCGCCCGAGCACGGCTCGAATGCCCTCGATCATTCGCGCAATCTCGCTTTCGGAGATGATCAGCGCGGGCGCAAGCGCGATTGTATCGCCCGACACCCTCAGCACCAGATTCTGCTCGGCGAACGCGCGCGTGAGGACCTCATAACCCTTGCGGCCGGGGCTGCTCAAGTCCGGCGCAATGTCGATACCCGCAGCGAGGCCGACATTCCGGATATCGACGACGTGCGGCGCAGCGCGCAGCGAATGCACAGCGTTTTCGAAAGCAGACTCGAGCACCCGCGCACGTTCGAACAGGCTTTCGTCGCGATACACGTCGAGGCAGGCAAGTGCGGCGGCGCAGGCGAGCGGATGCGCCGAATAGGTGTGCCCGTGAAACAGCTCAATGGTGTTCTCGGGGCCCTGCATAAAGGCATCGTGAATTTTCCCGGAGACGATCACGCCGCCCATGGGAACTGCCCCGTTGGTCACGCCTTTGGCGAACACGATCATGTCCGGCGTAACGCCGTACCGTTCGCTTGCGAAGGCGTGGCCTAGTCTGCCGAACGCGGTGATCACTTCGTCGAAGATCAGAAGAATGCCGTGCGCATCGCAGATTGCGCGTAGCCGTTTCAGATAGCCGAATGGCGCGGCGAACACGCCGGCAGAACCGGCCATCGGCTCGACGATGACCGCCGCAATCGTCTCCGCGCCGTGTATCGCAATAGCGCGCGTGAGCGCATCGGCAAAGTCCACGCCGCCTGATTCAGGTTCGCCGCGCGTGAACGCCATGCGCGCGCGGTCGTAGGGCAGCGGCAGATGATCGTCGGTCCCGGCAAGAAGCGGGCCGAAATGCCGGCGGTTGTTCCCGATCCCGCCGACCGAAATTCCGGCAAGCGTCGCGCCGTGATAGCCGCGTTCGCGGCCTATCAGCCGGAAGCGGGACCCCTGTCCAATCTTGTGGAAGTAGCCGCGCGCGATTTTCAGCGCGGCATCGACCGCCTCGGAACCCGAATTGACGAAGAACACATGATCCAATCCGGGCGGTGCCAGGTCGGCTATCCGGCCTGCGATTTCAAAAGCAGCAGGGTGTCCGAACTGGAATGTCGGCGCGTAGTCGAGTGTACCGGCTGCTGCCCGGATCGCGTCCGTGATCTGCGCACGCCCGTGACCTGCATTCACGCACCAAAGGCCCGAGCAGGTATCGAGGAGCGCCCGCCCGCTCTCGTCGTAGAAATGCATGCCTTCGGCTCGCGCGAGCATCCGCGGCGTGCGACGGAAGGCCCGATTTGCCGTGAACGGGAGCCATAGCGCCGAGAGATCGTTGCGGGGTGCCGCGGTCCTCCGGGCTTGGGCTGCGGATTTCATCCCGGGTGTTTACGCGCCTGGGGCATTCGGGCCAAGCGCAGGCGAGAGCGTCAAAAAGGCTTCGGCCCCGGCGCCGATCCGCCGAGGCCGAAAAGTGTCAGATCTGATCGCACCGCCTAGCGGTGCCAATGGCCCCCGTGCCAGTAGCCACCGTGCCAACCGCCGCCGTGCCAGCCCACGCCGCGCCAGCCGCCGCGGAAACCCGTATGCCAGCCGCCGTGCCACCAAACCCAAGGATGACCGCCCCACCAGCGATAATAGTGCGGGCCATAAACCCACGCGCCGCCGATATAAACGGGATAGCTGTACGAATAGTAGCCGCAGGAGCCGTATGCGCATGGCGGCGCAGCATAGACGGGCGCCACCGGCACGCCGACGCCGATACCGACTGTCACGCCGGCACTCGCCGGTGCGGTCGTTGCGATGGCAGTTCCCGCCATCATCAGGGCACCAAGTGCCAGTTTTCCAAGATGCTTCATCGCTCCCAGTCCTTTCGCGCGAACGGACCCCTCCGTTCTCAGCACCCATTATCGCCTGCAGTCCTGAACCGGCGGTGAATGGCGGTGTAAGAAAATCTGCAGGCCACCAGGGTCGGGGAGTCCGGTACAGGAAACATCCGCATTGGAAAAATTACGGCCCCGGCGGAATTCCGCCGGGGCCGTACGCAATTTACAGGAGGCCTGCCGGTCTAGCGCCGCCAGCCCCAGTGGCCGCCATGCCATCCGCCGCGCCAACCCCAGCCGGGATGCCCGCGCCAGCCGTAGCCGCGCCAGCCCCAGCCGCCGCCCCAGCCCACCCCCACGTACGGACCACCATAGTAGCCGCCGTAGTAGCCGGGGTAGCCGTAATAGCCCGGGTAGCCGTAATAGCCAGGATAGCCGTAATACCCCGGGAAGCCGACGCCGACGCCCACGACGACGCGCGCGTCCGCGGGGGCCGTCAGGGCAGCTGTCGTTGCGACGGCGGTCCCCGCCATCAGCAAGGCCCCAGCCGCAATTTTTCCAAATCGAGTCATCGCTCTTTTCCTTCTTCTCATCGTCTTTTGAACGGGACCCCTCCGTTCATGCCCGGGATTATCATCCGTGCGGGCTGAACCCGCGATGAATGGGCTTTTCATAAAATCGGCGATTTTCAGGCAGAACGGCCGCGGGCCTCGATGGGCCAGATCGCGTCCAGCCGTTCGCCCCGTATCAAATGATAGCAATCATAAAGGTTGACGGTCGGATCGCAGTGCGGAACGGCACACGTTACCACGTCGCCCGGCTTTAACCGCCCCTGGTCCGGTGCGTACAGGATCCCGCCCTGCTCGTCGCCGAAGAAGAAATAACCCGCGCCGGGAGGAGCACCGCTGACGATCTGTGGCGGCCCTGCATCGGTCGCAAAGGCCTTGAAGCCGGCATCGGTCGTCGCCAGTCCGTCGCGATTGGCGCTGATCACCGTCGTCTGCACAAAGAGCGCTGTTTCGAACGGCGCCGGGCTTCCGGATTTTTCCCAGACGTCGTTGTACTGACGGTCCATGAAGACGTACGAGCCGACCTGCAATTCCGTGAGGATCCGCGCATCGGGATCGATGTCGAACGTTCCCGTACCGCCTCCAGTCAGGATGTCGGGCGCGATCCCTTCGCCGCGCAGCCGCCGGCAGAAATCGGCGAGTTCGCCAAGCGCGGCGAGCGACCTGTCGCGTCGCTCGTTGCCCGATTCGAGGTGCTGCAGGTTGCCCGCGTAGCACTGCAGGCCCTTGAATTCGAATGCCGGATTGCGCGCGACCATCTGCACAAGCTGAGCGGCATTGTCGCCGGGCCGTACGCCCGTACGTCCCATGCCAGGATCCATGTCGACAAGCAGCCGAAGTTTCCGGCCATGCGCGGTTGCGGCCTCGGCCAGCTTCGCCGCTGTCCCGGCATTGTCGCAAACCGCCATGAGATTGCCGACGCGGGCATTGAGCTGCATCAGCCGCGCGATCCCCCGGTCGGTCACGACGGGCGAGGTGATCAGGATCGAATCGACGCCTGCATCGGCCAGTGCTTCGGCTTCGCCGAGCTTTGCCGCGCAAATGCCGAGCGCTCCCGCCGCAATCTGGCGGCCCGCGATCTCCGCGCATTTGTGCGTCTTGGCGTGCGGGCGCAACGCAATGCCGCGGGCGCGCGCGAACGCCGCCATGCGCGCGACGTTTCGCTCGAAAATGTCGAGATCGATCACGAGCGCCGGCGTCGCCAGCTCGTAGCGCCCGCCCGCTTTGCCGATCAGCGCGGCATTGATCTCTTGCGCGCCCGTTTGCTGCCTCGTCATCATGGCGTCGTTCATGACCCCGCTTGTCCTCATTCTTCTTTCCGCCGCCACGCATGCCCTCGTCAATGTCCTGACGAAGGGCGCGCGGGACAAATACGCGATGCGCCTTCTGATCGGCGTCACATCGGCGCTGATTGTCGCGCCGGCGCTTTTTGTCGTGCCGCTGCCGCGGGGAATCGCCGTCTGGTTCCTCTTCGGTACGGCCTTCGTACACGCGTTCTACGAGCTGTTCCTCGTCAAATCCTATGAAAACGCCGCCTTCTCGGCCGTCTACCCGGTCGCGCGCGGGACGGGGCCGCTGTTCACCACCATAGGCGCGATCCTTATTCTCCGGGAGCACCCTCCCCCGGTTCAGATCGCCGGTATCCTCCTCGTTTCGGCCGGCGTCATTGCGATCGGCTTCTCGCACCGCGCGAGCCTGGGAATCCGGACCGGTCTCGGCTACGCGCTTGCCACCGGCGTTACCATCGGCTGCTACACGCTCATCGACGCATCCGGTGTTCGTTCGGTCATCAATCCGCTGAGTTACGTGCTCTGGTTTTTCGTCGCCCATGGCCTTTGTGTGCTCGTCACCGCACCGGGCATTCGCGGCGGCCGCGTCGTTGTCGAAGCGCGGCGGCAATGGAAACTTGGAATTCTCGTCGCCGTGCTCTCCATGTTCAGCTATGGCGCGGCGATGTTTGCCTGGCGTTACGGTGCGACGGCGCAGCTCGCCGCCTTGCGCGAAACAAGTGTCCTCTTCGGGACTGCGCTGGCGATGCAGTTCCTGGGCGAAAGGATGACGCCGCGCCGCTGGATGGCGGCGTGCGGCATCGCCCTCGGTGCAATTCTGCTTCAATTCCAATGATTCATTCCGCGCAGCGTAGGTCCGCAGCCAGCTTCCTGCTCCTTTGTGCTCTTCGTGGTGAAAAAACGCTCCGGGGGGCTCTCGCGACTCCGCGTGCAATCGGTCAGACCGACCGCTAGATTGACCCAATGAATCAACAGAACCGGTATGTGGACCCCCTCGAGGCAGCATTCGGGGAAGAGGCGCAGCGGCGCGTGCTCTCCTCTGAACCGCGCTATCTCGAAGGACTGAACAAAGAGCAGCGCGAAGCCGTGGTCTCGCTTGAGGGCGCGGTGCTCGTGCTCGCGGGCGCCGGCACCGGCAAGACGCGGGTCTTGACCACGCGGCTCGCGCATATTCTCGCCACGCGCCGGGCGTGGCCCGGGCAGATGCTCGCGGTCACCTTCACCAACAAGGCGGCGCGCGAGATGAAAGAGCGCATCGGCACACTGATCGGCGGCGTGGTCGAAGGCATGCAATGGCTTGGCACGTTTCATTCCATCGGCGCGCGCATGTTGCGCCGGCATGCCGAACTCGCCGGGCTGAAATCGAATTTCACCATCCTCGACACCGATGATCAGCTCCGCCTGATCAAGCAGGTGCTCGATGCCGCCAACATCGACGAAAAGCGCTGGCCCGCGCGCACGCTTGCTGCGTACATCGACGGGTGGAAGAACAGGGGGATCGGACCCGCGGAAGTGACGGAAGGCGAATCGCAATCCTTTGCGTTCGGCAAGGGACGCGCGCTTTACCGTGCCTATCAGGAACGGCTGAAGTCGCTCAATGCCACGGATTTCGGCGACCTGCTGCTCGATACGCTGAACATTCTGAAGTCACAGCCGGAGATCCTTGCCGATTACCGCGCGCGCTTCCGCTACATACTGGTCGACGAATACCAGGACACCAATATCGTACAATATCTGTGGCTCAAGCTTCTCGCGGGCTCGAAAGGGAACCTCTGCGTCGTCGGCGACGATGATCAGTCCATCTATGGCTGGCGCGGCGCCGAGATCGAAAACATCCTGCGTTTCGAGCGCGATTTTCCCGGCGCGAAGGTCATCCGGCTTGAGCGGAATTACCGCTCGACGTCGGCAATCTTGGGCGCCGCTTCCGGTCTCATCGCCGCAAACAAGGGGCGACTGGGAAAGACGCTGTGGACCGAGGGCGATCCCGGCGAGCGCATCCGTGTACAGGGCGTGTGGGATGCCGAAGAAGAAGCGCGCGCGATCGCAACCGACGCCGAACAGCTGCATCGCGATGATCATCCGTATTCGGAAATGGCGGTGCTGGTGCGCGCGAGCTTCCAGATGCGCGAGTTTGAAGACCGCTTCCTGACGCTCGGCATCCCCTATCGCGTCATCGGCGGCCCACGCTTTTACGAACGCGCGGAAATTCGCGATGCCATGGCGTACTTCCGCCTGATCGCCCAGGGCGACGACGATCTGGCTTTCGAGCGCATCGTCAACCGGCCGAAACGGGGCATCGGTGAAGCAAGCATCGCCGCGCTGCATACGTTCGCCCGCAAGCAGTCCCTCCCGCTGCTCGCCGCCGCGCGCGACATTGCCGAGACGGACGAGGTGCCACCCAAGGCGCGCCGCGCGCTGGCCGATCTCGCCGCGATGATTGGGCGTTGGAGCGATGCGTCGCGCCACATCGGGCATGTCGAGCTGGCCGAAATCGTGCTTGATGAATCCGGCTACACCGACATGCTGAAGAACGACAAATCGCCGGAAGCGCCGGGCCGGCTCGAAAATCTGAAGGAACTTGTCCGCTCGATGGAGCAGTTCGAATCGCTCACGGGCTTTCTCGAACACGTCGCGCTGGTGATGGAGCTCGAGCAGAACGAAACCGAAGACCGGCTGAATCTGATGACCCTCCACGCCGCGAAGGGCCTCGAATTCGACACCGTGTTTCTGCCGGGCTGGGAAGAAGGCCTGTTTCCCTCGCAGCGCACGATGGACGAAAACGGCCTGGCGGGGCTCGAAGAAGAGCGGCGCCTCGCCTATGTGGGACTGACGCGGGCGAAAAAGCACGTACGCGTGAGCTTCGCCGCAAATCGTCGTGTACACGGCAACTGGCAAAGCGCACTCCCTTCGCGTTTCATCTCCGAACTGCCGGAAGAGCATGTCGATGCCGTCATCGACGAAGGCTTCTATGGCGGCTATGTCGGGTTTCGCGACAACGCGACGAATGCGGGTTTCGCGAGCACCTATGACAGCCCGGGCTGGAAACGCGCGCAGGCGAACCGCGCCGCGAGCGCCGAACGCACGCGCCCGCCGCTCATCGAAGCACAGGCGCATGTGGTACAGACGACCGACCCGGGTTCCGCGACGTACTCGCGCGGCGACCGCGTCTTCCACCAGAAATTCGGCTACGGGCGCGTCAGCGCCGTGGAAGGCAACAAGCTCACCATCGATTTCGACAAGGCCGGCGCCAAGCGCGTCATCGACAATTTCGTGACCCGCGCGTGAGTTCAGGGGGTCATCGGCCAACTCGGAATTTCGGTAGTATCGCCGCCTGAGTCGGTTAGAGCCGCAATAGGGGGAGAGGCGAAATGCGGATAGTTGGGGCAGCGGCGATTCCGATCTTTTCGGAACAATTTGACATTTTGTCCTTTATAAGAGACAGTCTCCGGTTATCGAGGTTCCGGCAGACCGAGGAAATATGCGGAATGGTTTGCCGGACTGAGAGACCGCGAGGCCCGCGTACGCATAGCCGTCCGCATCCGCCGTTTGTCGCTTGGCAATCCCGGTGACGTAAGGCCAGTTAGCGGCGGCGTGTCCGAAATGCGGATCGATTACGGGCCGGGGTATCGAGTGTACTTCGCCCGGCGCGGACAAGTGATTGTCGTTCTGCTCTGCGGCGGCGACAAACGAAAACAGGATCGTGACATTGCGCGCGCCATTGAGCTGGCGCAGGAAGTCTAGAGGACGGTAATGGCTCGCAAAACGCTTCGTTGGGATGTCGCAGACGTACTTGAAAGCAAAGAGGACATCGCTTCCTATCTCGACGCCGTGCTCGAGGATGGTGATCCCGAACTGCTCAAGGCTGCACTCGGCGACATCGCGCGCGCCAAAGGCATGACAGAAATCTCTGAGGCCTCCGGCCTCGGCCGAGCCAATTTGTACAAGGCGCTTTCGCCGGATGGCAATCCGGAATTTGCCACCGTGGCGCGCGTGCTTAAGGCGCTGGGACTTCGGCTCTCCGTCGCGGCGTAATCGACAATTTCGTGACCCGGGCTTGATGTCGGGACTCTCGCGGTGACGATGCTCGCAGCAGACAAGCCGATGAAGACGCTGCACCCGGCGGGTACCGAAACCGAGGTAATCGCCGAACTTGAGCGATACATGCCGGGCTGGCGACCGATCACCCAAGATTCGGCTCCCTGGCACGACCTGAGAATTGGCGGTGATGACGCGTGGGAATTTCTGGAAGAAATCGTGGATCGTTATAGAGTGAGTTTCGAAGGCATGCAGTTCCATGAATTACTTCCCTCACAACCACGGAAGTGGCCCCCCTCTGGCGACTGGCAGAGCGGTTGGGAAGCGCCCAAACAAAGCGTCGACGTTTTACCGTTCGTCACCTTCTGGCTGTGATCGAACGCGGAAGCTCGTTTGAACCCGAAAATTCAAATTAGGGCACTACCTCGCATGAGATGGCCAATTGCCGCCGCCGCTGCAACGCTGGTGCTTCCTCCCGGCAGTCCGCCGATGGAAATGGTCACCGTGAACTTGCACAAGGACAGTTGCGCGAAATTCCAGCAAAGCGGCGCCGTGGTTCAGAAGATCTACCTTATGATGGCATCAAGTCACATAAAACGAACATTCAGCATTCGCTTTACCAGCGAGGAACTCTCGCAACCGATGCTGACCTATTGTGCCGCCAACCCAACGACAATCCTCGAAAATGCTGCGGACGCGGTTGAAGCGCAGCTATCCGCACCCGAAAATTCAAATTAGGATACGCGCAAATGGACGGTAGCGGCGCAGGCAAGGTGAGCGGTCGCTGTCTTTGTGGGGCGGTCGAGATCGAGATCGACTTTCCCGCGTTCTGGGCGTGGCACGATCACGGCAGGCCGAGCCGCCTCGCCCACGGCGCGGGTTGCGCGACGTACATCGGTTGCTGGCGCAAGCACGTGCGAATCCGGAAGGGCGCGCGCACCCTCACGCAGTTCGAAGACAAAACGACGAACACCTCGCGAAAATTCTGTTCGAAATGCGGAACGCCGCTTCTGTACGAAAAGAAGCGCGCGCCGCACATGGTGAACATACCGCGCGCCCTGTTTGACGGCCGAACGGGGCGCGAGCCGCGTTACCACCTGAATTTCGCCGAACGGCCGGACTGGACGTGGACCGGTGAAAAACTCGTGCCGCTCAAAGGCTTTCCCGGCGTGGTGTGGGAGCGCCCGAAAACGAGAAAGCGTGACACTCCGCGCGATCTCGAGGAAAAAGAGATATTCCAGGGTGGCCGGCTAAAGCCACATTTGTGAGATCACGGACGCGGCGGCTCGGCGGGCGGGTCGCGGCGCTTCGTGCGGGACACAGCAGACATGATGCCGATTCCGATCAACACCAGCGCGCCCACGATGATCCAGGTCTGCGGGATATGGACGAGCCACGCGCCGTAAATGAGCCCGGCGAGCAGCACAATGAAACCAATCACGTAGAGCGCAAACGCGGTCATCGGCGCCTCCTGCATTGAGGAATTCGAGGGATAACCACTGCGGATGCTCGTTTGTTCCGCGTCGGGCATCCTCACCCCGCGTACCGGCCGTGCCGACAGGTGTGGTTTTCTGATAATGGTCGGACGGTCATAGGAGCCAGGGATGTCGGCACTGTTGTTCGAAAAAACCGGGATGGTCGTCACGCTGACGATCAACCGCCCGGACGCGCGCAATCCGCTGGGCGAGGAGGGCGACGGCGAACTCTTCGAAGATGCGGTGCGCCGTATCAACGGCGACCGCAAGGTTCGCTGCGCCATCCTGACCGGCGCCGGCAAAGCCTTCTCCGGTGGGGGAAATCTGAAAGCGATGCGGGAAAAGTCCGGCGCGTTTTCCGGGGGCGGAATGCGCATCCGCGAAGGCTACAGGAGCGCCATTCACCGCATGGTGCGGGCGATCTGGAGTATCGAAGTGCCGCTGATCGCGGCAGTGAACGGACCGGCCATCGGTCTCGGCAACGACGTGGCGTGCCTTGCCGATCTGCGCATAGCGGCCGACAGCGCGGTTTTTGCCGCGAGCTTCCTGAAAATGGGACTGGTACCGGGAGACGGCGGCGCCTGGATTCTGCCGCGCGTGATCGGCCGCGCCCGCGCCGCCGAATTGTTCTTCACCGGCGACAGCATCGACGCGGCGACGGCGCTGGCCTGGGGCCTTGTTTCCCGGGTGGCACCGGCAGCCGATCTCATGAAGGAGGCCAACGCTCTGGCGGCACGCATCTGCCGCCAGCCGCCGGATGTCCTGCGTCTCACCAAGCGGCTGATGCGCGATGGCGAAAATACCGGTTTCGAAACGCTCATGGAGATGTCCGCTGCCTTTCAGTCGCTTGCGCACCTCACGAAAGATCACGGCGAAGCCGTCGCAGCCTTCTTCGAAAAGCGTACGCCGGAATTCAAAGGCGAGTGATCTCTCAGAATGAATTTTGCGCCCGCGATTGTCTCGCCCTGCATCAAGGTGTGCACGATGGATCCCGCGACAGGTCTCTGCGCGGGCTGCGGGCGCACGCTGGACGAGATCGCGCGCTGGGGCGGTATGAGCAATGCCGAGCGCGAGGCGATCATGCGCGAGTTGCCAGCGCGCCGCGCGCGCGATAAGCAGCCCCGCTGATCCTTCGACAAGCTGAGGATGATATTACCAGGGTAGGTCCCCTCACCCTGAGCCTGTCGAAGGGTGAGGGACAATGCTGAACCAATCGCGGCCCCCCAACTTGGAATCCCGATGAAACCCCGCTCCGATATCCGGGCCAACACCTACGAATACGAAACCGAAGCGCTCGTCACGCCGAACGGCTTTCGCGAGTACGATGCGCGCTGGCTGTTCGGGAAAGAGATCAATCTTCTCGGCGTCGAGACGCTCGGACTGGGACTTGGAACGTATTTTCACGAGCGCGGCGTCGAGCCCAAGGTCGTCGTCGGGCACGATTACCGCTCCTATTCGCTGTCCATAAAACAGGCGCTCACAATTGGTTTGATGCGCGCAGGCTGCCATGTCGTCGACATCGGCATGGTGACGACGCCGATCTCCTACTTCGCGCAATTCGCGCTCGGCGCGCCCTGCGTCGCGATGGTGACGGCGAGCCATAACGAGAACGGCTGGACGGGTGTGAAGATGGGCGCGGAGCGGCCGCTGACCTTCGGACCCGACGAGATGCTGCGGCTGAAGGAAATCGTTCTCGGCGGCAAGGGCATCGCGCGCGACGGCGGGCGTTCCTCGTACGTCAACGACATCCGCGAGCGTTATCTTGCCGCCATTACCGAGGGCCACCGCCTTTCGCGCCCCATGCGGGTCGCGGTTGCCTGTGGCAACGGCACGGCAGGCGCGTTCGGACCCGAGGCGCTCCGGCGCATCGGCGCGGCGGTGATCGAGGTTGATTGTACGCTCGATTACACCTTCCCGAATTACAACCCCAACACCGAAGACATGACCATGCTGCACGCGATGGCGGAAGCCGTGCGCGCGCACGATGCCGAAATCTGCATCGGCTTCGACGGCGATGGCGACCGTTGCGGCGTCGTCGACGACAGGGGCGAGGAGATTTTCGCCGACAAGGTGGGCGTGCTGCTCGCGCGCGATCTCTCGGCGCGGCTGCCCGGCGCCAAGTTTGTCGTCGATGTGAAGTCGACGGGATTGTTCGAAACCGATCCCGTACTGAAACAGCGCGGCGTCGTCACCGATTACTGGAAGACCGGTCATTCCTACATCAAGCGGCGCACGGCCGAACTCCATGCGCTCGCAGGTTTCGAAAAGAGCGGCCATTACTTTTTCAATCCGCCGATCGGACGGGGCTATGACGACGGCATCGTCGCGGCGATTGCGGTGCTCGAAATGCTCGACCGCGCGGACGGAAAGAAGATGTCGGAACTCGTCGCCGGACTTCCGCGCACCTGGGGCTCTCCGACGATGGCGCCGTACTGCCCCGACGACAGGAAATATGCCGTCGTCGCTGCGCTGACGAAGGAATACCAGGACTTGCAGGCACGCGGCGAAACCCTGCTCGGCCAGAAGATCACGCGCCTCGTCACCGTCAACGGTGTGCGCGTGGCACTGGAAGACGGTACATGGGGCCTCGTGCGGGCGTCATCCAACAAGCCGTCGCTGGTCGTGGTGGTCGAAAGCCCGACTTCCGAAGCGAACATGCGCGCGATGTTTGCCGACATCGACAGGCGTCTTTCCCACCATCCGGAAGTCGGCGCCTACGACCAGAAAATCTAGAGCGTCGAACATTTGATGCGCAGAGAGCGCAGACCCCTCACCCCGCTCGCGTTCCGCGAGCGACCCTCTCCCGCAAGTGGAGAGGGAGTGAACCGTCGATAACGTACAGAATTCGCCAGTCATCCCCTTCTCCCCCTGCGGGAGAAGGTGGCCGCGCATCCGCGCGGCCGGATGAGGGGGCATTCCACTGTGTCCTCAGCGCTGAGCTTTGGGCGTCGGAACGAGTCGAGTTCTACGTGAACGCGTCCCAGAGCATGCGCCCGGTGGCGATGACGATCAGCCCCGCGAACACAAACCTAAGCCGGCGCAAATCCATCATGTGGGCGAGCGCCGCCCCGGCCGGCTCTGTCGCGAGCAGCACCGGCGCAATCAGGGCAAATCCCAGGAGATTGACGTAACCCAGCGAATCCGGTGGCAGTCCGGGCGCACTCCATCCCGCGATAACAAAAGCCGCCGTTGCCGCAATCGCAACGAACAGCGCCGAAAGCCGGACCCTCATGCGGCGCTGGTCACCTTCAAGGTCCTGCAGCCTGGACAGGCAGCGGCTGATCGTATCCGCCGCAATACCCGTCAGCGACGCGACGAGCCCGCTCAACGACATCAAACCGGCAAAGCTTCGCCCGGCGGGCGGTACAATGCCGATGCGCGTGTCAAGCGCGAGCTCGAAAACGACCGGAAGGGCCACAATCGCGAACAAGAGCGCCAGAACGCTTCCGCTCACGAGCGCCGCTGCCGCGGAACCGATCGCACCCCCGATTACAGCGGCGACGACGTCGATTCGCGCTTGCCGCCAGGCGATTCGGGCTTTCGCATTCTGTACGTGTGCGAGCGCGGCCGGGATCATCGCCGCAAGCGACGTCGCGATCGCGATGTGCATGCGCACGCCGGGGCCGATCCCGAGGGCGGCCATCACGTGGTACAGCACCGGAACTATGACGATGCCGCCGCCGATGCCCAGCACGCCGGCGGCCAGCCCGCTCACCGCCCCGGCGATGACGAGCCCGAGCGCGAAGACGCCGAGGTCGCTCTGCGATGTGGTATGAAGAAAATCCATGTCCACGTGGCGGCGTCAGCGTTTGGTATCTGACGCGAAGCCATCTCAGGCTGCGGCGGGAAGGCGCGGCGCGATGTGGAGCAGCGCGGCGCGAAGCGTTTCCGCATTTGCGCCGGCTCGCGTCGCGTTTTCGCTCAAATGCTTGCGGAACCGGCGTGCACCGGGCCGTCCGTTGAACAGCCCGAGCAAATGCCGTGTCATCGCGTTGAGTGGCACGCCATCACCGAGCTTGCGCTCCACATAGGTCATGTACGCTTCTACCGCGCTTTCCACATAGCGCGGCGCATCACCGAACAGGCGCGCGTCCACATCCGCCAGCAGCAGCGGACTCTCGTAGGCGGCACGTCCCATCATCACGCCGTCCACATGCGCAAGATGATGCTCGGCTTCATCTAGGGAAGAGATACCGCCGTTGAGAACAAGGGTGAGATGCGGATTCTCGCGCTTTACCTGATACACCAGTTCATAATCGAGCGGGGGCACTTCGCGGTTCTCTCTTGGGGATAGCCCTGCGAGCCAGGCCTTGCGCGCGTGAACGAAAAAAATGTCCACGCCCGTGGCGGCACAGGCGGCAATGAGCGCACGCAGGCTTTCCGCCGGATCCTGGTCATCGACGCCGATCCGGCACTTGACGGTTACAGGAATCCGTACAGCCGCGCGCATGGCGGAAACGCATTCGGCGACGAGCGCAGGTTCGCGCATGAGGCAGGCGCCGAATTTTCCGGATTGCACCCGGTCCGAAGGACAGCCGACATTGAGATTGATCTCGTCATAGCCAAACTCTTCCGCGATCGACGCTGCAATTGCGAGACGCGCCGGTTCCGCGCCGCCGAGCTGCAGCGCGACCGGATGTTCGAACGGATCGAAACCGATCAATCGTTCGCGGTCGCCGCGGATCACCGCCTCCGCCGTCACCATCTCCGTATAAAGACGGGCGCGGCGCGTGAGCAGACGGTGAAAGTACCGGCAGTGCCGGTCCGTCCACTCCATCATCGGCGCAACGCAAAAGCGGTGGGTCACCTGATCCATGGCGCCGGTGTTTTCCCGAATGCCTGCCGAAAGATCAACTCCGGCGGCGGCGTTCAGGACGCGGGCTTCGCAGAGAATGCCGCCTGTGCGGCACGATAGCCAGGCCTTGCCGACATGCGTTCGCGATAGGCCTTCAACTCCGCTCCGAAATGTCCAGCAAGGCCAAGGCGCTCGGCAAGGTCCAGCGCGTAGGTCACGGAAATGTCGGCCGCCGAAAACTCTTGGCCCGCCAACATCGACGCGGATGCGAGTCGGCTAGACACGAGTTGCAGACGATTGAGAAACATGCGTTCCGCGACCTTTGCGCCAAAGTTTTCGCGCTCCGGTTCGGGTGCGAAAAAGCGGCTCGCCACCATGATGTTGAGGTAGGCCGCGAGCCCCGATTCGCCCAGGTGAAGAAACTGCTGGTACATCGGAAAATCGGGATCGCCCGCGGCCGGGGCGAGCTGCACTCCGTTGTACCGGGCGATCAGGTATTCGAGGATCGCGATGGATTCGACCATGACCAGGCCATCGTCGTCGATCGCGGGAAGGAATCCGGCGGGATTGAGCTTCAGAAATTCCTGATCGCTCATGCGCTGGCGCAGATCGACTTCGCGCAGGCGATATTCCAGCCCCAGTTCTTCGAGTGCCCACACCACGCGGAAGGAGCGTGTGGGCGGTGCTCCATATACCGTGATCAAGCCAGCCCTCCTTGCGTGCCGGAGGCTTCTTGATCCTGTTCCGGGGCCGTTTCAAGGCGAAGAGTTTCCGGCTCGGCGGGCGCCCAGCGACCGGCCCGCTGCATGGAAATCCAAAACCGGGCCTGGTCCGGAACGATGCTTTCGGGCGCGCGTTCCCGTCGGCGACGGGCGCGGGCTTCGGCCGCAGGTGACCGTCCAAACCCACAAAACAACGAGGAAGAAGACATGCATTCCAAATCCCTTGCAAGGCATGGAACGGCACTGGCAGCCGTTGCCTGCGTGCTTATTGCCGCCGGTCCCGCGGCGGCGCAAAGAGGCGGGGGTGGAGGCTACAACTCCATGCAAAGCACGGCGCCGGCAACGTCGCAGACTATGTACAATACAAATTCGCGCGCGATCCAGCCGGTCAGCCAGGTCAAGGACCCGTCCGCGACTCTCGCTTCGGCGAACGTGGAGGATTCCAGCGGTGAAACCGTTGGACAGGTGAAAAGCGTGAGCACGACGGCGGACGGCAAAGCCAGCGCGGTGAACGTTTCGCTGACAGGCTCGAACGGCGCCGGCAAGGTCGTGTCGATCGACGCGAGCAACCTGCGCTACGATAGTGACAGCAAGAGATTGAAATCGTCGCTGACGCAGTCGCAAATCGATTCGCTGCCGGTCACCCAATCGCCTTAGAGCGGAGCCCGTTCGGACTGAATCCGCCTCACCCTTCGACGGGCTCCACGTGACGCGGTGCCGTCTGACATAACGCCAGCCTGGCTACGATTGTCGGTCCAACCCGCCCAGGTCGTCATGCGCGTCGGCGGTGCGCGCCGGCTTGGGATTTGTTTTTTCGATCCAGTCGAGCACGTCGTTCCAGCGCGGCTCAGCCTCGAGATCGCGAAGCAGCATGTGATACCCGTCGGGATAGCGGATCACCGTCGTCGAACCGTCGAGTGCTTTGGCGACTGCCTGTGTCGGCTCTGCCGGGATCACCTGATCGTTGCCGCCGTAAAGAAACAGGATCGGCGGGTGAGCCGCCATGCTGGCCGGCGCGCGGCGCGCCTCGCTCATCAGATTGACCAGCCCAAACACCTGGTCGACGCGGGCGGAGTGCTGATACAGCGGATCGCGCGCGAGATGCCGCAAGACAACGAGATTGTCCGTGGCCAGGATGTGCAGACCTTCGCCCGAAACATGCACGCCTGGGATCAGGTGGGCGCCAATCCACAGGACCGCGCGATAGGTCAGCGGCATGTCTTTGGCCGACCAGACGGCAGGCGCAACAAGAATGGCGCCATCCACATGCGGCGGGTTCGGTGACGCCAGCGCGGTGAGGACGACCGCGCCGCCCATGCTTTCGCCGAGCGCGTAGATCGGAACACCCCTGAACTTCGCACGCAACGCCGTCACGACGTCGTCGAGATCATTTCGCATTGCCGCCGCGCCCGCCCACAAGCCCCAATGCGGCGCCCCGCCAAAGCCACGCTGGTCGTACGCATAGACGGAAACGCCGTGCGCGGCCCACCATGGCCCGGGGATATCGAACGCCTGCGAGTAGTCGCTCATGCCATGCAGCGCGACGATGATGGCGACCGGTTTGGCTGCGTCCCAATGACGGAGCGGCAACCGCAGACCATCGCGCGTGACAAAGACTCCTTGCTCGACAAGCACCTCTTCCTTGACGCCACCGGGCGGCGCAAGCACCGGCGCGCAGGCAGAGAGGAGCATGAGGAACACCAATACAACGGCGTTTCGGCGCCGCGCTGTTCCGATCAATCCGGCAACATTTCCTGGGATCATGCTTTCACGGCGGAGTTCGGCGAGCGGGATCAATTGCAATATAAGTCCGTTTCAACTTTGGGAACGTTAATCACCCGGAGGTAAACGATGCCGGACAAGAGAACGATTGAAAGGGCAAGGAAGGACAAACGCGAAGGCAAGTCGCCGTCCACGCAGGCCGGCGAATTCGTCCGCTCGGAGATGGACAAGATTCGCCAGGGTAAACACGGTGCACGCTCAGCAAAGCAGGCGATTGCGATAGGCCTTTCGGAAGCGCGCCGCGCGGGGGTCGATCTGCCGCCACCGGGAAAGGGAAAGGCGAAGGCGGCCACGCGAAAGAGCGCCAAATACGCATACGAGGCCGGCCAGGGGAAACGCAAGACCACCCGCCGGCCGCGCGTGTCCCGCGCCGTTATGGATGTCCTGAAACAGGAGCCGACGCGTTCGGCATCCCACGCGGCGTTGTCGCGTCAGGCCAAAAGCGCCGCCGCAAAGCGCAGCAAGGCCTCAAAGTCGTCGGCGGCGAAGAAAGCGGCGCGGACCAAAGGCGCGACGGGCCGCTCGGCGGCGGCACGCAAGGCGGCACGAACCCGGGCCCGCAAACAACGGTAGCAGCGCGTCACCACGAGAGTGTTTCGAAGACGCGGCGTCGCAAATACGGCAGCAATTCCGTTTCAAACCAGGGATGCTTGTTCAACCAGCCTGAATTGCGCCACGAGGGATGCGGCAGGGGGATATGGCGCGGCGCATAGTCTGTCCAGGCCCGTACCGTTTCCGTCAGCGTTCCTTTCGCTTGCTGTCTCAAATGCCAGGTTTGCGCGTGAGATCCGACGAGCAGCGTGAGCGGGAATTCGGGCAACCTTTCGAAGAGCCTCGCCCGCCACTTCGCCGCGCATTCCCGCCGCGGCGGGAGATCGTGCCCTTTCGTATTGTAGCCCGGAAAGCAGAACGCCATCGCGGCGATCGCAACTTTGGATTCGTCGTAGAAGGCTTCCCGCCCGATCCCCATCCATTCGCGCAAACGATCGCCGGACCGGTCGTTGAACGAGAGCCCCGTCTCGTGGACCTTGAGTCCGGGCGCCTGGCTCACGATGCAAAGTCTGGCCGTCGAACTGACATGCAGCACCGGTCGCGGCCCGTGCGGCAAATGGGGTGCGCACAGACGACAGGCCCGAATATCCTTGAGCAACACCTCGAGCGCGGAAGGCCGCAATGGTTCCAGCCCATCCGCGATGGCCAATTCGCTCAAGCAAACCCGCCTTTCGCAACAACCAGACAAACGCTGCGCGCAGCGATGCCGATACGCTGGGCCGCGAAGACGGGTAAGAGCGGTCGTAAAAAAAGCAGGACCCTGGCTCTCCAAGAACCAAGCCTGCCGCAGCAAACGAGTGACAGGGTAACGGTCTTTATAGTTGTCGCCTCTTTCGAGGTTTACCTATTCCCACCATCACCCTGTCGGAACATATCTTAGCGCCGGAAATTAACCTTTGCAAGACCCTGTCGCACTATTTTTCATATTTGCCATTTTATGTCTCCATTGTGCGAAAGAATGTAATTAACTTGCGGGTTGTCTCAAGTGGAAGCAAATACGGGGACATTATGCAATCTGTCGAATGTGCGATCAGATTCCGTACATCTCCTGTACAGTCGTCACCTGCCACCTTGTTCACTGCGTCGTGTTACCCTGACTTGGCCGGCGTTCCAGATTCACACCTGAGGTACGGCATGGTGGGGCAGCGGCCGACGGCGCGAGACCTTGGTCCAGTCCCGGAAAACGCATCGCCTTCGAACCCGCCTGAACGGCAAATTCGTCTTCCCGACTGGATCAAAGTACGGATTGTACGAAACGTCATTGGAGCGGTAGCCAACCAAACTGCATCGAGCAGACACCCTCATCCTTCGACAGGCTCAGGATGAGGGTAAGAAAAGAGCCTCACCCTGAGCCTGTCGAAGGGTGAGGCCAATTCAATTCGAATGAGTCCTGTCGCGTGATAGGGCGTTGCCCGCAGCTGGATCACAAGGTGATGGGAAAACCGATGCGATTTCTGCCGATCTTGCCCGTTGGACTGACCGTGTTGTTCTCGAGTTGGGGACAAACTGCTTCAGCCGCAGTCTCGTATCCCTACGCACCGCCGCCCTCGCCCGCGATTCTGGTTCCACCTCCGCCACAGGCGATGTCATTTTCCGTGTATTACGATTTCGACAGCGCGAATCTCTCCCGGATCGCAGACAGTCATTGCTGAAATTGTACAAACGGCAAAGGCGGCGATTTCGGTTGCAGGCAGCACCTTTCACGAGCCGCTGGCACCGACGGGTCGCGGAGTCCGCGAGCCGCAAAACCGCCGCGCGGTCATCGACCTGGCGAGGTGGACGCAAGCCAGAGCATGCCGATCCTACCTTCCGATTCAGTTGACATTATTACCAGGATGGTACTATAGGCTTCGCTCTTTGAAATCAGTGAAGCGGACGACGTTCCCCCGGGAATGGACGGGCGGCGGGTATTCATGCAGGTGCTGATGGCGGCCTGAGTCCATCGCCCGTGCTGCGCGCGGCGGCTCCGGCTTTGGCATACAACATATGGACAGAAAAACGCCGCGCACGAGGTGCCCTATCGTCCCTGGTGCAGGGGAAAAAGGCAGGGAAGTTTCAAAAAGGCGGCCACCCAGTCCGAAATACAAGATGTTGAGACCGAGAGGAAGCCGAACGGTCGTAGATCGAACGCGGGCCAGATGCCCCCCACCAATCTGTCATTTGACAATAACTGGATGGTCAGTTATTTGTCTGCGTTGGTGACCGGACGGTCAGTTAGCATGAACGAGCAGCCCCGCTGGCTGAGGCGGAAAGAGGAACGGACCCCGGAGATTCTGGATGCCGCCCTCGCCTGCTTCTCGGAAAAAGGCTTTGCCGCCACGCGGATGGAGGACATCGCGCGCCGCGCCTGCATCAGCAAAGGCACCATCTACCTCTATTTCGAGAGCAAGCAGGCGGTGTTCAAAGCGCTGGCCCAGCGCGTGGTCGGAAGCCGCGTGGCCGAAATCGGCGCGGCTGTACAGGGTTTCGCGGGACCGACGCCCGAACTGGTCCGGCTGGTGCTCACCAGAGTGGGCGAGATTGTATCGACGGGCGACGTCGCGGTGCTGCCGCGTATGGTAATCGCCGAAGCCGGCAATTTTCCCGAACTTGCCGAGCACTGGCGGCGCGAAGTTGTCGACCAGGGACTCGCACTCTGGGAGGCCATCATCCGGCGCGGACAGGCGCGCGGCGAATTCCGCCCCATCGATCCCGGCCACGCGGCGCGGCTCTGCATTGCGCCCATGATCATCGTCGCGCTGTGGCGTTCGGTGTTCGGCCGTTTCGACGAGACGCCGTACGATCATCAAGGCCTGATCGACGCCCATATCGACGTGTTGCTGCGCGGCCTCGCACCCGAGGGGCCCGCATGAAACGCGTCGCCATTCTTGCCGCGCTGCTGCTGCTCGCCGGGTGCGCACAGAAACAGGATAACGCCTGGCTCGGCTACGGCGAGGGCGACTACGCCTTCGTCTCGGCCCCGCAGGCCGGCTGGATGACCGGCCTCGCCACCGAACGGGGCCAAACTGTACAGAAGGGCGATCTCCTCTTCACGCTCGATACCACCGAGCAGCAGGCGAGCCGCGATCAGGCGGAGGCCTCTCTCGCTCAGGCGAAAGCGTCGCTTGCGCAGGAAGAGGCGAACCTCAAATACATGCAGACCGAGCTTGCCCGGCAGACCCGGCTGATGCAGGCCCGCGCAGGCACGCAGGAGGCGCTCGATCAGGCGGAGAATAACGAGAAACAGTCATCGGCGCGCATCGCGCAGCTGCAGTCGCAGATAGGACAGATGGAAGCCTCGCTCTCGGGGGCCGCGTACAATCTTTCGCAGCGGCGGATCGTGGCGCTGACGGACGGGCCGGTACAGGACATCTACTTCCGTCCCGGCGAATACGTGCCGAACTCCACGCCCGTCGTTTCCATCCTGCCACCGGCCAATATCTATGTGCGGTTTTTCGTGCCCGAGACGCAGCTCGCGAATGTGCATCTGGGCCAGAAGATGAAGATCACCTGCGACGGCTGCAAACCGATGGAAGCAACCGTCACTTTCATCGCGAGCCAGGAGGAATACACCCCGCCGGTGATCTTCAGCGTCGGCAATCGCGAGAAGCTGGTGTTCAAGGTGGAGGCGCGCGCGAAAGGCGGGCTGCCGATCCATCCCGGACAACCCGTCGATGTCAGGCCCCTGTAGTGGCGCTGGCGCTTGCAATCGACGTGACCGGGCTGACGAAGCGGTTCGGCGCCAAACTCGCGGTCGATCATGTCGACATTCATGTACCACAGGGCGACGTGTGGGGATTCCTCGGCCCCAACGGTTCAGGCAAGACGACCACGATCCGCATGCTCTGCGGCCTGCTGCGGCCGGATGACGGCCGCGGCACCTGTCTCGGCTTCGACATCCGCAAGGACGCAGAGCGGATCAAGCGCAACGTCGGCTACATGACGCAGCGGTTCAGTTTCTGGGAAGATCTGTCCATCCGCGAGAATCTGGAATTCGTCGCGCGCGTGTACGAACTCGACAATGTCCGCGGCCGGGTCGGAGCCATGCTCGACCGGCTCGGCCTCAGAAACCGGCAATACCAGCTCGCGGGGGAACTCTCGGGCGGCTGGAAACAGCGCCTCGCACTCGGCGCCTGCATGCTGCACGAGCCGAAACTGCTGCTTCTCGACGAACCGACCGCCGGCGTCGATCCGCAGGCGCGCCGCGACTTCTGGGAACAGATTCACGGGTTGAGCGAACAGGGCCTGACCGTGCTCGTCAGTACGCACTACATGGACGAGGCGGAACGCTGCGACCGCATCGTGTACATCCTGAACGGAAAGATCATTGCGCGCGGCACCGTCGGCGAAGTCATCCCGCAATCCGGTCTCATCACCTTTGTCGTGCGGGGCGACCGCGCCAGGCACTTTGCGGACGCTCTGCGCCGCGAGCCCGGTGTGGAACATGTCGCGTTCTTTGGCGCCGTGTTGCACGTCAGCGGACGCGACCGCGCTGCCCTCGAACGCGCTCTCGCGAAACTGCGCGGCGAGCGCGATATTGAAATCGAGGAGGTACAACCAAGCCTCGAAGACGTCTTCATCCATCTGCAGGAGGAGGCGGCGTGACCCGTGCCCGCGCCTTTTCGCTGCGCCGCCTGTTCGCGGTGCTTGCCAAGGAATTCCTGCAGCTCCGGCGCGACCGCCTGACGTTCGCGATGATTCTCGGCGTGCCGATGATGCAGTTGTTCCTCTTCGGCTTTGCGATCAACCTGAACCCGAAGGACCTTCCGACCGCGATCGCGATCGGCGATCCGGGCCCGCTCTCGCGCTCGCTCGTCGCCGCGCTCGAGAATTCGAGCTACTTTCAGGTCACGGCGGAAACCGAGGATCCGAAAGAAGCGCGGCGCCTGCTGCAGCAGGGCCGCGTGCTTTTCGTGGTGGAGATTCCGGTCAATTTCACCCGGGATATCGTACGCGGCGCGCAGCCGGATCTCCTGATCGAAGCGGATGCGACGGATCCCGCCGCCGGCAGCTACGCGCTGGCCGCGTTCAACGCGCTCGGAACCACGGCGCTGCGCGACGATCTCGTCGGTCCGCTGGCCGCGCGGGCGCAGGGGCCGCCCCCGTTCAATACCGTCACGCATCTCCTGTACAATCCGGAATCCATTACCCAATACAACATCATTCCCGGGCTTCTCGCCGTCATCCTCACCATGACGATGGTTCTCATGACCTGCCTTGCGCTGACGCGCGAGCGCGAGCGGGGAACCTACGAAAACCTTCTCGCCATGCCGGCGACGCCGCTTGAAATCATGATCGGCAAGATCGCGCCGAACATCCTGATCGGGGCCATCCAGAGCACGATCATTCTTTCGGCCGCGCGCTTTGTCTTCAACGTACCGATGATCGGGTCGCTCGGCCTCCTTGCAGGCGGGCTCGTGATCTACATCATTGCCAATCTCGCTGTGGGCTACACCTTCTCGACGATTGCGCAGAACCAGCTTCAGGCGATGCAGATGACGATGTTCTTTCTGCTGCCGGCCATTCTGCTGTCGGGCTTCGCCTTCCCGTTCATGGGCATGCCGGCATGGGCGCGCGCGATCGGCGAGGTCCTGCCGGCCACGCATTTCCTCCGCATCGTTCGCGGCATTCTGCTCAAGAACAACGGCTTCCCCGAAATCTGGCCCGACCTGTGGCCGCTGTTTCTCTTCACGCTCGCGGCCGGCACGATCGCACTCCTCCGCTTCCGCCGCACGCTCGACTGACGTTTTCGATTTCCTCCCCCGCGCTTGATTGCGCGGGGGAGGTGCCCAGCCTGTAAAGCGGCTCTGACGATGAACCGTACCAGTTGCTGAGCCGCTTTATTGGCTGGGCGGAGGGGGCAATTGATGTTGACATTTAACCGCCCCCTCCCCTGCTACGCAGGACCTCCCCCGCTCTGCGGGGGAGGCAAGCGGTAGAAGTCGGTCGGTTAAGCGGCGTCGGAGTTGCACCCGATTTTATCAGCCTGTACGACAACGCTCGCATGAACACGAGATGGCTGAGCGCACCGACCCGCCGCTGGCGCGAATGGCTCGATCCGTTTCTCGCGCTGGTCGCGCTGGCGGTTTCCGCGATTTCGCTCTGGGTGGCGATCGGGACGGAGCAGGCAAATCGCCGAATGGTGGCTGCCGCGTCGTGGCCGCTTTTGCAGGCCGATACCAGCAATCTCAATTCGACGATCACCTTTTCGGTCCTCAATGGGGGCGTCGGGCCTGCCAAGCTGAAGACCTTTGAACTGTTCTGGAACGGCAATGCCTATCCGGGCGCGCAGGCGCTGCTGAAAGCGTGCTGCGGCTACCGGCCGTCACAATCATCCGAGGAAGCGACACTTACCACGGGCGGTGTCAGCGGTATCGTCATCCGTGCCGGAGAAACGCACACGTTTCTCTCCCTGCCGAAGCAAACCGGAAATGACGACGTCTGGCGGAAACTCGACCGGATGCGTCGGCAAGTGACATTCCGCGCCTGTTACTGCTCCGTGTTCGACGAATGCTGGATCGGAGGTCTCAGGAATCTGGAACCCAGGCGCGTCGACAAATGCCCGCCGGTACCCGTTCTGTACGTTGAGTGAATTGCGGCGCGACGTCACGCGACCGGCAGCAACCCGATGATGCAGCCCGTCAATCCGCTGGCCATGGTGCCGGAGAGAAGCGCGCGCAGGGCAAGCGGCACGATCTCGTCGCGGCGTTCGGGCACGAGACTCGACACGCCCGCGATCAAGATGCCGACGGAACCGAAATTGGCGAAGCCGCACATCGCATAGACCATGATGAGCCGCGCGCGCGGGTCAAGTGCATCGTGCGGCAGGGAGGCGAGCCTCAGATAGGCGACGAATTCGTTGAGCACCGTCTTTTGCCCGAGCAGCGATCCCGCCGTCGCCGCTTCACTCCACGGGATTCCGTACAGCCAGACGACCGGCGCGAACAGCCAGCCGAAAATGCGTTCGATGGTGAGCGGTGCGCCTGCGACATGGGGCAGCGGTGCGAGGATGATGTCGACGAGCGCGACCAGCGCCACGATGACGAGCAGCATGGCGACGATGCCGAGCCACAGCTTGAGGCCGTCTTCGGTGCCGCGGGCGATTGCGTCCATGCTCGAGCGATAGCGAAATCCGGGCGCGACTTCGGCATGCGTTGGCGAAGTGCCCGGTATCATGATGCGTCCGATCATCAGCGCTCCCGGCAGCGACAGCACGGAGGCGACGAGTATGTGCCCGAGCGCACCCGGAATGACCGGCTCGAGAATGGTCGCATAGAGCACGAACACCGTTCCCGCGACCGTCGCGAGGCCGACCGAGAAGAGCATGAACAGCTCCGATCGCGTGAGCCGCGACAGATAGGGGCGGATAAGGAGCGGCGCTTCGATCATGCCGAGAACAATGGTGGCCGCCGCGCCGAGGCCGATCGCGCCGCCCACACCCATGATCCTCTGCAATATCCAGGCGAAGGCATTGACGATGACGGGCAGGATTCGCCAGTACCAGAGGAGCGCCGCAAGCGCGGAGATCACGATCACAAGGGGCAGTATCTGAAAGGCGAAGTTCGACAGAGCGCCGGCGCTGGCGATGGCGAAAGGCGGCGGCGCGCCGCCGACATAGCCGAATACGAAAGCCGTTCCGGCCTTTGTGGCCCCGGTCAGTGCATTGACGATCGCGTTCAGCGAAAGGAGCCCCGCGCGGGCGGCAGGCAATTTGAGCAAAAGCAGCGCAAGCGCTAACTGGAGCGCGAGACCGGCCAGAACCGTGCGCAGGGGAAAGGCGGACCGGTTTTCCGAAATCGCCCACGCGAACCCGAGCAGCACCACGATTCCGAGGAGCGACTGGAGATGATAGAGAGTCTGGTCCGGCACGCATGTCCCTCCAATGATTCGGACGCTACACCAAATGCCTCATGCCGAGCCTGTCGAAGCATGAGGCTCACCCTTCGACAGGCTCAGGGTGAGGCATTTTCTTTTTGATGGTCGAGCCGTCCCGATCGCCGGAAATCCGCGCCCTCAAGGGCGCCCGCGCCCTGCCCCCGCTCATGCTCGTGCTGTTCCATTATTGCGAAGGCCATGGCTACCGCGGCGCATGGTGGTTCGACCTGCCGGTCGCGCGGGGCTATCTCTGGGTCGAGTTCTTTTTCGCGCTCTCGGGCTTCGTGCTCACCTATGTCTACGCTGTCCGATGGCGGCAGATGTGGACGGTGCGCGGCTACGTCTCCTTCATGCGTTCGCGTCTGTCGCGTCTTTATCCGCTGCACCTGACGATTCTGCTCGTGATCCTCGCCATGGTGATCGTGCTCCGCGCGGTGGCGGCCAGAGGCGGCTATGCCTCCATCTATGACGAACAATGGCACCCGATCGTCTCCAGGGACACCTTCATCGCCAATCTCTTTCTTGTACAGGCCTGGAACATCTTTCCCTATCTCTCCTGGAACGGCGCCGCATGGTTTGTCAGCGTCGAGTTTCTGCTGTGCCTGCTGTTCCCGCTCTATCTCATGCTTGCGCGGGGCGGCTGGCGCGTCGCGCTTCTCATGATCCTGGGCGGCGCCATCGCGCTCGCTCTGCTGGCGCATCCGCGCTATGGCCTCGATCTCACTTTTCACAACGGCATCTGGCGCGGCATGGCGGCGTTCGGCATGGGAGTGGGCTTCGCCGTGCTGCATGCGAGAGTCCGCGGCCGGGAGCTCGAAGCCATGCCCGACTACGCCTTTTCGCTCGCGCAAGCGGCGGTACTCGCATGGCTCGTTTACGCGCTGTACAATACGGGCTGGTCGCACACGCCGCGCGACATCTATACGGCACTCGCAGTGATCGCGCTCGTCTTCGTGCTGTCTTTCGACAGGGGCTTTCTTGCCCGGGCGCTCGCCATCCCGCCGCTGCTGCTGCTGGGCGAATGGTCCTATGCGATCTACATCGGCCAGACTCCACTCCTGCAGTTGCTCCGGCACGCGCAGATGCATCTTTATCCGATGCCGGGCGACGTTGTACTCGGGCGGACCTGGGCCCAATGGCAGCCGCTTTGGCACTGGCTCGAACCCGCGCTGCTCGTCCTGGCCGCGATCGGGTGGGGTGCGCTCCTTTATGAGCTGATCGAAAAACCGGCAAACGCGTGGCTGAAGCGCTTGGGCGCACGCACGCCGCAGGTTCGGTCCGCCTCGGGTTGACCTTTTTGCAGATACCCTCACCCTGAGCCTGTCGAAGGGTGAGGGCCTCATGCTTCGACAGGCTCAGCATGAGGACTTCTTTTAATGGAGAAACATCGTGACAATCCGGTTTGACGGGAAGGTGGCGATCATCACCGGCGCGGGCGGCGGTTTGGGTCGCGCACACGCGCTCGAGTTCGCGCGCCGCGGCGCCAGCGTTGTGGTGAACGACCTGGGCGGCGCGGTCGACGGCACCGGCGGATCGTCGGCGGCAGCGGAGAACGTGGTCGCCGAAATCAAGGCCGCGGGCGGAGCCGCGATCGCGAACGGCGCCTCGGTGACCGACGATGCGGGGGTCGCGCATCTCGTCAGGCAGACGCTCGACGCCTACGGCCGTATCGACATCCTGATCGCGAACGCCGGCATCCTGCGCGACAAGAGCTTTGCCAAGATGGAGCTGAAAGACTTCGCCGCGGTCATGGACGTCCACGTGACGGGGACGGTGAAGCCGGTGAAAGCCGTGTGGCAACGGATGCGCGACCAGCAATATGGGCGCATCGTGGTCACCACCTCCTCGACCGGGTTGTACGGAAATTTCGGCCAGGCGAATTACGGCGCGGCGAAACTTGCGCTGATCGGACTCATGAACACGCTGAAGATCGAGGGTATGAAGGACAACATCAAGGTGAACGCGATCTGCCCGGTGGCGGCGACGCGGATGACCGAGGCTCTCATGCCGCCGCCGATGCTCGAGGCGCTCAAGCCGGAATATGTCACGCCAGGGGTGGTGTTTCTCGCGGGCCAGGACGCACCCACGGGCGTCATCCTGACCGCTGGCGCGGGCGTGTTTTCGGCGGCGGAAATGTTCGAAACCGCAGGCGTCAATCTCGGACAGGCGGCAACGGCCGATACCATCGCGGAGAACTGGTCGCGCATTTCCGACTTCGCGACCGCGAAGCATTACGTGACGGGCGGCGAACAGGTGGCGAAGATCTTCGAACGGCTGCGCGACTAGCAGCCGTCCCGGCTTCATCGCCACGATGCGCCTGCAATCCTTGCGATTCGCGTGCGTGCCGAAATAGACGGTGCCGTAGAGGTTGCCGCTGGTGTCCACGACCAGCGTCACGCTCGGGCCCTGATCGGATTGGCAATTCGGCGGAGTGCCGGCGCAAAAACTCTTCAGGCTTTTGAAGGTCCAGCTTCCCTGTTTGTCATCGAGCGCGAACACCGTACCGCCATTGTATTTGCCGCCGAAACCGGTGGTGCCGAGAAGCTTGCCCGATGATTCCAGGGTCACGCCGCTCGAGACCCTTTATTCGTTTTGCGCCACGCAGAGCTGCCCGGACGGCGACCAGCCCTATGCCGGCGGCTCCAACGGCGACGGCGCGGTTTTCGAGTTGAAGA
>Ga0070731_10000642_pt1 | contig 43074 bp, 36 predicted proteins | sample Coa_R1_2_FD_66448 | JGI IMG/M metagenome (GOLD analysis project Ga0070731, IMG submission 66448) | Surface soil microbial communities from Centralia Pennsylvania, which are recovering from an underground coalmine fire - Coalmine... | ecosystem: Environmental > Terrestrial > Soil > Unclassified ...
GCATATCCCATTTCCATATCCCAAGCTGGCATAATCAGGTATTCCGGTCCTTCACTTTTCTGCGATAGTACTTTGATTGTATAGGCAGCCTGTTGGTCATTGATACCCAAATTTGCCGCGAGATAGGTGAACAGATGATTATTTCTGACGTCCAGATGTTCATCGTTGATAAATCTAAAAACATCATCCTTTTTGTTCTCGATGTAAAATTTAAGGTATAAATAGTAGAATACAGCTTCATCATGGAAAAGAAGAGCCCATTCATTCTTCTGGTTAAGGAATAGTTCAAGCTTCGTCATTCCTTCCCGAATGGATCCTTTAATACCAAGCAAATTCCCCAGCCATTTATAACCATCAGGGATCGTACCGGCTGCCACCTGCATCGGACCATAAAGCATATCGTTGGGGCTAAAGTCACCGAATTTCCTGAGGTTCGATTTGCTCTCCAAAAATGATCGTCGAAATTCCCAGCCTGCTTCCCAGTTGTTTCCAAATTTGACATTCACGGCTGCCCATTGAAAATGAATAATCGATTTGGTGAACAGGTAAAGAGGAGAGTTTGAAGGGCCATGGTCGATGAGCTTGAGGCGTTTCTCACCATTGGACGCACGGAGTTTGAACTCTGCAGGGTCCTCGTTAAAAAAGAGTATAAAAAAATCAATGTAGTTCTCGAGATAAATAGGGATCAAGTTATCGGGATGTTTCCTCTTTTCGCTGTCGAGAATTTTCTGGCCCCTGTCCAGTCTCAGCATGATGATTTGCTGGTAGGCCCGCCGGCACTCGTCATTAAAGTCGAAGACCGGCTGCGCAGCGGTACGAAGGCATGTCAGGACAAAGCATCCAATGATCAGCGAGCGACAGATGGTTCGCGGAAACGACTTCCCAAATCCGGTCACCCCCCGGGGGTTTGAATAACTTCTTAACAACAAACACAAAAGGCGCGTGGGTGTGCGCCTTAATATATTCTGCATCAAAAAATGATCTTGCTACTTTACTTCAACGGAATCATTGAGGTCGTTGTCGACCAAGATCCTGCCGCAATTCTCGCAAACGATGATTTTCTTTCGCTGCCTGATTTCACTCTGGCGCTGGGGCGGGATGGCATTAAAGCAACCACCGCAGGCATCGCGGACAACGGGAACAACGGCGAGGCCGTTACGGTAATTCTTCCGGATGCGGTCGTACGAATGCAGGATGCGTGGCTCGACTTTTTCTCTCGCTTCCGTTGCCAGTTTACCAAAATGCTTTTCCTCCTTTTCAGTCGTCGCAATGATCTTGTCGAGCTCTTCCTTTTTATTTTTCAAAACGTTTTCTTTAGCGCCGATATTCTTTTTTGCCCGATCAAGGAGTGCCACTTTTTCTGCAACCTCTTCGTTGGCATCTTTGATGTGTTTTTCGGCCAGTTTCACTTCGAGCTGCTGCATTTCAATTTCTTTATTGATTGCTTCGAACTCGCGGCTGTTTTTTACATTCTCACTTTGCTTCTCATATTTCTTTATAAGCGCTTCCGAATCTTTGATCAGTTGTTTCTTTTGATTCATGAATTCCTGGATTCCGTTAATCTCCTCCTCAATGCGTGTTTGCCTGGAATGCAGGCCCTGGATTTCGTCTTCAAGATCGCTGACTTCCATTGGCAATTCGCCCTTCAATATCTTGTACTCATCCAATTTGGATTCGATTTTTTGAAGAGCAAGCAAGGAAGCCAGTTTTTCTTCCACTGAAAATTCTTTGACGTTAGACATATTTGGCTGAATGTTTATTGATTTCTCGCTATACGAAATAATTAACCGGGTTTGTAGAGATCTCAGTTTTAAGGACCGCAAAGGTAGTAAATTTTTCCAGCAATTTCTCGACCAGGAGATCTATCGTAAACTGCTCACTTTCAAAGTGTCCGATATCTGCAAGTAGGATCCTATCCTCGGCATCGAAAAATTCATGGTACTTGATATCGGCGGTCAAAAAGGCATCGGCGCCTAATTCCATAGCCCTTGCCAATAGAAAGATACCCGCACCCCCACACAATGCGACCAGTCTCACGGGTTTATGAAGGATTGCGGAATGCCGAATAACGGGGACATGGAAGGCGTCCCTTACCTGTACCAGGAATTCCCTTTCTTCAATGGGACCCGGGAGCTTACCGATGAGCCCAGAACCGACAAGTTCGTTGGCATTGGCCATATCCACGACGTCAAATGCCACTTCCTGATAAGGATGAGCCTTGCGTAAGGCCGAAACGACATGTTCCTGCAGGTGGGATGGGAAAACTGTTTCGAAGCGTACTTCTTTTTCATAGTGGCGAGTGCCGATTTCACCCACGTAAGGATTCGCTCCCTGCTCCGCTTTGAAGCATCCTTCGCCGGGCGAAGAAAACGCTGCTTCGCTATAATCGCCGATGCTTCCCGCGCCGGCGATAAATACAGCGGACCGGACTTTTTCAAGATCGGCTGGCGGAACAAAAGTGTACAGCTTTTTTAACGTCGAAGGTTTTGGAAGAAGTACTTTTCGGTTGACAAGCCCGAGCCGGTCGGCGATCTTACCGTTCACTCCGTTGGGTACATTGTCCAAGTTCGTGTGGATGGCGTATATGGCGACATCATTTTTGATCGCTGCAATCACCGTCTTTTCGACATAGTTCTTTCCGTTGAGTCGTTTAAGCCCCTTAAAAATGATCGGGTGGTGCGCTACAACTAGGTTGCATTTTTTTGTCACAGCCTCGCTTACAACTCCTGGCGTGACGTCAAGCGAAACCAGTACGCCGCTGCATTCGGTATTTGCGCTGCCCGTAAGCAAACCCGCATTATCATATCCTTCCTGGTATGGCGGCGGGGCAAGCGACTCCAGGTGGGTGACGACGTCTCGAATCTTCATGAGATAAAGGTACATGCTTGCTCATTGCAAATTTTCAAACCAGATTGTCAAAAAAAATCCCCTGGAGAAACCAGGGGATACCAAAAACAACTAAAAACAAACTGTAAACTTGACTAAACGTAATACCTAGTCTGGCTTTTTACCATCCAGGAATGTATTGATCGTGCTGATCGAGGAACTGTTCGTATCCTCGGACGCTTTTACCTCGTAATTGCTGTAGAAATTCTCGACGTTTGAAGACGGATTGTGCAATTCCAAATTACGGCGGACATAGGCCGGCACAGTTTCAAACTCGTTATTCGGATCGGCAGCATTGATATTGAATGACAAGTTGCGCAACTTGTGTATTCTCTCCGCTGCCCGGCGTTTTTGGTCCTCTGCCACGTCCTGCATTGCAGGTTCCTCAGCAGGTTTATCCGCCACCGGAATAGGTTGGGTTTGATGGGCCCAAGGCTCGTCCGCCGCTGGAATTTCTTCTTTAAATACCAACTGCATATCTGTGGTTTCATCGTTTCCGGGAATAATCGGATTATTTGCATTGGTACTTAAGATCGGTTCCTTCACAGGTATGTGTTCGGGGGTGGATTGCTGTTCTAACCCTGGTTCTTCTGAGTAAATATTGGCTGGCCTTGCAAGGTATCCTCCGGACGCTGCAGACGCCGGAAAACTCGTTTCAATCTTTTTTTCGGAGTTCGAATCTTTTTGTGAAGATGAAGTAGGTTCCTGCGAAAATATCCATTCTATCTTTTCTCTTGATTCTTTTCTTTCCACAGGTTTGTCCACCGTGTTTTTACTAGGCTCAATCGTAGAAAGTACGAGCCTCAGCGGTGTTTCTTCAATTTTTTCTTCAACAAGAACTGGCGCCATGGATTCCGAAAGTTCCACAACATTCGCAACGATTGCCGGCTCCTGATTTGTTTCTTCAATTATGGAGGTAAGCACAGGCCGGGCGTCTGCCTGTTTTTGTTCGACAGGCATACTTAAGCTCATTAGAATCTTATCGTCCTTCTTAGGTTCGAGTTTTCGGTTTTCGGCTTTGACAAAAGGATCCTTGTATTCAAATCCTGTGGCAATTATGGTAATGCTCAGCTTTTCGTTGAGGTTATTATCATAGCCGAGACCCAGGATGATATCGGTATCTTCTCCTGCTTGGCTGAGAAGATGGTTTTGGATCACTTCAACTTCGTCCATTGTGAATTCGTGTTCTCCTTCTGCTGAATTAATATTAATGAGAATCCATTTCGCTCCGCTGATATCATTGTCATTGAGCAATGGTGAATTGAGCGCTTCTTCAATGGCTTGCTGTGCGCGCTTTTCACCTTTGGCCTGCGCGCTTCCCAGTATCGCTACGCCGCCACTTCTCATCACGGTGCAAACGTCCGCAAAATCAACATTGATCTGGCCGGTGCTGTTGATCACGTCGGTGATGCACTTGGCAGCCGTCGCGAGGACGTTGTCTGCTTTGGAAAAAGCTTCCTTCATTTTTAGGTTGCCGAACTGATGACGCAGCTTATCATTGCTGATCACCAGCAGCGTGTCAACATATTGTTTCATCACCCTGATGCCGTCTTCGGCCTGCAACTGTCTCTTCTTTCCCTCATAGGAAAAAGGCGTCGTTACGATACCCACCGTGAGTATCCCGAGATCCCGGCAAATCTTCGCGATGATCGGGGCGCCCCCGGTACCTGTACCGCCACCCATGCCGGCGGTAATGAATACCATTTTCGTATTCACTTCGAGAATGCGCTTGATTTCTTCAAGACTTTCTTCCGTGGCTTGACGACCGATGTCGGGATTGGCTCCCGCACCAAGCCCCTGGGTCAGGTGTGGCCCCAATTGGATCCTGTTGGGCACACGGCTTTGGGCGATGGCTTGTGCATCCGTATTGCAAATAATAAAATTTACGCCCTCGATGCTTTGGCTGTACATATAGTTGACAGCATTGCTCCCACCGCCCCCGATGCCAATCACTTTGATGATTGACGACTGTTCTTTCGGTAGATCAAAATGAATCATTGTGAATTTTTTTGGATTAGTAAATGTGTAGCGCGAAGAACTGGCAGCAAACACGCAGCGTCAGTTTCAACGGTCTACAAGGCATGGTCTTCCTCCTCTTTAAATAAGTCTATAATTCCGTCTTTGAATTTGCCCCAGAAATCCTTGATGCCTTTACGGTTTTTCATTTTTTCTCTTGCCACTGATTCCTCGGCAGCGACTGGCTCGGGATCCATGGGTTTTTCCTTTAGAATTTCGGGTACGTCAACTTGCACATATTGTGTTTCGAATTGTTTTCTGTTATGTTCGTAATCGCTGTATCCTTTCAGGATTAGCCCGATACAGGTCGAGTATGTAGGTTTGGCCAGTTCCTCGATGTGTCCCGCTGCCAGGTGTTCGGTGGGGAAACCGATTCTTGCATTCAGCCCAGTGACGTATTCAGTAAGCTGGATGAGGTGCTTGAGCTGGGAGCCTCCGCCCGTAAGTACAATTCCTCCATTGAGCATCTTGTTGTCCAGGCCAACCTGCTTGAGATGGTAAATCACGAAATCCATGATTTCGCTCATGCGCGCCTGAATGATATTAGCCAGGTTTTTCACACTGATTTCCTTGGCCGGCATGCCACGAAGGCCGGGGATCGTAATAAATGCATTTGTCTTGGCCTCGTTGGAAAGCGCGGACCCGAACTGCACTTTCATTTGCTCCGCCTGTGTTTTTAAGACGCCAAGGCCGGTCTTAATGTCGTTGCTGATATTTTCGCCTCCAAACGGAATGACCGCTGTATGCTTCAATATCCCTTCGTAGAACACCGCCAGGTCCGTAGTGCCTCCGCCGATGTCTACGATGGCCACGCCGGCTTCAAGATCTTCCTGTCCCATGACTGCGGCGGCGGAAGCGAGAGGCTGGAGAACGAGGTCTTTGGTGATCAGGCCGCTTTTTTCAACAGAGCGGTTGATGTTCCGGATAGCGTTCTTGTCGCCGGTAATGATGTGAAAATTGGCGCCGACCTTGACTCCGCCGTAGCCGATCGGGTTTGGAATATTCTGGAAGTTGTCAACCGTAAACTCCTGGGGGATGACATCGATGATCTGGTCACCGGCGGGAATATATGTTTTGTACTGGTCGGCAACCAGTTGGTCGATTTCGCGCTGCGTTATTTCGTCGTCTGTGTTTTGACGGACAATATCGCCGCGCGTCTGAAGGCTTTTGATATGGTGGCCAGCAATGCCAACATAGACTTCCGTAAGCGGTACCGTTGGATTGGAAGAATGGCAGTTGTCCAGCGCCATTTTGATTGCCTTGATTGTTTCGTCAATGTTTAGGACTTGTCCATGCTTAACCCCATTGGAGTTTGCGCGGCCAAATCCCAGGATCTCGAGTTTGCCGAATTCATTTTTTCGTCCGGCAATAGCAGCAATTTTTGTGGTGCCAATGTCAAGTCCTACAATAATGGGTTGTTCGTGCATCATAGCATTTTTTGTTTTTGTTGTTTATAGTAAGGATAATTGTGGCATCGTCATTCGGGTTTCTTCTTCGCGCTGATTTTTTGCGTTTGGTTCTTATTCGGCATGCTGGCAATGATTTTGACGGTACCCTGTTTTACATCCGGTTTGTTGTCTTTTGCATTCGCGTTGCTTTCTTCATCTCCGCCCGGCTGGTCGGAAGGTGCCGTATTTTCCAGTGGTTTCGTATTTTGCCTTGCGGTGTCGGCCTGCATTTGCTGCGCCGACAGGATCATTTGCTGAACATTCTTGATAAATTTGATCGAATCCGCTTTTCCCGATTCGGCTATTCTTCTTGTCCCTATTACCTGTCCCCTGTATTGTATCTTGATCCGGCTGTACTTGTTGAAACCCGTCTTGCTCAGCACGTCTTTATAAAAAAGGTAGAGTCTTCCGAATTTGTCGAGGCAATCGCCTCCGTCACCGAATTCGATTATTTGGTTTCCGATGAGTGGCACCAGTTCAAATTCAAAGTTCCTGTTAATGTCGACCTGGTCGATTTGAGCCATCCAGAAAGAATCCCTCAAGATGTAAGCGCCGATTGATCGCATCCCGTTAAGCAACACGCTGTCCTTACCGTGGGTCTGCAATTTTTCATGCGGGTAGCCGGTAATCACCGGCAGTTTGACCGGCGGACCCGGCAGAACAGGAAGTTGAACGCCCATGCTGTCTAGGAAAAAAGTAGTGCCTTGAGTGGAGAACACCCGCGCTACGGGTTGTCTTTCCCAGACATACACCTGCATTACTTCGTTGTTGTCGAAAAAGAGTTCAGCGTTTCTGATCCAGATATTTTTTTTCAGGCTGTCTTCAATTTTTTTCAGATCAATGCCTGCGATTGGCTGTCCTTCCAGTTGCCTTGTATGATTCAGTGTTATGATGGCCTCCACTGTTTTCACTTCTACGAACGGGCGGCTTCCCGCACCAATAATGGAAATGCTAAAAGCCTTGCATGCTTTGCTGTTGCGCTTGTTAATGGCTGCAATCAGGAGCACGACAACACCGGCGCCTGCAACGCACCAGGTAGTTATGAAAGCTATTTTCCTGATTTTTTCTTTAAAGCTCATCTTTTACTTTTTTCTTCCCGGCGAGAATTACCCGCGCCGGGAAGGCTTCTGAGACCCACCCAACGGCCCCGTTTTGACCGTCAGATGGGTACAATATGCCCAGGTGAAAGTCCTGGACACAATTTGGGTCAGTATTTTTCTGTCAATATTTTTTTAATTGGTTCTATCATATTGTCGATGTCCCCCGCTCCTGCCGTCACAAGCAGTCGCGGATCTTCACGGTTAATCCATTCCATCAATTGATCTTTGCTCATCAAGTGCCGGTCGACAAGGCGCATTTTTTCCAGGATCAAATTGCTACTGATCCCTTCGATGGCTAATTCCCTCGCTGGGTATATCGGCAGCAGAATTACCTGGTCAGCGAGATCCAAACTCCGGGCGAAATCATCCGCCAGGTCCCTGGTTCTCGAATACAAGTGCGGCTGGAAAACTATCGTGCACCGCAAACCGGGAAACAATTCCTTTGCACCCCTGATCAGCGCGCTAAGTTCATTGGGATGATGGGCATAATCGTCGATGAGTACATGACGCTCATCACGCAGAATGTATTCAAACCGCCTTTTTACGCCCCGGAAAGTCGCAATGGCCTTCCTGATTTTTTCTTCTTCGATGTCGAGTCCGTGCGCGACCGTGATAGCTGCCACGGCATTTTCGACATTGTGCGTTCCGCCCATATGCAACACCACATCGCCAATCGATGCGCGCCCAATCACAACGTCGAACCGGTAACCACCGCTGGATGTCCGGACGCGCGCCGCATGCGCGTCGGCGTCCGGCTTGTCCAGGCTGTAGGTGATGTGGTTCTCGTCTCCAAACTCTCTTTCTTTTTGCAGCCCCTTTTTGGTAAGCAACAGGCCATTTTTTTTCACCTTCTTTGCGAATTCGACAAAAGCATCCTGCATAGTCTCTGTTGTCCCGTAAATATCGAGGTGATCAGGGTCCATCGCCGTGATAACCGCCCGGTCGGGACTAAGTTTCAAGAAACTCCTGTCGTATTCGTCGGCTTCGACCACACAGACATCTCTCTCGCTGGACCAGAAGTTCGTATCATAGTTGACCGAAATTCCCCCCAGGAATGCGTTACAACCGTAATCACTATCTCTGAGAATATGTGCAATCATCGTCGTTATAGTTGTTTTGCCGTGTGTACCGGCGACGCATATGTTAAATGCGTTCTTGGTTATTTCACCCAACACTTCGCTTCGTTTCCATACAGGGTATTCATGCGACCGGTAATAATTCAACTCTGCATGGTCTTCCGGTATAGCCGGAGTATAAACCACCAGTTCGGCATCCATAGGTATGAGTTCCAGATTATCATGATAGTGAATCGAAATCCCTTCCATCACCAGTGTCTTTGTCAATGCTGACTCCGTCTTGTCATATCCGCTCACGGTGCAGCCTCTCGACTTAAAATACCGGGCGAGGGCGCTCATGCCGATTCCGCCGATCCCGACAAAATATATGGTTCGTATTTTACTGATGTCTACTTTCATTCAAGTCAATTCATCCAATCGTTTCTAAAATTTTTTTGGCGATCACCTCATCAGCATCTGCTACACCCAGCTTTCGAATCTCCGCGCTCAAATGTGCCTGCAGCTCGATGTCTTTCGAAAGTGAGACAGTGGTCGAAACCAGCTTCTCGTTCGCTTCGGCATCGTTGACCATCAGCGCTGCTCCCTTGTTCACCAGGCTCTTGGCATTGGCAGTCTGGTGATCTTCTGCTGCAAAAGGAAAGGGGACAAAAACAACCGGCTTTCCAACCAGGCAGAGTTCCGCAATAGACATGGCGCCCGATCTGGAAATCACGACATCCGCCGCAGCATACCCGTATTGCATTTGCGTAAGAAAGTCGTTGGTCCATATATTCTTCCTCCCTTCCGCGGCTTGCCGCGCTTTCTCTGCAAAAGGCTTCCCGGTTTGCCATACGAGTTGCAGGTTATTTTTTTCGAATTCTCCAAGATGCCGTGCAATGGCTTCATTGATTCCTTTTGCCCCGAGGCTACCCCCCGTCGAGAACACCGTTTTTCTTGTCAAATCGAGTCCAAAGAACTTGACTGCTTCATCGCGCGGCGGCCGGTTCCGGACGATATCGGTCCGCACCGGGTTCCCCGTGTATACGATCCTGGAAGCTGGAAAAAAAATTTCCATCCCGTCGCTCGCTACGAAAATCATGGTCGCTTTTTTGGCGAGCCAGATATTGGATTTCCCAGCAAACGAATTGGACTCGTGGATGAACGTTGGTATTCCTCTCGCCTGCGCAAACCGCAGAACCGGGAAAGACGAATAACCTCCCACGCCCACCACTGCGTCGGGTCCGAAATCGCTCACGATGGTCCTCACCTGGAAAAAACTTTTCAGGAGCTTCCATGGTAATCCGATATTTTTTATCAAAGAACTTCTGTTAAAACTGGTAATGTCAATCCCCTTTATCGCGTAACCGGCTTGCGGAACCTTCTCCATCTCCATCTTGCCTTTCGCTCCCACGAAAAGGATCTTTATGTTCCCGTCGATTCTCCTGAGCGCATTGGCAATTGCTATTGCCGGAAATATGTGCCCACCGGTCCCTCCGCCGGCGATTATTATTTTCAAACTAGCTTTCATCCTGTATTTGCTTTTTCCCTTCCAACTGCTCAACATTACGTGCGACACTCAGAATGATCCCAATGGCGAGGCATGTAAACAAAAACGAACTCCCTCCCATACTGATCAGCGGAAGCGTCACGCCGGTCACCGGGAAGAGGTTTACATTCACCGCCATATTTGCCAAGGCCTGTATGGCAAGCGTGAAACTCAGCCCCAGAGCCAAAAAGGCACCAAAAGCAAATGGGCATCTCTTAAAAATCCGGATGCTCCTGAACAGGAATAATAGGTAAATGAAAATCACAAAAGCAGCGCCGGCCAAACCATATTCCTCGATGATGATCGCATAAATAAAATCGGAATAGGGGTGGGGCAGAAAGTTTCGCTGTTGGCTGTTGCCCGGGCCAAGCCCGATCCAGCCGCCTTTGGCGATCGCTATTTTCGCCTGGTTTACCTGGTAAGCGTCTTCATCGTTCATTACCTTGCTTCCATAGATAAATGTCTCCACGCGATTGATCCAGGTGTCGACCCGGATAAAGAGGTGGGACCTGCCCTCCGTCTTCACTACTTCTGTGATGCCGTCACTCGATCCGTGCCGGACTACTGCTGCACAAATCAGGATAATAACAGGCACGAGTGCAATACCGATCGTAATCAGCAGGTGTTTTGTGCTTACGCGCCCGATAAACATAAGCATCATGCTTGTAGCTCCGACGAGTAGCGCCGTTGACAAGTTCGCAGGCGCGATCAATAAGCAAACGATCGCTACAGGCGCCATGACTGGCAAAAAGCCCTGGTAAAAATCCTTGATGACTTCCTGCTTCTTGCTCAGCAGCCTGCTGAGATACATAAACAACGCCAGCTTCGCCAAATCAGAAGTCTGGAAAGTCAGGTTGATGATTGGCAGACGTATCCAGCGGCTTCCTTCGTTCAACTTGACGCCGAAGAAAAGCGTGTAGATCAGCAGCGGGATGGAAACCAGGAAAAGGATCTTAGCCACCTTGGAATAAATGATATAGTTTACCTGGTGTGCGAAATATATAATGAGCACACCGACCACGATAAATGCGAATTGCTTGAACAGGTAGATTTCCGTATTGCCCTTGTACATTTTATACGCGAGTAGTCCGGTGGAACTATAAACAGCAAGTAGTGACACCAGGGCAAGCAGGATCACGCTGGTCCAAATGATTTTGTCTCCCCTGGTCTTCGAACCCAGGCGCTGAAAATGGTTTTTGTCTAAAGTGAGAAAATCGGCCATTTGATTCATGTTCTGTTTAACGGGTTGTTCCAACGCTAAAAACCTCAGAGATCCCTGACGGCTTCTTTGAATTGCCTGCCCCTGTCTTCATAATTTTTAAATAAGTCAAAACTGGCACAGGCCGGGCTCAGCAATACCACATCGCCTTTATTGGCAAAATGGAACGAGGCCTGCACGGCTTCCTGCGCGCTCCTGGTATCCACCATCACCGGCACGTCGTTTTTGAATGCCTCGTGCAGTTTTCGGTTATCCACACCCATGCATACGATCGCTTTTACTTTTTCCTTGACTAAGTCGCGGATCAGGGAATAATCGTTTCCTTTATCAACCCCGCCGAGAATCAGGATCGTGGGCTTTGTCATCGTTTCAAGCGCAAACCAGACGGAGTTGACATTGGTCGCTTTGCTGTCGTTGATAAATTCGATGCCGCGCACCGTCGCCACATATTCCATTCGGTGTTCGAGAGCTTCAAAACTCTGAATCGCCTCCCGGATTTTTTCCTTGCGTATACCCACAGTCGCTGCAGCCAGGCTGGCAGCCATCGTGTTATACTGGTTGTGAATCCCTTTTAGCGCAAAGTCATAAATGCTCATTTGCATCTTCTCGCTGCCCGTGACGAGCGTCATTTGCCCGTTGCGGATAAAGCCGCCTTTTTTTGGTTCATTAAACATGGTAATTGGAAGTGGGTTAGTATGATGGGTATAATTATCGACGTATTGTTTAGTTACGGGATCGTCTTCGCAATAGATGAATGAGTCATTTGGTCCCTGGTTCATGACTATGCGAAACTTGCTCCGGATGTAATTTTCAAACTTGTACTCGTACCTGTCCAGGTGGTCTTCTGTGATATTGGTTAATATCGCGACGTCCGCTTTAAAATCCCTGATATCATCGAGCTGAAAGCTGCTGATCTCAGCGACATACCACTGGCGCGGACTTTCAGCCACCTCTTTGGCAAACGAGTACCCTATGTTGCCCACGAGTGCGCAATCATATCCTGCGTGGCGAAAAATATGATAGGTCATGGCAGTCGTCGTTGATTTGCCGTTGCTGCCCGTGATTCCTACAATCCTGGAATCGCCCTTGTATCTGTAGGCCAATTCGACTTCGCTGACGACCGGAATATTTTTTTTCCTGACTTGCACGACCATTTCATTTTTTTCCGATATGCCGGGGCTCTTCATGACTTCATCAGCTTGCAGGATTTTCCCGGCGGAATGCTGGCCTTCCTCGAATTCGATATTGTGCGCCAACAATTCAGTTTTATATTTCGGCTGGAGAAGACTGCTGTCCGATACAAACACGTCATAGCCATTCAGCTTTGCCAGCAAAGCCGCGCCAACACCGCTTTCTCCGCCTCCGAGAATGACCATGCGTCTTCCCATTTTTTAATGAATAGAATTTTATCTCCGGTTAGGTTGAAGAGGTAAATAGGAAATTGGATCTGGCGTTTTAGTTTTCAGGGTTGCAGCCTTGTTCACATGACCGGCAGCCTCATCTTATTTTTAAAGTCACGATCGTAAACATCACGCAGAGGATGGTCACGATCCAGAATCTTGTCACAATCTTGCTTTCATTATATCCCAGCTTTTGGTAATGATGGTGCAGAGGGCTCATCAGGAATATCCTCCTGCCCTCGCCGAATTTTTTCCTTGTGTATTTGAAATAAGACACCTGTATTAGCACGCTGGCGCTCTCCACGAGAAACACGGCGCAAAAAATCGGGATCAGCAATTCTTTGCGCACAATAATCGCCAATGCGGCGATGATGCCACCGAGGGCGAGGCTCCCCGTATCTCCCATGAAAACCTGTGCGGGATAGGCGTTATACCACAAAAAGCCGATACAGGCTCCTATGAGCGCGCCGATGAATATGGACAGTTCGCCCAGATTCGGGATGTACATGATGTTCAGGTATTCGGCAAAACGGAGATTCCCGCTGGCGTAAGCGAAGACGCCAAGACAGGCGCCGATGATCGCGCTGACTCCGGTAGCGAGGCCGTCAAGACCATCGGTGATATTCGCTCCATTTGAAACTGCCGTAACGATAAAAATGACGATGATGATGTATAAAATCCATGTCGCGCCGCGCAGTGCCGGCGGTAGCAGCTTCGAATAGTTGAACTCATGGTTTTTGACAAAGGGAATCGTGGCAATCGGCTCTTTTGCCTCGGCAAAATATTTCTCCTTGCCTTCCAGTACCACAGTTTTGAGACCTATCGTATCAACGGGCTTTTTGTCACCCACATATTCGCGCCACGCTTTTGTATTGCTGTTAAAATAAAGCGTTGTTGCGACAACAAAACCGAGCACAACCTGGCCGAGCACCTTAAACCAGCCCGCAAGTCCGTCTTTGTCGCCCTTTTTATAAGGCACGCCCATCTGTTGGGCGATACGTTTTGCGCGCAGTTTCAGGAAGTCGTCGATAAAACCAATTATTCCAAGCCAAATTGTACAAAAGATCATCAGCCTGATGTAAGCTTTGGTCAGGTTGGCAAGCAGCAGTGTCGGGATCAGGATAGCAAGAATAATAATGATGCCTCCCATCGTTGGCGTTCCTTTCTTTTGCTGCTCACCTGCGAGACCAAGGTCTCTCACACTCTCTCCGACCTGTTTGGTTAGTAGTATGGTAATCAGTCTTTTTCCATATACCGTCGTAATAATAAGTGAAAGGATCACTGCAAGCAGCACGCGGAAGGTGATAAATTGGAATAGGCTTCCGCCGGGTATTTTTGCACCGTTTTGCCTCAACCAATCAAACAAATGATACAACATGCAGTAACTATTTCAATTTTCTCAATCCTCAATTCGGTTTCTACCTGTCCAGCGTCACAAAAACCTGCTGGAGCACTTCCTTGTCATCAAATGGATATTTCACTCCCTTGACGTCCTGGTATTTTTCATGACCCTTCCCCGCAACGAGCACGATATCCTCGGGTTGCGCAAGGCTGACCGCTGTTTTGATCGCCTCTCTGCGGTCAGTCATCGCGATGAATTTTTTTTTCGACGTCCCCGTCAAACCCGTCTCCATATCCCGGATAATATCCTCGGGAACTTCGCTCCTGGGATTGTCCGAAGTGAAAATTGCCCGGTCGCTGTACTTGCAGGCGACTTCGCCCATAATCGGTCTCTTGGTTTTATCCCGGTCCCCTCCGCACCCCACGACAGTGATGATTTGTTCATTTCGTTTGCGTAGATTCTGTATTGTGGAAAGCACATTGACGAGTGCATCCGGCGTATGGGCGTAGTCGACGATTCCGATAATTCGGTCCTTTGGAGAAACCAGATAGTCAAACCTTCCGTCCGCTCCGGTGAGCACGCTTAATTGCCTCAATACTTCCTGCTTTTCTGCTCCTATGCAAATCGACGCGCCAAACACAGCAAGCAGATTATAGGCGTTGAACTCACCGATAAGCCTGAAATGAACCTCCTGGTCATTGACCATCATGTTCAGGCCAGTGATGTCATTTTCTAGGATTCTGCCTTTGAAATCGGCCATGGTTTTCAAGCTGTAGAAATATTTTTTTGCGTTGGTGTTTTGCAGCATCACGCGCCCGCGCTTATCGTCTGCATTGGAAATCGCAAATGCAGACGAAGGAAGCGAATCAAAGAATGACTTTTTCACGCGGACGTATTCGTCGAAACTCTTGTGGTAATCAAGGTGGTCGTGAGTAATATTGGTAAAGAGCGCGCCAGTGTATTTTAATCCCGCGATCCGTTGCTGATGAATGGCGTGCGAGCTTGTCTCCATGAATGCGTGCGAGCAGCCTTCGTCCACCATTTGCTTGAGAAGCGCATTGAGACTGACAGCGTCCGGCGTCGTATGGGTAGCGTCGAGTTTTAGTCCCGCGATCTGGTTTTGAACGGTGCTGAGCAGGCCGCATTTATATCCCATCGACGTATACAGCTTAAATAGCAGCGTCGCGACCGTAGTCTTTCCATTTGTGCCGGTGACGCCTACGAGCTTTAGCTTTTCGGAAGGCTGGCCATAAAAATTGTGGGAGATGATTCCGGCTGCAGTAGCGCTGTTTTCAACCTGCACATAAGATACACCTTCCTTCATTTGCCCAGGGTCGTTCTCATAAACGACGGTCCTTGCGCCCCCTGCGATCGCCGCATCGATAAATTGATGGCCGTTTGCTTTGACGCCTTCGACTGCGATGAACAGGCTTCCCTCCGTAGACTTTCTGGAATCCATCTGCACGTCGGTGACTTCAACACCAAGTGCTCCCTGGGTCGCTCTGATCTTTACCTTATATAATATATCTTGCAACGTTTGCATTAGTTCAATTCCAGCGTGATGTTTTGATTTTTGGTTAGTGCGGCGCCGGGCTGGATCGACTGGGTTTTTACTTTGCCCTTCCCCCTGGTGTTTACTTTTATCTCCATTCCCTCGAGTAAATAGAGTGCGTCTTTCAAACCGAGCCCTCTTACATCAGGCACCATTTTCCCCGCGATCGGCTGTTTTTTTAGCACGACCTGGTGACTGGCGGTATAAAGCCGGGACCAGGAATTGCTCGCTGATGAATCACTGTATACCAGCTCGAATTCGCCCAGCACTTTCTTGATGTCGCGAGTTTCGCCAGCGTAATAAAACTGGCTGCTGTCTTTCTTCAGCTCCGGGACGCCTTCGGACTCGGCATGAGGATTGTCCCGCGCAAAAAGTTTATCTGCCACTTCGCGAAACACGGGGGCCGCCACTTCGCCGCCCATGTGCTTTGCCGGATGAGCCTTCGTGCGGATCACCACGATGCAACTGTATTTGGGATGGGCAAAAGGAAAATAACCGACAAATGAAGCCTGGTAGATGCCGTCGTCATACTTGATCTTTGCACCTGTAGATGTTCTCCCTGCGACGTGCGCCGTTCCTGTCTTGCCCCCCGCGTCATATAGCGCCGTTTCGAATGCTTTTTTCCCCGTTCCGATTTTTGTCACTGCAAGCATGCATTCCTGCGCATCTTTGATGATGCGGCTATCGGCGACGCGCTCCTCGAGCACCTGGGGTTGAATGATTTTTAATGTCACACCATTGCTTTGAATGCGGCTGACGAGGTAGGGCTTCATCATTTTGCCATCATTGGCGATAGCATTGTAAAGCATCAGTGTTTGTAATGGAGTTACTTCGATCGCGTATCCAAAGCTCATAGTGATCATTGCATGCAAGCCCTCATTTCCCTTGATTTTTGGCAGCACCGGCGACTCCTCGCCCATGAGGTCAACCCCCGTTTTTGCATCGAGATGAAATTTGTGCAAGTATTGAATAAAATGCCTGGGTTGTGAACCAAAACTCTGATAAGCAAGTTTGCTCATCCCGACGTTCGAGCTATGCGCAAAACATTCTTTGACGGTTTCGATCGGCTTCGGTTGGCGTTCTGCGTCGTTCACCATGCGGACTCCCACAAATTCTCGGCCTTCAGAACCAACGTTGACTTCATCATTCAACGTTGTATGTCCTTCGCTCAATACTGACAGGAGCGTAACCATCTTGATCGTCGAGCCAGGTTCAGTGGCTCGAAGTGCGTAATTATAATCTTCCCAATAACTTCCATTGCGCTGCCGGCTTAGGTTGGCAATTGCCTTGATTTTACCGGTCGAGGCTTCCATGACTACGCAGGTCCCCTGCTCGGCTTCATTTTCTGACATGCCTTTTGATAGCGCATTTTCTGCCAGATCCTGGATATCTACATCGATGTTGGTAACAACATCCTTCCCGTTTTCGGGCTCGATCTCGTAGCCCTCAACTGGTACATAATTGCCCGCCGCGATATAGCGGACCAGTTGCTTCCCGTTTTGGCCCTTCAGTGCCGTATCGTAGGTGCGTTCGAGCCCGACATTCTGGGAATTCTCACGGGCTAGGCCAATGGTTCGATTGGCCAATAGCCCAAAAGGATTGAGTCTTTTGTAGTTGGTCCTGACGATAAACCCGCTCCGGTTTCTTCCAAGCCTGACCAGCGGAAAATTCCTAAGAACTTTGTACTGTTCGAACGAAATATTTTGTTGCAGTGCAAAGTACCGGTCATCAGTCTTGTACCCCCGGAGTAATTCCTTTCTGTATGTCGCGGCTGACTGGTCCCTGAACAACCCTGCCAGGCAAATCGCAAGAGAGTCAACATTATCTTTAAATCTCTTCCCGTTTTTCTCTCTGAGGCCGTCAGCTTCAAAATCAATGTAGATGTCAAAATAGGGAATCGAAGTACTCAGCATGTTTTCATCGTCGCTGTATATCGTCCCGCGGTCGGCATCCAGTTCGGACCAGCGCTGGTGAACGCTGTCGCTCAGCTTTTTCCAGTATATCCCCTGGAAATTCTGAATGTAGAATGCTTTACCCAAAACAAGAAAGCAGAGAATGCCTATGCCGATGAAGCATAAATATACACGCCATAATATGTCTCTTTTTATTTCCAACTTACCCTGGTTTGTTATGGTTTTTTCAGCGTATCCGGCAGCGCCACCGCGGGTGCCGTCAATTCACGGAGCCCGAGAACTTCCACTGCTTTCGCCAATTCACTTTCTTTGCTCCGGAACATCACCTCGCTCCTTAACGTTTTATATTCATATTGCAACTCTTTGAGCTGCGTTTGTGCCCTTCCGATTTCACGAATGCTCTTGTCTGCATAATGCCCATTGTATATATAGATGATTGCCAGTAGTGCCAGGAACAGAAAAAAGGGGACATTTTTCACCATCCAGCGGTGCGTGTAGCGTCTTTTTAATTCGCTTTTGCTGGATTCGGCCACCTGGCTCTCTTCGCTCATGAAATGAAATTTTCCGGTATTTTAAAAAGTTCCAACCAGTATTTGGATTGATTGATTTAGTCTATTTTTCTACAGTTAGCGTTTTTCGGCTATTCTCAGTTTTGCGCTTCTCGCTCTTGGGTTATTTTTCAACTCAGCTTCCGATGGTCCGATCGGCTTTTTAGTCACCAGTTCGAAGGGCGGTCGTGCCCTTGCCCCAAAGAGATCACCATCTGCTAAAGAATCATCCCGGTTTCCGTGTTTGAAAAAGTTCTTTACGATTTTGTCCTCGAGCGAATGAAAGGTGATGATCACTATCCTGCCTCCGGGCTTGAGAATGCCGACCGAATCGCGCAATATGTCTTTAAGGGCATTCAGCTCGTCATTGACCTCTATCCTTAAGCTCTGGAAAACCTGTGCAGCATATTTGTTCGGATTCCCTTTGGAAACTGAATTCAGCAGGCTCGTCAAATCGCTCGTCGTTTTGACCGGCGCTTTCTTTCTTTCCTCCACGATTTTCCTCGCCAGCGTTTTTGAATTGGTCACTTGCCCGTACTGCTCAAAAATCCGGTGCAGGTCCTTTTCGTCGTAGTTGTTGATGATTTCTGCCGCGCTGAGAACTTGCTGAATATTCATCCTCATATCCAAGGGCCCGTCAAACCGAATGGAAAAACCTCTACCTGCCTCGTCAAACTGGTGACTGCTGACCCCAAGATCGGCGACGATACCGTCGACTGCAGTCACCTCGTAAAGACGCAAAAAGCGCTGGAGATGACGAAAATTCTGGCCAATAAACACAATTCGCTCATCATCTGGCAAGTTTCGAGTGGCATCGGCATCCTGGTCAAAAGCGTAAAGCCTACCTTCTTTTCCAAGCTGGCTAAGAATCGCCCTTGTATGGCCCGCACCGCCGAGTGTACAATCGACGTAGATCCCGCCCGGTTTGATCTGCAGACCCGACAACACTTCAGGAGTCATGATCGGCACATGATAAGCTCCGGCCTGTTCTTGTGGTTCAGATTGGGAGCTCCTCTTTTTCATAAGCCAATCCTTAAATGATTCCTCGTCAAGCCTCACCGGGCATTATAAACTTCTTGTTCAGGAGCTTATTGGCCATGCTGCTTACTGATTCCGTTGGAAATTCTGCAAAGAACTTGGTGTACTTACTTTTATCCCAGATTTCTATGATTCTGCCAGTGGCAAGGAGAACGATGTCCTTTTCCAGTTCGGCATGAGGTTTCAGGTTTGGAGGCACCAAAAGTCGCCCTGCGGAGTCCAGTTCAAGTATAGTCGCCCCGTTCAGGAAAAACCGTTTGAATTGTCTAATTTCAGGATCAAAATCACTTAGGTTATTTAAATCATTGAAAATGACCTCCCAAGTCTTCCATGGGTACAAGCTGAGGTATTTTTCCATGCCACGATTGACAACAAATCTGCTATCACTTTCATCTTCCATCTGCTTTTTGAAGCCGACAGGGAGAAGGAAGCGACCTTTTGTGTCCAAAGTAGCTTCATATTCACCAAGAAAACCAGCCATTTATGAAAGGATTTGTTCAAAATTTCCCTTAATTCCTACAATTCCACACAAAATAACCTTTTTTACCACAAATAATGGTAATTTGCGAAATTTAATTTTTTCCACAGCGTCTTTTTTGCATGAAATATAGACTGGTACAGGCTTTCAAGAGAATTATTATTCAACAGTATGTGAATTGCCTGTGAATAACTGTGGATATTTGTGAATAACACTAAAATCGTAGCTATGGCGACCGTAGGTTACTCGGGTAAACCCCTGTTTAATAAGCTGGGTATCAAGGAGGATATGAGGGTTTTGCTGATCGGTCAGCCCCAGGATTATTTTTCGATTCTTGAAGTCGATATTTCTAATCAAATTGTCCCTCCTCATATGAATCCGGATTTCGTCCATATTTTTGCCCGCACACAACATGAATATGAGGTCGCATTGTCAAGGCTCAAAAACAAATATGCGGCAAATCCGAAGATGATTATATGGGTTTCCTGGCATAAGAAATCAGCGAAAATACCCACTGACCTAACCGAGGATACCATTCGGAATTACGCATTAAAAAATGACCTCGTGGATATTAAGGTTTGTGCTGTCAGCGAGCAATGGAGCGGCCTGAAGCTGGTCGTTTCAAAGTCAAAACGCTAGTTCAAAAACTAGCTTAATGGCAGCAGTTGGCTGTTTTTCATATGCATCCGAAAGATATACGCATCGCCGAATTCGATTACTTACTTCCTGATGAATTAATTTCTCGCTATCCCCTCCCTGAAAGAGATGCGTCACGGATCCTCGCTTACGACCATGCACATATTGAGACCGATGTTTTCCGCAATCTGGCGTCGCGGATTCCGGCTGCATCACTCATGATCTTCAATGACACTCGCGTCTTTGCAGCGAGGGTAAAATTTCAAAAGCCTTCAGGAGGCATCATTGAAATCTTTTGTCTTGAACCCGTCGGGCATTCCATGAGTCTTTCGCAGTCCATGCATGAGGGCGCACCCGTTGAATGGAAATGCCTTGTTGGAGGCGCCTCCAAATGGAAGCATGGCATGATCCTGTCAAAATCAGTGATCGACAATGGAAAATCTTATTCCTTGCGCGCATCATTCGTCGCAAAACTGGAAGACTGTTTTGTGATTCGCTTTGATTGGACGCCCGGCGCAATTCCATTTTCGGAGATTATCCGTTATTTCGGCGAAACGCCCCTCCCTCCCTATATCCGAAGGAATGTGGAGATCAGCGATCGCGAAAGATACCAAACGATTTATGCTTCTGCGGAAGGATCGGTCGCAGCCCCAACAGCAGGATTGCACTTTACCAAAAATGTTATTCAATCGTTGGACGAAAAAAAAATTATTAGGGATTTTGTCACGCTCCATGTAGGAGCAGGGACCTTCAAGCCGGTTAAATCAGCCTTGCTCGCCGGTCATGAGATGCACGAAGAATATATGGAAGTTAGCATTCATTGCATTCGGTCTGTCATAGACCATTGCAGCCGCGAAGTAGTCGCCGTAGGCACCACTTCACTGAGAACGCTTGAAAGCGTTTATTGGATTGGACAAAAATTGGTCGCAGGTATTCCGTTCGATCCTGAAGAAATTGCCGTCGAACAATGGTATCCTTATGAGCCGCGATCCAAAGAGCCAACGTTGTGGGAATCGCTCGAAGCTCTTGCGGGCTGGATGAAATCAAGAAATAAAGAGCGGCTGATTACGCGAACACGGCTGCTTATAGCTCCTCCATACCGTTTCAGGATCGTAAATCGGTTGATCACTAATTTTCATCAGCCAAATTCGACGTTGCTGATCCTGGTCGCCGCTTTCGTCGGGAAGGACTGGAAAAAAATTTACGAGTATGCCGTGCGGGAAAAATTCAGATTTCTAAGCTATGGCGACGCTTGTTTGTTGTCTTCCGTCAATTCGTGATTCGTTCGGAAGGGAAAATCAAGTGTAAAGGTGGTCCCCTTGCCGATGGTGCTTTCGACGCGAATTTTTCCATGGTGCGCATCGACCATCGTCTTGACGTAACTCAAACCAAGCCCGAATCCTTTTACATTATGAAGATTTCCGGTGTGCGCGCGATAGAATTTTTCGAAAATGCGCCGTTGGGTTTCTTTATTCATTCCAATCCCGTTGTCTTCGATGCGAAGAACGAAATTCTTATTGCTGCTGTGCGTCGTTACCGCGATGTGGACGTGGTCCCTTGAATATTTTACGGCGTTGTCAATAAGGTTGGAAACGAGGCTGGTGAAATGCACTTCATCGACCATGAGCTGGTCGTTGGAAGCATTCAGATGCAGTTCCGCTTTGCCGTGTTTGTCCTCCAATTGCAGCTTAAAATTATCGACGACGTCTTTTATTATTTCGTGGACATGGACGGGAAAGAGATTCATTTGCATCTCGTTGCGATCTAATAGCGCCGCCTGCAGGATAGTTTCCACCTGCTTATTCATGCGTTTGTTTTCTTCCTTGATAATGCTGCTGAAATAATTTGATTTTTGCTTGTCCTGCGAGACTTTCTCATTACGTAAGGCGTCAACTGCCAATGAAATCGTGGCCAGAGGAGTCTTGAACTCATGCGTCATGTTGTTGATGAAGTCATTTTTAATCTCGCTGATTTTCTTTTGCTGCAATAGTGTGCGCACCGTGAGGTAAAATGCAGCGATGATGACCAGCGTAAAGAAAATCGCAAACATGATCATCACGCGCAGGTCCTTAAGCACGATGCTTTTAAAATTCGGCACAACTACGCAAAGGGCCTCTTCGGGAGTCAGGTTGTTTATCAGCGTGCCGCTCGCTTCCTGCAGAAGATAAACCGTTGCCGAATTATGGATCGTATCCTCGGCTACCTGGATAAAATTGGGTGAATGCAATTCGTAGGTGATCAAATTAAAGTCTGAACTGATGCCGAATTCAAAGCGCGTATTTTTCAGCCCGACATTGTTGAACGCTTTCTGGAGTTTTTCCGCGATTTCGTTTACTGTAAACCGTTGGGCGATCGTCGTTGGTTTAAGCAACTCATTGAAAATTTGGTCCGTCGGATGAAATGCTTCGCCCGGTTTAAAACGGAAATTCTTGATGCTTGGGAAAGTCGCTTTTTGTTGTGCCAGTTCCACGCCCACGCTCGCAATCGCATTGGAGACTTTTTCTCTGAGCTGTTCTTCCTTGTTCTCCACCATCGTTCGAACCCAATTGACCTGGATATAGATGATTCCAATAAGGGACAGCGTGATGAGTAAGATAATGACAGGAAAAATTTTTTTCACCGGCTGCTTTTTTTGTTCGCTGCCCGCTCGCACCCGTACCGGGCCCTAACGGTATTTCGACTGTTTGCAAAATTATTGAATTGGCAGATTGTTTGTCTTTTTTTATGCAGGCGGCCGATGCCTATTTAACGAAGGTTTCACAGAAAAATCCTGCTCTGAAACAAACCTGCATGACCCCGGCCAATGCCCGTCAGCAACTGCTCATTTCCATAGTCATAATTGAAGAAGTTTGACTAATTTACGGGCATGGAAAGTCCTGGAGCTGGTATATTACTGATCGCCGATCCGTTTTTAAAAGATCCAAACTTTAAAAGGACCGTAGTGTTCCTTTGTGAGCATAAAGAGGAAGGTAGTTTCGGGTTTGTGCTAAATAAAAGTTATAATCACAAACTGGATGAATTGGTCAGCGGAGCCGAAGACCTGAAAATTGACGTGTATTTCGGCGGCCCCGTTCAGATGGACACCATACATTTTTTGCATACCTATCCTGACAAGATTCCGGGGAGTTACGAAATAACTAATGGCGTTCATTGGGGAGGTGATTTTGAAATGGCCATATCGCTGCTCCGCGCTGGCGAAATCGACCGAAACAGAATTCGCTTTTTTATAGGTTATTCGGGCTGGGGAGTCGGCCAGCTTGATGATGAGCTAAAGGAAAAATCCTGGCTGACGGTTCAGGCTACCCGAAAACTCGTCTTCCACAAACAAATGGATGAAATCTGGAAAGAAGCGCTGAGGATGCTCGGTGGCGACTATGAGGTCCTGATCAATTATCCTACTGACCCCACGCTGAATTAGACGATCATCAGGTCGTTTCTGGTTCCTTTGCGCTTTCGACCAGCACTGTTACGCGATTGTTGATAACTTCGACAAACCCGTTTTGAATGTCGTAAAGAGCCAGGTGGTTGCTCTTGTCCTTAAGAACTTTCAGGCGGCCGGCCTTCAAGGCGCTTATTAGCGGCGCATGTTTGTCAAGTACTTCGAAAAATCCGCCGATGCCCGGGAGTTGGACCCCATAAACATCACCGCTGAATAATTTTTTTTCCGGAGTAAGTATTTCTAGGTTCATCTTGGTTGATCGTCTTTTGGCTTGTTAATCCGTATTGCCGCAGCATTTAGCCTTGCGCCTGAGCCAGCAGTTTCTTGCCTTTTTCCATCGCGTCATCAATGCTCCCGACGAGGTTAAAGGATGCTTCGGGATACTCATCGACTTCGCCATCCATGATCATATTAAAGCCACGGATCGTTTCTTCGATCGGCACAAGCACGCCTTTCAGGCCGGTAAATGCTTCGGCTACATGGAAAGGCTGCGAGAGGAAGCGCTGGACTTTGCGGGCCCTAGCTACAGTCTGCTTGTCTTCGTCACTCAGTTCATCCAGTCCGAGGATCGCAATGATATCCTGCAATTCCTTATATCGTTGGAGGATCAGCTTCACCCTGTTTGCACAATTGTAATGCGCGTCGCCGACAATTTTTGGTGTTAAGATTCTGGACGTCGAATCCAGTGGGTCGACCGCCGGGTAAATTCCAAGGTCAGCAATTTTACGGCTCAATACGGTCGTAGCGTCAAGGTGGGCAAACGTCGTCGCAGGCGCGGGGTCAGTCAGGTCATCCGCAGGGACGTATACCGCTTGGACGGAAGTGATCGAACCGTTTTTGGTAGACGTGATTCTTTCCTGCATGAGGCCCATTTCGGTGGCAAGCGTAGGCTGGTAACCCACGGCCGAGGGCATACGGCCCAAGAGTGCCGAAACCTCGGAACCAGCCTGGGTAAACCTGAATATATTGTCGACAAAAAATAGGATGTCTCTTCCCCTGCCCTTTCCGTCTCCGTCGCGGAAGTATTCGGCAACCGTCAGACCGCTTAATGCCACGCGGGCACGCGCACCCGGCGGCTCATTCATCTGGCCGAAAACGAACGTAGCTTTGGATTCGCTTAATTCCTTCAGGTTGACTTTTTTCAGATCCCAGCCGCCATGTTCCATGCTATGTTTGAATTCGTCGCCATACTTCATGATTCCCGCTTCTATCATTTCACGCATGAGGTCGTTCCCCTCCCGGGTTCTTTCGCCAACTCCGGCGAAAACGGATAAGCCCGAATAAGACTTGGCAATATTGTTGATCAGTTCCTGGATTAATACCGTCTTCCCGACACCCGCGCCGCCAAAAAGGCCGATTTTTCCGCCCTTTGCGTAAGGTTCGATCAGGTCGATCACCTTGATCCCCGTGAACAGCACCTCGCTGGAAGTACTCAGATTTTCAAAAGCCGGCGGCTTGCTGTGAATAGGCCGGCCGTTTTCCTTGGAAACAGGCGGGAGACCGTCGATTGGGTCACCGGTTACATTAAAAAGTCTGCCTTTGATATCTTCCCCAACAGGCATCGTAATGGCTTCGTTAGTATCAATGACTTCCATTCCTCGGACCAAACCCTCTGTTCCATCCATGGCAATGCATCGTACGCTGTCTTCGCCCAGGTGCTGCTGAACTTCCAAAACAATCTTTTGTCCGTCACTTCTTTTTAGCTCCAGTGCGTTGTAGATTTCAGGCAGCTTGCCATCAAACTGCACGTCCACAACGGCGCCGATGATTTGTTTGATTTTACCTGCTTTTGCCATACATGTTAGGTTTGAAAATGGCAGCAAAGGTAAGGGACGAGGCCTGAATTCGAAAATAAAAAACAACCGGTTTTCCCCATGTAGAAAGCCAAGAGTTCATTTGCAGTTATCTCGTTATTTTTGCCCTTTTACTCATGGAATTAATTGAAGTAAATGATAGCAAATCCGCGAGAGATTTTCTCCGTGTAAATGTTGAGCTGAACAGCATTGATCCCAACTATATCCGGCCGTTGGACAAAGACATCAACGAAGTATTTGATCGCAGAAAAAACAAGGCGTTTCGTTTTGGCGAATGCGCGCGCTGGATATTGAGAAATGATGAAGGAAAAATGATCGGACGCATCGCGGCTTTTGTCAACACAAAATACAAGAATAAAGGTGACGATGTGCCGGTTGGTGGCATTGGTTTTTTTGACTGCATCAATAACCAGGATGCTGCAGATAAGTTGTTCGACGTTGCGAGACATTGGTTGACAGCCAGGGGCATGGAGGCTATGGACGGACCCATCAATTTTGGCGAGAGAGACCGCTGGTGGGGTCTTGTTGTCCAGGGTTTCGACCCGCCGCTCTATTGCATGAATTATAACCCTCCATTTTACCAGGTGCTTTTTGAGACTTATGGTTTCAAAAACTTTTTCAACCAGGTTTGTTTTGGATTGCGAGTCGCTGACCGTGTTGCCCAAAAGTTCTACGACAGGCACCAGGCATGTGCCAAAGATCCCAATTTCTCATCAAAACATATCCGCAAGAGGGAATTGAAGCAGTTTGCGAAGGATTTTACCATCATCTATAACAAGTCTTTCGCGGGCCACGGCGGCATGAAAGAGTTGGCAGAACCGGTTGTCCAGAAAATGTTCCAGTCCATGAAAGCGGTTATCGATGAAAAGATCAGCTGGTTTGCATATTATAAAGGTGAGCCGGTTGCGATGTGGATCAATCTCCCGGACCTGAACCAGTGGTTCAAGTACCTGGACGGCAATTTCGATGCGTTGCACAAATTGCAGTTCTTTTGGCTGAAAATGACCAAGAAGTGTAGCAAGTTCGTCGGACTCGCCTTCGGGCTTGTTCCTGAATTTCAGGGTAAAGGCGTCGACAGCTACCTGATCATGGAAGGCGCTGAGGTTATCCAATCTGAAGCCCTTTATGACTCATATGAAATGCAATGGATTGGTGAGTTCAACCCCAAAATGATCAATATCGCCGAAAACCTGCCGACCCACCGCAGCCGGATCCTGACGACCTACCGGTATCATTTTGACCAAACAAAAGAGTTCAAGCGGCACCCCTTTCTTGCTTAAATGTTTTGAATAAACAATCAGGCAGGCAGGGAAATCTTTGCTATTATTGCAATCCCGGAAAACTGGTTCGGCTTTCCGCATGTTATACTCACTATGGAGAAATTTGTCGTTTCAGCGAGAAAGTACCGGCCGCAGAATTTTTCAACGGTTGTCGGGCAGCGTCATATAACCACCACGTTAAAAAACGCCATCAAAAACGGGCAGCTTGCTCATGCCTTTCTTTTTTGCGGCCCGCGTGGTGTCGGAAAGACTACCTGCGCGCGGATCCTTGCCAAGACCATAAACTGCACGAACCCCACGCCCGACGGGGAAGCCTGCAATGCGTGTGCTTCCTGCCTCTCCTTTAATGAAGGCACCTCACTGAATATTCATGAACTTGATGCGGCGTCGAACAACTCAGTCGATGATATCCGGACGCTGGTGGAGCAGATTCGATTTACTCCCCAGGCCGGTAAGTACAAGGTTTATATAATCGACGAAGTGCATATGCTGAGTTCATCGGCTTTTAACGCTTTTCTAAAGACCCTCGAAGAACCGCCGGCATACGCCATTTTTATCCTGGCTACCACGGAAAAGCATAAGATTCTACCGACGATCCTTAGCCGCTGTCAGATATTTGATTTCAAAAGAATTACGCTGTCCGACACAGTGAAGCATCTCGCGGAAATCTGTGAGGTCGAGAGCATCACTGCGCAACCGGATGCACTGCAGGTTATTGCGCAGAAGAGTGAAGGATGCATGCGGGATGCTTTGAGTATCCTGGACAAGATTGTCAGCTTTACCAACGGGGAGGTAACCTATCAGAACACCCTGGAGCAACTGAATATCCTTGACGACGAATACTATTTCAAGCTCGTTGAAGCGATGCTCAACCAGAAGCTCGCCGATGCGCTTCTTTTATATGATGACATCAACAGGAAAGGTTTTGAAGGTGACCTTGTCGTCAACGGCCTCAGCGAGTTCCTGCGGAACCTCCTTATTTGTAAAGACGAAAAAGTAGCAAGGCTTCTTGAAGTGGTGGAAAGCTACCGGGAAAAATACGCCGAAGTCGCTGCATCGACTGACGGGGAATATTTGGTTACCGCTTTGAACGTCCTGAATGAAACGGAAATCAACTACAAGGCTGCGAGAAACAAACGTCTGCACGTCGAGCTCGCCTTGATCAAACTTTGTTACCTCCGGCAGGTACTTGACCTTACAAAATACTCCGATGTCGCCGGTCGAAAAAAGCCCGCTGAACCGGTTCGCCCCGTCTCCTTCAGGATCATTCGACCAATTGAAATCGCGCAACAAAAACCCGCGACAAAGAGAAGCAGACCGCCAACGGTAGAATCTGATTCGCCGAAACTTATAATCGAGGAGGAGAGACCTGCACCCCCACCCGTCCGGGATAGTGAACCCGTACTGGTCGAGGCGCATAAGCCCGCCGTGGCCACGATGGGGGCGCTGAATAAGATTCGCGAGCAGCTGGCTAATCGTAAGGTGGCTGCTGGTGGAGAAGTGTCAAAACCCCTTGACCACGAGACACTGCTTGAAACTTGGAATCAGTACACTGCGCAACTTGTGCAGGCCAAAAGTTCGGCGGCGAAAAGTTTTGAACTCGCGGAGCTTGTCATCAAAAATGAGACCCTTGTTGAAATCATCAGCAATAACAGCCTTGAACAAAAGTTTATTGAACAGGAAAAACGCAGTTTTTCGGACTTCATCCAAAAAGGTTTCAACAACAAAAAGCTAGTTTTCAGTGTGAGTGTCAGGGAATCTGCAGCCCAGGCAGAAAAAGAACCCCTCATACTCAGCAAACGTGACCAGTACGAGAAAATAATAGAAAAATACCCCCTGGTCGAAGAATTGAGAAACCGGCTTAGATTGGAACTCGATTACTGATTACTAACTTCCTTGGAAATAGCTTCATTTGTGTTAAATCGGACCCTCCTGTTTTGAGATACACATAAATGGTTGGAAATTTGCACTTCGAAAAACGCCATGGCGGGTAACTCTACATATCAGGTCTTTCAGACGAGCTCTACGGGAAGATGGCAACGGTTTAAATGGGCAGGAAGATTCATTCTTTTTTTGCTCATCATGGGTGTTGCTGTCATTGTCATCACGCTTTCCCGGACCAACATTCCCGACCTTCCGCGATTCGCCAATGCGCAGGAAAAACAGGTTCTGCTAGATACGAACAGCAGCTGGCTAAACAAGAAAAGCCGAATCCTAAAACAATACGACGGATTCAGAAAATATATCACAGAAAAGGAGGCTTACAAATCAGGAGCATATCCAATTCCGCGTCGCTTTCGGAAAAAGAATGGCGTCCTTGTCCAGGCCGACTCAAGCTTTTACTCTTTTAAGAAATTTACGACCGGCATTCGTGCCGCTTTTTATGTCAACTGGACGCCGGAGTCTTTTGTTTCGCTGCAACAAAACATCTCGCACCTGAACATGGTGATGCCCGAATGGCTTTTCCTGGACCCGAATGCGGATACCCTGACCACTGACATTGATAAAAAAGCCTACGAAGTGATGAACAAGTCCGGTGTTAAGATTCTCCCCCTGCTTACCAATAATGCAAAGGGCGTGTTTCACGGTGAAGTGGTGCACAGGATTATTACTGACCAGAAAAAAAAGGAGCGATTGATCAACGATATTATCGCCGTCCTGAAGAAGGATAGTCTCGATGGGATCAATATAGACTTTGAGGAATTGCAGGAAAAACAAAACGAAACCCTGGTACTGTTCGAGCGCGAACTATACCAAAAGCTACATGCGAAAGGCTTCCTGGTAACACAGGACATTGAACCATTCAATGACGATTACAATCTTTCGGAGCTGGCCAAATACAATGATTATTTATGCCTCATGGCCTATGACCAGTATTCGGAAAGTACGCAACCCGGCCCCATTTGCCACCAGAAGTGGATTGAAGCTGCCGTTGACCAGGCAGCCAGGAAGGTCCCGCCGCAAAAAATGATCCTGGCTCTCGCAGCCTTCGGCTATGACTGGAAACTTGACGCGGAACAAAAAGCGATTCCCGGCGCAGCCAGGCCCGTTAGTTACCAGGAAGCGCTCAGCATTGCCACCAGCTTTGACGCGCAGAAAGACATCGATTTTGATAACGATTCCTACAACCTGCACTTCCCTTATGGCGACGACCGGGGTGACGATCACGAAATTCACTTCACCGACGCCGCAACAACTTTCAATACCTTAAGATTCGCGGTGGAATATGGCCTGGCCGGTGTTTCACTCTGGCGTCTGGGTTCCGAAGATTCAAGAACATGGGAATTCTATGACCACGACATGGGAAAGGATAGCATTAAGCATTTTGATTTCTCTAACCTGAGTATTATCAAATCGTTCAACAAAGGTGAAGTGCCTGCATATCATGGTGAAGGCGAAGTCCTGGATATCGTCGGTGGGCCGCTCAGCGGACGCATTACGCCTGAAGTAGACACAAGCGAATTGCTCATAAGTGAAGAACAATATGACAGCCTGCCATCCAAGTGGGTAGCGAGGAAGTATGGAACCAAGGATAAGAAAAAACTGGTTCTCACCTTCGACGACGGTCCTGATCAAAAGTATACGCCGCGCATCCTGGACATTCTTGCCAAAGAAAAAGTGCCTGCTGCCTTCTTTCTGGTAGGCATAAATGCCGAAAATAATATCCCGCTCGTCAAAAGGATTTACCGTGAGGGGCATGAAATCGGGGATCACACTTTTACGCACCCGAACATCGCCAAGGTTGGACGAAAACGCGCCATCCTGGAAATGGAATCGACCCGCCTGCTGATCGAATGCATTACGGGGCATTCGACGATCATGTTCCGCGCGCCGTTTAACGCGGACTTTGAACCTCAGACCTCCGAAGAACTCGTTCCTGTGGCGATTGCCCGCCAGCTGAATTACCTGGATATCGGCGAATCGATCGATCCGCTTGATTGGGAACCGGGAGTTTCGAGTGATTCCATTGTGGATCGCGTGATACGAAGAAAGCGTGAAATGACCGCGCAGAACTTAAGCGGCAATATTATTCTATTGCATGATGCTGGCGGTGAAAGCCGGGAAGCCACCGTTGAAGCGCTTCCGCAGATTATCCACTATTTCAAGGCAAGAGGTTATACGTTCACGACCATAGCGGATTTGCTCGGTAAGAAAAAAGACGAACTGATGCCGCCGGTCGCCAGAGGCAGCGGTTATTTTTTGTTGCAGATCAACTATTACCTGGCCGAGTTTGGTTACTGGGGTGGAAATATTCTTTCCTCCCTGTTCATCGTTTTTATTATTTTTTCTGTTGGACGCATCGTTGTTTTGGGCATTATTGCGACTGACGAGTATTTCCGTGAAAAAAAGAATCCGCTCACGCCGATCCCATTCAAAGACAAATCAAAAGCTCCGCTCGTCAGCATCATCGTTCCTGCTTTTAACGAAGAAGTGAATGCCGTAAGTTCCGTGAAGAATTTGCTGCTGGTTGATTATCCCAATTTCGAGATTATTTTCGTCGACGATGGCAGCCGGGATAACACCTTTGCCAAGGTATCAGTTGCATTCAAGAATAAAGACCAGGTGAAAGTATTTACAAAGCCGAATGGCGGGAAGGCTTCGGCTCTGAATTATGGCATTTCGCGTTCTGAGGCAAACTACGTCATATGCATTGACGCCGATACAAAACTCTTGCCCGACGCCGTATCTAAACTGATGATGCATTTCCGTTGGGCCAATGTAGGCGCAGTCGCAGGAAATGTAAAAGTCGGCAACCAGGTAAACCTGCTCACTCGGTGGCAGGCGATAGAATATGTGAGTAGCCAGAACTTCGATCGTAGGGCTTTTGCGAGTTTAAACGCCATTACTGTTGTCCCCGGCGCGATTGGAGCGTTCACCAAAGAGGCACTCGAAGACGCCGGCGGGTTTACCACCGATACGCTGGCCGAAGACTGCGATCTGACCATTCGTATTCTCAGGTGCGGATATATCGTAACCAACGAACCAAACGCAATTGCGCTCACGGAATCTCCCGAAACGCTTAAAATGTTTTTCAAGCAACGTTTCCGTTGGAGCTATGGAGTCATGCAAACTTTCTGGAAAAATCGTGATATTTTATTCAACTGGAAATACAAATGGCTCGGCTGGGCCGCTTTGCCTAATATCCTGATCTTTCAGTTTATTATTCCCTCAGTCATTCCGTTGGCCGACTTCTTTATGTTCATCGGTATTTGGACAGGCAACACAGAAAAGATACTCTGGTATTACATTGTGTTTATGCTGGTGGATGCAGCTGTGGCCCTGCTGGCCTTCAGCTTTGAACGTGAGAATAAATGGAAACTGCTTTGGCTGATTCCACAGCGTCTTGTCTGGCGCTGGCTCACATGGATTGTTCTTTTCAAATCGATACGCAGGGCGTTCAAGGGCGAGTTGCAGCACTGGGGTGTATTAAAACGCACCGGTAATGTGAAGGACATTTCGCCCGTACGGGCCTGATTTATTTCGGGTAGCCGCTTCATTCTTTTTTCCTAATTTCGGGACTCGCTAATCAATAAAACATATTCGAATTATGGCTGAAGTTATATTGATGCCAAGACTGAGTGATACGATGACTGAAGGCGTGATTGCCGAATGGCACAAGAAGGTGGGTGATCCGGTGAAAAAGGGAGACCTCCTGGCCGACGTTGAAACGGATAAAGCAACAATGGAGCTGGAAAGTTATAAGGATGGTACGTTGCTGCACCTGGGTGCCGACAAGGGCGCCAAATTGCAGGTCAATGATTTACTTGCGATCATCGGCAACCCGGGCGAAGATATTTCTTCACTTCTGAAGGCAAATAGCACCAAAACGCAGCCGGAAGCTAAAGATGCGACTCCTTCGCCAAAACCGGAAACGCCCCCTGCGCCAAAGACCGAGACCGCTCCTGCCCCGGCACCATCCGCCGATGTGTCTAAAATGGAAGAAGTGATTCTTATGCCGCGCCTCAGCGATACAATGACAGAAGGCGTCATTGCAGACTGGCACAAAAAAGTAGGTGATGACGTAAAAAAAGGAGACGTGCTTGCCGATATCGAAACAGACAAGGCAACCATGGAACTTGAAAGCTATAAAACGGGGAAACTTTTATATATAGGCGCTCAGAAAGGTGACAAAATTGCTGTAAACGATTTGCTCGCCATCATTGGAGATGATAAAAAAGTTGATGTGCAAAAGATCGTTCAACTGGCTTCCGGAAACAAGGCACAGGCAGCGGCCCCGGCACCCGTCACGCCTCGTGCACAAGGTCCGCAACAGCAACAGGCATCGCCAACTCCCGCTCCCGCAGCACCCGCAGAATCCCCAGGCGAAATGCAACATTCAGTCAATGGCGACGGCAGAATCAAAGCGTCCCCGCTGGCAAAAAAATTGGCGCAGGAAAAGGGGATCGATATTTCCAAAGTTCCCGGATCAGGCGATGGTGGGCGAATTATAAAAAGCGATATCGATAACTACAGACCCGCTGCGGCTGCCGCCAGTGCTGCGCCTGGTGCAATCAAACCGACGGTACCCACGGCTCCGGTCGGCCAGGTCAGCTTTGATGAAGTCCCCATTTCGCAGATGAGAAAAGTGATTGCGAAGCGTCTGGTGGAGAGTAAATTTTCTGCTCCTCATTTTTATCTCACCATGTCGATTGACATGGACAAGGCCGTCGATGGCAGGGCCAGACTCAACGAAGTGTCAGCCGTCAAAATCTCATTTAACGATATCGTGCTAAAGGCAGTCGCCGTTGCGCTCAGGCAGCACCCCGCCGTCAATAGCAGCTGGCTTGGTGACAAGATCCGCTTCAACCACCATATCAATATTGGCGTAGCCGTTGCAGTGGAAGACGGTTTATTGGTTCCTGTCGTACGATTCGCCGATGCCAAATCGCTTGCCCAGATTGCAATAGAAGTAAAAGACCTGGCCCAAAGGGCTAAGAGCAAAAAACTCCAACCTGCAGAATGGGAAGGAAGCACATTCACGATTTCGAATCTAGGCATGTTTGGGATAGAAGAATTCACAGCCATCATCAATCCCCCTGATTCCTGCATATTGGCGGTAAGTGCCATACAGCAGGTGCCTGTTGTCAGAAACGGCGCAGTCGTTCCTGGCAATGTCATGAAAGTTACGCTCAGTTGCGACCACCGGGTAGTGGATGGTGCGACCGGCTCCGCTTTCCTGCAGACGCTTAAGTCCCTGCTTGAAGAACCATTGAGGATGCTTATTTAGCTGAACGCAGGACGCGTGTAGGAGTATTTGTGTAACTTGATGGATGTTCCAAACCTCGACCCTGCAACTACTCAGGTTTCATTTTTCCTTTTTCCTGATGCCTGTCTATTGGTTCGCACTGGGACAGATAAAACACGTTGACATTTTTGCCGCCGTATTAATATTTATCATTCTCCATATGCTTGTGTATCCGGCAAGCAACGGATACAACAGTTACATGGATCGCGATGAGACATCCATCGGCGGTCTTAAAAACCCGGCACAGCCTACCAGGCAACTATTTTACGTGACGCTGTTGATGGATTTGGCAGCACTTGCGTTGAGTTTTTTTATCAGCATCATTTTCGTCTTGGGGATTTTTACGTATATACTTGCATCAAGGGCATATAGTTACCGTGGAATCAGATTGAAAAAGTATCCGGTCGCTGGCTACCTGACCGTAGTCTTTTTTCAGGGCGCTGTTGTTTTTTTCCTAGTCTGCCATGGAGCTTCGGTGGGTAGGAGCCTGGATTTTCCGGTGTGGTGCGCCATTGGGGCTTCGCTACTGATCGGAGGGTTCTACCCGCTGACGCAAATATATCAGCATAAGGCAGACCTAAACGATCAAGTGAAAACCATCAGCTATTTGCTGGGATACAGGGGAACTTTCATTTTTTGCGCTATGGTATATACCGGGGCATTTGCAATTCTTGCTGGTTATTTTAATTATTCAAACCAGGAAAGTCGTTTCCTGGTTTTCGCGGTTTCAATGCTACCTGTCATCATCTACTTTATAAAATGGGCATTATCTGTCTGGAAAGATATGACTGAAGCCAACTTTGCAAATACCATGCGCATGAACTATCTGGCTTCGATCTGTACCAACATTGGCTTTATTGTTGTGCTTTTAACAAGGTAAGAACATCAAATAAAAAGATCAATTGAGTAAAATAATTTCTATTGGAACGGCAAATCCCCCTTACCGCCATGAACAGCGGGAGATACTGAAATTCATGCAAAATGTATTTGCCCTAAATGATTCGGACGCCAGGAAAATCGGATTTCTTTACAGGCAAAGCGGAATTGAAACTCGCTACTCCGTGATCGCGGACTACAGCAGAAATATCAATGATTGGAAATTTTACCCGAAAACAGAGAACCTGGAACCATTCCCTTCGCTCGAGCAGAGGATGACCTGGTTTGCTAAATATGCTGCACCATTATCTGTGGATGCCATTCGTCGATGCATCAATAAGAAAATTCGTTCTGAAGAAATTACACATCTGATTACTGTAAGTTGCACCGGCATGAGTGCACCCGGTCTCGATCTGCAAATAATCGAGTTGATGCAACTTCAAAAAAATATATTTCGTACGTCGATAAATTTCATGGGCTGTTATGCGGCGATCCATGCGCTAAAATTGGCGAATTCCATTGCCATCTCCGAACCGGAAGCCAGGATCCTGATCGTTTGCACAGAACTGTGCACGCTGCATTTCCAGTATGAGCCTTCCATGGACAATATTTCTTCCAGTCTTCTATTTTCTGATGGTTCCGCAGCCGTTCTGGTAGTCAATGACGGCGATCCTGCAAAAGGGTTGAGGCTGGAGAGCTTTCACGCCGAAATCCAGTCGAAAGGGAAAAAAGACATGGCTTGGGAACTTTCCTCCACTGGATTTCTCATGACCCTGAGCAACTATATCCCAGAGCTTATCCAGGAGGATTTCAAGGCCTTTACAATGAACGCGCTCTCAAAAGCCAGCCTGGCTCCTTCCAGCATCAGCCACTGGTGTATTCATCCGGGAGGAAAAAGAATACTCGATGTGGTCGGCAACAGCCTCGGAGTTAGCGATAAACTCGGCCTGTGTTATGACGTCCTCCGGCTTTTCGGCAACATGTCTTCCGCCACTATTCTATTCGTGCTGGAAAAAATATTGTCGGAAATCGAACACTCAAAGCGCAACCGGGTTTTTGCCGCGGGGTTTGGGCCCGGGCTGACCTTAGAAAGCTTCATTGCTGAAGCATGCTAAGCTCACAATCAAAATCTATGGACCTCACTTTTCGCTCCGATAAAAAAGAGCTTCTCGACTCCGATGGAATTCCGTTTGATGCCATCAGGGCAAACATGGAAGAACTCGATCTAATCAACAGTCGGCTGGGCGGCCATAGGACAACAATCAATGGTTTTAAGCAACTATTGAAAAATCAAAAGGAAGTGGTTGTTTGCGAAATCGGTTGCGGCGGCGGAGATAACCTGATGGCAATCCATCGGTGGTGCAAAAGAAGAGGTATTGCTGCCCGTTTTATTGGCATCGATATCAATCCTGATTGCGTTGCGATAGCCAGGGCGGCATGCGATCTGTCAAACTTTATATTCATAGCTTCGGATTACAGGCAGATCAATTTCGATAAAGACAGACCCGATATCATCTTTTCATCATTATTTTGCCACCATTTCAGTCACGATGAACTGGTGTACATGATGCAATGGATGATAGAGAATTCATCGAAAGGTATTTTTATTAATGATCTCCACCGTCATGCCATCGCCTATTATTCGATTTTTTGGCTGACAAGAGCTTTTTCAAACTCGTACCTGGTGAAAAATGACGCGCCGCTCTCAGTTTTGAGGGGATTTAGAAGAAAAGAATGGCTCGAAATCCTGGGCGATGCGGGGTTCACGCCACAAGAGCTCAGTTGGCGCTGGGCATTCAGGTGGCTTATCGTGATTAGGAAGAAAAGTACGGATTGTAATGGACCTGGAACAGGAAACATATGATGTGGGCCTTGTCGGCGGCGGCCTGGCAGGGCTTGCACTGTCGATTCTTTTGGCCAGGTCGGGTTACCGGGTTGCACTATTCGAAAAAGAAAAATATCCCTTCCATAAGGTTTGCGGTGAATACATCAGCTTTGAAAGCTGGAATTTTTTGGAAGATTTAGGCATCCCGTTAAGCGACTGGAATCTGCCCGTCATCCGGCGGCTGCTCGTGTCCGCACCCAATGGGAACCATCTGGAGCAGGATCTTCCGCTTGGTGGATTCGGGTTGAGCAGGTACAGGCTTGATGCTTTTCTTGCGGAACTGGCAAAAAAAGCCGGCGTCGTTTTCTTTGAGCAGACACGCGTCAACGATGTTGTCCGTGAAGGAAATTCATTCAACATCCATCATGCTGCGGGGCTAAGCTATGCGAAAATAGTCTGCGGTACATTTGGAAAGCGCAGCAACCTCGACGTCAAATGGAAACGTGAAAATCACCAGGCTAAGAAAAGCAAGCTCGACAACTATGTAGGCGTCAAATACCATATTCTTGCTGACCAGCCGGAAGATCTCATTGTCCTCCATAATTTTCAAAATGGCTATTGCGGCCTTTCACAAATAGAAGACGGGAAACATTGTCTTTGTTACCTGACTTCTGCAGATAATCTGGCCAAATGCGGAAATTCGATAGCACAAATGGAATCTGATATTTTGCGAAAAAACCCCTTCATCGATAAAATTTTTACCACTGCCAATTTTATCTTCAGAAACCCTGTCACTATTTCCCAAATAAGCTTTGCAAAAAAAGATCAGGTCGGGAATCACATTCTTTTTGTTGGTGACGCCGCTGGAATGATCACGCCTCTTTGTGGGAATGGCATGAGCATGGCCCTTCATGGCGCGAAAATCGCTTTTGATTGCATGCTTCCTTACCTGCAAGGCAAACTAAGCCGTGAACAGATGGAAGCAGGATATTCCCGCCAATGGCATAAGATTTTTGCTGTCCGCCTGCGAACAGGAAGGGTCATTCAAAGGTTTTTCGGAGACGAGACTTTTTCAAATATTCTTATTGGCACAGTTAAGCCTTACCCACGATTTTTTTCTTTCCTGGTTAGGAAGACACATGGCGGGGCATTTTAGTATTTTGCGGAATTTGACACTTTAGCTAATCAAAAGCAACGCAGCCTAAAGGCCATAACAAACTACGATTCGAACGAATAAGGTGAACAGAACAAAGTATGCGCGCCGGACTTGCAGAAACTTATCAAAAGTCGTAGTTTACAAGACTTCAGAAAATCAACCGTTAACGTCAGGACTAAACCAGCCCATTTTGTTCAAGCTGGAACAGACACAAAAATTGAACTTCGTTTTGCCTAAAACGTTATACCTGTTATGAATGATTCAAAGAAAAAGACACTGGTGATCGGGGCCTCGCCCAATCCGCAACGATACAGCTTTCTTGCTGTGAACAACCTTCGGGAGCATCAGCATCCGGTTGTTGCCATTGGCCGGCGGCAATCGACGGTCGCTGATGTAAATATTGTGACTGCCAGGGAAAACTTCAAAGACGTCGATACGGTAACGATCTACCTCAATCCCGCAAATCAAAAAGAATATTACAACTACATTTTATCCCTTCATCCGAAGCGAATCATCTTTAACCCGGGAGCAGAGAATAAAGAATTGTACGATCTGGCCAAAGCCAATGGCATCAAACCTTTAGAAGCTTGCACCTTGGTGTTATTGAGTACAAATCAATTTTAAATACAATATTTCACTTAGCTCTTCGTTTAATATTAAGAACGATATTCAGCTTATCCTTAGAATAAATTCCAAGACTATCCCATGACGAACAGGCATTTTTCGCCGGCCGCAGCCAGCCATATTTTTTGGGCTGTAACAAAACACCTCAGTTCCTACTTACGAACAGTTTCTTTTTCGATCCAGGCCAGACTGGAATTTTGTCATTCGTTTCACGCTATTTTACTGCCGTTGCTATCGTCTTCGTTCACCACTATAACACCGAAGCCTAAACGTTTTTTTGTACCCGGATTTAATCCAAAACCCTAAATCTTATGATCGATCTGTACCCATGAAAACACCCTTAACCTTGGATCACAGCCGGCAAAAATCATAAAACGCTAACATGCGTCATTTTGCCGGTAACGGGTTTTTCGTTAAATTCGAAAAACCCATTTTATTTTATGCACTGGAGAAAGTTTAACGGAGATCCGATTGAATTACCGATTACCGACGCAGTTGAAAATGCGATACGCCGTGAAACCGAGAAAGGCCACCACCTCAAAGTTTGTATTGGAACCGACTCGCAGGTTAAAGGCACTGAGACGGAATTTGCCACCGTAATCGTTTTTCTTCGAGAAGGCCATGGCGGATTCATGTTCATCCACAACGAAAAAACGAAGCAACAATTCAGTATCAAGGAACGCATGCTGGTGGAAGTTGCCAAATCCATTGAGATCGCCTATGAATTATGCGATTTGTTCAACAAGTATGACGTGGACATGGAGGTACATGCAGACATCAACACAAATCCCCACTTTAAGAGTAACGACGCACTTAAAGAAGCCATGGGGTATATATTGGGAATGGGTTTCGCGTTTAAAGCAAAACCCGAGGCTTTTGCAAGCAGCAGCTGCGCAAATAAAGTCGTGAACTAAGTATTCAATCCTTCGGATGCATCTCCTTCAGTTCAATGAAGTCATTATTGAGCCTTTCTATCAGCCCAAGAATTTCGCCTTTCCCCAGTTTTGTTGTTGTACTTGTCACAAAATGATCGGGCAATGGTTCCCAGGTTTTGCCTAGCTTATCCAGAAGGGCGCTGATATTGGCATGTAAAACCTTCCGGCTGACCTTATCGGCTTTCGTAAAAACCAAACTAAAGGGAATCCGCCATTTACCAAGCGAATCGATAAAATTTAGATCAAGTTGCTGCGGCACGTGACGACCGTCGATTATTAAAAACAGGTTAACCAGGTTTTGGCGTTTTCTGAGATAATCTTCGATCATCCTTTCCCACTGCTTCCGTTGCGATTGCGAAACTTTGGCGAATCCGTAACCGGGGAGGTCAACGATATAGAATTTATCGTTCACAAGAAAATGGTTGATCAACTGGGTTTTCCCTGGGGAAGCGGAAGTTTTGGCAAGAGAACTCTTATTACAGAGCATGTTGATCAGGGACGATTTCCCCACATTGCTACGACCCACAAAAGCATACTCGGGTTTATCCGGCTTTGGACATTTGTCCTGGCTTGGACTGCTAATGAGATATATCGAAGACGTGATATTCATGTAATGCCTGCAAGATAACGACTGCTGTTGTCTTTGGATCAGAACAAAGTCCCCGATGCTGGCGACCGCCGGAACTGACGCGAATCGTGCCTATCTTCGCAGGCGATGGAAGAGTATAGGCACGATAAAGTAATCCCGTTCAAAAGTTCGACCAATTCAAAAAAGCAACAGGTTGCGGAAATGTTCGATAAGATCGCCTTTCGCTATGATTTTCTGAATCATTTGCTCAGTGCGGGGATTGACGTCTATTGGAGAAGAAAAGCCATCACGGAACTAGCCGCCGCCGGGCCGCGGAAAGTCCTTGATGTGGCCACAGGTACCGCCGATATGGCAGTAATGATGGCAAGATCCCTTAAACTGGAAAAAGTTATCGGTATAGATATCTCAGCCTCAATGCTTGAGATCGGCCGAATTAAAATTGCAAAGCTGGGGTTAAATGACAAAATCGAGGTCCAAACCGGTGATTCCGAAGCAATAAACTTTGTTAATGACACGTTTGATGCGGTAACAGTAGCCTTTGGTGTACGCAATTTTGAGAACCTCGAAAAAGGACTTTCGGAAATGCGTCGAGTCCTAAAGCCGAAGGGCAAGCTTGTAGTACTCGAATTTTCAAGACCCAGCCATCCAATCCTCTGCAAACTGTATAATCTATATATGCGAACGGCAGCCCGGAGAGTTGGTAAATGGGTAGCGAAAAATTGTGAAGCCTATGAATATTTGCACGAGTCCGTTAAAACTTTCCCTGAAGGAAACAATTTCGCGGACATCCTGCTAAAGACCGGATTTGTTAACGTTTACTTCAAAAAGCTCAGCTTAGGAATATGCACGATTTACTGCGGATCAAAGTGAGGATGCTGCTTCGTTTTTGTATTTTTTCCATTATTCTTCTTATTACTCAAAAGTCCGGCGCTCAATTTCTTCGTGACGGCTTTAATCAACCCGATCATGACAGCAAATTCTATCATATCGGGATTTCTCTTGATTACAACAACTCCCATTTCCAAGTCAGTGCACACCCGTCTTTTCTGCAAAGCGACAGCGTGATGTATGTTAATCCGAAAAATACGGGCGGATTTGGACTGGCGGGTATTCATACCCTGCATTTTTCGCCACATTGGGAAGCGAGAATTGTCTTTCCGCAGTTGATGTTTGCCTATAAGCAGTTGGAATATAGCATTACCTACCCGCAAAGTGGTGAGAAGCCCATCGCGACAAAGGAAGTTGAATCCATTTTGCTTGGTTTTCCCGTCGAAGTCAAATTTTTATCTGACAGAATTGGCAATTTTAGGATTTACATGCTCGGGGGCCTGAATTATCAATACGACCTTGCGTCGAATGCCACGTCCCGCAAAGCACAGGATCTTGTGAAGCTAAAGCCCTATGATTTCAGCATCGAGGCAGGCGTTGGCTGTCAAATATTTTTTCCCTTTGTCATCGTGTCGCCTGAACTAAAGATCAGCGACGGACTCATCAACGTGCACAGTCGCGACCCAAACCTTATTTATTCGAGCGTTATCGACAAGCTCAATTCCCGCATGGTTGTTTTCTCTCTTATTCTGGAAGGTTAATTCGCGAATCGGGATTTTCGTTCAAAGCCTCAATAATCATACTGTCTCCTAAACGCATTCAACCTGATTCCGACCGTGAAAATCGTAGAATTCGATGCTGAAATCCCCGCGGCTACAGGATCGGCAACCGAGAAATTCCTCACGGTGACAGATGCGTCAAGAAACAGGTTTTCTCTCAACTCGTAGGAAGCCAAAAGCGAAGTGTTGAAACAGCTCGACTGCACTCCTGAAGCAATTTTGAACCCGTAATCCCTCGGGCGCGTATCATAGTTCTCCAGGACATTGCTGCCAAAGTTCACACCGGCAGAATCAAGGCCCTGCCGATAATAAATCATCTTGCCTTCAAAGCTCAGCTTCGTCGACGGCCGGTACCTGGCAATCGTGATAAATTCAAGAAAATTCGCTCCGAGTGGATGAGCCAGTGGCTGATTATAGTTAGAAAAGTTGGAAACACTGTCGTTGTGCTGGTAGGTATAGGGTCGCACCACGTTCGTTTCCAACTGCAGATCAAAATTTTTTAGGTCAAAGGCGTTAATATATTTTACTCCAAGTTGGAAGCCCTGCTTGTTGGCCCAATAGCCCCTGGAATAGTGTATGATCTGGTCCAAAATAAATTCATTGATCAATAATTGCCCGTAAAATTGGGTGGTATGTCCAACGTTAGCCTTGAAATCGAGGCCCGCAGTCGTCTTATCGGGGCTGCCTGCCTGCTGCTGTGCCGAGACCAGGAAAATCACGGGGTTCAAATAGGAAAAATCAAAATAGTCAGGCCGGCTGAATGTCACGTTCTCATATAGCCCAAGGTTCAGCCAGCTTGCAGCATTAAAACTGAGATGGTGTACCACCGCGTATTTCCTCGGGTAGTAGTAGTCGCCCAACTGGTGCTGGCTGATCAGCTCCATAAAAATATTCTGGTAATCCAGTTTCCAGATTTTCGTCTCCAGTTTCAGGAACAGGTAGGGCGCCGCATAATCGCTAAGAAACAGGCTTCTGTATCCGTCACCGATAAAGTTCTTATCATATCCAAATTGAAAGTCAAAATACTTCCACACCTTAAAAAATATGGAAGCCCGGTTCTCAAAATAATCGAAGGCAGTTTTCTTGAAAGCTTTGTAATACCCAAAACCAGGAACCGCTGGAAATCCAGACTGGGTCACCCGCTGCTGAAAATAGGTGGGGCCTCTTTCCTGGTTGTCCGTCAGGTAGGCTGAAAAACCCACTTTGTCGGCAATCATTCCCCGAAGCGTTAGGCCCTTCGAATTGAGAAATACTCTTGCGCTGTTGCCGGTTTCTACCGATTGGGTTTGCTGAACAACCGGATCAATCACCAGGAAAAAATCCTTTTCGTTGACCTCATAAAAATTCGCCTTATGAATATAAAACGTGCTCCAAACATTATTAGCACTGAGGAAATTATTTTTGTTCCCATGATACCATTCAATATTGTTCATGAGCAGCGACTGCAGGTCATATTGGTCAATTTTTGACAGCCGGTAGAAATAGTCATAAGGGTAATGATGATGA
>Ga0070731_10000643_pt1 | contig 43067 bp, 43 predicted proteins | sample Coa_R1_2_FD_66448 | JGI IMG/M metagenome (GOLD analysis project Ga0070731, IMG submission 66448) | Surface soil microbial communities from Centralia Pennsylvania, which are recovering from an underground coalmine fire - Coalmine... | ecosystem: Environmental > Terrestrial > Soil > Unclassified ...
CGCCGCTATGTTACCGCCCGCGGAAATCGGTGCCAGAGATGTATTTCCCGGCGCTGCCGTCAGCTATCGCCGCGCTGGTTCGGGAAATACATCTCTGGCACCGATTTCGGGAATTACACCTCCGACACCGATTTCCCCGGCCGTTGCCGACATCTCCTACGCCGCGCGCTGCGGATTCAGCCTCACGACGCCGTCGTGCAGACGGTTCAACGCGTTGATGTACGCCTTGGCCGACGCAACGATGATGTCGGTGTCGGCGCCCAGTCCGTTCACGATGCGGCCGCCCTGCTCGAGACGCACGGTGACCTCGCCCTGCGCGTCGGTGCCGCCCGTGATCGCATTCACCGAATAGAGCAGAAGGCTCGCATGCGAACCCGCCATTCGCTCGATCGCCTTGAACACCGCATCGACAGGTCCGTCGCCGCCGACTTCCGCGACGACTTCCGCATCACCGATCGCCATCACGACGCGCGCATGCGGCACGGTGCCCGTTTCCGACGTGACTTTGAGCGCCGCGAGCCGATAGTGCTCGTGGGCCGGTTCGACAATCTCCTCGGAGATCAGCGCATGGAGGTCCTCGTCGAACACCTCGCCCTTCTTGTCGGCGAGCTCCTTGAAGCGCGCGAACGCGGTGTTGAATGCGTCCTCGTCGGGCAGATCGATGCCGAGCTCGGCCAAGCGCGTGCGAAACGCGTTGCGGCCGGACAGCTTGCCGAGGACGAGCTTGTTCGCGTGCCAGCCCACGTCCTCGGCGCGCATGATCTCGTAGGTTTCGCGATGCTTCAGCACGCCGTCCTGATGAATGCCCGATTCGTGCGCGAACGCGTTCGCGCCGACGATCGCCTTGTTCGGCTGCACCGGAAAGCCGGTGACGCCGGACACGAGCTTCGACGCGGGGACGATCTGCGTCGTGTCGATGCGGGTCGTGCACGGAAATGTGTCCTTGCGCGTACGCACGGCCATCACGATCTCTTCGAGCGAGGCGTTGCCCGCGCGCTCACCGAGGCCGTTCACCGTGCATTCCACTTGTCGCGCGCCGTTCATGACCGCCGCGAGCGAATTCGCGACCGCGACGCCGAGATCGTTGTGGCAATGCACGGACCAGACCGCCTTGTCGGAATTCGGAATGCGTTCGCGCAGCGATGCGATCAGCGCACCGAACTGCCATGGCATCGTGTAACCAACGGTATCTGGGATATTCACCGTCCTCGCGCCGGCAGCGATCGTCGCTTCGAGCAACCGGCAGAGGAAATCGGGCTCCGAGCGGCCCGCGTCCTCGGGCGAGAACTCGACGTCATCGGTGTATTCGCGCGCGAGGCGCACCGCCTTGACCGCCTGCTCGAGCACCTGGTCGGGCGTCATGCGCAGCTTCATCTGCATGTGAATCGGCGAGCTCGCGATGAACGTGTGGATGCGCATCGAGCGCGCGGGGCGAAGTGCCTCACCGGCGCGGCGGATGTCGCGCTCGTTCGCGCGCGCGAGCGCGCAGACCGTGCTCGTCGTGATCGCTTTTGCGATCTCGTGCACCGCCTCGAAATCGCCGTTCGACGACGCCGGGAATCCGGCCTCGATCACGTCGACGCGCAGCCGCTCGAGTTGACGCGCGATGCGGATCTTTTCTTCCTTCGTCATCGATGCGCCGGGGCTTTGCTCGCCGTCGCGAAGGGTCGTATCGAAGATGATCAGGTGGTCGGACATGGGACCTCCGGAAACCCGGAACTGGGGGCTCGGGACTGGGCGCGTCACGCTGCCGCGACCGCCGGGGCCGAGCGCAGCGTCAATGCCGCTTGCGCGCATGCGCGATTGACCGCTGCGATGACGGCGCGAAGCGTCGCCGTGACGATGTTGGGATCGAGCCCCACGCCGTAAACGCTTCGCGTACCGGCGCGAAGCTGCACGTAGGCAACCGCGGTCGCGTCTTCGCCGGTGCCCGTTGCATGCTCGTGATACGCAAGCACGTGCACGTCGACGCCGAGCGCTTCGCGCAGTCCATGCACGAACGCATCGACCGGTCCGTTGCCGGCGCCCGCGACGATCGTTTCGGCGTTATGGATCGCAAGTCGCGCGGTCAACTGCTCGAGCGCGCCCGCCGTGCCGGCGTGACCGCTGCGATGATCGACATAAGCGATCGGGCCGGCCGGCGCGACATATTCACGCTGAAACGCGACGTGCAGGTCCGTCGCGGTCAGCTCCTTGCCCGTCTCGTCGGTGATCGCCTGCACGACCTGGCTGAACTCGATTTGCAGAAGACGCGGCAGCGACAATCCGTAATCGCGCTCGAGCAGGTACGCGATGCCGCCCTTGCCCGACTGGCTGTTGACGCGAATGACCGCTTCGTAGGTGCGGCCGACGTCGGACGGATCGATCGGCAGGTATGGCATCTCCCAGAGAGTGCTGCCCGCGGCGCGCGCTTCGCGTTGCGCGGCGAAGCCCTTCTTGATCGCGTCCTGGTGCGACCCGGAGAACGAAGTGAACACGAGCTCGCCCGCATACGGATGGCGCGGATGAACGGGCAGCGCCGTGCAGTATTCCGCCGTGCGGATCACGGCACCGATGTCGCCGAAGTCGAGTCCCGGATCGATCCCTTGCGAATACAGGTTCATCGCGAGCGTGACGAGGCACACGTTGCCCGTGCGCTCGCCATTGCCGAAGAGACAACCCTCGACGCGGTCGGCGCCGGCCATTCCGGCGAGTTCGGCGGCCGCGACCGCCGTGCCGCGATCGTTGTGCGGATGAACCGACAGCACGATGCGATCGCGACGCGAAAGATGCGTGTGCATCCATTCGATCTGGTCGGCGAAGACGTTCGGCGTCGCGACTTCGACCGTCGCCGGCAGATTGAGGATCACCGGATGCCGCGTAGCGGGGCCGAGTACGTCGACGACCCGCTCGCAGATCTCGAGCGCGAAGTCGAGCTCGGTCATCGTGAACGTCTCGGGCGAGTATTCGAAGCGCCAGTCGGTGTGCGGCTGTTCGGCAGCGCATTCCGCGAAACGCTTCGCGCCCTCGGTCGCGATCGCCACGATGCCAGCCCGATCTTTCCCGTACACGACGCGCCGAAAGAGCGGCGCCGTCGGATTGTAGAGATGGACGATCGCGCGCCTTGAACCGCGAAGCGATTCGAACGTGCGGCGGATCAACTCGTCGCGCGATTGCGTCAGCACCTGGATCGTAACGTCGTCGGGGATCAGGTCTTCTTCGATCAATCGCCGGACGAAATCGAAGTCCGTCTGCGACGCCGACGGAAACGCGACCTCGATCTCCTTGAACCCGACGTCGACCAATTGGCGGAACATGCGGAGCTTCCGCGCGCCATCCATCGGCTCGATCAGCGCCTGGTTGCCGTCGCGAAGGTCCGTCGAAAGCCAGATCGGCGGTTTCGTGATCGTTCGCGTGGGCCACGTGCGATCGGGGAGATCGATCGGCGTGAACGGCTTGTACTTGCGTGACGGAACATCTTGCATCGCTTGCCTTTGCGAAGAAACGGAATCGACCGTCCTTCATCGGACGGCGCGGGCACTGCTCGGAGCGAGGGGTAGGGTCTTATCTGCGCGCGAGGCGCAGCAGGAGCAGGAGGCCGCCCGAAAGGAGGGCAGGCGCGAGGGCGCGAAGGGCGGCGGTGGGACGACTGCTCATGAGGCTAAAGTAGCCGATTTCAGGCAGGCGCGCAAGAGGCGAAGCGAGTTCACCGCGAGGCCGCCGCCCGCACCCGTCGCTCGCGCAACAGTGCCCACCCCGACACGATGTAACCCGACAACGCGTACGCGACGAACGCCGCGAACAGCACGAGCGGCGGCTGATAGGACAAAAGCGCCAGGAAGACCACGATCAGGAAGATCGCGACGAAGGGAACGCTCTTCTTCAGGTTGATCGTCTTGAAGCTGTAGTACTTGAGGTTGCTCACCATCGTGAGCCCCGCGAAGAGGGTCACGACCCAGGCGAGCCAGCGCAACGCGTCGGGATCGGCGCCGATGTCGTCGATGACCCATACCAGTCCCGCGACGAGGGCCGCCGCCGACGGACTCGGCAGCCCCGTGAAATAACGCTTGTCGGCGACCTCGAGCAGCGTGTTGAAGCGCGCGAGGCGAAGCGCCGCGCCCGCGACGTAGACGAACGCCGCGATCCAGCCGAGCTTGCCGAGATCGCGCAACACCCATTCGTACATGACGAGCGCCGGCGCCGCCCCGAAGCTCACCATGTCGGCAAGACTGTCGAACTCGGCGCCGAACGCGCTTTGCGTGCGCGTCATCCGCGCGACGCGTCCGTCGAGCCCGTCGAGCACCATCGCGACGAAGATCGCGATCGCCGCCTGATCGAAGTTGACGTTCATCGCCTGCACGATCGCGTAGAAACCGGCGAACAGCGCGGCGGTCGTGAACAGGTTCGGCAACAGGTAGATGCCGCGCCTGCGCACGCGGTTCTTCAAGAGCCGCCGCTCGTCGCGAAGATCGTCGTGCATCACGTGTTCGAGCTTCCGAGTTTCACCGAGACGGCTCGCGCAGCGACGCGACGATCGATTGCGTCGCGTAGACCTTGTCGCCGACCGTTGCGCGCGGAATCGCGTCGGGCGGCAGGTACAGATCGACGCGCGAGCCGAAACGGATGAAGCCGTAGCGCTGCCCGCGCGCGAGGCGATCGCCGGCCTTCACGTAGCAAAGAATGCGTCGCGCGATCAGGCCGGCAATCTGCACGCACGTGACCTCGACGCCGCCGGCGGTCACGAGTTTCAACGCATTGCGCTCGTTGTCTTCCGACGACTTGTCGAGCGCCGCGTTGACGAACTTCCCCGCGTGATACCACGTCTTCGCGACGTCGCCGTCGACCGGACTTCGGTTCGAATGGACGTTGAACACGTTCATGAACACGCTGATGACGAGCGCGTCCCGATTCAGATAGGGATCGCGCGCGCTCGCAACGCGCACGACCCGACCGTCGGCGGGCGACAGCACCGCATTCGGATCGCTCGGAACCTCGCGCGGCGGGTCGCGAAAGAACTGCAGCACGAACACGAATGCGATCCACCCGAGCGCCGCCAGCAACCACCACGCGGCGCCGAGCAACGCCGCGACGAGTGTAAGCGCGATCGCGACGGCCAACGCGACGGCAACGTGAGGCCAGCCTTCGCGTGCGATGAACGGATGCGGATAGCGCGTCACGACGTTCCCGCGTTCGGGCGAACGAACGCATTGCCGGGACGGATCGAACTTTTAGCACGCCTGCAACGCGCTATCGATCGCGTCACTTCGGGATCGCATCGTCGATGCGTTTTTCCTGCTCGATCGCGCCCTGCTTCACCATGTCCTGCACCGACTTCGCGCGCTCGAGCGCGTCGCGCGGCGTGATGGTGGCCGCCTGCTCGGCCTCGTTGGCGCCGGGCGCTGCGGCGTGGCCCGCCTTGCCGGAATCATCGAACAAGCCGTAGCTTTTCAGCGCGCTGCGCGCGGCGATGCCGACGATGACGAGCGCGAGCAGGATGATGATAAGGCCCAGCCAGCCGCGCTGCCGATTGCGCATTCCCATCGGTTCGCTCCCGAAAGACGCGAGAGCGTCGAGTATACCGTCGCGTGAATGACGGCCGCGACGGCTCGGGCGCGAGGCTCAGTTCCGTGCCTGATCGACGAGCCGGTTCTTCCTGATCCACGGCATCATCGAGCGCAGCTTCTCGCCAACGATCTCGATCGGATGCTGCGCCGTCATTCGCCGACGCGACATCAACGTCGGCGCACCGGCGCGGTTTTCGAGGATGAACTCGCGCGCGTACTCGCCCGATTGAATGCGCCCGAGCGCCTCGCGCATTGCACGCCGCGTCTCATCGGTGATGATCTTCGGACCCGTCGCGTACTCGCCGTACTCGGCGTTGTTCGAGATCGAGTAGTTCATGTTCGCGATGCCGCCCTCGTAGATCAGGTCGACGATCAGCTTCACCTCGTGGAGGCACTCGAAATAGGCCATCTCCGGCGCGTAGCCGGCATCGACGAGCGTTTCGTAGCCTGCCTTGATGAGCTCGACCAGGCCGCCGCAAAGCACCGTCTGCTCGCCGAAGAGATCGGTCTCGGTCTCCTCGCGGAAATTCGTCTCGATGACGCCGGCGCGCGCGCCACCGATCGCCGCCGCGTAGGAGAGCGCGACGTCGCGCGCCTTGGCCGAAGCATCCTGGTGCACGGCAATCAGCATCGGCACGCCGCCGCCCGCGACGTACGTCGAGCGCACCGTGTGCCCCGGCGCCTTGGGCGCGATCATCACGACGTCGAGATCGGGACGCGGCACGATCTGCCCGTAGTGGATGTTGAAGCCGTGCGCGAACGCGAGCGTCGCGCCCTTGCGGATGTTCGGCTCGACATCGGATTTGTAGACCCCGGCGATGTGCTCGTCCGGCATCAGCATCATCACGACGTCGGCGCCCTTGACCGCGTCGCCTACTTCGGCGAGTTCCAGTCCCGCGGCCTTCGCCTTGTCCCATGACGCACCGCCCTTGCGCAATCCGACGGTGACCTTGACGCCGGAATCGTTCAGGTTCTGCGCGTGCGCATGGCCCTGCGAGCCGTATCCGACGATGGTGACCTTCTTGCCCTTGATGAGGGAGAGGTCGGCGTCTTTTTCGTAGTAGACCTTCATGTCATTTCCTCGGTTGTGCCTTCGTTCGATTCAAAAGCGGGACGAGGGGCGAGGGATGAGAGTGGCTGCGGCAGAAAAAGGGGCCAGGCTCGCATTCCCGCCCACAACGCATGGTCACGGTATGCCCGGAAATGCGAGCCTGGCCCCTTTTCCTCGTCCCTCGCCCCGCCTTTCAAATTCGCAAGATCCTCTCGCCCCTGCCGATACCGGACGCACCGGTACGGACAGTTTCCAGAATCACCCCCGGCTCGATTGCCTGCAGGAACGCGTCGAGCTTCTGGCCGGTGCCGGTCAGCTCGATCGTGTAGCTCTTGTCGGTGACATCGAGGATGCGGCCGCGGAAGATGTCGGCGAGGCGCTTCATCTCGTCGCGATCCTTGCCGGCCGCGCGCACCTTGACGAGCATCAGCTCGCGCTCGATGTGGTTGCCCTCGGTCAGGTCGACGACCTTCACGACCTCGACAAGCTTGTTCAACTGCTTGGTGATCTGCTCGATGACGTCGTCGGAACCGCTCGTGACGATCGTCATCCGCGACATCGTCGGGTCTTCCGTCGGCGCAACGGTCAGCGACTCGATGTTGTAGCCGCGCGCGGAAAACAGTCCCGAGATACGCGACAGCGCGCCGGCTTCGTTCTCGACCAAAATGGAGAGGATGTGTCTCATGGATGCCTCTGCTGGAACGCAGACCCCTCACCCACCTCGCTGACGCGCGGCTCCCTCTCCCCGCGAGCGGGGAGAGGGTTGGGGTGAGGGGTGATCAAAGTTCCTCCGCCAGGATCATCTCGGTCAATCCCTTCCCCCCCGGCACCATCGGGAACACGTTCTCGGTCTGGTCGGTGATGAAGTCGAGGAACACGAGCCGCTCCTTCCGGGCGAACGCCTCGCGCAGCGCGCCCTCGACGTCGCGTGGATGCTCGACCTTGATCCCGACATGGCCGTAGGCTTCCGCGAGCTTCACGAAATCGGGCAGCGCGTCCATGTACGACTCGGCGTAGCGATTGCCGTAGAAGAACTCCTGCCACTGCCGCACCATGCCCATGTAGCGGTTGTTGAGGTTCACGATCTTGATCGGCAGATGGTATTGCTTGCAGGTCGAAAGCTCCTGGATGCACATCTGGATCGACGCTTCGCCCGTGACGCAGACGACATTCGCCTTCGAATTCGCGAGTTGCACACCCATCGCCGCTGGCAGGCCGAAGCCCATCGTGCCGAGGCCTCCCGAGTTGATCCAGCGCCGCGGCTTCTCGAATTTGTAATACTGCGCGACCCACATCTGGTGCTGGCCGACGTCGCTCGTCACGAACGCGTCGCCGCCCGTCAGTTCGTAGAGCTTCTCGACGACGTACTGCGGCTTGATGAGCTTGCTCGCCTTGTCGTAGCGCAGGCAATCCTTGCGCTGCCACTCCTTGATCTGTCCCCACCACGCCTTGAGCGCCGCTGGATCGGGTCGTGACGGCGACGATTCGACGAGCTTCACCATTTCCTCGAGCACGTCGCCGACGTAGCCGACGATCGGAACGTCGACCTTGACTCGCTTGCTGATCGACGACGGGTCGATGTCGATGTGGATGATCTTGCGATCGGCGCGATAGAAATGCGCGGGATTGCCGATCACGCGATCGTCGAAACGCGCACCCACCGCGAACAGCACGTCGCAGTTCTGCATCGCCATGTTCGACTCGTACGTCCCGTGCATGCCGAGCATGCCCGTGAACTGCGGATCGGTGCCGGGGAAGCCGCCCAATCCCATCAGCGTGTTCGTGCACGGGAAGCCGAGGAGCCGCACGAGGCGCGTCAACGCGTCGGACGCATCGTTCAGGATCACGCCGCCGCCGCTGTAGACCATCGGCCGCTTCGCTTCGAGCAGAAGCTGCACGGCTTTCTTGATCTGGCCCGCGTGGCCGCGCGTCACGGGGTTGTACGAGCGAAGCGAGATCGTCTTCGGGTAATTCCACTCGGCCTTGTGCTGCGAGACGTCCTTCGGAATGTCGACGAGCACCGGTCCAGGCCGGCCGGACGTCGCGAGATAGAACGCCTTCTTCATCGTGACCGCGACGTCGGCGACGTTCTTCACAAGAAAGTTGTGCTTGACGCAAGGACGCGTGATGCCGACGGTGTCGCATTCCTGGAACGCGTCCTGGCCGATTGCTGCAGTCGGCACCTGCCCAGTGATTATCACCATGGGCACTGAATCCATGTACGCGGTCGCGATGCCGGTGACCGCATTGGTGACCCCCGGCCCGGAGGTCACCAGCGCGACGCCGACCTTTTTCGATGACCGCGAATAGCCGTCGGCCGCGTGCACGGCGCCCTGCTCGTGGCGCACGAGCACGTGCTTGACCTTCGTCTGTTTGAAAAGCTCGTCGTAGATGTTGAGGACCGCGCCGCCCGGATAGCCAAAGACGTACTCGACGCCTTCCTCCTGCAGACAGCGGATCAGGATTTCCGCACCCGTCAATTCCATGTCCATGCCTCGTCCTTGTGTCGCCGGCAATCGCCCGCGAACTCGATTGCTCGCGTGGAGCGCGCGCCCGCCAAGGCTTGAATCGGGTAGAAAGCCGCGAATGGGCATCCGGGCCGTCTCCGGGGAGGCTCGTTGGCGCTTGTGGCGCCGCGGAGGGAGCTTCATCGGCCCTTGTTGCAATACAGCATCCGGACCTCGCGGCCCGGTAGATGTGACAGTACCGGCAAATCGAGGATGCGGTCAAGCTGCGCTTCGCTACGGCGCAGCATGGAAGGTCATCGCGGCGCTGTTTGCAACGTACCGCCTATAATCGCCGCCGCTCCGACAAGGAATCCCGCGAACTGGCCCGCTATCAGGAAATCTCGAGCTTTCTGGCCGACGTCGAGCGGCGCGCCTTCAGGCAGGCGATGTACGCCGTCCGCGACGAGGATGCGGCCCTCGACATCGTGCAGGACGCCATGCTGAAGCTGACCGAGAACTACTCGGACCGGCCCGTCGGCGAGTTGCCGATGCTTTTCCAGCGCATCCTGCAAAACGCGATCCACGATCACTTCCGCCGCCAGAAAGTGCGCTCGACATGGACGACGGTGCTGTCCGCGCTCGGTTACAAGGACGACCGCGACGAAGAGTACGATCCGCTCGAAACGCTCGGCGCGAAAACCGACTCCAACGCGGCGTCGGACCCCGCCGCCAACGTCGAGCAACGCCAGACGATGCGCATCATCGAGCAGGCAATTTCGAGGCTTCCGCCGCGTCAACGCGAGGCGTTCCTGTTGCGTTACTGGGAGGAACTCGACGTTGCAGAAACCGCCGCTGCCATGGGATGTTCCGAAGGCAGCGTGAAGACTCATTGCTCGCGAGCCGTCCACGCCTTGGCCGAAATGCTCGAGGCGAAGGGGATGAAGCTATGAACGACGACCGTCAATCCGAATTCGGCCGGAAGGTCGCGCAGTACCTCGATCGAAGCGTCGACGAGCTTCGGCCCGGCACCCTCTACCGACTCCAGCAGGCACGCGCCGCCGCGATGGCGGGCGTCGCCGCCGGCGAGACCGTTTCCACCGAGTTGGCGCTGGCCGGTGTGCGGGGTGGCATCTGGAGCGGCAGCCTCCGTCGCCCGTTCGGCTGGCTCGCGCTGGTGGTGCTGATCGCCGCGGGAGGCTTCGGCTATCAGCAGTGGCACGCGATGCAGCAAGTGCGCGAATTCGAGGATCTCGACCTGCATCTGCTCGCGTCGGATCTTCCGATCGACGCCTATCTGGACAGGGGATTCCAGAATTGGCTTCGCGCCGGGTTCGAGCGCTGAGCCGGCTCTTCGTCGCCGGCGCGCTCGCCGCCTCGGCGGCCCAGGCGCAGATCGGCCTCGCGTCGCCGCCCTGGAACCAGCTCTCCGAGCACGACCGGCAGGTGCTCGCGCCCCTCGCTCCCGACTGGAACAAGCTCGACGCGCAGCGCAAGGCGAAATGGCTCGGACTGGCCAGGCGCTACCCCACCCTTCCCCCGGAACAGCAGCAGCGTATCCAGGGCCAGATGCGCACCTGGTCGCAACTGACTCCCGAGCAGCGCAACGCCGCGCGCGAGCGCTACAAGTCGCTCAAGTCGCTGCCGCCTTCCGAGAAGAGCGAGATGCAGCGGAAGTGGCAGGAATATCAGAACCTGCCGCCCGAAGAGCGACGCGAGCTGGCCGCGCGCCCCTTGCCGAGGGGCGGTCCGCCGCCGCGATCCGTTGCAAGGCCGATGCCGCCGCCCGCCCCGCGCGGCGGGACACCCGGTCGACCGCCGGGTCAGTGACCACGGGCAAGGGAGCGAGGCGCAGGCTCGCGGCGGCCGCGGCGTCCGGACGCGGTCAAGTCCGCCAAGCGAAGATCGGCGAGCAAGGCACGCCGGACGAAACGCCGGAAGACGCATCGCCCCGCATCGCGTCGCTCGCGCGTCGCCTGGCTGCGCTGTTCTATGAAGTGCTGCTCCTGCTCCCGATGATCATCGTGGCGGGATTCGCGTTCCTGCCGTTCGCATCGCGCGCCGCCGTAGCGACGAAGACCCTCGAAACGCCATCGCCGCTTGCACGCACCGTGATGTTCAGCCTGCTGGTGGCCGGCAGCGCGGTGTTCTATGGATGGTGCTGGAGCGGCGGTCGGCGCACGCTCGCGCAGAAGACGTGGCGGCTGCGCCTCGTCGACCGCCGCGGCGCACTGCTTACGCCGCCACGCGCGCTCGTTCGTTACGTAGCCTTCTGGATCGGGCCGGCGATCGCGCTTGGCGGCTATGCGCTGCTGCAGCAAAGCGGTCACGCACGAAACGCGCTGGCGTTCTTCGCACTCAATTACTGCTGGGCGATCGTCGATCCCGATCGCCAGTTCCTGCACGACCGCATCGCGGGAAGCGTCATTGTCCAGGACACGCAGGACAAGCGATGAAAGTGTTGACGGCGACAGCAAACGATCGCGCGGACATTGCAACGGCGCTCCATGATCCCGCGCGTCTGGTCGTCGTCGCCCTGTGCGCGGCGTGGTGCGACACCTGCGGCGAATTTCGCGCGGCGTTCGAGCGACTCGCGCTATCGCGACCGAAGGCCACATTCGTATGGCTCGACATCGAGGACGACGTAGAGATCGTCGGCGACGTCGACGTCGAGAATTTCCCGACGCTTGCGATCTATCGCGGTGGCGACGTCGTGCACTTCGGCGTCTCGCTGCCCCACGAGACCACAGTGGCCCGGCTCGTCGATGCGCTCGCCGATCAGGCGCCCGCGCTGCGCGATCCGCCCGACGAAGTGGTCGCGCTCGGCAATACGCTTCGGCGCTGATCGCGCGTCCTTCGCGCAAGCAGCACGCTGATCGCAATCAGCACCATTCCGGCCAGGGCGAGCGCGCCGAGGCGCTCGCCGAATAACGCGTACGCCATCAGCGCCGTGACGGGCGGCACCAGATAGAAAAGTCGCGCGACGTCCGCTGCGGCGCCGTGGCGCAGCAGCCAGTACAAGACGCTGATGGCGCCCACCGACAGAACGAGCACCGACCATCCGAGCGCGAACGCGAACTCGCCGGTCCACGCGATCGGCGACGGTTCGAGCCATGCGACGATCGGCGCGTACAGCAGAGCGCACGCGCTGAACTGCACGACCGCACCGCTTCGCAGGTCGACGTTCGCGGCGAACCGCTTTTGATAGAGCGTCCCGACGCTGATGCCGATGAGCGCGAGCACAATCGGCAACAATGCGATCGCGTCGGCGCGAAGCTCGATCTTTTCGCGCACGACGAGATAGACGCCGACGAGCCCGAGCGCGAGACCGACGCATTGCCGAGCGTTGATCGATTCGCCGAGCCAGGCGCGCGCCAGAAGCACGGTCAGGAGGGGCTGCAAGCCAACGAGCATCGCGCTCGTGCCCGCCGGCATGCCGCCCGCCATCGATACGAACACGCCCCCGAGATAGAGGCCGTGCACGAGCCACGCGGCGATCGCGACGTGCGCGATGGTTCGCATGCCGGTTGGAAATCGCGCGCGCGTCGCGAGCGCGACGGCGGCCATCAGCGCCGCGACGAGCGAAAACCGAACGAGCAGGAACTTGAGCGGCGGCGCGTAAGGCAGCCCGTACTTCGCCGAAATGAAGCCGGTGCTCCAGAGCACGACGAAGAGCGCCGGCAGAAGCGGATTCGCGGTCGAGCGCAGACGGCTGCCTTAGACTTTGGCGCCCGCGGCGAGAAAACGCTCGACGCTCGAAGCGATCTCGCGCCGCGCCTCGTCGGGCCCGGCCCAGCCGGCGATCCGAACCCATTTGCCGGCCTCGAGGTCCTTGTAGTGCTCGAAGAAATGCGCGATCTGCGAAAGCTGGATCTCGGGGAGGTCGTCCGGTGCGTTGATCGCGCGGTACATCGACGACAGGCGATCGATCGGCACGGCGAGGATCTTCGCATCGCCGCCGGCCTCGTCGTCCATGCGCAGCATGCCGATCGGGCGGCAGCGCACCACGACGCCGGTGATGAGCGGCACCGGCGAGATTACGAGCACGTCGCAGGGATCGCCATCGTCGGACAGCGTGCGCGGAATGTAGCCGTAGTTGCACGGGTAGTGCATCGACGTCGACATGAAGCGGTCGACGAACACGGCGCCGGTTTGCTTGTCGACCTCGTACTTGATCGGCTCGCCGTGCATCGGGATTTCGATGACGACGTTGCAGTCGTTCGGCACGTCGGAGCCCGCGGGGACGCGGTCGAGGCTCATGCTTGTCAGGGCCTGTTCATGCCATGTCCACTGACGCGAACGGGTGGTCTGGCGCGCCAATCAAGGCGCCCAATGAAGCGCAGACTGGGCGTCTGCCCAAGTAGAGCAACGCAGAGTGGCGCGCCAGGACGCCCGTTCCCTCCGGGTTGCTGCCAAAATGGCCATGCGCTTCGTTGCAAACCCTCGCTAGGCGGCCAGCCTGCCTTCGTCTTCGCGCCTCGCACATGGCCATTTGGCGATGCAACGCGTCAGTGGACATAGCGTGAACAGGGCCCTGGGAACGCGGTAATGCGCAGGCGGAGTTTCGGATTATACGGTCGCGCAACGCACGGGTTGGTCGTTGGCGTCGCATCGACCTTGCTGTCGTTCGCCGCGCTCGGCGATTCGTCGCGAACCGCGCCGTCGTCGCATCCGGTGCCGTTTTCAGCGCTGCACGCCGGCGCGTCGCAGGCGCCATGGACGCACGTCGCGATTGCCTTCGGCAAACGCGAAACGCACTACGACCTGGTCGACGACGGCGGCGCGACCGTGCTGCACGCAGTGGCGGACAACGCGGCGAGCGCGCTCGCGTTTCCCTTGCACATGGCGCTTCGTGATGCGCCAATCCTCGCGTGGCGCTGGAAGATCGCGGCCGAGATTCCCGGCGCCGATCCGAGGCGCGCATCGCGGGAGGACGCGCCTGCGCGCATCGTGCTCGAGTTCGACGGCGACACGTCGAAGCTTCCGCTCGTCGATCGCGCGATCTACGGCGCCGCGCGCCACGTCGCCGGACGCGAGCTCCCTTACGCGACGCTGATGTACATCTTCGCGAATCGCGAGCGCGTCGGCACCGTCATTCCCAATCCGCACACGCGCCGCATCCAGATGATCGTCGCGTCGAGCGGCGAGTCGGGCGTCGGCCGCTGGCAGTCGCTCGCACGCGACGTTCACGCCGATTTCGTTCGTGCATTCGGCGAGGAGCCGGGGACGCTCACCGCGGTCGGCGTTTTGACGGACAGCGACAACACCGACGGCCATGCCGAAGCATGGTACGGCGATATCCGCTTCGAGCGGCCGCATTGATTGATGCGCGTCGGCGAAAGGTACGCGTCCGCGACGCGATCAGCGTGACGCCGTCTTGCGGCGATAGTCGCTCGAATAGGCGATGTAGATGTCGCGGGCGCGTGCGAATTCAGCACGTTCTTCGGACTTCAATGCGCGAAACGGCCGCGCGGGACGTCCGGCCCAGATCCAGCCCGCGCGCACGCGCGTATCGGGCTCGACCCACGCGCCCGCGCCGATGCAACCGCCCTTCTCGACGAAGACGTTGTCGCCGACGCGCGAACCCATGCCGATGAGCGCGTCGTCTTGGATCGTGCCCGATCCGAGCTCGACGTTGTGCCCGATCGTGACCCCGATGCCCAGCAACAGATCGCCGCGCAGGCGATCGGGCGCGAAGACGCAGTTGTCCTGCACGTTCGTGCGCGCGCCGATCTCGATTCGCGCATCGCCCGCGAACACCGCGCAACCGAAGAAGATGCTCGCGTCGTCGCCGAGGTCGACATCACCCTTGACGATCGCCGTCGGTGCGACGAATGCGTTGGCCGCGCGCGACGCGCGACCATGGGCCACGATCGCGCCCGCGGAGCGGTCGGCCAGTTCGCCGACGACCTTCGTCCAATCGGGCACGCGTCGTGACGTGAGCTCGGACGGCGGCTCGCCGTTGCGAAGCGCGTGCGCGAAGGCTTTCGCTTCGTCCTCGGAAATCGCACGAACCGGCTTCGCCGGATGACCCGCGTAGAGATAACCGCCCGCCAGTTCCTTGCGCGGCGGCACGATGCTGTCGGCCGCGATCACCGCATGCGACCCCACGCTCGCATCGTCCATCACGACCGAGCACTCGCCGATCACGACGCCATCGCCGAGCGTGCAGGCATGCGCGACGCCGTAGCGACCGATGGTCGGCGAATCGCCAATGATCGAGCCCCGGATCTGATCGGCGATGTGCGCGGTCGCATGCGGCCCGAACCATGCATCGGCGCCAATGCGAATCGTCTCGCCGTCGGCGCGTACCGTCGCGTATTCGCAAAGGGTCGCACGCGGGCCGATCGTCGTGCGACCGATCAGTGCTGCATACTCGTCGATGCTCAGCCCCTCGCCGATCGACGGCGCAAATTGCAGGTAATCGAGAACGAGGCCGCGAGGCGAAGCCGTGTTGGCGCTCATGCCGGATCAGACAGCGTCAGCGCGAAAGGCGTTCGCGCTCGGCGTCGTCCCACGCGGTCAGCGCCTGGTAATCGGGGACGAGCGAAAGGCCTTTCGCGAGATCGGAGGAGATCGTGTCGCGCGTGACCGCGACGTCGATCAGCGCCGGCGCGTTCGCGAATGCCTGCTCGAGCGCCGAATCAAGCCGTGCCGCGTCGGTGACGCGCTCGGCGTGAAAACCCAGCGCGCGCGCCATCGCCGCGTAGTCGGAGTCGGCGAGCGTGGTCCCGCTCACTCGCCCGCCGTAGTTCTGCTCCTGGTCGACGCGCTCGATGTTCCATGCGGCGTTGTTCGCGACGATGACCACGGCGTTGCATCGATGGCGCGCTGCGGTGTCGATTTCCATCGCGTGCAACCCGAACGCGCCATCGCCGCATACCGCGACGACCTGGCGGTTCGGATACGCAAGCGACGCGGCGTTTGCGTACGGCACGCCGACGCCGAGACAGCCGAAGGCACCGCTATCGAGATAGGTCGACGTCGTAAGGCCGAGGCGAGCGAAGCTCAGGATGTCGCCGCCGTCGGCGATGCCGATCGCATCATCCTTCAATCTCCCGCGAAGCGCGGCGAAGATCCGGTTCGGGTGCATGCGGCCGTCGCGACCGTTCGGCGCCTCGGAAAGCGATGCAAGGTACTTGCGCGAACGCTCGACATGCTTGGCGTGGAGCGCATCGCGCCACCTCGTATCGCGCGCGGCGCCGCGGCGACGCACTGAATCGGCAAGCATCGCAAGCGCTGCGTCCACGTTGCCGGCCACCTGCACGTCGCCCGGTCGATTGTCGTCACGCTCCGCGGCGTGGGCCGCGATGCGCACGAACTTCGCGTTCGGAAAAGCGGCCGGCGAGCCGTAGCCCAACTGATAGTCGAGCTTCCGGCCGACGGTGAGGACGAGGTCGACCTCGGCCATCGCCGCGCCGCGCATCGCACCGGCGAAAGCGGGATGATGGCTCGGCACGAGCCCGCGCGATTCCTGCGTGTCGAGATACGCCGCGCCGCTCGCATCGAGGAAGCCGATGAGTGCCGCGCCGGCATCGCACGCGCCGCGGCCGCCGATCACGAGCGGCTTATGCGCATTGACGAGCAACTCGATGACGCGATCGATCGACGAGGGATCAGACAACGTGCGCGCGTTCGTTCGCCGCACGAAATATTCGGGCAGCGCGGCCGACGCCGCGATCGGCGCGCGAAGCACGTCCGTGGGAATCTCGACGTACGCAGGGCCGGGCAGTGTCGCGTCGCCCTGCGCGCACGCGATCGCCCAATCCAATTCGCGGACGACCTGATCGGCGATACGCAGCGTTCGCGAAACGCGCGTGATCGGCCGCAGGATCTCGACATGCGGCGTACCCTGCAACGGCCCCATGTTGTCCTGCCGCGCCGGCGGGCATCCGCCGATGACAAGGATCGGCGCGCGTTCGAGATCGGCATTCGCGATCGACGTGACGCAGTTCGTCACGCCCGGCCCCGACGTGACGAGCGCGACGCCGACCTCGCCCGTCAGGAGCGCATGCGCGCTCGCCATGTGGACAGCCGCGCCCTCGTGACGCACGTCGACGATCGGGATGCCGCGCTGGTTCAGCCTGTCCCAGATCGGTTGGATGTGGCCGCCCTGCAGCCCGAAGATGCGCTTCGGACCGCGCGCCTCGAGAAAGCAGGCGACCCAATCGGCAACGATAGCGGGCTCGGATCCGGTCATTCCTCGGCTCGAAAACCTCACGCGGCAAGCGCCGCGCCACGAAAATGCCGGCGCATCTGTCAGATTCCTGACTACCGACTCCTGATCAGAAAACGGGATTCTCCCGATACGTCCCCCACAATCCCTTGAGCTTCTCGACGATGTCACCCATCGTCGCGCCGGCAGCGACAAGCTCGATCGTGATCGGCATGATGTTTTCGTCCTCACGCTTCGCAACCTCGACGAGTCGATTGAGCAGCGCAGCGACCTTCGCGTTGTCGCGCTCGCGCCGGACCTTTTGCAGCCGCGCGATCTGGCGCTCGGCGGTCGACACGTCGTACGGATGCAGCTCGATGTCGAACTTTTCTTCCGGGTCGACGAACATGTTCACGCCGATCACGGGCTTCTGGCCGCCCGCCTTGTCGAGCGCGGTTTGATACGCGAAGTCGGCGATGCGCCGCTGGAACCAGCCTTCCTGCGTCATCTTGATCGTGCCGCCGCCCCGGTCGACCTCGTCAACGACCGCGAAGATCGCGCGCTCGTACCGCGTCGTCAGGCTCTCGACGTAATACGATCCGCCGATCGGATCGACGACGTCGGCAACGCCGCTTTCGTGCGCGATGATCTGTTGCGTGCGAAGCGCGATTTTCATCGCCTCCTCGGTCGGGATCGCGAACGCTTCGTCCATCCCGTTCGTATGGAGACTTTGCGCACCGCCCAGCACCGCGGCAAGCGCCTGGAAACCCGTGCGCACGACGTTGATCCGGTACTGCGGCTTGGTGAGCGACGCGGCCGCCGTCTGGCAGTGGAAGCGAAGCCGCATCGATTCGGGATTCTTCGCGCCGAAGCGCTCGCGCATGATCTTCGCGTAGGCGCGCCGCACGCCGCGAAACTTCGCGATCTCCTCGAAGAAGTCCGACTGGCAGACGTAGAAGAACGCAAGCCGCGGCGCGAACTCGTCGACGTGCATCCCCGTCTTCAGCACCTCCTCGACGTAGGTGATCAGATTGCACATCGTGAATGCGACCTCGTCGAGCGGCGAGCTGCCGGCCTCCGAGATGTGATAGCCCGAGATGTTGATCGGGTTGTAGCGCTTCATGTTGCGCGCGCAGAACGTGATGCAGTCGCGAACGATGCGCACCGAAGGCGCGACGGGAAACGCCCATTCCTTCTGCGCCTGGTATTCCTTCAGGATATCTGCCTGGATCGTCCCCGACAGCTTGTGGAGGTCGTACCCGCGCTTCTGCGCGAGCGCGACGTACATCGCGAGCAGGATCCACGCGCTCGGATTGATGGTCATCGACACGGAAATCTTTTCGAGATCGATGCCGTCGAACAGGTGCTCCATGTCGGCGAGCGTGTCGATCGCGACGCCTTCGCGGCCGACCTCGCCCTCGCTCATCGCATGATCGCTGTCGTAGCCCATGAGCGTCGGCATGTCGAAGTCGGTCGACAGCCCGGTCTGTCCTTGCGCGATCAGGTACTTGAAGCGCTTGTTCGTATCCTCCGCCGTGCCGAAGCCCGCGATCTGGCGCATCGTCCAGAAGCGGCCGCGATACATCGTCGGGTACGGGCCGCGCGTGAACGGGTAGCGGCCGGGCAGTCCGATGTCGTCGATCGGCGTGTCGGCGATGTCGAGGGCCGTGTACGTGCGCTTCACGGGAAAGCCGCCGAGCGTTTTGAATTCGTCGGCGCGCTCGGGCGCGCGCGCGACGAATTTGGCCACCTCGTTCTTCTCCCACGCATCGACTTCAGCGGCGAGCGAATCGAGTCCCGCGGAAATTGATTCCCCCACGCTTCGCTGTCCCCCAAGGGGGCGCAATTCGCGCTCGGGGCGGCCCTTCGCACTCATGGGCGTTGTCGCGTCGTTCATGGTTCACCTCCGATACGCAATTCGCGCAGCAGTCGCCGCGCCGCCTCGTACGGCGACAGCGTGCGCGCTTTCAGTTGTTCGAGCAGCGGCGCGAGCTTGCCGGTTCGATGGCGCGCGAACGCATCGTGCAAAAGGCCTTCGCCTGCCGCGAGAAGTCGCCGCTCGGCGATTGCCGCGCGACGAGCGACGATCTCGCCGCTTTGCTCGAGGTCGCGACGGTGGCGGTCGATGGCGGCGAGAAGTTCGGGGACGCCTTGATCGCGGACGGCGCTGGTCGCGATGACGGGCGGCAAAATGGGGCCAGGCTCGATTTTCGACTGCGGAACGAAATTCGAGCCTGGCCCCATTTTCTCCGTATCCATCCGCGTCGTCCCGAGCGCCAGCATCGTCTTCAGATCGGCGATCGTTTTGTTCGCATCGGCTCGATCGCATTTGCTCACGACGTGAATGTCGGCGATCTCGAGGATGCCCGCCTTGATCGCCTGTATGTCATCGCCGAGCCCCGGTGCCGACACGACGACTGTCGTGTGCGCCGCGCGCGCGACGTCGACCTCGTCCTGACCCACGCCGACGGTCTCGATCATCACGACGTCGAAGCCTGCTGCATCGAGCACGTCGACCGCCTCGAGGGTACCCTTCGCGAGCCCGCCGAGCGCGCCGCGCGTCGCCATGCTGCGCACGAAGACGCCCGGATCGCCGCCGAGCTCGCCCATCCGGATGCGATCGCCGAGGATCGACCCGCCCGAAAACGGACTCGACGGATCCACCGCAACAATCGCAATCTTGCGTCCGCTCTTGCGCACTTCGGCGGCGAGCTTCGCTACGAGCGTCGACTTGCCGCTGCCCGGGACGCCCGTGATGCCGACGACATGCGCGCGGCCCGCGTGCGCGAACATCGCATCGAGCGTCGATCGCGCCTCGGCGATGCCCGATTCGGCGCGTGACAAGAGGCGTGCGATCCCGCGCGTATCGCCTGCGAGGACGCGTGGTTCGAGCGACGAGGAGGCAATGTACGGCACGATCAGCGCTCGATCCTCGATCCGCAATCCTGCAACCGCGCATTCATCTCCCGAAACACTTCGCGATCGTCGATCACGCGCCGCGCCTTGAAGTCGGTGCGCGGAAACGTTCCCGGCGAAACGATCTCGAGCCTCGATCGCAAGCCCAGCATCTTCGACAGCCTGCGCGCCGCCTCTTCGCGCAATGCCGCATGCACCGTGTGTCCGGCGGAATGATGGGAAGCGTCGATTTCGATGCGGATCAGCAGCTCGTCCATCGCCCCTTCACGCGTGATCACGATCCGATGCTCGCCGCCGTAGCCGGGCAGCGTATTGAGGACCGCGTCGACCTCGCTCGGATACACGTTCTCGCCCCGAATCGTGAACATGTCATCGATGCGGCCGAAGATGCCCCCCGGAAGACGCGGATAGGTGCGGCCGCACGCGTTCTCGCCGTTCTCCCACAGCGTCAAATCGCCCGACGCGAGCCGGATCATCGGCTGCGACGTACGCTCGAGATGCGTGTACACCGGCGTGCCGCGCCGCCCGTACGGCACGCGGCGATACGTCGCCGGATCGCACACTTCGGTATAGACGATGTCCTGCCAGCACAGCATCCCGTCGGTTTCGGCGCTGCCGGCGACGTGCATGAACGGCGTCATCTCGGCCATCGAGCCGCAATCGATCACGCGCGCGCCGTACGCATCGACGATGCGGTCGCGAACGCCGGGTACCGACGCGCCAGGCTCGCCGGAGAAGAACATCGTCTTCAAGCCGAACGCGCGGGGGTCGTAGCCCTCGCTTCGCGCCACCTCGGCAAGATGCAATGCGAACGATGGCGTTGCGTAGAGCGCGGCCGGTTTGACGAGATCGAGCCACATCGCCGCGCGCGCGGTCATCCCCGGTGCGCCTGCACCAAATGGAAACGCCTTCGCGCCGAGACGCTCGGCGCCCGAAAGCGCGCCCCACGAGCCCATGTACAGGCTGAAGATGGCGGCGACGAACACGATATCGCCCGGACGAATCCCCATACCCCACATGATTCGCGCGTGCGCGTTGGCGATCGCATCCCAGTCGCCGCGACCGATCGCGAAAGCGGTCGGGCGTCCCGTCGTTCCCGACGTGCCGTGGATGTGATGGACCTCGTGCTCCGGAATGCAAAGGTAATCGCCGAAGGGTGGAACACGCGATTGAGCCTCGCGCAAGTCCTTTTTCGCGATGACGGGAACCTTGTCCTCGAAGTCCTCGAGCGAGCGCAGGCGATCGGGGTGAAATCCGGCCGCGTCCCATTTCGCGCGATAGAACGGCGAATGCGCGTACGCATGACGCGTCACTTCCTGCAGGCGCTCGACGATCGCGCGTTCGCGCTCGCCGGGCGCCATCGTCTCCCGCACCGGGAACCAATAGCGCGACCCCGCCGGCGGCACGTATTGCGCGTCGAAGCGCGGCGGGAACGACCACTGCTCCATCGCGTGAGCCGTCATGGTGTCCGATCCTTCCGCTCGTCCCCGATGCAGTCGCCTGATCCTGATCCTGATACCTGTTGCCCGATGCCTGGCGTCAGCGCGGGCCGCGCTCCTCGACGAGCCGCTGGATCGTCTCGACGATTCGCGCGGGGGGCGTGTCCTGCAGCAGCAGCTCGCGCACGCCGAGCGCCTTGAGCTTCGACAGATCCTCGTCGGGGATGACGCCGCCGCCGACGACCAGGATGTCGTCCGCGTCGCGCTCCTGCAAAAGCTTCAGGAGCCGCGGGAACACGGTCATGTGCGCGCCGGACAGGATGCTCACGCCGATGACGTCCACATCCTCCTGAATCGCCGCTTCGACGACTTCCTCGGGCGTCCGGTGCAGGCCCGTGTAGATCACGTCCATGCCCGCGTCGCGCAGGGTCCGCGCGACGATCTTGACGCCGCGATCATGGCCATCGAGGCCGACCTTGGCGATGACGACGCGGATCGGTTGAGCCGATGATTCCACGATTCCTCCTCGAAGGCGCGGACAATCGCTCAATTATCGCCGTTTGGCGCACCGCGCGGTATCCGACCGTGCACAATACGGAGCGCGCGATTGAATCGCGCCTGCCCGTCTCCCGCATCCAACCGGAAACTCACAAGGCCTGCTTCGATGCCCCGTTGGTCGCTGCCGCTCATGATCGTCGCTGCCGTCATCGTCGCGGCGGCACTCGCGTGGTGGACGGCGACCCGGACGATCGGCGCCGGGGCACCAGCGAAGATCGAGCATCGCGACGTGGCGCCGTTTCACGCGCTGCAGATCGGCGGCATCGCGCGGGTGCGGCTGTTGCAGGGGGACGGCGAATCGATCGACGTCGAGGCGGCCCGCGACGCCCGCGTGAAAAGCGAAGTCGTCGATGGACGTCTCGTGATTCACGCCGAAGATCGCACGCCATGGTTTTCGCACCTGTTCCTGCGCAGGCGTACGCCGGGCGCACAGGTCACCGTCCACTTCCGTACGATCGACGCGATTGCGATCAGCGGCGGAGTGACGATCGACGCGGCCTCACTCGCCGTGCCGACGCTGCGCATCGATGCTTCGGGCGGCACCAGTCTCACCGTGGGTGACCTTCGCACCGACACGCTTCACGTCCGCGGCTCCGGCGCGCTGAGCGCGAAGCTCGCAGGACGGGTTGGCACCGAGAACGTCTCGATCTCGGGCGCCGGCTCGTACGCCGCCGAACGTTTGACCGCGCAAAATGCGAGCGTCTCGGTGAGCGGCGTCGGCAATGTCGTCGTGCATGCCGAGCGCACGCTCAACGCCGACATCTCGGGTGCGGGGGTCATCGAGTACGTCGGCAATCCGGACGTGACCCAGCACGTCACCGGCATCGGCCGCGTTGAGCGACGCGAATCGCGGACGCCTGCGATGACCGTCGAAGCGACGAGCGTCCGCTCGCACGCCTAGCTTCGAGATCGACGCGCTAGAATCGCGGGTCTTTGCCGGCTCTCGTCGTCGATGCGCGTCTCGAAGTTCTACCTAAACACGCTCAAGGAAGCGCCCGCCGAAGCGGAGGTCGTCAGCCAGAAGCTGATGCTTCGCAGCGGCATGATCAAGAAAGTCTCGTCGGGCATCTACAGTTGGATGCCGCTCGGCCTCATCACGCTGCGCAAGGTCGAACAGGTCGTACGCGAGGAGATGAATCGCGCGGGCGCACTCGAAACGTATCTTCCGCACATTCTGCCGGCCGAGCTTTGGGAAGAGACCGGTCGCTGGGACAAGTTCGGTCCGCTGCTTTTGAAGATCAAGGATCGGCAGCAGCGCGATTTTCTGTTCGGCCCGACGCACGAGGAAGTCGTCACCGACATCGTACGAAAGGACATCCGAAGCTATCGCCAGCTTCCGATCAACCTCTATCAAGTCCAGGTCAAGTTCCGCGACGAGATCAGGCCGCGCTTCGGCGTGATGCGCGGGCGCGAGTTCCTGATGAAGGACGCGTACTCGTTCGACGTCGATCGCGATGCCTTGATGGCATCGTATCGCGCGATGTACGACGCGTACGCGCGCATCTTCACGCGGCTCGGCCTGCGTTTTCGCGCAGTCGAGGCTGACACGGGCGCGATCGGCGGCTTCGCTTCGCACGAGTTCCAGGTGCTGGCCGATTCCGGCGAGGACGCGATCGCGTACAGCAACGAATCCGACTACGCCGCGAACGTCGAGCAAGCGGAAGCAATCGCGCCGTCGACGCTGCGGGCTTCGCCCGCCGAGCGGATGTCGCGCGTGCCCACGCCCGGCAAGTCGACATGCGAGCAGGTTGCCGAGCTCCTCGGTCTGCCGCTTGCGCGCACCGTCAAGTGCCTGATGATCTTCGCGCAGCATCGCGTGCAGATGCTTCTGATCCGCGGCGATCGAATGGCGAACGAGGTGAAGATCGGCAAGGTCGCGTCACTTCGCGATTGGCGCTGGGCGAGCGAAGCCGAGATCGTCGACGCGATCGGCTGCCTGCCGGGTTACCTCGGCCCGGTCGGGATGCCCGCCGACATGCCGCTCGTAGTCGATCGCGAAGTCGCGGCGATGAGCGACTTCGTCTGCGGCGCGAACGAGGCCGACTATCACCTGCGTGGCGTCAACTTCGGACGCGATTGCCGCGAGCCGGACCTCGTGGCCGACATTCGCAACGTCGTCGCCGGCGATCCCTCGCCCGACGGCAAAGGAACGCTGAAGATCGTCCGCGGTATCGAGGTCGGCCACGTGTTTGCACTGGGCGACGTGTACTCCACAGCGATGGGCGCGACGTACCTCGACGCCGAGGGGCGCTCGCAAGTGATGCAGATGGGCTGCTACGGCATCGGCGTGACGCGCGTCGTCGCCGCGGCGATCGAGCAGAACCACGACGAACGCGGTATCGTATGGCCCGCGGCGATGGCGCCGTTCGCGGTGGCCATCGCCCCGATCGCCTATGACAGGAGCATCGGAGTGCGCGAATGCGCGGATCGGTTACATCGGGAGCTTGCGGAAGCCGGCGTCGAGGTCCTGCTCGACGATCGTGGCGAGCGGCCTGGCGTAATGTTTGCTGACCTCGAGCTGATCGGCGTCCCGCATCGGGTGACGATTGGCGATCGGGGCCTCGCCGAAGGCATCGTCGAATGCCAGGGCCGCCGCGAAGCGACGTCGACCAAGGTCGCCGTCGCGGACGTGCTTTCCTTCATCAAGCAAAGGATCGGGACCTGATGCAGAAGTGTCGCTTGTCGCGAACGCCGAAAACTTTTGCAGTGTTCGCGCTCGTTGCGATCTCGTCCGCGATGTTCCCCATCGCCGCGCGTGCGGGTGCGCAGGTCGAGGAGAAGCTTGCGCCCTCCGTCGTCGTCGGCCTGGCGCGCGCCGTCGCCGACAATCCGGTGCCGCGCGACTACTTGAACCGCGCCGACGTGCGCGCGTGGATTACGCAGATGTCGCCGAGACTCGCGTCGCATTTTCCTGACGACGACGCGCGAACCGACTTTCTCGCGACGGTCCACTACGAAGCGACGCGCGCCGGCCTCGACCCGCAGCTCGTGCTCGGCGTGATCCATCACGAGAGCGACTTTCGCAAGTACGCGATCTCGTCGGCCGACGCGCGCGGCTTCATGCAGGTGATGCCGTTCTGGGTCCGACTGATCGGCAAGGCGGATCAGAACCTGTTCCAGTTGCGCACGAACCTGCGTTACGGCTGCACGATCCTTCGCTACTATCTCGACGCCGAGAAGGGCGATGTCTTCCGGGCGCTCGGTCGCTACAACGGCAGCCTCGGACAGCCCGACTATCCGATGGCCGTCATGGCGGCGATGAAGCGCTATCAACCGATCCCCTTCGTCGCGCCGGTGAAAACGGCCGCGACCATGCAATCGCAGTAGATCGCTTGTCAGCGCGCGCGGGTGATACGGGCTCAGGTGCGCCGGGCCGCCCCCAAGCAACTGAGTGCTCGCCCACCGGGGGCAGCGAGCCGAGCGAGCGTGGGGGTCGTTCATCGCGCGGTCGCTTCGCCCCCTCACCCACCGGTCCGTTGCACTTCGGCTCGCTCGTCGCGGCGATGGCGAGCTACGTCGATGCGCGCCATCGCGGCGGGGCATGGCGCGTGCGAATCGAGGATGTCGACGCACCGCGCGTGCGCAAGGACGCTGACGACGACATCCTTCGCACGCTCGAGCGTTATGGCTTCGAGTGGGACGGGCCGGTATGGCGGCAATCGAAGCGCGTTGAGGCGTATCGATTCGCGTTTTCGCACCTCGTCGAGCGCGGCCTCGCCTATCGGTGTGCATGCACACGGCGCGAGCTCGCCGCGCTTCCGATCGGTCGCATTGGCGAACGCGTCTATCCTGGCACATGCCGAAACGGCATCGTCGACGAGCATGCGCGACGGCGCACGGCGGTTCGCGTCCGCGTCCCGCCAACCTCGATCGAGTTCGACGATCGCGTGTTCGGCCGGTATGTGCAGCTGCTCGAAGCCGACGTCGGCGACTTCGTCGTGCGCCGAAGCGATGGACTCTTCGCCTATCAGCTCGCCGTCGTCGTCGATGATGCGGCGCAACGGATCACCGATGTCGTGCGCGGCGCGGACCTTCTCGCGTCGACGCCGCGGCAGATCTTCCTGCAGCACGTCGTCGGCTTTGCGACGCCGCGTTATCTGCACGTGCCCGTCGCGGTCGACGAACGCGGCGAGAAGCTGTCGAAGACGACGGCCGCGGCGGCGTTGCCCGATGCGCCGCTTTCGGCGTTGCGCGCGGCGTGGCGCTTTCTTGGTCAGCGCGATGCGCCGGCGCGATCGAGCGTACGCGAATTCTGGTCGTGGGCAAGCGCGCATTGGCAGGTCGACTCGATTCCGGCAAAGCTAGCGCAGCCGATCGCGACCTCCTTTGACGACTGACGTCGCGCGTATAATCGCCGCTCCAAGTTGTAATCGATGGAGCCGCGCCGTTCTTCCGCGGACTCCCATTCCGCATGACCACCCTCGTTGTCGTCCGCAAGGACGATGCCGTCGCCATCGCCGCCGACTCGCTCACGACGTTCGGCGACACGCGTCTTTCCGCCGACCACGATCGCACGTTCGACAAGATCGTTCGCTACCGCGACACCTACATCGGCCTGTGCGGCTCGGCGGCGCATCAACTCGTGTTCGAGAGCCTGCTCGCGAAGCACGGCGATCTCGATTTCGCGCACAAGTCGGCGATCTTCGAGACGTTTCGCAAGCTCCATCCGATTCTCAAGGAGCAGCACTTTCTGAACCCGAAGGAGGAGGACGATGATCCGTACGAATCGACGCAGATCACCGCGTTGATCGCGAACGGCAATGGCATCTTCGGCGTGTTCTCGATGCGCGAGGTGTTCGAGTACACGCAGTTCTGGGCGGCAGGATCGGGGCGCGAATTCGCGCTCGGCGCGATGCACGCGCGGTATGCGCAGACCAGGACAGCCGAAGCGGTCGCGAAGATTGGCGTCGAGGCTGGCGCGACGTTCGATCGCAATTCGGCGCTCCCGATGACGATCTATACGTTGCCGCTGGCGAAGAAGTGAAGCAACCACGATGATCGCGAGCAGGGAGCTCAGCGGACCATGAGCATCTACACGCCGTCGCATTTCGCCATCGACGATCGCGCCGCGATCGCACGCCTGATCCACGACCATCCGTTCGCGACGCTCGTCACACCCGGTGGGCCGGAGCCTTTCATCTCGCATCTGCCGCTACTCTTTGTCGCCGAGTGCGAGCCGCATGGCGCGCTGGTCGGCCACATGGCGCGCGCGAATCCTCACTGGCAAAACGCTTCCGGCGTCGACTCGATCGCGGTTTTCCATGGCCCGCATGCTTACGTTTCGCCGTCGTGGTACGCCGAGCCGGCAAATGCGGTGCCGACCTGGAACTACGCGGCGGTCCACGCCTGCGGTACGCTCGAGATCATCGACGACCCGGCGCAAACGCGCGGTGTCCTCGACGCGCTCGTCCAACGCTTCGAGGGGACGCGCGACAAGCCCTGGCAATTCGCGATGCCGCAAAGCCAGCGCGATGCGCTCGTCGGCGCGATCGTCGCGTTCCGCATGCGGATTCGCAAGCTGACGGCCAAGTTCAAGCTGTCGCAAAATCGGCCGCGACACGATCGCGCGCGCGTCGCCAACGCGCTCGAAGGCGAAGGCTATGCGGAAGCTGCCGCCGTCGCGCAATGGATGCGCGCGTACGTCGACATGGGCGAATGACCGGCGAGTCGCGAGCCAGCGTTTCGCCCGCCGAGGACGAGCGCATCCGCATCGACAAATGGCTGTGGGCCGCGCGCTTCTATCGCACGCGAGGCCTCGCCGCCGACGCGATCGAATCGGGACAGGTGCGCATCGACGGTGCGCGCGTCAAGCGCTCGCATCCGGTTCGCATCGGCTCACGCGTGACGATCGGCAAGGGTGATCTTGCGTGGGACATCGAAGTGCTCGGGGTCAGCGAGCGACGCGGGCCGGCGGCCGAGGTGGCGCATCTCTACCGCGAAACGACCGAAAGCGCGCAAACGCGGGCGCGCGTGGTCGCCGCACGTGCGAACGCGCGATCGCTTGGCGCGAGCGGTCGCCCGACGAAACGCGATCGCCGGAAGCTGGAGGATTTTCTGAACGAACCGTGAATCGGTTCAGCAGAGCCTCATCCCCGCAAAATCGAGAATGAAATCCGGCTGACGATATGCGGCAAACACGAGCCAGGCGATGGCCGCGGCGAGCAGCATCGCGAGGGCATGAAAAGCGACGCGGCGCACGCCGCGCGAGCGGCGGGCTTCGACAACATCGGAGCGAAGCATCGGGTCGCGTGAATCCACGCGACCGAATTTACGCCGTTTGCGAAGCGCCCGGCAAGTCGGGGACGCGCGTCACCGGCGCCGAAGGCAGGACGCCCCGTGCGCGAAGCGCCGCCATCACCGAATTGAAGTCGACCGCGACCTGCACCTGCTCGATCGGCTTCGCCAGCAGATTCACGGCGCGTCCGCTCACGATCAGCGGAACGGAATCGGGAAGCGCGCGCCGCAGGCTGCGAATCTCCTGTCCCGCGATCTTGCCTGAGATGCCGCGATCGAACAGCAGCACGACGAGCGACGCGTTGTACGCCGACGCCGCGGCGCCGATCTCCTGCGCAGGAATGCCGGTGCCGAGCGTCAGACAATTGATGCCCTCGGTGAAAAGCAGAAGCTCGAGGATCGCAAGCCCGAGTTGATTCGGATCGTTCGGCGGCGTCGCGAGCAGCAACTGGCGCGCCTCGCGCGTTGGACGAACGAGCCGCGTGACGTCGCGCAACAGGCGCTGCGCCAGATCGCTGAAACGCAATTCCTGGAACGTCTGCATCTCGCCGCGCACGACGCGCTCGTGCACCGCTTCGTTGAGCGGAATGAGCGTCTGCTCGAGGAACTTGCGCAATCCCTGGCCAACTAGCAGCTTCGACAAGTGGTTCTGCAACTCGCCGATCCGATGCTCGCCGAGCAGCCGCACCGACTGCGCGATCTCGGCGGGAAGCGGGGCGGGTTCGGCAACGGCGAGTCCTACCATCGACTGAAGCGCCGAGTCAGTGAGCGGCACGACGGCGCCGGCTCGCCAGCCCTCCGACAGAAGCTGCTTGATGAGCTTCAGACGCGCGACCTGATCGGCCGGATAGACACGATCGCCGAAGGCGTCGCGAAGCGGCGAAGGAAAACCATAGCGGCGCTGCCACATGTAGAGCTGCTCACGCCGCAGCCCCGTGATGCGCACCACTTCCCGAATATGCAGCGCTCCCGCCGTATCGCCCATCGTTACCGCCGGCGCATTCGCCGGCGCTCCGCTTGTATCGTGCCGCCGTGAAGGCGCCTCGATGAGGATTCCCATGTTCCTCGTCCCTTGCTTTTTGTCGCGCCGCGCCCATTGGCGACGCGCCTGTGCCTTACGCTTCTTTCGCGAGCACGCTCGCCCGGCGAAAAACCCTCCTGACGCCGCGCGGTCGTGCCGCACGGGCATCGTCCATGCAGGATGCGTGCCATCCTGCCGACACCTGCCGGGCGAATATTGCCGCGTCATGCGCCGCAATCGGTCCGAAACTTGCAGCGAAGGCGCATCGTCGCGCCCGACGGTCGGCGGCGCGGTTGCGCTCGCTAGTAGAGGGCGAACGGGAGGTGACGATGCGACTGCCTATTCAGCGCTTTACCTGACGCTCCACGACGCACGATGTTCGGTTTTGGCAGGTCCAACAAGGATCCATTGTCCGATGTGAGGTCGGCGTCGCGTTGGCTCGCGACACTGCCGGGCACCGATTCGCTCGCAGTGCATTCGGATGTCGTCGTCGAGCTCGAGCGCGTTGCGGGTCCACTGATGACGCGAACGCCCAATCGTCTGCGCGCCGTGTTTCACGTTGACGCGCAAACGGTTGCGCAGCGGCGCGCTCTCGTCGCGCAATACGTCGAGCACGCGAACCGCAGCTCGCGCATCGAGAACCAGCTCTGGACCGCCCTCTTCTCGCTGACGCAGGCATTTCTTTCAACCTATCAGTCGTTCGCCAGGGAGATTGCCGACCGCCCGAAAAGCGCGCGCTGGCAGGACCTTTTGCCCGAGCTCGTCTGTCGACAGGTGGTCCATCTCGCGCTCGACGCGCGCGTGCGCCTTTTCCGCTACGAGCAGTGGATCCCGGCGAAGTGGGCCGAGCTCCATGCGCTGATGACGCTCGCCTGCTCGAGCCGATTCGAGCGTCAGATGATCGTGCTGGGCGATGCGAGCACGACGACGATCGAGCACGAATACTTGCGTGCGCTCGTTTTGCAGGTGATGAGTGCCGGCAGTCTGACTGCGCGCCAGGTCGAGTTCATCTGGAGCGAGCTCGACGACTGGTGCGCGCCGCTTCGCCTGACGCTGGAGCCGTCCGCTTCGCACACGTTCTTCGTCGATCTTGGCGGCCGCGAAGGCCTTCGCCGGCGCAAGCCGGGGCCGCTCGAAAGCCGCGTGCTGTTCCTCGACACCCGGCCACTGCACGCGGTGATGATGCAGCACGTCGTCACGCTCGAGCAGAAGATCAAGGCCGAGCCGCTGTCGAGCCGCACGCCGCGACGAAGCGAGCAGTTGACGCTCTTCACCAAGCTCGCGGCGCAGGTCGATCCCGAATTCAAGCCGTTCGCGCGGCGCGGCGAGCGCATCGCGACGAGCGGCAACGTGGACGCGATCGTCGGGTTTCAGAAGATCGCGAGCTACTTCAAGGAAGAGGCGCGCCAGCCGCTCGAAATCGCCGATTCGACCGGGGAAAGCTTCGACAGCACGATGGACCTCGCGGTGTTCGGTCGCATTCGCGACGAACCGACGCGAAGGCGCGAGATCGCGCGGCGACGCATCGGTGCACATGCCGCACCCGGCGGTCCGTGGGAAGCGAAGGACGTATCGCAGACGGGATTCAAGCTCGTCGCGCCGATCCAGGTCGCCAACGCGGTCACGCTCGGCACGCTGGTCGCGATTCATCCCCACGGCCAGCCGCGCTGGACGCTCGGCATCATTCGCAGAATGAAGCGCACGTCGGCGGATCGCGCCGAAATCGGCCTCGCGATCATCGCCGACACGATCGGCGGCGTCGACGTCAACGAGCAACGGAAACGATCGGCCGAGGAATACTCGATCGATGGCGAGGGCACGACGATCAACGGCCGCCGCTTCGGCGCATTGCTCCTGTCGCTTCGCGCGCGCGACGGCGAGCCGATGGTGCAATCGCTGGTCGTTCCCGCGGTCGAATATCAAGCCGCGAAGCGCTATCAGGTATCGACCGACAAGGCCGAATACCGGATTCGCTTCGGACGGCTGATCGAGCAGCAGCCCGACTGGGTATGGACCGCGATCGAGCCGCTCGAAGGTTCCACGCGCATCGTCGCTCCCGCGGGGGGACCGACGACGGTCACGGGCATGTCGACGACGAGCCGATCAGTTGGCAGTTGACAGTTGTCAGTTGCCACAGGCGCCGGCGTTGCGTCGCTTTCGGTGGCGCGCCATTCAGGCGCGGCTGCGCTTTGGCGGATAACTGACAACTGTCAACTGGCAACTGAATGGCGCCGCACGATCGCTACGCCGAAATCCACGCTGCGCACCGATGGAATGTCCCGCCGGATTTCAACATCGCGCATGCGTGCTGCGCGCGCTGGGCGAATGACCGCTCGCGATTCGCCCTCTATTGGGAAGACGAGTCTGGCGAGCGCGCGGCTTACACCTTCCACGATATCGCGCAGGTAGCGAATCGCCTGTCGAACGCGTTGTCCGCGCGAGGGCTAGGGCGCGGCGACAAGGTCGCGCTGATCCTGCCGCAGCGTCCGGAAACGGCGATCTCGCATATCGCGGTGTACCAGCTCGGCGCGATCGCGGTGCCTTTGTCGTTCCTGTTCGGCCCGGAAGCGCTCGAGTATCGGCTTATCAATAGCGAAGCGAAGGCCGCGTTCGTCGATCCGCAATCGCTGCCGAATCTCGCGCCGATCCGCGAGCGATGCACGAACCTCGCGCACGTCGTGGGTGTCGCCGGTGCAAGCGCACCGGGTGTAACGCCGTGGGACGCATTCCTCGAAGGCGCGTCGCGACATTTCTCCCCTGCGAAGACACAGGCGGACGATCCCGCGGTACTGATCTATACGAGCGGAACGACGGGGCCGCCGAAGGGCGCGCTGATGCCGCACCGCTGCCTGATCGGCAACCTGCCGGGCTTCACGCATTCGCACGATGGCTATCCGCAACTCGGCGATCTCTTCTGGTCGCCGGCGGATTGGGCGTGGACCGGCGGCCTGATGGACGCGCTTCTGCCCGCGCTCTATTTCGGCCAGCCGATCGTCGGCTATCGCGGCCGCTTCGATGCCGAGCGCGCGTTTCGGCTGATCGAGCGCTATCAGATCAGGAACACGTTCCTGTTTCCGACGGCGCTCAAGATGATGATGAAGGCGTACCCGCGTCCGCGCGACATCTTCGACGTGAACCTGCGCAGCATCATGAGCGCCGGCGAGGCGGTCGGCACGGCGGTTTTCGACTGGGCGCGCGACGCGCTCGGCGTCACGATCAACGAGATGTTCGGCCAGACCGAGATGAACTACATCGTCGGCAATTCGCACACGCTATGGCCGGCGAAACCGGGCTCGATGGGCCGGCCGTACCCGGGTCATCGCATCGCGCTGATCGACGATGATGGCAACGAGGTGCGGCGCGGCGAGCCGGGCGATGTCGCCGTGCATCGGATCGCGCCCGATGGCACGCCGGATCCGGTGTTCTTCCTCGAATACTTCGGCAACGCCGATGCCACGCGAAGAAAGTACAGCGGCGACTGGTGCCGAACGGGTGACGTCGCGGTGTCCGACGAAGACGGCTACCTCTGGTACCGCGGTCGCGCCGACGATATGTTCAAGGCCGCGGGCTATCGGATCGGCCCGTCGGAAATCGAGAATTGTCTCGTTCGACATCCGGCCGTCGCGAATGCCGCCGTGGTGCCGTCCCCCGACGAGACGCGCGGCAATGTCGTGAAGGCGTTCGTCGTGCTCGCCGCCGGCTATGCGCCGTCGGCTTCGCTCGAAGCCGATCTCGCGCAGCACGTTCGCGCGCATCTTGCGCCCTACGAATATCCGAAGGAGATCGAATTCATCGATGCGCTGCCGATGACGACGACCGGCAAGGTGCAGCGGAAGGTGCTGCGCGAGCGGGAGATTGCGCGAAAGGGCGGCGTTTCGGCGGGTTGACGCGATCGGGATTCAGGGCAGAGACGGTCTACGCATGGACAAGAGAATCGGTGCCTGCGAAGCCAAGACGAAACTGCCCGAGCTGCTGTGTCGAGTCGAGGCAGGCGAGCATTTCGTCATCACCAACCGCGGTCGGCCCATCGCCGAACTTCGGCCGGTACGAGTGTTACGAGGACCGCCGCACGCGATTCGGTCGCGGACATGCGCGCCCTGCCGAAGATTCGCGGAGTTTCTGCGCGACTGGTGCGCGAGCTGATCGAGGAGAGCCAACGTCGACGGCCGTGCTCGATGCATCGCAACCTTCGATCGCCCATTGCGAAAGGCCGCAACGGCCGTGGGAATCGACCTGAAGTAGGCTAAACGCGTGCCGGCGGCCGGTCTCGCACCGCCGTCAGGAAGCCGCGGTGCATCCCGATCCATAGCACCGCGGGCGTCACTGCAGGAAGGATCAGCGACCCGAACTGGAACGCGAAAGCGATCGCTTCGCGCTGCCATGCGACGAAGCCGGTCTGCGACGCGACGGCCGCACCCGACGTGATCGCGACGTTCTTCAGGAAATCGGCGAAGGCGCCGAAGGCGACGACCGGCATCAGCACGGCGTAGCCGATCGCGAGATGGCGCTTGTAGCGCCGCTCGTGCGCGGCGAGCGTCAGGGCCGCGAGGAGCGGAAGCCCGAACGAGTACAGCAAGAGGTTCACGTCGACGGTCACGAGGCCTGCCATGCCGTTGCCGGCGGAATGCAAAGTCGTGACGAACGTAACGATTGCCCCGGATTCCTCGACGCCGCGGACGAGGCCGCCAAAGCCCAGGTACGCGACGGCGCGCAGGATCAAGAACGCCGGAAAGAGCAGCAGCGGCGCGGCGAAATACCAGACCGCGAAGGCCGGCGCGAGAAGCGCGAGGGTACGCAATGCGAAAGGACGAACGCCGGACGATGGCGCCGCATGCGTGTTCATCGCCGGCACGCTCATGGTGTACGACGCTCCACGCGAAATCACGCCGCAACGGGCGGCGGCGAATTATCGATCGGAGGCGAGAAGCGAACCCAGATCACCCACACGATCAGCACATCGAGCATGATCAGCGCCTGCCACACATAAAGATGTGCCCATTCGAACGCGCTGCGGTTCCATTCGCCGAGATAGAACAAGCTCACGACGCGCAAAATGTTGAGCGCCTGCACGGCAACGACGCCGATGATGATGCCGCGCAAGCGATGCTTCCACGACGCGGGAAACGCGAGCATCGCCGCGACGAGCACGAGCGTCGCTTCGACGCCGTTGCATCCCGCCTCGATCGAGACCGCAAACGCGCCATCGCGCGAGCCGATCACGTTTCCGCTCGCGATAATGCTGCCATCGAACATCCGCATCAGCGCGCCCGACACGCGCGCGACCGTATCGGTCCACGGGTTGACGAGCCACGCCTGCGCAGGCGGCGTCAATTCGACGCAGAACGAGACCGCGAGGAGGGCCAGGAAGACGACGAGGAATTTTCGCATCGCGCGAATTCTAACCGCGTCGCGTCATCGCGGCGTGCTCACGTGGTAGGCAACGGTTCACCAGCTCACCAGCCACTCACGCTCTTGCCAGCGGTGGACTCTGCGCGAAGTATCGGTGAATCCCGTCCGCGATCGAATCGGCGAACCGTTGCTGCTCGCGCGGGTTCCGCAGCTTGAGCTCCTCGTCGGGATTCGAGATGAACGCCGTTTCGATCAGGATCGACGGAATGTCGGGCGCCTTCAAGACGGCAAAGCCTGCCTGCTCGACGGTCGCCTTGTGCAGCACGTTGTGCGTTCCGATGATGTCGAGCACCTCCTGCCCGACCTTCAGGCTGTCGCTGATCTGCGCGGTCTGCGAAAGATCGAGCAGCGTTCTAGCGAGCATCCGATCCTTGACGTCGAGGTTGACCCCGCCGATCAGGTCGGCCGCGTTCTCGTTCTGCGCGAGCCACCCCGCGGCGGCGCTCGTCGCGCCGTGCTCGGAGAGCGCAAACACCGACGAGCCGCGCGCGCTTGCATCGCGAAACGCGTCGGCGTGAATCGACACGAACAGATCCGCCTGCACGCGCCTCGCCTTGCGCACGCGCTCGGCGAGCGGCACGTAGAAGTCGTCGTTTCGCGTCAACATCACGCGCATGCTGCGATCGGCTTCGATCACGCGCGAAAGCTTCCGCGCGATCGCGAGCACGACGTTCTTCTCGCACGTCCCGCGCCGCCCGATCGCGCCCGGGTCCTCGCCGCCGTGGCCCGGATCGAGCGCGACCGTGATCCGCCGTCGGGGCGGCGCCGGCGCTTCGTGCTTTCGCGCATCCCTGGACGGTGCGTTCGATGCCTTCGGCGGCATCGTTTCCCGATCACCATCGAAGCCGTCCTGCGCCAGGAGCGCCATCAGAGGATCGAGCGCGACCAGCGGGTAGAGATCGATGACGAGGCGATAGCCATACTCGGCGACGGGCGCGAGCGAAAATACCTGGGGGCGCACTTCGGTCTTGAGATCGAGCACGACGCGAAGGAATCCATCCGATGGGTGCCCGATGCGGATCGCCGCGATGTATGGGTCCGACGACTGCACGTGCGACGGCAACTCGTCGAGCGCCCGCGACGGCGCGATGCGCGCAAGGTCCAGCACGAAGCGATCGGGATTGCGCAGTACGACGAGTTGATGCTCGATCGGCGTCGACGACTCGAAGATGACGCGCGTGTATTCCTGCGCGGGCCACAGGCGCGTGGAAGCAATCGCGGAAGCCCCGGCCCACGCGGAAGGCAACGCGAATTGCGCCGCCGGCAGAAGCAGAAAACCGAACGCGCGTCGACGCGCGAGCGAAACGCTCGTCAGCGCGCTACGCTTGCGAGACGCTTCAGGCATCGCTCACCTGAGCGCGACCGCGCATACGCCTCGAGTTGTCGCCCCTGCCCGCTTGGCGAATACGACAACGATAATTCGATGTCGGAAACCGGCAGCCGATCGCGGACGCGCTCCGGCCATTCGACGATGCAGACGCAATCGTCGCGGAAGTAGTCGGACATCCCGGCCGCGTCCCATTCATCGACGCTCATGAACCGATAAAAATCAAAGTGATAAAAGTATAAGCTCGAAAGTTCATAATGTTCAACCAGCGCATAGGTTGGGCTCTTGATCGGCCCGCGAACGCCGCGTGCATGCAACACGCCGCGCACCAGCGTGGTCTTCCCGGTGCCGAGGTCGCCAGCCAAACCAACCACCATACCGCCGTGGAGGCACGGCGCGAGGCGCGCGCCGGCGTGCTCGGTGGCAGCGACGTCGGGAAGATGGAGGGTCAGCGTTGACACGTGAGCGCGCCGCCTCGAAGCGCGGTCAGGATGCGCGCGAGCCGGGACAAGGCGACGAGCGCGACCTGAACGAGCTCGCTGCGCGGATCGCGCAGTGGGGCCGCGAGCTCGGCTTCGACGCGATCGGCGTGTCCGATGCCGATCTTTCCACCGAAGAAGTGAACCTGATGAACTGGCTCGCGCAAGGGCGCCATGGCGAAATGGATTATATGGCGCGACACGGAGCGACTCGCGCGCGGCCCGCGGCGCTCGTTCCCGGCACCGTGCGCGTCATCACTGCGCGGCTCAACTACTGGCCGTCGCGTGCGACGCCTGCTCACGACGTTCTAGTCGATTCGCGTCGTGCCTACGTCGCGCGCTATGCGCTCGGACGCGATTATCACAAGGTGCTTCGCGCGCGTCTTGCAAGGCTTGCGAAACGCATCGAGGCCGATGTGGGGCCGTTCGGCTATCGCGTGTTCACCGATAGCGCGCCGGTGCTCGAAGTCGCGCTCGCCGCAAAGTCGGGCCTCGGATGGCGGGGCAAGCACACGCTGCTCCTTTCGCGCGACGTCGGATCGTACTTCTTCCTGGGCGAGATCTACACGAACCTCCCGCTCCCGGCCACGCCCACGACGAGCGCGCATTGCGGAACCTGCAGCGCGTGCATTTCCGCGTGTCCGACGGGCGCGATCGTCGCGCCCTACGAGCTAGATGCACGACGCTGCATCTCGTACCTGACGATCGAGCACAAGGGCAGCATTCCCGATGCGCTGCGGCCGCTCATCGGCAATCGCGTGTATGGTTGCGACGATTGCCAGCTCGCGTGTCCGTGGAACCGTTATGCGGTGCCGACGACGACGAAGGATTTCGACGTCGTGCGAAACGGCCTCGATGGCGCGTCGCTTACGACGCTTTTCGCGTGGAGCGAAAACGAGTTCGCGCACAACACCGAAGGCAGCGCGATCCGGCGCATCGGCTACGAGCGCTGGTCGCGCAACATCGCCGTCGCGCTTGGCAATGCCGCTTTCGATCGCTCGATCGTCGCGGCGCTCGAGCGGCGCGCGAACGATCCTTCGCCCCTCGTGCGCGAGCACGTCGGGTGGGCGCTCGCGCGCCAACGACGGAAAACAAAGTAGGGTCAGACACCGGGTCAGAGACGAAACTCACGGTTGGATAATTCGCCAAGGAGAAAACTCCATGATTCTCTGGGATGCCAAGGCTGCGCGAATCACGTTCACCGTCGTGATCGTCGCCGCGATCTTGTACGGCGTGTACCTGATCCGGCGTACCGTGTTCGTATTCCTCCTTGCCATCTTCTTTGCATACATGGTCTACCCGCTCGTGGTGCTGCTGGATCGCTTTCGCCCGCGTCGTGCTCCGCCATGGGCATCCCCAGTGGCTGCGTTGGTTCTGGTCCTGACGCTCGCCGTACTGATCGGGATACTGATCGGTCCTTCGATCGGCGACGAGGCAAACCGCCTCAGCGAGCAGTTGCCGGCACTCTTGCAGCGCGGCGACGCTTTCGCCCCGGAGCGATGGCCCACTTTTCTTCAGCCTTACGCCGCACGTATCGTTGCATTCGTGCGGACCGAGCTTCACGGCGGAGCCGCCGCAGCACTACCGTTGGCGCAGCGCATCGGGACAGGCGTGCTGCAGGTTGCGGGAGATCTGCTGTTTGTCGTGCTCGTCCCGATCCTGGCGTTTCTGTTCATCCTCAGTGGACCTCGAATCCGCGACGCGCTGGAAAGTGTTTTCGCCCGCCAGGCAATCGGGCAACGCATCGTTGATGATCTCGACCATTTACTCGGTCGCTACATCCGAGCGCTCCTGTTGCTGTCGGTTGCGGCGTTCGCCGCTTACGCGGCTTTTCTTGCCAGCATCGGCGTTCCCTATGCGTTGCTGCTCGCCGCCGTGGCGGCACTCCTCGAGTTCATCCCCGTATTCGGGCCGCTGTTGTCGGCGCTCGTCATTCTCATCGTGGCAGGTTTGGCCGAGTATCCACACCTGCTGTGGATATTGTTTTTCATCATTGGCTATCGCATTTTCCAGGACTACGTTCTCGGTCCGAGATTGATGGGCGCCGGGGTGGGCGTGCACCCGATCCTGGTTCTCTTTGGATTGCTCGCCGGCGCGGAAGTGGCAGGCGTGCCGGGCATATTCCTCTCCGTTCCAGCCATTGCGGCTGTCTTGATCATCGGCCGGCATGTGCTTCGCGCCCGCGGCAAATCGAAGAATGGAAAGGCCGTCTTGTAGCTCGCAGGCTCTCGAAGCGAAATGGGACCGTCACGCAACGTCACGACGATACATTCGATGCGAACTGCGCGACTGCACGCGTTTCAACGCTAGGCGCGCTCCCATCGACGCCGGTGAAAATTCGCATAGACGCAAGTGAATTCCGCGCCGAGCAGGAAGACCTGCGCCGAGTAGTACAGCCACAATAGAAGCGCGGCGAGCGTTCCCGCCGCTCCATAGGCGGACGCGATCGCGCTTCGACCGAGATAGAGCCCGATCGCGACTCGCCCGACGCTGAACAGAAGCGCCGTGATGAATGCCCCGACCCATACGTCTTTCCAGGCGATCCGGACATGGGGCAGCCATTTGTAAAGCATCGCGAAGAGGACCGTTGCAACGCCCAGGGAAAGGATCGCATCCAACAGGTGTAACAACAACCGCTCGGTGCCGGGGAAGTACGATCGGAAGTAGGTCCCGAACGCTACCAGTGCGCCGCTTGCAATCAGCGATATCAGAAAGAGAAAGCCGATCGCCAGAATCATGCCGAGCGACACGATACGGGCGCGAAGAAGCGACACCAGGCCGCTACCGGGCCGCGTCGGCGCCTTCCATATGTAGTTAAGGTCGTCCTGTAGCTCCACGACGAGTGTCGTCGCCCCCACCAACGTCGTAACGATGCCGACGATGGCCGCGAACACGCCGGTCGTCTTCGTTTGCTGGGCCGCGCTGAGCAACGCCTGAATGGCCTCCGCCGCCCGCGCGCCGACCATGCCCGCGAGTTGACCGACGATCGCTCCACGAGCCGCATTGGCGCCCCACAGCGCGCCGGCAAGCGCGATAACTATGATCAGCAGCGGTGCAAGCGCAAAAGCGCTATAGAAAGCGAGAGCAGCGCCCATCGTCGGCGCGCGATCCTTCATCCATGCGGCGCCGGCCTGCTTCACCAGATCGACATAAAGGCTCACGGCGACGCGGGCTTCTCGCGCATCGCCGGAGCTATGGCTCTGGTTGGCTGACGGAGCGAAAGGCGAATGCCTGCGCACGGATGCTCGTTTCGAGGTCGTACAAGGAAATCGAGTCTTGGCGGTATTGGCAGATTATCGCCCCGCTTTCGCATCTTCCATCGGCAAGAGGCGGCGCGTGTCTATGCCGTCTACGGAATGCGCGCAGAGCGTCTGCTGCGACCTCATGTGCTGGCCAACGCAGCAAACACAATCCTGACTCGGAGCGTTTCGCCGACGACGCCCGGCTCAGCTCGACGCGGAGCGGGGTTTCCGTGAAGCGCTCGCCGGAAGACGACGCTCCGACAGCAATGCATAGGTACATAGCTGCCGGGCGAATCTCTGCAGCTCATCGACGCCGCTCGCCTCGGCGCGCTGGCACCAGTCCTGAAGCTGCTTGACGAGCTGTTGCCGCGTGGCCATCGAGCGTCCCCATACGTCGGCGAGCTCGGAGCGCATCGAATACATGATGTGTAACGCATGCACGCTGGGCAGCGTCTCGGCGAGCTTGACGCGCTCGGCCTCGCGCAGAAACTTCTCGTCTCGGCAGAGCCACGGCTTCAAGGTCAGCAATGCGCGCTCGTCAGCGGGCGAGAGCCGACGCAACCGATCGAGCTCCTTCGCGTAGATGCGCCTGAGCGACTTGGCGTACTTCGCCAGCACGTCGTAGCGGCAATCGATGATCGCCTGGAGCGTGTCGACATCGACTGCCGGCTTGGGCGCGGTGAAACAGGGGGTTGGCACGACGTGCTTGATCCGCGCGAGCCCGAGCGCTGCGAGAACGCGGATATAGATCCAGCCGATATCGATCTCGTACCACTTGTTCGAAAGCCTGGCCGAGGTCGGGTACGCGTGGTGGTTGTTGTGCAGCTCCTCCCCGCCGATCAAAAGCCCGAAAGGCACGATATTGACGCTCGCATCCGGCGTGGACCAGTTGCGGTATCCGAAGCGGTGACCGATACCGTTGATCACGCCGGCGGCCCAGAACGGAATCCACACCATCTGCGTGACGAAGATCAGCACGCCCGGCACCGCGCCGAAGAGGATGATGTCGGTGACGCCCATGAGGGCCAGTCCGACCATCTGGAACCGGGAATAGACGTTACGCTCGATCCAATCATCGGGCGTGCCCGACCCGTAACGCTGCAGCGTATCGGGTCGGTTCGCCTCTTTGACGTACAGAAATACTCCGCGCCACAGGACACGGTTGATCCCGAGAACGCGAGGACTATGCGGATCCTCGGTCGTTTCGCACTTCGCGTGATGCTTGCGGTGAACGGCGGTCCATTCCCTGGTCACCATGCCCGTCGTCAGCCACAGCCACAGTCGAAAGAAATGGCTCGCGACCGGATGCAGCTCGAGCGCGCGATGCGCTTGATGCCGGTGCAAGAACACCGTGACCGCGATAATCGTGATGTGGGTCAGGACCAATGCCGCGACGGCATAACCCCACCAGGGAAGCTCGAACACGCCGAAAAACATCACCCCCCGTCTCCTCAGGCGATCATCTGTCGATATTGACAACGTCGGTCCGCGACGTCTGTTCGGTAGCGCACCGAATCGGCAGCCGCTCGCGAGAGCCGGGAGTGACCTGTCTTGCTAATCAGGCCAGCGGGGGCTCGTGAGCTCGATCGCCAAACCGGCCCCGCAGGATCGAGCGGCCCCTCGAACCGCACGAAGGCCGGCACGTCCTCGGTGGCGATCCAGACGTGATCGTCCGCCGGCAATCGCCCGGACAGCGTCGCGAAGAGCTCGAGCCAGGCGCCGAGGTTCGGATGGAACGTGGAGCGGGTCGCGGCCTTCGTGAGTTGGCCGACCAGCATCTTGTGCTCGCCCCGACGGCGCCACGTCCAGCTCCATGATGCGCGGCTCGGGCGTAAACGACACGATGTGGACCGTTTCGCGGGCGAGCGAGATGTCGGTGTCTTCGGCGAATGCGCGCCCGCGCTGCGACAGGTGATAGGTTTGCATGGTGAAAACGCGCTGTTGGCTGAACGTCACGGTTTCGTCGAACACAGACCCGTCATCGAAGCGGAACACCATGCGCCTCTCGACCACGCCTCCGCGGCCGACGCGCTGGAGCAGATCGCCGTTCGCAATGAGCGCCCCCTCCGACCGCGGTAGCAGGAATCCATGCGCGGCGCCCTCGACGAAGCGGACCGGGCGCTGACCGTCGCTGTGCGGTATCGCACCAAAGGGCTAGACTACGGCCAATGGCAATCGACCGACCCGCCAGCGCGTCGAAAGTGACGTCCTCTCTCTCGAAGGACAGGTCCCGGAGCGCGCCGACACGCAGCGCGCATCAGAATCATTTGCTCGATGCGCTGCCCGTGGCCGACTACAAGCGGCTCCAATCCCACCTGGAGCTGATACCCATGGCGTTGGGCGAGGTCCTGTACGAACCCGGTGGCCGTTTGCGGCATGTCTATTTTCCGACCACCTCGATCGTTTCCCTGCTCTACGTCATGGAGGATGGCGCGTCCGCGGAAATCGCCGTCGTCGGCAACGAAGGCATCCTCGGCATATCGCTGTTCATGGGCGGCGAGACCACACCGAGCCACGCCGTGGTGCAAAGCGCCGGTTACGGCGTCCGGCTGAAGGCCCAGTTGCTGAAGCAGGAATTCGCGCGTTTCGGTCCGATGATGCATCTGTTGCTGCGCTACACGCAGGCGCTGATCACGCAGATGGCGCAGACCGCCGTGTGCAATCGGCATCACTCCGTCGACCAGCAGTTGTGCCGCTGGCTGCTGTTGAGCCTGGACCGGCTGTCGACGAACGAACTGTCCATGACGCAGGAGTTGATCGCCAATATGCTGGGCGTTCGTCGCGAGGGTGTGACGGAGGCCGCCGGGAAGCTGCAGGACGCCGGTTTGATCCGTTACCGCCGCGGCCGGATCACCGTGCTCGATCGCCCCCGTCTCGAGACGCGCTCCTGCGAGTGCTATCAGGTCGTCAAGAAAGAATTCGATCGTCTCCTGCCCTACGTGAGCAAGTAGCGCCTTGGCGCTCTTGCGCGCCGCCTCGCGGCAAGTGCTTTTGTACGCCAGCGCACAGACGAATCGGCTGTCTTGCGTAATTCTTGCCGATGGCAGAAGTGCGGCCCCGCGTGCCGCTTTTCCGGGCGAACGAAGACCCTCTTTCCTGGACCCGTGCGTAGCAGGCTCAGGCCGCACTGAGGATGCGTCATGGAGAACGTGGCGCGGAAGGAGACGCAATGCTGCACGAATTTCTTGCGAACCACCGGGCCGATCTGATCGAGCGCTGCAGGTCGAAGGTCGCTCGAAGGCCATCGCC
>Ga0070731_10000644_pt1 | contig 43049 bp, 45 predicted proteins | sample Coa_R1_2_FD_66448 | JGI IMG/M metagenome (GOLD analysis project Ga0070731, IMG submission 66448) | Surface soil microbial communities from Centralia Pennsylvania, which are recovering from an underground coalmine fire - Coalmine... | ecosystem: Environmental > Terrestrial > Soil > Unclassified ...
AGGGACGTTGTCCTTGGTGATGACCTCCTGCGGCGGGATGTTGAGCGTGATCGTCCGCAGGTCGACCTTCACGAGCTTGTCGACGACCGGGATCCGGAAGAAGAGACCGGGTCCCTTCGGATCCGGGAGCAGCCGGCCGAGCCGAAAGACGATCGCACGCTCGTACTCGCGAACGATGCGGATCGCACTGATCAGGAACAGCACGACCAGGAAGAGGACGACGACGAGTGCGACTCCGGCTGCTGCCATGGGAGAAGCCTACTCCGGCGTGACCGCGAGGGTCAGTCCTTCGACGCGCTGGACGCGGACCCGCTGGCCGGGCCTGAGCGGCTGGTCCGAGCTGGCGCGCCACAGCTCTCCGCGCACGAACACGTGACCGTCGTCGCGCACGACCCCTTCCATGCCGATGATCTGCTCCGGCCCGACCGTGACCGGTCGCCGTCGCGCGCCGATCGCCTTGCCCATGGCGAACGCCCAAAACCCCCCGAGCAATCCCGTGACGAGCACGACGAGCCAGACGTTGGTGTGGTACGGGGACGGGGCGTTGTTGAACAGCGTCACCAACCCGATCGACATCGCGACGAGCCCGGAGACGGTGAGCGCGCCGTGGCTCGTCACGTGCGCGTCGATGACGAGGAGCGCCACTCCGAGCAGGACGAGGAAGAGGCCTGCCCACGACAGCGGCAAGACGGAGAACCCGAAGAGGGCGGTCACCATGCAGATCGCGCCGAACGCGCCGGGGATGACGATCCCCGGATGGAAGAGCTCGTAGCCGAGGCCGATGATCCCCGCGAGGAAGAGCAGGGAGATGATGTTCGGGTCGATCAGCGTCGACAGGAACCGCGTGAAGAAGCCGGGGGAGACGTTGGTGATCTGCGCGTCCCTCGTGTGCAGCGTGAAGCGCCGATCGGGCCCGATGGTCCGCCGTCCGTCGATCCGAGCGAGGAGTGCCGGCAGCGTGGGCGCGATCACGTCGATCACATGCATCTGCAGCGCCTCCGGCGCCGTCAGGTTCGACGCGACGCGCACTGCGGCGTCCGCCCATTTCGCGTTGCGGTCGTGCGACTTCGCGAGTCCGCGGAGCGATGCGGCCGCGTCGTTGATCTCCTTCCGCCGCAGGTCGCTGCCGATGTTCGATCCGTTCCCCTGGATCGGCGTCGACGAGCCGATGTTCGTCGCGGGCGCCATCGCGAGGAGGTCTGCTGCCTGCGAGATCCACACGCCGGCCGAGGCGGCCCGTGCGCCGCCGGGGCTCACGTACACGATCACCGGGATCTTGAGCGACAGCTCCTTCTGGACGATCTTGCGCATCGAGTCCTCGAGACCGCCGGGCGTGTCGAGCACGATCACGGCGGCCGAATAACCGCCGGACTCGGCCTGGCCGAGCTCGTGGTTCAGCCAGCCCTGCGTCACGGGGTCGACGTCCTGCACGAAGTGGATCGCGAGCACCCGCGGCGCCGCCGCCGCACGCCCCGGGGCTGCGAGCGCCAGGAAGACGAGCGGCGTCAGTACGAGCAGCCGCTTCACCGGTGCACGTAGTGTACGCCGGTCCGTGCAACCGCCTAGACGCCGCTCACGTCCAATCGTCAGAGATCTGCGGCCAGACAGGCCGCTCGACTACGAACGGCTCTCGGACCCGATTCTGGTGCGGCGCGCAAAAGACGGAGACAGACAGGCCCTGGCGGCGCTGTGCGACCGGTACGCACCGCGCGTCCACAAGACCGCGCAGCATCTTCTGCGCGATCCCGAGGACGCGCGCGACGCCGCGCAGGAGGCGCTCGTCAAGCTCGTCCGGCGGATCGATCGGTTTCGCGGGCAGTCGGCGTTCTCGACGTGGCTCCACCGCCTGGTCGTGAACACCTGCAAGGACGTTGCGCAGGAGCGATTCGTGCGGCGTACGGAGCCGCTGGTCGAGGACGTGCGGGTCGCAGCCGACGGCGATCCGGTCAGTGCGCTCGCCGCCGCCGAGACCAGGCGCGAGCTGAAGCGCCGTCTGGCCGAGCTGCCTGCGGCGCAGGCGCAGGTGGTCGGCCTCAAGGACGCATTCGAGCTTCCGTTCGCGGAGATCGCAACGGTGACCGGCCTCCCTGTCGGCACCGCCAAGTGCTACGCGCACCGGGGCCGCAACGGGTTGCGGGAGCGGCTGTCCGCCTGATGGAACCCGTCATGGACAAGGCCGCCATCGAGGCGGTGCTGCCTCACCGTGACCCGATGCTGCTCGTGGACGAGGTGCTCGAGCTCGTTCCGGGGGAGCGCGTGACGGCGCGCAAGACCGTCAGCGACGAGGATTGCGCCGGGCACTTCCCCGGCAACCCGATCATGCCCGGCGTGAAGATGGTCGAGGCGCTGGCGCAGTGCGGCGCGGTTGCGGTGCTGTCGCAGCCGGAGAACCGCGGCAAGCTCGCGTTGTTCGCCGGCATCGACGACGTGCGTTTCAAGCGTGTGGTGCGCCCCGGTGAGACGCTGACGCTCGAGTGCGAGCTCGAGACGGTGCGCGGGCCGATCGGGCGCGGGAAGGTGCGCGCGACCGTCGACGGCGAGCTCGCCGTGCGCGGCGTCCTGACGTTCGCCGTCGGAGACAACCGGTGATCGCGCGGGCGACCGGCGCCCGGATCTCCGTGACCGGGCTCGGCTGCCACGTGCCCGAACGCGTCCTGACGAACGACGAGCTCGCGACCCTCGTCGACACGAGCGACGAGTGGATTCGCGAGCGGACCGGCATCCGCGAGCGGCGCATCGCCTCCGACGAGCAGGCGCTGACGGACATCGCGCTGCCCGCGTCGCGGCGGGCGCTCGAGATGGCGGGGGCGGATCCGGCGACGGTCGACCTCGTCGTCGTCGCGACGGTGACGCCGGACATGGCATTTCCCTCGGCGGGCGCGTTGATCGCCGACGAGCTCGGCATGCCCGACGCGGCGGCGTACGACCTGTCGGCCGGCTGCACGGGGTTCGTGTACGCGATCGCCCAGGCGCACGCGATGCTCGCCGCAGGGCTCTCGAAGCGTGCGCTCGTCGTGGGCGGCGACGTCCTCTCGAAGATCCTGGACTGGACGGACCGCTCGACGCTCGTGCTCTTCGGTGACGGCGCCGGCGCGGTGGTGCTCGACCGCGTCGAGGGAGGCGGCTTCATCGGCTTCGAGCTGGGCGCCGACGGCGGCGGCGGGGCGAACCTCTGGCTCCCGGGCAGCGGCTCGCGACGGTTCGAGGAGCCCGACCGTTATGTGAAGATGAACGGCCGCGAGGTCTTCAAGTTCGCGACACGCGTCATGGTGAGCTCGGCGGAGGCGATCCTGGCCGAGTGTGGAAAGACCGTGGAGGACGTCGACCTCTACGTTCCGCATCAGGCAAACGTCCGGATCATCGATCACGCTGCCCGAAAGCTCGGCTTCCCGCAGGAGAAGATCGTCGTCAACGTCGACAGGTACGGCAACACGTCCTCGGGCTCGATCCCGCTGGCGCTGGCGGACGCCGCGGACCAGGGCAGGCTCGGACCGGGCACACTGGTGCTCCTCACGGGCATGGGCGCCGGACTGACCTGGGGATCCGCATTGATCGAGTGGACAACTTCGAGCACTGGAGCGTTCGTATGAGCAAGGTCGCCTTCATGTTTCCCGGTCAGGGTTCCTTCGAGGCGGGAATGGGCCGGGATGTCGCCGAAGCCGTGCCGGAGGCGATGGCGGTGTACGACATCGGCAGCGAGGCGGCCGGCATCGACATCAAGCGCCTGTGCTTCGAGACCCCGGTCGAGTCCCTGGTCGACACGGAGGTCCAGCAGCCCGCCCTGGTCGCGACGTGCCTGTCGCTCGACGCGGCCCTCCGCACCCGCGGCATCCGGCCCGACTACGTCATCGGCCACTCGGTCGGCGAGTTCTCGGCGCTCGGCTCTGCCGATTCGCTCTCGGTCTCCCACGCGATCGCGCTCGTCCGAGAGCGTGGCCTGGCGATGGCCGAGGCGGCGAAGGAGCGGCCGGGGTCGATGGCCGCGATCCTCGGGCTGGCGGACGAGGCCGTCGAGGCGCTCTGCCGCAAGATCGCCAACGTGTGGCCCGCGAACTACAACTGCCCCGGGCAGCTCGTGATCTCCGGCGAGACGCCGTCGGTGGACGAGGCGTGTGCCGAGGCCGAGCGCGAAGGCGCTCGGCGGGCGATCAAGCTGCGCGTCTCGGGGGCGTTCCATTCGCCGCTCGTCGAGCGGGCGGCGGACCGCCTCCGCCCGGCTGTGGAGAGAGTCCACCTCGCCGAGAGCCGCGCGGCGGTGATGTCGACGGTGACGGCGAGGATCGAGGATGCCCAGCGATATCGCGAGCTGTTGATCGAGCAGCTGACCGCGCCGGTGCGCTTCACCCAGGCGGCACGCGAGCTGATCGCCCAGGGCGTGACGACGTTCGTCGAGGTCGGGCCGGGGAACGTCCTGAGCGGTTTACTGAAGAGGATCGACAGGTCGGTGCGCACGATCTCCGTCAGCGACCTGAGGTCGCTGGACGAAGCCGCCTCGGCGCTTGATTAGTGCTACCGGCCGGCAGCACTGATTTCTGCTCGCTGGAGGGCAAGCTCGCCCTCGTGACCGGCGCGTCGCGCGGGATCGGCCGCGCGATCGCCGAGGAGCTCGCCCGCGCGGGCGCCGACGTCGTGGTCGGCTACCGCACGGGCAAGGACGAGGCCGACAGGCTCGCGGCGGCGATCGGCGGCAGGGCGGTCCAGGCCGACGTGTCGACGCCGGACGGCGCGCGGCAGCTGGTGGAAGAGGCAGGCGACGTCGACGTGCTCGTGAACAACGCCGGTCTCACGCGCGACGGCCTGCTGGCGCGCATGAGCGACGACGACTGGCGGGCCGTGATCGAGACGAACCTGAGCTCGGTCTTCTACACGTGTCGCGCGGTGACCCGGCCGATGATGAAGAAACGGTCCGGCTCGATCGTCAACCTGAGCTCGATCGTCGGCGTGCACGGCAACTGGGGCCAGACGAACTACGGGGCGTCGAAGGCGGGGATCATCGGGTTCACCAAGTCCTTGGCGCGCGAGCTCGGTTCACGCGGCGTGCGGGCGAACGTCGTCGCGCCGGGATACGTCAAGACCCGTCTCACCGAGGTGCTGCCCGAGGAGGCGACACAGGCGATGGTCTCGAACACGCCTCTCGGCCGCGTCGCGGAACCGCACGAGATCGCGGGGGCGGTACGCTTCCTGGCCTCGGACGAGGCGTCGTTCATCACGGGCGACGTGCTCCTCGTCGACGGCGGATTGGGGATGTAGGAGGCGTGGGCTTGACGGAGCCGACCAAAGAGCGGAGGTGCCGGCTTTGCCGGCGCCGGAGCGGGAGATGAACGCGAACGGCAACGGGCGCCGGCGCGTCGTGATCACGGGGCTCGGGATGGTGAGCCCGCTCGGGAACGACGTGCAGTCGTCCTGGCAGGCGCTGCTCGCCGGCGAGTCGGGTGCGGCGGAGATCACCGCCTTCGACCACACCAACTACAACGTGCACTTCGCGTGCGAGCTGAAGGACTTCGATGCCACGGCCTGGATCGACCGCAAGACCGCACGGCGGATGGACCGCTTTGCCCAGATGATCCTCGCTGCCGCGCGTCAGGCCGAGTCGGACTCGGGTGTCGACGTCGCCTCGGAGCCGGACCGCGTCGGCGCGTCGATCGCGACGGGTATCGGCGGTCTGCACTCGTACCAGGAGTGCTACGACGTGTTGCTCACGCGGGGCCCGGATCGTGTCAGCCCCTTCTCGATCCCGTCGATCATCCCGAACATGGGTGCCGGCTGGGTGTCGATCGAGCTCGGCACGAAAGGCCCTCTGATGAGCGAATGCACCGCATGCGCTGCATCGAACATGGCGATCGGTGATGCGATGGACGAGATTCGCCTCGGCCGCGTCGACGTGATGTTCGCCGGGGGTACCGAGGCTCCGATCACCGAGGTGGGCATCGCGGGATTCGACGCGATGCGCGCGCTGTCCCGTCGCAACGACGACCCGAGGCGTGCGTCACGGCCGTTCGACAGGGAGCGCGACGGGCTCGTGATGGGCGAGGCGGGCGCCGTGCTCGTTCTCGAGGGGCTCGACCATGCGCGTGCACGGGGCGCGAAGATCTACGCCGAGCTTCTCGGCTACGGCATGTCGTCGGACGCGGCGCACATGACCGAGCCGGACCCGACGGGTGAGAACCCGGCCCGCGCGATAACCATGGCGCTCGCGGATGCGGGAGCCGCGCCCTCGGAAGTGGGCTACGTCAATGCGCACGCCACGTCGACGCCGCTGGGTGACGCCGCAGAGACGCGTGTGATCAAGCTCGCGTTCGGCGAGGAGCACGCGAAGAAGCTGGCGGTGTCGTCGACGAAGGGGGCGACCGGTCATTGCTTCGGAGCTGCCGGCGCCGTCGAGGCGGTGTTCTCCGTGATGGCGGTCGTCGACCGGAAAGCGCCGCCGACGATCAACTACGAGGAGCAGGACCCGGACTGCGACCTCGACTACGTCCCGAACGTCGCGCGCGATGTGCCCGACCTGGACGTAGCCGTGTCGAACTCGTTCGGCTTCGGCGGTCACAACGCGTCGATCGTCGTCCGTCGCTGGGACGACTAGCGCGTTCGCGCTTCGTTGCTGTCCGGGGCAACGCCTAGCGTGTGTCCATGCGCCTCGTGGAGGTGGGTGGGCGCCTGGTCGAGGTCGAGATCAGGCGGTCGAAGCGCGTCAAGCACCACCGCATCGTCGTCCGGCACGGAGCGCTGCCCGAGCTGGTCGTACGACCGCGGGCGACGGACGCCGACATCGACGCGGCACTCGAGACGTACCGGCCGTGGCTCGAGCGCCAGCTGGCGAAGGCGCTCGTTCCAAGACTCGCGCTCGAGCGTCTGCGGCTCACCGAGGAGCAGGGGCGCCGCGAGGCGCGTGCGCGGATCGGCCTGGTGGCGCAGTCCGAAGCGGTCGCCCTCGGCGTGACGTACCGCCACATCACGATTCGCGACCAGATCACCCGCTGGGGCTCGTGCTCGAGCAACGGGACGCTCTCCTTCAACTGGCGGCTCGTGCTTGCGCCGCACGACGTCCTCGACTACGTCGTCGTGCACGAGGTGTGCCACCTGGTCGAGCACCACCACCGGCCGGCATTCTGGAAGCTCGTCGAGAAGCGCCGCCCCTCGTACCGTGAGTCTCGGGCGTGGCTCGACGAGCACGGATGGGAGATCCTCGCCTATCGCCCACCGGAGGAACTGGCAGCCTGACGTCCACTACAGTCTCGCCGTGGACAGGTGGGCGACGTTCGACTGCTACGGCACGCTGATCGACTGGAACGGCGGCATCCGCCTCGAGCTTGCGCGCGTCTTCGGCGAGGACGCCGCCGACGGGAAGCTCGACGAGTATCACGCCGTCGAGGCGGAGCTCGAGGAAGACGGTTCGCTCAGCTACCGCGAGGTCCTCACGAATGCGATGCGGAGGCTCGGCGCCCCCGCGGGTGAGGAGCACGGGCTCGCGGAGTCGCTGCCCTCGTGGCGGCCGTTCCCGGAGGTGCCGCCCACGCTTGAGGATCTCCGTCGGCGGGGCTGGAAGCTGGCGATCCTCTCGAACACCGACGACGACCTGATCGCGGCTTCGCAGGTGCAGCTCGGCACGGTGTTCGACGAGGTCGTCGTTGCGCAGGAGATCGGCTCGTACAAGCCTGCGCACAAGCACTGGCAGGAGTTCTTCCAACGTACGCGTGCGCCCCGTGGGTCGCACGTCCACGTCGCGGCGTCGCTCTTTCACGATATTGCCCCTGCGAATGAACTCGGGCTCGTCAGCGTGTGGATCAACCGGCTCGGCGAGACTGCCGCCGACGGTGCTCGGCCGACGCGCGAGCTGCCCGATCTGCTCGGCCTGCCGGAGACGCTCGACGAGCTCTTCCCCGCGTAGTGAGGCGGCGTGAGCGCGCTCCGCGCGCGCTGCCCCGACTGCCGCACGCTGACAGCGGTCGCGGTCGGCGCCGAGTATCAGTGCCACACATGCGGCCGCGAGTTTCGCGGCGGTCTCGTGCGTGTTCCACGTGCATGGGGCAGCGGCGGCGAGTCGATGGCCGGAGCGGCGGTCATGCGGCTGCCGCTGCCCGAGGCCGCCGTGGTGGAGGAATCGACGCTCGATGCCCAGGTCGAGACGCTCGGGCGCGTGCTGCCCGCGCGGCCGCTCCTCCTCGGAGGGTGCTGCTGCTCGCACGTCGGCGCGGTGCGCGAGCTTGCGCGAAGGCACGGGCGCATGGGCGTCGTCTGGATCGACGCGCACGGCGACCTGAACACGCCGGAGTCGTCTCCGTCCGGGAACGCCTGGGGCATGCCGTTGCGGATGCTGATCGACGCGGGCGACGTGCAGCCGGCGGACGTCACGCTGCTCGGCGCACGGAACCTCGATCCCCCCGAGGTCGCGTATCTCGCCGGCGCCGGCATCCGCCGCGAGCTCGAGGCGCTGCCCGGCCGCGTGTACGTGGCGCTCGACTGCGACGTGGTCGAGCCGGGCGAGCTGGACGTCTTCATGCCCGAGCCCGACGGGCCTCGTCTCGACGAGCTCGAACGCATCCTCTTCTCGATCCCCGAGCCGGCGGGAGCCGGCATCACGGGGCTCGTCCCTTCCGAACGCAACCAGTCGCTCCTGCCCCTCCTGGTGCGCGCGCTCGGTTTCTGACGCTGCAACCGGGTGCGTGAACGGAGGGGTCTAAGCTTGCGCCATGGCGGAGGCCCGTATCGACGTTCAGGTGGAGCACCGGCATGCGCCGCCGCCGGCCGACCGGAAGCACCCGAACACCTGTCCGAAGTGCGGCTCGCACTTCCGCGACGACGAGCTCGACGCTGCGCTGTGGGTGTGCACGAACTGCGGGCATCATTTTCCGATGCGGGCGCGCAAGCGGATCGACTGGTACGCCGATCCAGGCTCGTTCGTCGAGGAGGCGGTCGATGTGCGGTCCGACGACCCGCTCGGCTTCTTCGACCTGCGTCCGTACGTGGAGCGTCTGGCGGAGGCGGAGCTGAACACGGGTCTCGGCGATGCGATCGTGATCGGACAGGCATCGATCGACGACCACGCGGTCGAGCTCGCGGTGATGGACTTCACCTTCATGGGCGGGTCGATGGGGAGCGCGGTCGGGGAGAAGTTCTCGCGCGCGTGCGACGCCGCGCTCGAACGGTCGACTCCTCTGGTCACCGTCACGTCGTCGGGCGGGGCTCGCATGCAGGAGGGGATCCTGTCCTTGATGCAGCTGCCGAAGACCGTGTGCGCAGTCGAGGACCTCCACGATGCGCACGTTCCGATGCTGACGGTGATGGCGCATCCGACGACGGCGGGCGTGCTCGCATCGTTCGCGTCGCTCGGCGACGTGACCATCGCCGAGCCCGGCGCGCTGATCGCGTTCACCGGACCGCGGGTCGTGCAGCAGACCACGCGGGAGAAGCTGCCGGAGGATTTCGGCCTCGCGGAGCAGAACCTTCGCTTCGGACACCTCGACGCGATCGTCCCACGGCCCGAGCAGCGCGAGTACCTGGCGAAGCTGCTGAGGCTCTTCCGGAGCAGACGTGGCGACTGACGACCACGAGCTGAACATCCGGCAGCGGCTGTCCGGTCTTTCGCGCCTTCCGTTGCTGCGCGGCGCGCGCGTGGCCGGCGAGGCGGACCGGCTCGAGCAGCAGCTCGAGCGGCTCATGGCGGACACCTCCGACGAGGCGATCTGGGAGTCGGTCGAGCTTGCCCGGCACCCGGACAGGCCGTACACGCTCGACTACGTGCAGAGGATGCTCGACGACTGGACCGAGCTTCACGGCGATCGGGGCCGCAACGACGACGGCGCGCTCGTGACGGGCCTCGGTGCGCTCGAGGGGAGGACGGTCGTCCTGATCGGCCATCAGAAGGGGCGCGACGTCAAGGAGCGCCTCGAGCGACAGTTCGGCATGCCGTATCCCGAGGGGTACGTGAAGGCGGTGCGCGTGATGGAGATCGCCGAGCGGTTCGGCTTCCCCGTCCTCTCCCTGATCGACACGCCCGGCGCCTATCCGGGCGTCGTCGCCGAGCAGCACGGCCAGGGGGGCGCGATCGCCCGCTCGCAGGCGGCGATGGCGCGGCTGACGGTGCCGACGGTCGCCTGCATCATCGGCGAGGGCGGCTCGGGCGGCGCCGTGGCGATCGGCGTCTCCGACAAGGTGCTGATGCAGGAAAACGCCATCTACTCCGTGATCACGCCCGAAGGCTGTGCGGCGATCCTCTGGCGCGACGCAGGCGAGGCGAAGAAGGCGGCCGCGGCCTTCAAGCCCGATGCGCGGCACTGTCTCGAGCTCGGTGTGATCGACGAGATCGTCGCCGAGCCCCGCGGCGGGGCCCACAAGGACCACGACGAGGCCGCGCGTCTGCTCAAGGAGTCGCTCGTCGAGGCGCTCGACGAGCTGGACGGCGCTTCCGGCGAGGATCTGCGCCGCCGCCGGCGGGCGAAGTTCCGCGGCATGGGCGTGTTCGCGTGACGAACGGCACGAACCCGACCCGCTTTCCACATCGTCCACAGCCTTTTCAACCGGGAATCGTCTGGTCCAGAAACGCGTCGGGGCCCGCCGTGCAGCAGGCCCCGAGCGCCTAACCCCCCGTCAGGTGGAGAAGCTCCGCGCTGATTCTCTCCCGGCCGCGGCCGGGTAAACCTCGATTCGGCCGATGACCCTGTGGAAAACCCCGGCGTAGATGCCGCTCGAGGAATACCGCCGGAAGCGCGACCCCGGCAGGACGCCCGAGCCCTTCGGCGGCCGCCGGCGGGGCAAGCAGCCGATCTTCGTCGTCCAGCGGCACGACGCGCGCCGGCTGCACTACGACTTCCGGCTGGAGCGAGACGGGGTGCTCGCATCCTGGGCGGTTCCCAAGGGGGTGCCGCTCGAGCCGGGCGGCCGCTCGCTCGCGGTTCACGTCGAGGACCATCCGCTCGAGTACGCGAGCTTCCGCGGCGAGATCCCGAAGGGCCAGTACGGCGCGGGCACGGTCGAGATCTGGGACGACGGGACCTACGAGCTCCTCGAGGAGAAGGGCAACGGACAGCTGACCGTGCGGCTGCACGGCTCGCGCCTCGAGGGAACCTGGACGCTCGTGCCCGCCCACCTGGACGGCAAGGACGAGAACTGGCTGCTGATCCGCCGGCGGGACGGGGACGCGGGTGAGGACGTCGCGGGGCGCGAGTACGTTCCCATGCTCGCGACGTCGGTGCGGGAGGTGCCGGCCGGTCCCGGCTGGAGCTTCGAGGTGAAGTTCGACGGCTACCGGGCGCTCGCGTACGTCCACGGCGGCGAGTGCCGTCTCCTCTCGCGCAACGGCAACGACCTCACGGCGCGCTTTTCCTCGCTCGCCAAGGACATCGCCAAGGCGGTGAAGAGCCCCGATGCGGTCGTCGACGGCGAGGTCTGCCGGCTCGACGAGCGCGGCCGGTCGAGCTTCTCCGAGCTGCAGCAGGGCAACGGGCCGCTCGTCTACTACGCGTTCGACCTGCTCGAGCTCGACGGCGGGCAGCTCTGCGACCTGCCGCTCACGGAGCGAAAGCTGCGGCTGGCGAAGTTGCTCGACCGGCGGGTTTCGAGCGTGCGTCTCTCGGAGAGCTTCGACGACGGGCCCGCCCTGCTGAACGCGGTCAAGGAGCAGCAACTCGAAGGGATCATGGCCAAGCGCGCCGACTCGCGATATCTGCCCGGACGCCGGACGCGCGACTGGCTGAAGATCAAGGCGCACGGGCAACAGGAGTTCGTCGTCGCCGGATATACGCGCGGCGCGGGCAGGCGCGCCGGGACGTTCGGTGCGCTGGTGCTCGGCGTGAACGAGGACGGGCGGTTGCGCTACGCGGGGAACGTCGGCACCGGGTTCGACGACGCCGAGATACGCCGTCTTCTGACCCTTCTGCGGCCCCTCGAGCGCGCCACGACGCCCTTCGACGAGGTGCCGAAGATGCCGCGCGTGAGACGCGGAGACGTGCAGTGGGTCGAGCCGAAGCTCCTCGCCGAGGTCTCGTTCGGTGAATGGACCCACGACGGCCGCGTCAGGCACCCGGTCTACCTCGGCCTTCGCGACGACAAGGCCGCGCCGGACGTCACGCGCGAGGAGCCCGAAACCGAGCCCACAAGCAACAGTCTGTTACAAGGTGTGATCCGGAAGGGGAGCCGTGAGCTCCGCCTGTCGAATCTCGACAAGGTGTTCTGGCCCGACGAGGGGATCACGAAGGGCGATCTCCTCGCGTACTACCGCGACGTCGCGTCGGCGCTCGTGCCGCATCTCAAGGGGCGGCCGTTCACCATGCGCCGCTATCCGGACGGGGCGTTCGGCAAGGCGTTCTTCCAGAAGGACGCGCCGTCGCACATGCCGGCGTGGATTCGCCGCCACCGCGCGCTCGTCTCGACACGTGCGCAGTCACGCCAGAGGAAATGGGTCGAGTTCCCCGTGGTCGACGACGAGCTCGCCCTCCTCTGGATGGTGAACATGGGCTGCATCGACATGAACACGTGGTACTCGCGCGTTGACAAGCCGGAGAGGCCCGACTGGGTGCTCTTCGATCTCGACCCGACGCCCGAGGTGCCGTGGACGCAAACCGTCGAGGTGGCGCTGATCCTGAAGCAGCTGCTCGACGCGCTCGAGCTCGCGGCGTTCCCCAAGACGTCCGGCGGCAAGGGATTCCACGTGCTCGTGCCGATCGAGCGCCGCTCGACGTACGCAGACACGCGCCGCTTCGCCGAGTTCGTCGCGGGCGCCGTCGCGCGGACGCATCCGAAGCTTGCGACGACCGAGTGGTCGAAGGCCCGGCGCCGCGGTGTGCTGATCGACGCGAACCAGAACGCCGAGGGGAAGACGATCGCCTCCGCCTATTCGGTCCGGCCGCATCCGAACGCGCCCGTCTCGACTCCGCTGCGCTGGGAGGAGGTGAACGAGAAGCTGAACCCTGCGATCTACACGATGCCGGTCGTCCTCGACAGGATCCGGCAGCACGGCGATCTGTTCGAAGGCGTGCTCACGACCCGTCAGTCGTTGGCGAAGGCGCTCGCGCGGCTCGAGTAGTGGGCCGCGTTCTCGCGGCGTCCGCCGCAACCGACAGCTCGCGGCTGTCGATCTGCGCGTAGCGCATCGCGATCGCGCTGAGCTCCTCCGACGCGTCCTTCACCGCCTTGCCGAGGCGCTGGTCGACGGTCGCCGGGTCGTCGATGTAGAGGATCCGGGTCCAGAACGTCGTCAGCACGATCGACACCCACGGCATGAAGATCGCGTTCCGCTCCAGCGCTGCGGACGGGCGCTGGACGAAGAACGCGACGAAGATGCCGACCGTCATCCCGGCGAGTGCCGCTGCGGCGAGCGACTCGCCGAGCGACGACGCGGTCAGGCCGCGCAACAGCGCGGCCACGACCGCCGCGAAGCCCAGCACGAGCATCGCGATGTACGCGACGAAGACGACGCGATACGAGCGGCGGAGGTACGCCGTCGTCCGCACGAGCGTCCGGGCGTCCTCGTCCAGGACGGCGGCTGCGAGCTCACGCAGCTGCTCGGTTGTCCGCAGAGGATCCCCGTGCCGCGGGCGGGGCAGTTGCACCGACATGCCTGCCCTCCTCTGTTGCCTTCGCGGGCGATGCTACGTCAGCGACTTCAGTCCGTCCACCACGAGCTGCACCGCGATCGCCGACATCAGGGCTGCAGCTCGGCGAGGCGCCGTTCGAGAAAGGCGCGTTCGTGCGCCGCGGTGGTGTGCGCGAGGGCGCGGTTGTAGGCGGCCAGGGCCTCGTCGACCCGCCCCAGCCGCCGCAGCAGGTCCGCGCGGGCGGAGTCGAGATAGCGGTAGCCGGGCAGGTCGAGCCCCTCGAGCAGCGTGAGCCCCGCCGCAGGCCCGTCCGCTTCCGCGACCGCGACGGCACGGTTCAGCTCGACGACCGGTGATCCCGTTCGCCTCGCCAGCTCCGTGTAGAGCGCGACGATCTGCCGCCAGTCGACCTCGTCCTCCGTGTGCAGCGCAGCGATCGCAGCCTGGATGACGTAGGGACCAGGGCGGCCGAGCGCGAGCGCGCGGTCGAGCGCAGAGCGACCCTCGGCGATCGCCGCCACGTCCCAGCGCGAGCGGTCCTGGTCCGTGAGGAGCACCAGCGCACCGTCGCGCAGGCGCGCGTCTCGGCGCGACTCGTGCAGCAGCATCAACGCGAGCAGGCCGTGCACCTCTGCCTCGTCCGGCATCAGCACCGACAACGCCCGGCCGAGCCGGATCGCCTCGCTCGCCAGCTCCGCACCGGCGCCGTAACCCTCGTTGAAGATGAGGTAGACGACGGCCAGGACTGCGGCGAGCCGTTCCGGGAGCAGATGGTCGGGCGGAACGCGGAACGGGATCCCGGCGGCGGTGATCTTCCGCTTCGCGCGCACGAGCCGCTGCGCCATCGTCGGCTCGGGCACGAGGAACGCGCGGGCGATGGACTCCGTCGACAGTCCGCCGAGCGTCCGCAGCGTCAGCGCGACCTGCGCGTCCAGGGCGAGAGCGGGATGGCAGCAGGTGAAGATGAGCTCGAGCCGCTCGTCGGGGAACACGGTGTCGTCCATCGACTCCTCGGCGGCCTCCTGCACCTCGAGCTCTCGGGTCTTTCGCGCGAGCACACGCTCGCGCCGGATGCGATCGATCGCCCGGTTGCGTGCGGTCGTCGTGAGCCACGCTCCCGGATTCGCCGGCACGCCGTCCCGGGGCCAGCGCTCCGCGGCCACCGCGAAGGCCTCCTGCGCGGCTTCCTCGGCGCGGTCGAAGTCGCCGAGGAAGCCGATCATCGAGGCGACGACGCGACCCCACTCGTCGCGAAACGCCTGCTCGACGGGTGGAGTTCGCGTCAACGCTCCACGAGCGGCCGGACCTCGACGGAGCCGCCGAGCCGTGCCGCCGGGATGCGGGCCGCGATCTCGAGCGCCTTGTCGATGTCGTCTGCCTCGACCAGGTAGTAGCCGCCGAGCACCTCCTTCGTCTCCGCGAACGGCCCGTCGGTGGTCAGCGTCCGGCCGTTGTCGACGCGAACGGTGGTGGCGGTGGCCGAGGGCTGGAGCTGTGCGCCGCCCTGGGTCTCCGGAAGCTCCGAGATCGCCCAGTACTCGTTCAGGATCGCCTGCTGCTCGGCCTCCGAGAGCTGTCCCCACGAATCGCCGCTCTCGCTGCCGTAGATGAGCAGGATGTAGTTCACCGTCGTCCTCCTTCGTCGAATGTGCTGTCGCGAGTACGACGAACGGGTGCGCCCAAGATCGACAGGCGCTCGAGAAACCTCTGCGCGCCGCGCTTGTCGAGCATGTCGTTCAGGTTGCCGCACTTCGGGCTCTGGACGCACGAGGGGCAGCCGCCCGTGCACGGGCAGCCGCGGATCATCGCGGCGGTGTCCGCAACCCAGCCTTCGAACTGCTCGAACCCGCGCTGTGTGATGCCGACGCCGCCCGGGTGACCGTCGTAGACGAAGACCGTCGGCCGGCCCGTCTGCGGGTGGATGTTCGTCGAGAGGCCACCGATGTCCCAGCGGTCGCACATGGCCCACAGCGGCAGGAGGGCGATCAACGCGTGCTCCGCCGCGTGCAGGGTGCCGAGGAGCGTCGGCATCTGGTCGAGCTCCGCGAGCTGGTGAGGCTCGGGGAGGAACCAGACCGCCTCGGTGGCGAAGCTCGTCTCGGGCAGGTCGAGCTGCACCAGTTCGATCCGCTCCTGCGAGGAGATCGTCTTTCGCTCGTAGCCGACGACCTGCTCCGTCACTTCGATTGCGCCGAACGAGAGCTCGAGGCCGAGCCGCAGCTCCGTGCGCGAAGACCCGACGATCTGTGTCATCGTCTCCTTCTTCGCCTGCGTGTACCAGTCGCCGCGGAACGGCTCGACCACTGCGCGCAAGGCGACCTCGTCGAGCTCGCGTACGAGATAGGACTCGCCGAGGTGGAGATAGACGGCTCCTTCGTGCACCGTCGAGTACGCGCGGCCTCGCTCGACGATTCCGAGCAGGTCGCCGGTCGTCCCGTCGACGACCGTGAACGCGTCGGCGTCCGTCGACCGGAGCGGCACCTGCGCCGCCGGATGCGAACGGCCGGCCCAGACGATTCCCGCCGGCGACGGCTTCAGGTCGGGGTCGCGCGCCGCGAGGTCGAGCGCCTCGGCGCCGAGCAGCGGGATGTCGGCCTCGGTCAGCGGCGTCTCGTATGCCGCCGCACGCACGTGGCCGGCGAGGACGCGCTCGTTCGCGTGGTCGAGGATCGCCGCCTCCACGCGGCGTCCCAGCAGCATGTCCGGCTCGCGCATGAAGTACTGGTCCAGCGCGTCCTCGCTCGCGACGAGGACGGCGAGTCCGCTGTCGCGGCGGCCGGCTCGTCCCCACTGCTGGCGGAGGGATGCGACGGTTCCCGGGAACCCGACGGAGATCACCGCGTCGAGCAGCCCCACGTCGATGCCGAGCTCGAGCGCGTTCGTCGCGGACACGCCGAGCAGGTCGCCCTTGGCCAACCGTCGCTCGATCTCACGGCGCTGCTGCGCCGTGTAGCCGGCCCGGTACGGCGAGAGCCGGCGGTCGTCGCCGAGCCGCTCGGCGGTGAAGCGGTGGATCAGCTCGGCCGCCTTGCGGCTCTTGGCAAACGTGAGGGTTCGCAGTCCACGCTCGACGAACGTCGCCTGGAGCTTGGCGGCCTCGGCGAGCGCCGATCCACGCAGGCCGAGCTCGGCGTCGAGGAGAGGGGGGTTCCAGAGCACGATCGTCCGCCCGCTCCGCGGCGCCGCGTCGTCGCCGACGACGGTGACGCGGTCGCCGACCAGCGAGTGCCCGAGCTCGCCCGGGTTGGAGATCGTCGCGGACGCCAACAGGATCTGCGGCTCCGCGCCGTAGATGCGCGCGAGCCGGCGGAGGCGGCGCAGGACGTTCGCGACATGAGAGCCGAACACGCCGCGGTAGACGTGCGCCTCGTCGACGATCACGTACCGGAGGTTCGCCAGCACGTCGCCCCACCGGTCGTGGTTCGGCAGCAGGCCGACGTGCACCATGTCGGGGTTCGTGAGGACGGCGTTCGCCGTGCGCCTGATCCGCGACCGGTCCGCGATCGCCGTGTCGCCGTCGTAGATCGCCGGCAGGAGGCGGGGAATGCGATACCCGGCGAGCGTCCGGAATTGATCCTGCGCGAGCGCCTTCGTCGGATACAGGTAGAGCGCGCGCGTCTTCGGCTCGGAGGCGATTGCGTCGAGTACCGGCAGGTTGAACGCAAGTGTCTTCCCGGACGCGGTGCCGGTGGTCACGAGGACGTGCTCGCCGCGCCGCGCAGCGCTCCAGACCTCTGCCTGGTGCACGTAGAGGCGGTCCACGCCGAGCGCCTCGCGGGCGCGCGGGTGAAGATCCTCCGGGAGCGGCGCGAACCGTGCCTCGCGCGCAGGCTCCGTCGTGATGTGGGCGAGCTCCTCGCCGGAGAAAAGGTTGTCTGACACCGCGAAGGTGTCAGACACCTTCACAACCACTCGGCGAAGGCGCGCTCGTAGTACGACCGTGGACGTGCGCCGACGACCGTCTCGCGTGCTTCGCCGTCGACGAACAGGATCACCGTCGGGATCGACAGGACGTCGTACCGCGACGCCGTCACGGGGTTCTCGTCGATGTCGAGCTTGACGAACCCGACGTTCTCGTTGGCCTCGGCGAGCTGCTCGAGCGCAGGCGTGACGGCCCGGCACGGGCCGCACCACGGCGCCCAGAAGTCGACCACGACGGGGCGACCGGCGTGGAGAACGTCCGCCTCGAAGGTCGCGTCGTCGACGTCGAGCATCGGGTCCACGCTACACGCGGAGCCGCAGCAGCGGTACGCGCCACATCGCCTCGAGCACGATCGCGCGGCTCATCTTCGACCGGCCGTGCGTCCGGTCCGCGAAGGTGATGGGGATCTCGACGATCGTGAAGCCGGCGCGCTTCGCCCGGTAGGTCGTCTCGATCTGGAAGGCGTACCCCTTCGACGTGATCGCCGCCAGGTCGAGTGTGTCCAGCACCGTTCGGCGGAAGCACTTGAACCCGCCGGTCGGGTCCTTCACGCCCATGGTCAGGAAGAGGGCGGTGTAGAGGGACGCGCCCCGCGAGATCGCCTGCCGAAGCAGCCCCCAGTCGCTCACGCCTCCGCCCGGGACGTAGCGGGAGCCGAGGACGACGTCGGCGCCGCCTTCCGCCGCCGCGATCAGCCGCGGCACGTCGGCCGGATCGTGCGAGAAGTCGCAGTCCATCTCGAGCACGAGCTCGGCCCCGTCCCTCAGCGCGCGTGCGAAGCCGGCGAGGTACGCGGGTCCTAGGCCCTCCTTGCGGGGACGGTGCAGGACGTCGACGAAGGGGAGCTCGGCCGCGAGCGCGTCCGCGAGCCGTCCCGTTCCGTCCGGGGAGCCGTCGTCGACGACCAGGATGCGGTCGCCCTCACGGAGGAGCGGCTGCAGTGCGCGGACCATCGGCTCGAGGTTCGCGAGCTCGTCGTACGTGGGCAGGCAGATCGTCGCGCGCACGGCGCGGCCTATCATCGCCTCGATGGGTAAAGGAGGTCGCGTCAAGGCGAACCTTGTGTCGCCAGGCCGCGCAGGACGCCACGATGCTGCGTCCTCGGTCGGGGTGATATGCACGGCATATCACCGCTCCCTGCGTCCTTTCCTCGTGTCGCCCCGCGCACCCCGTCGACGAAGAACGCCATGACGCGACCTCCTCAGCTCCCGAGGAATGAAGCGCTCGCGGAGCAGTTCGACCTGCTCGCCGACCTGATGGAGCTGGAGGGAGCCGATGGGTTCCGGGTTGGCGCCTACCGGCGGGCGGCCGCGCGAATCCGCGACACGCCGTCGTCCGTCGCTCAGCTCGCGCTCGACGGGAAGGCCAAGCAGCTGCAGGGGATCGGGCAGACGATCGAGGGGAAGATCGTCCAGGTCGTCGAGGACGGCGAGATCCACGCGCTGACGAAGAAGAAGGCGGAGGTGCCGGCCGAGGTCGCCTCGTTCATGCGGCTGCCGGGACTCGGGCCGAAGACGGCGCGGCGCATCTGGCTCGAGCTCGGTATCACGACGATCGACGCGCTGAAGGCCGCCGCGGCCGACGGCGCCCTACGCGGCCATGCGGGTATCGGTGCGGGGACCGAGGCGAAGATCTCGGCCGCACTTGCGAAGCCGAAAGCGGCGGCCGGGCCGAGGCGCCCGCTGCTGGGTACGACGCTGCCGAAGCTGCGCGCGGTTGTCGAGGCGCTGCGCGAGCATCCTGCGTCGGTGGAGGTCGAGCTCGCCGGTTCGGCGCGGCGCATGCGCGAGACGGTGCGAGACCTCGACATCATCGCTACCGCAACCGATCCGCAGGCGCTGGTCGACGCGTTCTGCTCCTTCGACTGGGTTGTCGACGTGGCGGCGAAAGGGCCGACGAAGGCGACGGTCGTCTCGCACGACGGTCTGCGGTTCGATCTTCGCGTCGTTCCGCCGGAGAGCTACGGGAACCTTCTCCAGCACTTCACCGGCTCGAAGAACCACAACGTCGCGCTGCGGGAGGACGCGGTGCGGCGCGGCTTCTCCGTCTCCGAGTACTCCGTGACGGTCGTCGAGACGGGCGAGGAGCACCGCTTCGCGAGCGAGGAGGAGGTCTACCGGTGCCTCGGCTACGACTGGATTGCGCCCGAGCTCCGAGAGGACGGCGGCGAGCTCGCGGCGGCGCGGCGCGGTGAGCTCCCGGCGCTCGTCGAGCTGTCCGACATCCGCGGCGACCTGCACACGCACACCACGTGGTCGGACGGTAAGGCGCCGCTCGAGGCGATGGTCGAGGCGGCGCGGGCGCGTGGCTACTCCTACTACGCGATCTGCGACCACGCGCAACGGCTGCGCGGCGACCCGCTTCGTCGGCAGGCCGCGGCGATCGACGCGCTGAACGACCAGCTCGCGCCGTTCAGGATCCTCAAGGGGATCGAGGTGAACATCCGCGCCGACGGTTCGCTCGACGTCGACGACGAGGATCTCGCGACGCTCGACTGGGTGGTCGCATCGGTCCACTCACGCTTCGACCAGGATCCCACCCACCGCGTGCTCGCGGCGATGGAGAGTCCGTACGTGGACTGCATCGGGCATCTCACCGGTCGCAAGATCGGACGGCGGCAGCCGGCGCCAGTCGATGTCGAGCGCGTCATCGAGAAGGCGCTCGAGACGGGCACGTTCCTCGAGATCGACTCGCAGCCCGACCGGCTCGACCTCACCGACGTCCACGCGCGCGCCGCGCGTGAGGCGGGGCTGAAGCTTGCGATCGACTCGGACGGTCACGAGATCGCCGCGCTCGACTACGTCGAGCTGGGCGTCGGCCAGGCGCGGCGAGCCTGGCTCACGAAGGACGACGTCCTGAACACCCGCACGTGGAAGCAGATCGAGAAGCTGCGCAAGAAGCGGTGAGCCTTGCCTGACCGCCTGGGTGCCTTCTTGGCGGTGATGGCCGTCCTGAGCGTGACGCCGGGACCCGACATGGCTCTCGTGCTCCGCAACGGCGTGCGCGGAGGCACGCGTGCGGCCTGGTACACCGGCCTCGGATGCTGCACGGGAATCGCGTGCTGGGCGGGCGCCGCCACCGCAGGACTATCGGCCCTGCTCGTCGCATCGCATTCCGCCTTCACGGCGGTCAAAGTGGTCGGCGGGGTGTATCTCGTCTATCTCGGTGTGTCGGCTCTCCGGCATCTTCGCCGTCCCGTGCGAGTCCCTGACGACGGCCGGGCGGCTTCGGACTGGCGCGGCGCCTACCGGCAGGGTCTCGTGAGCAACCTCCTGAACCCGAAGATCGCGCTCATCTTTCTCACGCTGCTGCCGCAATTCGTCGCGGCCGGAGAGCCGGTGGGGACGACGACCGCAAAGCTGGCCGGCGCGTTCCTCGTGATGGCCGTTCTGTGGTGGCGCGTGTTCTCGCTGGGAGTCGGCGCGCTCGGCCGTGTGCTCTCGCGCCCCCGCGTGCGAATGGGCCTCGAAGGAATCACAGGATTCGTCCTGATCGGTCTCGGCGTACGGGTCGTACTGCTCCGATGAGCGAAGAGGTGCGTGCGGTGATCTTCGACCTCTGGGACACGCTGATCGAGTGGGATGCAGACGCGGCGGCGAGGATGGCCGAGGACGTGTCGGCCCTCGCCGGCGACGGCTTCCGCGAGCGCTGGCATGCGGCGACCCACCGGTACACGACGCCGATCCGCGAGGTGCTCGCCGAAACCGGCGTGCCGTCCCATGCCCTGGACGAGGTCTGCCGTATCCGGGCCGACTACGTCCGGGGCTCGATCGTCCCCAGGCCCGGCGCGGTGGCGACGCTCGAGACGTTGCGCGAGCGCGGTTATCGCCTCGGTCTGATCACGGTCTGCACGGAGGACGTCGAGACGGTCTGGCCGGACACGGAGTTCGCCGGCCTCTTCGACGCGGAGGTCTTCTCCTCGCGGATCGGGATCAGCAAGCCCGATCCCCGGATCTACCTGACCTGCTGCGAGCAGCTCGGCGTCGAACCGTCCGAGGCGGTGTTCGTCGGCGACGGTGCGAATGACGAGCTCGGCGGCGCGCGGCGTGTCGGGATGACGGCGATCCTCATCCATCGACCGGGTGAGGATCCGACCTGGCCGGACCTGCGGACGTGGGATGGTCCGCGGGTGACGTCCGTTCCCGAGGTGCTGGAGGTGCTCGCTCGATGCTGATCTCGACGATGAACGACCTGCCCGGATACACGATCGACGAGGTGTTCGGAGAGGTGTTCGGCCTCACCGTCCGCTCGCGGAACATCGGCTCGCAGATCGGCGCCGGCTTGAAGTCGCTGATCGGCGGCGAGCTCGGTGGGATGACGAAGATGCTCGCCCAGGGGCGAGAGGAGGCGATCGAGCGCCTGGCCGCAGAGGCGGAGGCCCGAGGGGCGAACGCGATCGTCGCCATGCGCTTCGACACGTCGGAGTTCGGCTCCACCTGGACCGAGATCTGCGCCTACGGCACGGCGGTGCGTGCGCAGAAGGCGTAGGCCGCGCCGCGAGTCGCCGGCGCTGGAGCTCCTCGAGGCGACGCTCCCCGAGCTGCGGCACGGCCTCACGGAGTCGGCGGCGCGCGTCGTCGCCTACGAGCTCTTCGAAAAGCTCGGCTACGGCGCGGTTGCGGTGACCGACCGCCGTGAGGTGCTCGCGTTCGTCGGTGCGGGCGCCGACCACCACGGTGCGGGGGACCGGCCGATCCGGCCCGTCTACGAGGCGATCGCGGAGGAGCGCCCGCTGCTGGCGCCGCTCGGGCTCCGTGTCGAGTGCGGGCATCCTGCGTGCCCGCTCGGGGCCGCAGCCGTGGTGCCCCTGCGGTTGACCGGCGGCGCAGCCGGGGCCGTCGTCGCGTTCGCGACCGACGGCTCGCCGCTCGACGAGGCCGCGGTGACCGAGCTGGAGTCGGTCGGCCGGCAGCTGTCCGCGCAGCTGCAGCTCTCGGAGCTCCACACCGCGACGACGACGGCGCTCCAGGCGCAGATGGAGCCGCACTTCGTCTTCAACGCGTTGAACACGATCGCGTCGTTCATCCGGACCGATCCCGAGCACGCACGGCGGCTCGTGGTCGCATTCGCCGATCACCTGCGCCGGCGTCTCGCGAGCCCCGGCGAGTTCGTCACGCTCCAGGAGGAGCTCCAGCACGTCCGCAGCTACCTCGAGCTGGAGCAGGCGCGCTTCGGCCCGCAGCTCGAGGTGAAGGTCGACGCGGCGCCGGACGCGCTCGCCGTTCGGCTGCCGCCCCTGCTCGTCCAGCCGCTCGTCGAGAACGCGGTCAAGCACGGGAAGACGGACCGGCCGCTTCACCTCGTCGTCCGCGCACGCGTCCGGCGCGGGCGGTTGCGCGTGACGGTGCGCGACGACGGACGGGGGATCGCGCGCGAGGCGATCGAGCGCGTGCTGGAACCAGGCGTCGGCGAGGGAACGGGGCTCGGCCTCGCGAACGTCGACGGGCGGCTGAAGGCGCACTACGGTGAAGGCGTGAAGCTGCGCTCGTTCCCGTTCGGGACGATCGTGCGACTGGAGGTACCCGTCGCATGAGTGTGCGCGCGGTGATCGTCGACGACGAGCGGCCGGCGCGCGACGAGCTGCGTTATCTGCTCGCGTCGCATGCCGACGTGACGGTGGTCGGTGAGGCGGAAAGTGCCGGTGGAGCGGTCGAGGAGGTGCGGAAGGCCCGGCCGGACGTCGTGTTCCTCGACGTCGAGATGGCCGGGGCCTCCGGCATCGCGGCTGCTCCGGTGCTGCACGACCTGGCGCGGCCTCCGGCGATCGTCTTCGTCACCGCACACGCGCGCTATGCCGTCGACGCATTTGCGGTGGAGGCGTTCGACTACCTGCTCAAGCCGGTCGCACCCGATCGACTTGCCCGTGTCGTCGAGCGTCTTCGAGAGCGCTCGTCCGAAAGTGCGGCGCCGGTCGAGCGTGTCGGCGTCGTGGGAGCCGGCGGTCGTGAGCTGCTCCTCGATCCCGAGCAGATCCACTACGTTCAGGCCGACGGCGACTACAGCCGTGTCTTCACGTACGACCGGTCGTACCTCTGCACGCTTTCGCTCGGCGCGCTCGAGGAGCGACTCGGGGCGCGGTTCACGCGAGTGCATCGGTCGCATCTGGTGAACCTCGCGAAGGTTGCGGCGGTTCGCCGCGCGGCGCCGGACCGGCTGCGGCTACAGCTCGCCGACGCGGCGCACACGGAGCTCGACGTCGCACGTCGCCAGTCGCGGCTTCTGCGTGAGCGGTTGAAGATCTAGAGACGTTCGAGCAGCTCGAGAAACGCGCCGGTCGAGCCGACGACGATGTCGGCGCGCTCGCCGAGCTCGGAAGGCCCCTCCGTCGACACGATCGCCACGCGCACGGCGACCTCGAGGCCGTCGAGCGCTCCGAACCCGTCCAGATCGGTTGTGTCGTCCCCGGCGTAGAGCGCCCGGGTCAGCCGGGTCTCCTCGAGCAGGCGCCGCACCGCGGTTCCCTTCGACGCGTCGACGGGCGGAAGGACCTCGAGCACAAGGCGTCCCCAGCGCGTGCGGAACCCACGGGCCAGGGCACCTGCCGCGACGCTCTCGAGCTCGACGCGTGCGGCATCCCGGTCGGGGGCGCGGCGGTAGTGGAACGCCGCGCTGAGCGGCTTCAGCTCGGTGTCGCCCCAGCCGAGCGCCGACGCGAAGTCGTGGATCTCGTTCGCCGACTCGGCCGCGCGCGGATCGAGCTCCAGCCCGTGCTCGCCGACGTACGTGAGCTCGGGGACGCCGACGATCGTTCGGGCGACCTCGCCGGGGCGCCCCGTGACGCACGCCACAAGTGCGTAGCGGGATGCCAGACGCCGCAGCTGCCCTCGCGTCTCCTCGGGCACGCGGGCGTCCTCGGGCCGTTCGACGATCGGCGCGAGCACGCCGTCGACGTCGAGGAAGAGTGCCGCGAGCGCCGGATCCTCGACCAGTCGGGTCAGCGGCTCCACCGTCCTAGAGTAGGGCTCTCCTGGCAGACCGGGCGCAGATCGGGAACACTTCCGGAATGAAGGCGCAGGACGTCTGGATCCCGCTCGTCGACGAGCCCATCGGCTCGATCGTGCAGGAGATCCAGGACGCGACCCCCGAGATCGCCGAGCTCGTCGTCGGGCCGAAGCGGACGCTTGCGTTTCGGACGTTCGCCTACATTCGCGTCGGCATGCTGCTCGGGCAGCTGCTGCTCGAGACCGACGTCGCCGGTGGTGACGAGACGTGGGTCGAGGCGCTTCTTCGCGACCCCGCCAATCACGACGCCGTCGTGCGCGAGGTCCTCTCGGTGGCCGAAGAGGTCGCCGCGGACTCGAGCCTCGGCGGCGACGAGGCGCTCGGGCCGGACGACGAAGCGCGGGAGCGGTTCCGCGAGTTCGCGCGCAAACAGCTCGGCTGACCCGGTTGGCAGAATCCGGTGACGGTGCGCGCCCGGTACCTGCCCGCTCTGCTCGCCCCGCTCGTCGTGCTCGCACTCGGCACCGCCGGAGCACAAGGCCCTGCGTCGGGACCCTCGGCGTCGGCCACGGCCTGGGCGGTCAAGGTGATCGTCCCGAGCGGAACCGCCGCGTCGACGCAGCCCGCGATCGCTCCGCCGGCGTCCGCTCCCGTCGCGGGGACGGCGTTCTCGTATCCCGCAGACGGATCGCTCGTCTCCGTTCAGTCGTCGCTCGCTTCGGCGACGACGAAGATCGACAAGAACGCGTCCGCATCCGCCGAGAGCGACGTCACGGGCATCTCGCTCTTCGGCGGTGAGATCACCGCAGACGCCGTGACGGCGCGGGCGTCCGCAGGGACCGGTTACCACGGCGCGGGCGGGAACCAGAACGGCAGCACCGTCACGAACCTCCAGGTCTCGGGGCAGCCCGTGGCGTCGTCGCAACGCGTCGCGCTCGGCGATTGGGGCCAGCTGTCGCTCGGGTTCACCGCCATCGATCGCACCGCAGTGCCGGGAGCGCACGGCTACGACGGCTCGATCGCCGAGCTGGACGTGCGCCTGACCGCCCCCCACGCGGGGCTGCCGGCCGGCAGCGAGATCCAGGTCGGCTATGCGGAGACGGCGGTCCAGACGCAGCCGCCGCCGCAGCCGACGACGACGGCCGCGACCACGACGACGGCGACCACTCCGAGCGAGCCGGGTGTGCCCGAGGCCGTCCGGCATCCCCAGGTCAAGCCGGGACTCGGCGTGCTCGGACTCCAGGGGCCGCTCCACCTCCATCCGAAGCTGACCGCGGGCCACTACGTCTTCCCCGTCTACGGCCCGTCGTCGTACGTCGACACCTTCGGTGCGCCGCGGTCCGACGTGTCGTACCACCACGGTGACGACATCTTCGGCACCCTCGGCCAGCCGCTGGTCGCGTGCGCCGACGGGACCCTCTTCTCCGTCGGCTTCGAGAAGATCGGCGGCAACCGGCTGTGGCTGCTCGACGAGCAGGGGAACCAGTTCTATTACGCGCACCTCTCCGCTTTCTCGACGCTCGCCGTCGACGGGGCACACGTCAAGGCCGGGCAGGTGATCGGCTTCATGGGCAACACGGGCGACGCGGAGGGGACACCCGTGCACCTGCACTTCGAGATCCACCCGGTGTCGCTGCTGTACCTCGGCTACGACGGTGCCGTCGATCCGACTCCGTACCTCGACGCCTGGAAGCACCAGCAGGACCTGCCGTTCCCGGTCGCCGCCATCGGCGTCGCCGGGATTCCGGGCGCCGGCAACGTGCCGGAGCCGGGCGCGATCCTCCTCGGGATGAACGACATCTCCTCGGCGGACGGCCTCGACCCGGCGTCGCTCGAGCGTGCGCTCGTGCCGCCGAATCCGGCGACGTTGATGCAGACCCTCGTTCCGGCGCACCCGACCGTCCCGACGCAGCCGGTCGGGTCGCCGACGACGGACCTCGGCCGCGGCTAGTCGGCCGGCGAGTCAGTCAGTTCGTGTTGCCGTTGTCGGTCGGGCCGTAGCCGTTGCCCGAGAACTCGTCGGAGCCGCCGACCAGCTCTTTCAGCCACCGTCTCGTCTCCGGACCGGTGACGGGGTTGAAGAGGATCCCGATGGCGATTCCGGCGATCAAGAGCGTTGCACCACGTCCCGTGCGCTCGCGCTTGCCCTGGAGCCTGTCGGCGGCGGCGCGCAGGTCGTCGATCGCCTCCTTGAGCTTGTCACGGATCTCGGAGTCGGTTGCGACGCGCGCCGCGACGCTCGCGGGTCGCCGGTCGCCGAGCAGCTCGTCGTACAGCTCGCGGGCCGTCTTGAAGGCGCTCACGACCTCGTCGCGCAGCTTCTCGTCGTTCATCGCGCGTTCGACGTAGGGTTTGACGTTGCCGGCTGCGTCGAACACCCTGTCCCTCGTCTTCGCCATGTTCACACGTTCCTTTCGCGTCGTTCCCGCGCGGCTGATACCCCGGTCAGGTCGAGGCAAACCGGCGGTTCTGCTTGTGACGCTTATCCTCGCAGGCTGCGGGGGGTCTTCGCAGAAGAACACGCAGGTCGTGCGCGGGCACGGCTTCCATTTCGAGGCTCCGGCAGGCTGGCACGTGTCGGAGGCGCGTACCAGCGCGGGGGCAACGCTCGATTCCCAGCTCGTCCAGGTGACGACGTTCCCGCTGATCAAGCCCTACGACTCTTCGCTCTTTGCGAAGGTGCGGCGTGAGCTCGACGCGCGGATGCAGGCGGTCGCGGCGCAGCTGCACGGGAAGGTCAGCGGATCTCGAACGGTCACGGCGGGCGGGATCCGGTCGCACAACTACGACGTGACGGTCGGCGGCGACGTCGTCGAGTACACGTTCGTGCTCATCGGGCGCCGCGAGTACCAGCTGCTCTGCCGGCGGCCGTCGTCGGCGAGCGACGCGTCCTGCGCCCAGCTGCTCACCAGCTTCGAGCCCGCCTAGAAGCTCTTCGCTGCCTGCCGCTCGAGGCCGGACGGCCTCCGGGTACGACCGCGGCGGCGGCCGTCGAACGCGCCGGCGAAGACCTCTTCGATCGTCGACGCGGGGATGAACTCGAGCGCTTCACGCGTCTCCGGCGGGAGCTCCTCGAGGTCGGGCTCGTTCTCGCGCGGGAACACGACCCGTTTCAGCCCCGCGCGCTGCGCGGCGAGCGCCTTCTCGCGCAGGCCTCCGATCGGCAGCACCTGTCCCGTCAGGGTGATCTCGCCCGTCATGCCGAGATCGTTCGCCACCGGCTCGCCGCGGACGAGCGACGCGATCGCGGTCGCCATCGTCACTCCGGCCGACGGCCCGTCCTTCGGAACCGCGCCCGCAGGCACGTGAACATGGACGTCGTGCTCTGCGAACCAGTCGGGCTGCACGCCGAGCTCTTCGGAATGCGAACGGACCCAGGAGAGCGCCGCCTGGGCCGACTCCTGCATGACCTCGCCCAGCTGTCCCGTGATCGTCAGGCGTCCTTTGCCGGCGTACGCCGCCGCCTCGATGAAGAGGACATCGCCGCCGGCCGCCGTGAAGGCGAGGCCTGTGGCGACACCCGGCTCCGCCGTTCGCCGGCGAACCTCCCCCGAGAACCGGCGCGGCCCGAGCCACTTCCGCAGCCGCCGGTCGTCGACGCGCGGACTGCGCTCGGCACCGCGGGCCACCTCCGTCGCCGCCTTCCGGCACACGTCAGCGATCCGGCGCTCGAGGTTGCGGACGCCGGCCTCGCGCGTGTACTCGCGGATGATCGTGCGCAGCACGGAGTCCGACAGCGGCATCTGCCCCGCGAGGAGCCCGTGCACCTTTCGCTGCTTCGGCAGCAGGTAGCGCTTCGCGATCCCGAGCTTCTCCTCCTCCGTGTAGCCGGAGAGGTGGATCACATCCATGCGGTCGAGGAGTGGGCCCGGGACGGTGTCGACCGCATTCGCCGTGCAGACGAACAGGACCTTGGAGAGATCGAACGGCAGATCGAGGTAGTGGTCACGGAAGGTGTTGTTCTGTTCCGGGTCGAGGACCTCGAGCATCGCGCTCGCCGGATCGCCGCGCCAGTCGGCACCCATCTTGTCGATCTCGTCGATCAGCAGCACCGGGTTCGCCGAGCCGGCGTCGCGGAGCGACCGGATGACGGTTCCCGGCATCGCGCCGATGTACGTCCGCCGGTGGCCGCGAATCTCGGATTCGTCGCGCACTCCGCCGACCGACATGCGGACGAACTTGCGGCCGAGCGCGCGCGCAACCGACTGGCCGAGCGACGTCTTGCCCACGCCCGGCGGCCCCACGAAGCAGAGGATCTGGCCCGAGACCTCCTGCCGCAGCTTCGCCACCGCGAGGTGCTCGACGATCCGGTCCTTCACCTTCTCGAGATCGAAGTGGTCGTCGTCGAGGACGCGTCTCGCATGGTCGAGGTCGAGGTCGTCGTCGGTGTACGTCGACCACGGCAGCGTGAGGATCCACTCGAGGTACGTGCGGATGACGCCGTACTCGGCGGCCGCAGACGGCAGCCGCTCGAGCCGGCCGAGCTCGCGTTCGGTCGCGGTCCGCACCTCCTCGGTGAGGCCCGCGATCCTTTCGAGCCGCTCTCTCAGCTCGTTCGTCTCGGCCTGGTCGGGATCGCCTTCGCCGAGCTCCTGCTGGATCGCCTTCAGCTGTTGCCGCAGGAAGTACTCGCGCTGGCCCTTCTCCATCTCCGACTGGACCTGCGACTGGATCTTCGAGCCGAGCTCGAACACGTCCAGCTCGCGGCTCAGGATGGCCGAGACCATCCGCAGCCGCTGCTCGACGTCGACCTCTTCGAGGATGGCCTGGCGCTCTTCGAGCTTGATCGTCCGGAGCGTCGAGGCGACGAGGTGGCAGAGGGCGCTCGCGTCGTCGACGTTCGCGGCGGCGAGCTGCAGCTCTTCGGGCAGGTACGGCGCAAGGCCGATGATGCGCGTGAACAGACCCTGAACGTTGCGCGTCAGCGCTTCGAGCTCGGGCGTCTCGTCGAGCACGTCCGGAAGCGCGGCGAACTCGCCCAGCAGGTATGGGTCGGTGTCGAGCCGGTTCTCGAGCCTCACCCGCTCGAGCCCTTGCACGAGGATGCGCAATGTCCCGTCGGGGACCTTGATCATCTTGTGCACGATTGCGGCCGTGCCGACGTCGTAGATGTCTTCCCAGCCGGGCGACTCGATCTCCGGGTCGCGCGAGGCGATCAGCACCAGCAGGCGTTCGCCCGACACGACGTCGTCGATCAGCCGCACCGAGCGCTCCTGGCCGACGGCCAGGGGCGTCATCGACTGCGGGAAGACGACGGTCTCCTTCAGCGGCAGCACCGGTAGTGCGGCCGGCAGCTCGACGGGCTCCTGTTCGCTCTGCTCGGCCTCGGGCTCGACCACAGGCTCGTTCACCCGCGCACCTCGATCGTCACCCGTGTGCCCTCGGCGGGCCGCTCCGCGACCGGCAGCTCGATCGTCAGGATCCCGTCCGCGTACGTGGCCCGCGCGCGCCCCGCGTCGACGTCCTCGGCCAGGCGTATCTGGCGGCGGAACGGTCCCGTGTCGATCTCCATCTGCTGGTACACGCGGCCGGGGACGTGCGGCCGGTGCCGTTCGCCCGCGATCACGAGCGAGCGGTCGTCGGCGACCACGTGAATGGTCGCCGGGTCGGCGCCCGGCAGCTCGACCACGACCGTCAGCTGGTGGGGATCGTCGGTGTGGAAGCAGTCGACGTTCGGGCGGAATCCGCGCCGCAGGCCCGCGAACCGCGGAACCTGCCACAGCTCGGCGAACAGCTCCTCGATCTCCTCGTGCAGTCTGTCGCGACCTGCCATCCCGCACACCGTACCCCCGTCGCGCGCGGTCCATCCGCAGTGAACCCGATCATCGTGGCATCGAGATCGTGAAACCCGCCTGGTCGAGCTGGTCCGTTCTGGTCTACACCGGCGGCTTCACCGTGCTCGGCGCCGCCGCGAGCGCGCTCGGCTACCTGTCGAACCAATACGGCGACGCTGCGTACGCCGGCTGGTCGCTCGTCGTGTTGCTGATCCTGACTGCGATCGCATTCAGGTTCAGAGGCGTCCAGCCCGTGACGGCCGGAATATTCGCGTTCGTCGGCGTCGCGATGTTCGTCGCCTTCGTCGACGCGCTCTGGACGTGGTGGGGCTGGTCGAACGGGGCGGGCGGCTCGGCGCCGTTCGCCGGGTTCCATCTCGGGAAGCTCGTGGAGGAGCTGCTCGTACTGCTTGCCGCCGTTGCGGCCGTCAAGGCGTTCCGTTTCCCGTTGCTCGTCCTGTGGGTCACCGCGTTCAGCTGGCTCTTCGTCACGGACGTGCTCTCGAGCGGCGGGAACTGGTCCGCCTGGGTCTCGATCGCCGTCGGGCTCGTGCTGTTCCTCGTCGGTGTCGGGCTGGACCGCGGCGATCGCCGCCCGTACGGCTTCTGGGTGCACGTCGTCTCGGGTCTGACGATCGGCGGGGCTCTCCTCTACTTCTGGCACTCGGGGAACTGGCACTGGAGCCTGATCGGGATCTCGGGGCTCGTGTTCATCTGGGTGGCGACCGTGACGCGGCGCTCCAGCTGGGCGGTTCTGGGCGCGCTCGGCATCCTGGGAGCGGCGACGCACTACACCGTCGAGTGGTGGCGTCACGGGTTGCCGTTCTTCCGCTCGGTCGAGCCCGGGTCGACGAGGGGCTGGGTCCCGGCCGTCGTGTTCGCCGTGGCGGGTTTCATCCTCGTCACGCTCGGCATCGGCGTCGCCCGGCGAACGCCGGCCGATTGATCACCCGCCGGCGCGGGCGAGGATCGACTCGGCCATTCTGCGGTTGGCCTCGTCCACCATCTCGCCGTCGAGGCGCGCAACGCCCGTGAGCCCGAGGATCCGCCGTGCGCGCTCGATCTCCTCGGCGGTCGGCGAGTAGGCCTCGTTGCAGATCTCGACCTGCGCCGGGTGGATGCACCACTTGCCGTCGTAGCCGAGCGCTCGTGAGCGCGCCGCCGCCGCGCGGAGCCCGTTTTCGTCGTCGAGCGTGGCGTACGGTCCGTCGACCACGGCGCAGCCGAAGGCACGCGCGGCGACCGCGACTCGAGCGAGCGCGTAGTCGACGTGCGCACCGGCGCCGATCGTGAGCTCCGGCACGCCGAGCGACGCGGCGAGATCGCCGGGGCCGAGCACGAGCGCCTCGACGCCCGGCGCGGCCGCGATCTGCTCGCAGGTCACGAGGCCTCGGGCGGTCTCGATCAGCGCCTCACACGCCGCCGGCAGGCCCGCCAGGTCGTCGGGTGACTCCACCTTCGGGACGACGACGACGTCCGGTCTCAGCTCGGCGACGAGCGCGACGTCGTCGGCGTGCCAGGGCGTGCGGACGCCGTTGACGCGCACGGCAACCGTCGCGGCACGCCACTCGTGGTCGCGTAAGACCCGCGCGACGAGCTCGCGGGCATGCTCCTTCCCGGCCGGGGCGACGGCGTCCTCGAGGTCGAGGATCACCTCGTCCGCGGCGATCTCGGAGGCACGGCCGAGCTTGCGCTCGTCGTCACCCGGGACGGTGAGGCAGGAGCGTCGGCGCCGGACCACCCGGCGACGCTAACGGAATCTCGTGCCGCAGCCGCACGAGCCTGCTCGCCAGGCACGCGTGAGACTCTTCGCCCTGGGGCGCCCAGGCGCTGGTGCCGGTCGGGCTCCTCGCGGTGGGCTCCCACGTCTACGCCGGGCTCGCGTTCCTGGCGCTGCTGCCCGTCTTCGGGTCCCTCGGCGGAGCAGCCGACACGGCGATGGTCGCCGACCTCGTCGCTCCCGGAGCGTCAGGAGGCGGCCTACGCGGCTGTGAGGGTGGCGTCGAATCTCGGCGTCACCATCGGGCCGCCGCTCGGCGGCCTGCTGCTGATCGGCGGCGTGTGGTCGCACCTGTGGCTCGGGACGCTGTCGCTCGCCGCCGTCGGGTTCGCGATCGCCGTCCGCTACATCCCGCGCGGCGGCGCGTATGCGCCGGAGGGCCCACCCGAGCGCGGCTCCTTCGGCGTGATCGCCCGCGACCGTCCGTTCCTGCTCTTCCTGCTCGCGTCCGTCTTCGCGACGATGACGGACATCGCGACCGAGACGCTGCTGCCGATCTCGGTGACGACCACGCATCACCTCGCGCCCTCGCTGTGGGGGTTCATCATGGTGCTGAACCCGCTGCTCGTGACGTTCTTCCAGCTCTCCGTCACGCGCTGGGTCGCCGGCGTGCCGCCGGCGGTCAAGCTCGGCGTCGTGGTCGTGATCTTCGTGATCGGCGAGATGCTCTGGGTTCCAACCTCGCAGGGTGTCGTCGCCGCGCTGGCCCCGGCGGACATCCGGGGCGCCTACATGGGCGCCTACGGCGGCACGTGGAGCGTCGGCTGGGCGGCGACGCCGTTCCTCGGGCTGCAGGTCCGGCACGCCTACGGCGACGCGACGATGTGGATGTGCGTCGCAGCCGTGGGAGTCGTCGCCGGCGCGCTCGGGGCGGCCGCCGCGCGCGGCCACGGCGAGGCGCCCGCTATAGCATCGCCCGCATGAAGGGTCTGATCGCGGCGGGGGGCTCCGCCACGCGGCTCGAGGAGCTCACCCGCGTCACGAACAAGCACCTGCTGCCGGTCGGCCGCTGGCCGATGGTGTACTACCCGCTGCAGCTGCTCCAGCGCGTCGGCGTTCGCGACGTGCTTCTCGTCACCGGGCAGCAGCACGCGGGTCAGTTCATCGATCTGCTCGGCAACGGCCAGGTGTGCGCGCGGTCGAGCGACGACGTGCTCTTCGACCTCGATCTCACCTACAAGGTGCAGACCGAGCCGGGCGGGATCGCGCAGGTCGTCGGCATGGCGCGCGACTTCGCAGCCGGCGAGAGGCTCGTCGTCTGCCTCGGCGACAACATCTTCGAGCACGCGCACGCGGACGCGATCGCAGCCTGGGGTGACGGTGCGCTCGTCTTCGTGAAGGACGTTCCCGACCCGGAGAACTTCGGCGTCGTGGTCTACGGCGATGACGGGACCGTGACCGACATCGTCGAGAAGGCCGGGCGCGTCGACATGCGCTACGACGAGCCGCCGTCGAGTGATGCGGTGGTGGGGCTCTACTGCTACCCGCCGGATGTCTACGAGATCATCACGACCCTCGAGCCTTCGAGCCGCGGTGAGCTCGAGATCACCGATGTGAACCGGGCGTACGCGCGCGACGGGCGGCTGGCGGTGCACCGTGTCGAGGGTTGGTGGCACGACGGCGGCAAGCACTGGGCCGACCTCGCCGAGATCGGCCGGCGGATCGAGGAAACGGGCGCAAACAAGTGATCGACGGGCTGCGGCGGATCCCGCTTCGGCGCGCCGAGGACGAGCGCGGCTGGTTCGCCGAGGTCATGCGTGCGAGCGCGCTGCCGAAGCCGGTCCGGCAGGCGAACCTCGTCCATTCGCAGCGCGGTGTCATACGGGCGCTGCACTACCACGAGCGGGGGCAGGACGATCTCTTCGTCTGCGTCAGCGGGATGGTGCGCGTCGTCGTGCTCGACCGCCGGTCCGGCGAGGTGTTCACCGAGGACATCGGCGACGAGAACCCGACGGCGATCTACGTGCCGGGCGTCCATGCGCACGGCTACGAGGCGCTCACCGACTGCCTGTTCTTCTATCTCGTGACCGAGGAGTACGACCCCGCCGACCCGGACGAGCACGGCGTTCCCTGGAACGACTCCCGTGTCGTCGACCTGTGGAGCACACGATCGCCCATCTTGTCGGAACGGGACAAGCGCGCGACATCCTCGTGACCGGTGCGGGCGGGCAGCTCGGCCACGCGCTGCTCGAAGAGTTCCCGGATGCCCGCGGGGTCACTCGCGCCGAGTGGGACGTCACGCATCCCGCGCCGGCCGGGATGCATCCCGGCCTCGTGCTGCATGCGGCCGCGTGGACGGACGTCGACGGAGCCGAGGACGACCCGCAGTCTGCAGCTGCCGTCAACGTCGGCGGCGTCCAGCACGCAGCGGAGCTCGGCGCGCCGCTCGTCGTGTGGTCGAGCGACTACGTCTTCGACGGCGCGAAGAGAACGCCGTATGTCGAGTCTGACCCGCCGGCGCCTCTCGGCGCGTACGGCCGGACGAAGCTGCACGGCGAGGGCGCGGCCGGCGAGCAGGCCTGGATCATCCGGAGCTCCTGGCTCTTCGGCTGGACGTCGCGCAACTTCGTCCGGACCATGTTGCGGCTCGGACGTGAACGCGACGAGGTCGCGGTCGTCGACGACCAGCGCGGCTGCCCGACCTACGTGGGGCACCTCGCCGCCGCGACGCGCGACGTGCTGGAGCTGCCGCACGGCCTCTATCACGTCGCCGCGGAGGGAGAGTGCACGTGGGCCGAGTTCGCGGAGGCGATCTTCGCCGAAGCGGGTCTGCCGACACGCGTCAGGCGGATCGCGACGGACGAGCTCGGCGCCCGGGCTCCCCGGCCCGCCTATTCGGTGCTGCGCAGCGAGAAAGGCGCACCGGTTCTTCCGCACTGGCGCGAGGGACTGCGTGAGTGCCTGGCCCGCCTGGGCGACGGCTAGCCTGTCGTAGTTGCCAATGCGCGTTCTCGTCACCGGCGGCGCCGGGTTCATCGGCTCGCAGTTCGTGCGGCGCCTTGCCGAGCAGGGCGAGCAGGTCGTCGTCCTCGACAAGCTCACCTATGCGGGCAACCGCGCGAACCTCGAGGGAGTCGATCACGAGTTCCATCACGGCGACATCGCCGACCCGGAGGCCGTCGAGCGCGCGGCGGCCGGCTGTGAGGCGATCGTCAACTTCGCCGCCGAGACGCATGTCGACAGGTCGATCCTCGGCCCGGCCGAGTTCATCCTCACGGACGTCCTCGGAACGCAGGTGCTGCTGGACCACGCACGACACCACGGCCTTCGTCACGTGCAGGTGTCGACCGACGAGGTGTACGGCGACGTGCCGCTCGACGCGCCGCCGTGCACCGAGGACACACCGCTTCGTCCCTCGAGCCCGTATTCGGCGTCGAAGGCCGGCGGCGACCTGCAGGTGCTGGCGTACGTGCGGACGTACGGCGTCGACGCGGTCGTCACGCGCGGCGCGAACACCTTCGGTCCGCGCCAGTACCCCGAGAAGATCATTCCGCTGTTCGTGACCAACGCGCTCGACGGCGAGGCACTGCCCGTCTACGGCGACGGCCGCCAGCGCCGCGAATGGGTGCACGTCGACGACCACTGCGCGGCGATCGAGCTGGCGTTGCGCCACGGCGAGAGCGGCGAGGTCTACAACGTCGGTGGCCAGGAACGCGAGAACCTCGAGGTCGTTCGCCGCATCCTCGACCTGACCGGTGCGAGCGCCGATCTCGTGCGAATGGTCACCGACCGGCCGGGCCACGACCGCCGTTACGCGATGGACTCGTCGAAGGTGCGCGGCCTCGGCTGGGCGCCGCGCCACTCGTTCGACGGGGGCGGCTTGGAGGAGACGGTGGTCTGGTACCGCGAGAACCGCGAGTGGTGGGAGCCGATCAAGTCGGGCGACTACCGCCGCTACTACGAGACGCAGTACGCCCACCGGCTCGCTTAGGCCACTCGTTGCCTATTCGTCTCGGTGTTCTGTCGCTGATTCTGGCCGGCGGCATCGCGACCGCGTTTCTCGGTGCGCCGAGAGCGGCCCCGCCCGCGCCGACCACGACGACGCTGACCGCCTCGTCGGTGCTCGTGGTCAGCGGCCACGGGTGGGGGCACGGGATGGGTATGAGCCAGTGGGGCGCGTTCGGCTACGCGACGCACGGCTGGCAGACCGGGCGCATCCTGGCCCACTACTTCCCGGGCACCGCGCTCGGCCGCGCCGCGACTCCGACGATCCGCGTCCAGCTCGTGCGGGAGAAGAAGACGACCCTCGCGGCGACCGCTCCTTGGTCGGTCACGGATGCGACGGGCAAGACGACGGCGCTCGACCCGACGACGCCGCTCGTGCTGACGCCCGAGCTCGCCGTCGGGGGTCAGTCGCTCACCGCCCCGATCACGTTTCGTTCGACCCAGCCGCTGTCGGTCGACGGGAAGTCGTACCGCGGCCGGATCGTCGTCGCGCCGGCCGGCAAGGCGCTTCAGGTCGTGGACGTCGTCGGGCTCGAGTCGTACGTCAAGGGAGTGGTACCCGAGGAGATGCCGTCGAACTGGCCGGCCGCCGCGCTTCAGGCACAGGCGATCGCGGCGCGTTCGTACGTGCTCGCAAACCTCGTCCGGGGCGGCACGTTCGACGTCTACGACGATTCGCGCAGCCAGATCTACGGCGGCGCCGCGGCGGAGACGGCGGCGGCGTCCGCAGCCGTCGAGGCGACGCGTCGCCAGATCCTCACGTACGACGGCAAGCCGGCCGACGCGATGTTCTCGTCGAGCTCGGGCGGCCGGACCGATTCTGCGGCCGACGCGATCGGAATGACGATCCCCTACCTCGTCTCGGTCGCCGATCCGTACGACACCCTCTCGCCCTACCACGACTGGGGTCCTGTCCTGCTCGACGTTGCAAAGGTCGCCAAGGCGCTCCACGTGCCCGCCACGATCGACGACATCCAGGTGTCGTCGGATGCCGGAGGCCGTGTGCACACCGCGACCGTGCTGACGGCCGAAGGCGCATCGGCCACCTTCAGCGGCGCCCGACTCCGTGCGGCGCTCGGTCTGCGGTCGACGTGGTTCACGCCGTCGTTGCTCCAGCTCCAGCAGCCTGTACGTCCTGTCACCTACGGTGGCGCAGGGTCGCTGACGGGCTTCGCGCGAGGAGTCTCCGGCACGGTGTCGCTCGAGTCGAAGTCGGCCGGCGGCGACTGGACGGCTGCAGGTGATCTCGTGATCGGCGCCGACGGATCGTTCTCGTCGATCGTCAGGCCGCAGGCGACGACGATCTACCGGCTGGCCTGGGGGAACGTTCGTGCCGCCCAGGCACGGGTGCGGGTCGAGCCGCTGCTCGCCGTGCAGCAGTCCGCAACCGGGATCGAGGGCACCGTCAAGCCGCAGCTCGAGGGTGCCGCCGTCGAGCTGCAACAACAGGGCGGCGCAACGTGGACGACGGCGGCGACGACGAGCACCGATACGAGCGGTGCATGGAGCTTCGCGCAGCCGGCTGCGGGCACCTACCGCGTGCGGGTCGCACCCGGGCACGGTCTCGTCCCGGCCGTGTCGGCGACGCTGCAGGTCCAGTGAGCCGTCTCCGCGCGGCCGTCGTTCTCGTTGCCGCGGTCGCACTGGCGGGGGCTGCGACGGCCGCGGCGTTCGACAACACCGAGCCGCTGGCGGCCAAGCAGTGGTACCTGCAGGAAGACCGTGCCTGGGACTTCTGGCCGGCCGCCCCGCAGCTCTATCCCGTGCGCGTGGCCGTCATCGACTCGGGGATCGACCGCGACCACCCGGAGTTCGCCGGTCGAATCGTCGACGGGAAATCGTTCGTCGGCACGCCGTGGTACATCGATACGCAGGGGCACGGCACCTTCGTCGCCGGCGAGATCGCCGCCGACCCGTTCAACGGCATCGGGATCGCCGGGCTCGCGTTCAATGCGCAGCTTCTGATCGGAAAGGTGGTGCGGGGCGACGGCACCGTCTCGCTGCAGGGCGAGGTTGCGGCGATCCGCTGGGCGGCAGACAACGGCGCCCGTGTGATCAACCTCAGCCTCGGCGGTGTACGCGACCCCCTCGATCCGCGACTCGACTCGTACTCGCCTCTCGAGCAGGCGGCGATCGACTACGCCTATGCGAAGGGCGCCGTCGTCGTCGCGGCGGTCGGCAACGGGCCGCAGTCGCCGGCGACGCCCTGGCCGTTCGCCCACTACCCGGCCGCGCTGCCGCACGTCATCGGTGTCAGCGCGATCCGCCGCGACGGCTCGGTGCCTGCCTACTCCAACCGCGACACCGTCTACAACGACATCGCGGCTCCCGGCGAGAACATCTTCTCGACGGTGCCTCGGCCGCTCACCGCACGCACTCCCGCCTGCGCCGGTGAGCCGTATTCGGACTGCGGTCCCGCGGAGTTCCGGGACGCGATCGGAACGTCCTTCGCGGCGCCGCAGGTCTCGGCCGCGGCAGCGCTCCTGCTCGGCCAGGATCCGAAGCTGACACCGGACCAGGTGTCGTGGCTGCTCGAACGGAGCGCGGTCGACGCGAGCCCGCAGACCGGGTGCAGCATCTGTCCGCCCGGCCGCGACCGTTTCACCGGCTGGGGGCGTCTCGACGTACAGGCGGCGCTGACGCTGCTGACGAGCGGCCGGCCGTTGCCGGCTCCCGATCACTACGAGCCGAACGACGACGCCGGGCCGTGGTCGCACGCCGTGCCTCCGTTGCCGCGCGTGGTCGCCGCCACCCTCGACTTCTGGGACGACGACATCGACGTGTATCGCATCGCGCTTCGGCGCGGGCAGCGCCTGTATGCGCGGCTCACCGTGGGCGTGCCCGCACGGGTGCAGCTCGCGCTCTGGCGGCCCGGCACGCAGCACGTCGCCGGTCTCGACTCGTCGATCGCCGACCGGGTTGCGACCTCGCGGCGCGTCGGGGCCCAGACCCGCCTCTCCTACCGGGCGCCGGTCGGGGGGATCTACTACCTCGAGGCGAAGCTCGACACGCCGTCGCGGCCGGTCGTTTCGTATCGCCTCGGGCTGTCGAAGGCCGGTTAGAGAAGCTCGTCGTCGGGCACGTCGCGTAGCACGCGCGCCGGCGAGCCGACGACGACCTTGCGCGGCGGAACGTCCTTCGTGACGACGGCGCCGGCGCCGACGAACGCTTCCTCGCCGATCACGACGGCCGGGCAGAGAATCGCACCGCCGCCGACCCTCGCGCCGCGGCGGATCGTCGGGCCTCGCATCAGCCCGTGACGGCGCTCGGTTCGGCCCATGAAGTTGTCGTTCGTGGTGACGACACACGGGGCGATGAACACGTTGTCCTCGAGCGTCGAGTAGGCCGTGATGTAGGCCTCCGCCTGGATCTTGGTGAGCGCTCCGATCGTCGTGTCGTTTTCGACGAGGGAACCGCGGCCGACGACGACGTCGTCTCCGATGGTCACGCGCTCGCGGATGCACGACTGGTCGCCGACAATCACGCGCGCCCCGATCTGCGATCCGGCGAAGACGACCGCGCCGGTCGAGACGATCGTCCCGTCTCCGATCGCCGTGGGGGGGAGGGGCTCACGGCTCGCGGTCGAGCGTGGCGACAGCGACGGCTGCTTCCCGACGACGGCGTTCTCGAGCACCCTCACGCCTTCGCCCAGGACGGTTCCGGGGTAGACGATCGCGCTGGGATGAATCTCAGCGGCCATCGAGCGACTCCGTCAGCATCTCGAGAGCGCGCACAACGCGCGCGCCGTCGCGCGCGACCTTCCCGCGGTCGCCGCTGCCCGTGACGAGCTCGAGAAAGTGCGCGCATTCGAGGCGCAGCGGCTCGGCTGTGGAGATCTTCGGGATGTAGATGTCGCCCGACCGCGTCTGCCACTCGCCGTACGTCTCCGCGCGCTTCCACGGTGATTTCTCGTACACGGTCACCTTGCGTTCGAGCTCCATGTCATCGAACACCGCCATCTTCTCGCGGCCGACGACCGTGAGTTTCCGCATCTTGTGCGGGTCCAGCCACGACAGGTGCATGTGCGCGATCTTGCCGCTCGGAAAGCGCAGGAAGCAGAACACGACGTCTTCGACACCCGGGGTGAGGAAGTCGCGACCCTGCGCAGTCGCGGTCTCCGGGTCCTCGTCGAGCAGATAGAGGATCACGCTGAGGTCGTGCACGCCGAGCGACCACAGGGCGTTCTCGTTGGTGCGGACGATGCCGAGGTTCTGCCGGTTGCCGTACACGCAGAGCACCTCGCCGAGGTCGCCGCCGTCGACGAGCTCCTTCAGCTTCTGGACGCCCGGGTGGTAGAGGAGAAGGTGACCGGGCATCAGGACGAGGTCGCGTGACGCGGCGAGCTCGACCAGCTCGGTCATCTCTCCCTGGCGCATCGCCGGCGGCTTCTCGACGAAGACGTGCTTTCCCGCCTCGAGCGCCTGCTTCGCGAGCTCGTAGTGCGTCGGGACGGGGGTCGCGACGACGACCGCGTCCAGGGAGTCGTCCTGCAGCATGTCCTCGTACCGCTGAGCCGTCCGTGCGTGCGGGTAGCGCGCGCCGAGCTGCTGGAGGCGCTCGTCGTCGAGGTCGCACAGCCAGGCGAGGGTCGCGAGCTCGTCGAAGTTGCGTACGAGATTCGGCCCCCAGTAGTTGAGGCCGGCGACGCCGACGGTCGTCACGGGCAAGTGGCCCCGAGAGAGGCGCTTGCAATCAAAGTTTCCAGACCTTGCCGTCGGCCTCCACGGTCTTCGTGGCGTTGCGGAAGTCGACGATCACCGTGCCCCGGCGCACGACGTCCGCGTAGTCGATGTTCGAGTGCGCGGTGACGATCGCGACGCAGTCGTATGCCTCCGGTTCGAGCGGAACTGAGCGCAGGCCGTCGAATTCCGCGACGTACGGGTCGTGGTACGAGACGTCGGCGCCCGCGTTGCGCAGCAGCTCGAGCAGCTTTTCGGCCGGAGACTCGCGGACGTCGTCGATGTCGGACTTGTACGCGACTCCGAGCAGCAGGACCTTCGAGCCGCTGAGCGACTTCTGCGCTCCGTGGTTCAGCGCCTGGGAGATCACCGAGCGGCAGAAGTACGGCATGTTGTTGTTGATCTCGCCGGCGAGCTCGATGAAGCGGGTGTTGAAGTCGAACTCGCGCGCCTTCCACGCGAGGTAGTACGGATCGAGGGGAATGCAGTGGCCTCCGAGGCCCGGCCCCGGTTGAAACGACATGAAGCCGAACGGCTTCGTCGCGGCCGCGTCGACGACCTCCCACACGTCGATCTCCATCCGGTCGCAGAGCTGTGCGAGCTCGTTGACCAGCGCGATGTTCACCGAGCGGAAGATGTTCTCGAGGAGCTTCGTCAGCTCCGCGGCGTCCGCCGTGGACACCTCGTGCACGTCGTCGAGGACGGAACGGTAGAGGTCGGCGGCGGCGGTCGTGGAGGCCGCGTTGACGCCGCCGACGACCTTCGGCGTGGTCTTCGTCGTCCAGTCGGTGCGGCCGGGATCGACGCGCTCCGGTGCGAACGCGAGGTGGAAGTCCTCGCCGGCCTTCAGGCCGCTGCCCTGCTCCAGGATCGGCTGCAGGATCTCGCGCGTCGTGCCCGGGTAGGTCGTCGACTCGAGGACGACAACGTGTCCACGGCGGATGTGGGGTGCGACCGAGGTTGCCGCGCTGCGGATCTGCGTGAGGTCAGGCTCGCGCTGGCGTGTCAGCGGCGTCCCGACGGCGATCACGACCGCGTCGCTGTCGGCTGCGGCGGCGAAGTTCGTCGTCGCGCTGATCATGCCGTCGTCCACCAGCGGCTTGAGCGTGCCGGACGGCACGTCCTGGATGTGGCTCTCGCCGCGGTTGATCGCATCGACGACCGCTTGCACGACGTCGACGAGGACGACCTTCTTGCCGCCTTCCGCGAACGTCTGTGCGTGCGGCATGCCGACGTAGCCGGCGCCGATGATCGCGATGTCCCAGCTCATCCCGGCGTTCAAGCGTACAGAGCGGCGGTGATGCGCTCCGCGGCGTGACCGTCGCCGTAGAGAGCCGGGGCCGCGGCCGGAAAGCGCGCCGTTTTCGCTGCCGAGAAGAGCGCGTCCGGGTCGTCGTCGACCAGCACGTTGGCGCCGTTCTCGACGGTGTCGACCCACTCGGTGCTCGGTCTCAGCGTGATGCACGGCACGCCGTACCAGTACGCCTCCTTCTGCAGTCCGCCGGAGTCGGTCACGATGACCCGTGCCTGCGACGCGAGCGCGGCGAGCTCGAGGTATCCGAGCGGCGCGACCGTCGGCACGTTCAGCCCGAGCTGGTCCAACGCCGAGCGTGTCCTCGGGTGCGCCGGGAAGACGACCTGCTCGCCCTCCGCGAGTCGCGTCAGCCCCTCGACGATCCGGCGCAGGCGGACCTCCTGCGTCACGTTCGCCTCGCGGTGGACCGTTGCGACGATGTATCGCCCGGGCTCGACACCGAGCTGCTCGAGGATGCCGGAGCGCTCGCGCGCGATCGGAGCGAAGATGCGTGACGCGTCCGCCATCACGTCGCCGACGATCTCGGTTCTCCCGTCGACGCCTTCGCGCTCGAGCTGGCGCGCCGAGCGCTCGTCGGGGCAGAGCAGGAGCGCGGCCAGGCGGTCGACCTCGATCCGGTTGTGCTCCTCGGGCATCGAGAGGTCGAAGCTGCGCAGGCCCGCCTCGACGTGAGCGGTGGGAACGTCGCGCGCGGCGCGCGCGCCGGCCAGCGTCGAGTTCGTGTCCCCGTAGACGAGCACCCAGTCCGGCCGCTCGCGCTCGACGGCCTCTCCGATCGGCGCCACCATCGCGGCGGGGTCAGCAGTGCGCAGATCGAGCCGGTACGTGGGCTCGGAGATGTCGAGCTCCTCGAAGAAGACCTGCGACAGCTCACGGTCCCAGTGCTGGCCCGTGTGCAGCACGACCTCGGCGGCTCCGCCATCCCGCAACGCGACCGAGAGGGGCGCCGACTTGACGAACTGCGGCCGGTTCCCGACCACCGAGAGCACTTTCATGGCGGCGCTACGATACGCGGCGCCCCCGGGCCGTTAGCTCAGCTGGTAGAGCAGGGGACTCTTAATCCCAAGGTCGAAGGTTCGAATCCTTCACGGCCCATCCCCGCCGTTGTTGCCGGGCGGGTAACCGTCCTAGACGCGCCGGCCGCGCTAGACGTCGTGTCCCGC
>Ga0070731_10000646_pt1 | contig 43021 bp, 24 predicted proteins | sample Coa_R1_2_FD_66448 | JGI IMG/M metagenome (GOLD analysis project Ga0070731, IMG submission 66448) | Surface soil microbial communities from Centralia Pennsylvania, which are recovering from an underground coalmine fire - Coalmine... | ecosystem: Environmental > Terrestrial > Soil > Unclassified ...
ACGATGAAAAACGTGTTGACGAACTTGGCATCCCCCCGGCCGCAAGGAACTTCGCCTTGCGTTCAGGATAACACGTCTTTGCTGAAACTTCGTCTCATTTTCCTATATCGCTCTCTCTCACAGGAGAGAGAACTTGTGTAGATACTAATGCCGCTGGGGTGGGCCACCCAACACTCATCGCTCAACACTTTGCACTTAAGACTCAGCACTCAGGACTCAGCACTCAGGACTTAAACAATGATGTCACCGCCCGATACTGTCCTCAAACACGACGGCCGCAAAGTCCCCTTCGAAGCCTGGCGACTCGAAGCCTCCGTGCGCCGAGCCGCCTGCGACTCCGACGCCACGCTGGTCGCCGACGCCGCCGCGCGCCTCGGTCGCCAAGTCGCCGGCGATGTGGCCGAAGCCGCGCTGGCCGAAGGCAAACACGTCATCGCCACTGCCGACATCCGTTCGCTGGCCGCGCAAGCGCTGCGCTCGCTGAAACTCGAAACAGTCGCCAGCGCCTACATGGATCACGCGCGCGCCGCGTCGATGCTCTTGTGGCGCGTGCGCGTGATCGAACCCGCGATGCAACGCGCGCCCTCCTCCGGCTCGCCGTGGGACCGCCGCCGCCTGCTCGAATCGCTGCGCGCCTCCGGCGTCGGCCACGACATGGCCGGCTGGGTCGCGCGCGAAGTCGAACGCCGCGTTGTCACGCTCGGCATGGAATACATCTCTCCCGCGCTGGTCCACGCGCTGGCCATGCTCACGCTCCCGCCCGACGCCTACGGCGCGCGCGCCTACAGCGTCCGCCGCGTCGCATTTTCAGCCGCGCCCAATCTTCCGAATTGGAGCGACCGAGCCGGCGTTGAGCATCCCCTGCCATCCACGGGCGCCGCGCTGGAACAATTCTGGATGCAAGGCGTTCATTCCGCGCCCGTGATCCAAGCCGCGCGCCACAACCTGCTCTCGCTCGAACCTTACCCGTCGGCATTCAACGAAGTTTCAGCATCGGAAACCCACGCGCCAAGTGACCCGTGCGATGTGGATTTCGCCGGGTGGCTCGCGCAAAATATTGAACGCGACACGTCGCCGCTGATGGCTCTCGCGGAAACGCCCGCGCGCCTCGACTCGCTCGCCGAAAAACTCGCCGCGACGTTTGCAGTTGCGCCTTTAGGCGGCCAAACGCGCGCCGAATCGCCCGTCCTGGCGCAAAAGCAAACCCTTACGCTCCTCTTCAAATCGCTCCCGCAAAAATATTTCGACGCCGCGCAGCGCGCCATGCCCATTACGCTCAACGCCGGCGGCCTGATCGCGCGCGAAGCGCTGCGCGATCTCGACCGCGCCTGCGCGCGCCTGGCCGAACTCGCCGCGCTCGCCGCCCAGGCGCACCGTGAACGCGAAGATTATTTCCTGCGCTCGCCCGTGCGCGGCCGCATCCTTCCCATCGCCCTCGCCGGCCTCTGGAACGCCGCCGCCGCCATGCTCGGCGAACCCTTCGACGCCGCGCAACCTTCGCACGATTCGCGCCGCCTCGTCGAAAAACTCTGCCAGTCCGCGCGCGACGCTGTCGCCGCCTTGCGCGACGAAAGCGGCATGGCCCTGGCGCTGACCGGCGCGGCCCCTCTCGCCGCCGAACGCCGTCTCTGGCGCAACGACCGCGACTTTTTCCTGCGCGACGGCATCACGCTCCACGACGCCGGCGCCTACGAAAACAGCCCCGCGCTGAAACTCTCCGCCGGCGTGGACGATTTCACCAGCCGTGTCGATTTCGCCAAAGCCTTAAGCGCCGCCTTCGACGAACCGCCGCCCGTCGTCATCGAAGTTCCGCCGATTCCCGACGCCGATACCGCGCAATGGAAAGACCTGCTCGAAGCCCTCTCCAAAGCCGCCCTCGCCCGCGTCCTCCTCCGTTTCACCGGCGCTCCCCGTGCCGTCACAAATCTATCGCGCGCCCTGAAATCCTATCTAGTCGGCTTCCCGTTGTTAGAAGGCCTGACCGGCGAATTCCCGCAATAAAAAATTTCCTGCGCGGAAACGAGCGTAAATCAACCACGCCATCCGCGCCGTTAGTTTATTCGCCGTTCGTGAGCCACTGGCCCTGCCAGTGCGGCTCCCGTCCGACCGCTAAAATTAAATTTGCCGCCCCGCACGCAGAAAATTCTCCGACGCCACCCATTGGGCCTATTCGTCCTATCAGGCCTACTCAAATTGCATCAAAAACTTCCACGTCCATGCGCTTGAATCTGCGTCCATCTGCGATGAATTTTGCCACTCGCATCACCTCAACGCATCACTGACGTTCCCCACATTCCGTGAAGATTCGCGCGATTCGTTGTTCACTCCCTCGCATTCAACCACACCGCCACCCCAAAGAAAAACGCCAGCGTCCCCCCGCTCATCCCGCGCTGCGATGTAAACATGAAAATGCTCGCAACCGCCGCCCCGACACAAGCACCCAACGACGCCAGCGCCAGCAACCTGCGCGTGTCGTCGCCTTCGCGCAAAAATGCCCCCGCCGCCAGCACCAGCCACGACGCAAAAAACAACGCCACCGCCGCCAACCCCACGGCACCCAACTCCACCGCCGTTTTTTCCAGCAACCCAAATCCGTCGCGTTCATGCTGCTCAATGTCAAAGCGCGCCTCGTCGTCCGTCGCCGCTCCGGGCTTGGGATAATATTTGTCGTCGTAAAAATTGTTGATCGTCGGCGTGAAACGCCCCGCGCCCGCGCCCAAAATCCAATTCGGCCGGCTCTTCTCGTCAGTCGGGACTTTGTGCGAACGCAAATACTCAATCGCCGCCTGATACCGCCGCAGCCGCGGCGTCGGAATCCGTTCGTCTTTCGTTTCATCCGGCTTCGCGATCAACGAAAGTCCACGCGTCAGCGTCGCCGCGTTATTCCGTTTCGCAGGCAACTTGGGCAGCACCACAACCAGCAGCAACACAATCCCCGTAATAATCGCACACGCCGCCCAGCATTTTCGCGCCGCCATACACGCCGCCGCCACCGCAACCACACCTGCCACGGTGCCCAGAAATCCGCCCACCGCCAGCGTGACGCACAGCGCCAGCGCCGCCATCAGCGCCGCCACGGCTTTCACCACCGGATCTTTGTCGAACGCCGCGAACGCCGCCGCCGCCGGCACAAACATCGCCGCCTGCGCCCCAAAAAGCATCCGGTTGTCGTACCATCCGCCCAGCCGCATGTTGGTCGTGCCCGTTTTCAACGCATCCGGATTGCTCGAATTGTACGGCACGCCAACCGGCCCAATGTATTGGTAAAATGCATACAGCACGCACACCCCAAAACTCGCGCACAAAATCAGCGCGCATTTCCGAAATTCAGCCGGATCGTTGGCGACGTTCGCAAATACCCAACTCGACAGCAGCACCACGATCGCCGGATTGAGCGCCGCAAAGGCCCATTCCTCCATCGAACCGCCTTGTAGCCACGCATAGGACGCGATCGCGACGACACTCCAAATTACCGTGGAAAGACTTGGAAATTTGAGACGCGCCCATGCCTTGCCCTGCACGAGGTCGATGATCATTAACAAAGCGAGGACGCCCAGCAAAAAATCGAACGGCGAAAAATAGTGCGGGCGCTTCTGCGGGCCAAGGATGCGCTCGTAATTGATACTGATCGGCATCAGCGCCGCCGTCACATACATCAGCCACCGTCGCCAAACCGGCGGCACGGACATTGCAACATCGGGCGGTAAATTTGTAATGGTCATGCGATGAAGATAAATTCAAACCGAAAAATGCAAAATGCAGAATTGAAACTTGTACCGCCGGCGTCCCGCCGGCCCGTCGCGCGCAGCGCGACAAACCCGTAGCGCAGGCGTCCCGCCTGCACGTACTTTTCGCGAAGCAAAAACGCCGCTGTTCAACGCCAACGGCGTTGTGTCCCAAAGCCCAGGTTTGGACGTACTCGTCCCTACCCTGGGTCGCCAAGCGCGCGGTGCCCTCAACTCCATCGGAGTTGTGTCGCGGATCGCTCGGCGACGCTTGTATCCCCGGACGCAACGAAATCCCTTGGAAATAGACCCAATTTGATTATGCTTACCAATAAGAAGGTTGTCGGTGCCCTTTATTCGCCCTATGTGGCCTATATGGCCGATTGGGCTATCGCACCCACAACTGTGGCCTGGCTTTCCAAAATGGCACCATCCCAAACCACCGACCCCGCCCGCCTCCACTCCATCTGGCCCGCCATCGCCGCCGCGCTAGCCGTCAACCTCGGCGCGCTCCTCTCGTTGCGCCTCGCCCACGGCCGCTTTTTCTTCGACGATTCCCCCGACCTCGTACCCGTCGAAATTGCGTTAAGCACCCCCATTCCCCACTTGGACAACGCTCTCAATTTTCAACGCCCTCAACCCCTCGAAACCCCCTTCGTCCTCGAGAACAAAGTACCGCCCGAACTCTTCGATCAATTCCAGCCCAACGTGGCCAAACCCAACGGACTGCTCGACCTCGACGACGGCGGCACCGCGCTCGCAACCGATCCAAAACGCAACGGCGGCGGTGGCGGTGACGCCGCGCAGTCGCCCGAATTTGGCCACATTGAAACCGGCGACCACGTCTGGGCGCGCATGAAATGGAAGCCGGACGCGGGCGCTGAAATTGTCGCCGCCGGCGATGAAAGCGGAACGGGCGCATCCATTCCAGGCACGCTGAAAGCTCCCGGCGCCGGCATTGGTCTGGGCAACGGGGAAGGCTCCGGCGCGCTCGCCAGTCAAGGCGGTGGCCGCGGCTCCGGCGCCGGCCTCGGCGGATCGAATTCCGGCACAGGCTTAGGCACCGCGCCGCCGCTCGGACTCACCCGCCGCCCCATGCTCCTCAGCAAAGTCGATCCCATCTATCCCGAATCCGCGCGCTTGGCGCGCCATTCGGGTTCGGTCATGCTCAATGTTGAAGTGCTGCCCAGCGGCAATGTCGGCGAAGTGACCGTACAATCCTCATCGGGTTTTTCGGAACTCGATCAGGCAGCCGTAACCGCGGCAAAACAATATCGTTTCGCAGGCGCGCTGAAAGACGGCCAGCCCATTTCATTTTGGTTTCAAAGACCGTTTCGATTTACGGTCACAGTGGAATAAGGAGTTGGCATTTGCCGTCAGCGCCGACGGCGCGAACTTTTAAAGCCCAGGGCAAGCGTACCCGCGCAGCCCTGGGTAAGCCGCATAGGGAATTTGCAAGCCCCAAAGGGGCGAACTAAAGGAAAGCACATGGCCATCACAAACGCCGACGTCGTTAAAGTCGCGAAGCTCTCGCGCCTCGCGCTCAGCGGCGATGAAGTCGCGAAATACACCGAGCAGCTTGGCAAAATTCTGCATTACGTCGAGAAGCTCAACGCCGTGGACACGTCCACGATCGAACCCATGATCTCCGCCGCCGCCGACGGCAACGTCTTCCGCCCCGACCAGCCGCACGCCACACTGGACCGCAACGCCGCCTTCCAATCCGCCCCCGCCCACGACGGCGAATTCTTCCGCGTCCCGCCGGTGATTGAATAATTTCCCCTCTCCCTCCGGGAGAGGGCCGACGGGCGTACCCGCCCGCGGGGTGAGGGGGAAGGTGTCCGCGGGAGTAAATGCAACAAAGGATTTCAATGCCCTCTTTCCTTCGCACGCTTCTCTCCGCTCTCCTCATTTTCAGCGAAGCCTTCTGCGCCGATTTTTTTGTCTCTGCCACCGGCAGCGACACCAATCCCGGCACGCAAGCCGCGCCCTTCAAGACGATCCAAAAGGGCTGCGATTCCGCCGCGGCCGGATCGACCGTCTTTGTGACGGCCGGCATTTACAGCGAGCGCATCACGATCAATAATTCCGGCGACGCTTCGAATGGCTTCATCACCCTGCGCAATTTCAACACCGACGCCGTCGCCATCGACGCCAGCAACATTGCCGCGCCCGCTGGCGCCAGCGCCATAATCTGGATTCAAGATAAAAGCTACGTCCGCATTCAAGGCCTGGAGCTGCGCAATTATTCGACGACAACAAAGAACAATCTTATCGCCGGCATCTATTGCACCGGCGCCGGCGATCACATCGAAATCCGCAACTGCCACGTCCACCACATCGCCAACAACGCCGCGATTCCCATCGGCGGCCTCGGCCGCGACGCGCACGGCATCGCTTTTTATGGAACCAACGGTACGACCGCGTTGACGAACATCGTCGTCGATTCCTGCGAAGTCGATCACAACACGCTCGGTTCCAGCGAAACGATGACCTTCAACGGCAACGTCGATGGTTTTCAAGCCACGCACAACATGGTTCACGATAACGACAACATCGGCATCGACGCGATCGGCTGGGAAAAGACCGCGCCAAAGAACGACCAGGCGCGCAACGGAATTATCCGCGACAACACCGTCTTCAACATCGAATCGAAAGGCAATCCTGCCTACGGCAACGACACCAGCGCCGGCGGAATTTACGTCGATGGCGGGCGCGATACACTCATCGAACGCAACATCGTTTACGGCGCGGATGTCGGCATCGAAGTCGGCGTCGAACATCATCTCAAAACCGCCAGCGGCGTGACCGTGCGCGACAATCTGATCTACAATTGTGTGCTGACCGGCATTGGCTTCGGCGGCTACGACACGCGGCGCGGCATCACCGAAAACTGCCAGTTCCTCAATAACACGCTCTACCACAACGACACGTCCAACAGCGGCACCGGCGAAGTGATGATCCAGCAATCCAAGAACAACGTCTTCAAAAACAACATCGTCGTCGCGACCGATCAAAACATTCTCACGTCGAACGTCTTCGCCAAAGCCAAGTCGGCGGGAAACGTCTTCGACTATAATTTGTATTTCTGCTCCGGCGGCGCGAGCGCCAGCACCTGGGGCTGGCAGAAGAAGAATTTTTCGACCTTCGTGACTTATCAGGCCAAATCCCAACAAGACGCGCATTCCCTATTCGCCGACCCGCTCTTCGTTTCGCCGACAACGTTCGATTTTCATCTGCAAACTGGCTCGCCGGCCATCGACGCTTCCGATCCCGCGTTCGCGCCAGCCGCCGGCGAAACCGATCTAAGCGGCGCCCCGCGCAAAAACGGTTCAGCCGTCGATTTGGGCGCGTACGAAAAATGAGGGTGGGCCACTCACGTTAAAGGATGGATTCATGTCACAGTTCCTCTTCCTCCCCTTCGGCAGTTCCGGCGACACCTACCCCTCCGTCGGCCTCGCGCGCGAACTGCACCGGCGCGGCCACGACGTCACCGTCTGCGTCAACGCCTATTTCAAAATCGCCGTCGAACGCGCCGGCCTGCGCTACCTCGAATTCGGCGCCGCCGAAGAATACATGGCGATGCTCAACAACCCCGATCTCTGGGATCCCCATAAGGGATTTAAATCCGTCGTCGGCAATCCGCGCATGCCCGAAGCCATCCGCCGCCAATATCTCCTGATCGAAGAACATTATCGCCGCGACGAAAAAGTAACCATCGTCGCCGGCTCGCTCGCGCTGGGCGCCCGCATCGCCGAAGAGAAATTGGGCGCGCGCGTCGTCGGCTTGCATTTGCAGCCGCTTATGTTTTTCAGCGCAACCAATCCGCCCGTCGCGCCGAACGGAAAAATCCCCGCATGGCTGCCGCCCTCAGCCCTGCGCCTTTTGTATTGGTTCGGCGACAAATACATGTTCAGCCCGGTGGTGGCGAGCGTCGTCGAACCGCTGCGCCGCGAGTTGGGCCTGCCGCGACGCTCGCGCTACATCGAGTGGATGCACAGCGAAAAATTGGAGCTCGGCCTCTTCCCCAAATGGTACGGCCACGCCCGCGACTGGCCCAAACAACTCCGCCAGACCGGCTTCCCGCTCTTCGACGACCGCGCCGAAGAACCGCTCGCGCCGGAAGTCGAAGAATTCCTCTCGAAAAACGGCGCGCCGATCGTCTGCACCTTCGGCACCGGCATGGTTCTCGGCGAAAAATTATTCGCCGCCGCCGCGGACGCCTGCTACCGCCTCAACCGCCGCGGAATCCTGCTCACGCCCTTTCGCGATCAGTTGCCGAAAAAGCTCCCGCAAAACGTCGCGCACTTCAACTACGTCCCGCTCACGCGCCTGCTCCCGCGCGCCGCCGCGATCATCCATCATGGCGGAATCGGCACCACCTCGCAAGCCCTCCGCGCCGGAATTCCGCAAGTGATCACACCATTATCCCACGATCAACCCGACAACGCCGACCGCGTCGAAAAACTCGGCGTAGGCCGCGCCATCCCGCGCAAAAAAGTCAACCAGGAAACGCTTTCCATGACATTGGACGGTTTATTGGAGGATCCGCGCGTAACCACCGCGTGCAAAGACGTCGCGCGCCGTTTCGAAAACTGCGACACCCTGCGCGAAACCTGCGAAATCCTCGAATCGTTCGCCCAAACCGGCGAAGCGCCATCTGGAGGTCGAGATTAGATCCCGATGCTATCATGCGTTAGCACTGCGCAATTTTCCTGCAATTTCACTCCTTTTTGATCGTTTATCCAGCGGAGGCCCATCCATGCTCCGCGTTCGCTATCACCTCTCAACCGCTCTCGTCATGATGCTCGCCGCGGCCACGCTGCTTTACGTCAACATGTGCGCCAAACGGACCGCCAGTACAGACGGCTCATTCGGTTGTTCCATTGCGTGCGGGCCGAAAGGTTGCAAGCGAACCACATTTTTGCCATGCCATCTGCGCTTCGATCATGGCTGGCCTTGCGTGTTCCACACGCGCGAGGTTCCAATCGACTCTCGCGATCCAAAGAGCGTCCCGTTTTGGTCTTCACAACAACCGCTTCATGATTTCCCATCTTCCGCTGCGGAACAAATCCTTGCGGTCTCCAACGGCTGGACGAACGCGTTGCCCACATGCGCAATCGCTAGCTTCGACGATCTGACTAACGACGACGATGACGACTCAATCTTGAAATCAAGCTGGAACAGCCGCGGCCCTGAACACTGCTGGAACACGCTAAAATTGCTCCTCAATGCCGCCACCGCCGCCGCCATGGTCGGTGCCTTGGCCCTCATCGCCGAATGTGTACCGCTGATCGCTCGCTTTATCAAATCAGCATACTGTGCCGTTTCGCGAGCGTGAGTTCCATTGGCCGGCGCACTCCGCCAAATGCCCGATAAAAAAATTATAAATTTCCCCGAATTTTCAGCGTGTTCACACGGTTATTTGCCGTCAAAGAGTATATATTAAAGGTGCGAGCGCCGGTCCCGAATTGGATGAGGCTTTTTCGAATGGCGGAGGTCCGTTGCAGCGTCTGTGGCGTGCTGACTTCTCAGTCGGAGTCCAGTTCGTTCACGCTCCTTCCCAGCCTTGCCGACGGCAGTGCGCTGGATGAGGCGACCGCGCACATCGTTTGCGCCGATTGCTCGTCGCGCCTATCCGCTGAAATCTCCAAAGGCGGCACCACCGTGCTCCGCCCGCCAACCGGTACGAGCGTTCAAGGCCGGCAATTGTCTTCGCGCAAAAAAAATCCAATTTCAAAAAGCGACATTGTCTGCGACGGCCCCGATGTGGCCGCAGCGGAAAAGCCCGCCGCTTCGCCCGGCGATTCCGCCGTCGCGGAACACGCCAAGCGCGATCCGTCGCGCACCGAATTCGAATTCGCGCGCAAGCGCCAGTTCGGCAGCTACGAATTGCTCGGTGAAATCAGCCGCGGCAGTTTCGGCGTCGTCTACAAAGCGCGCCAGCAAGGCCTCGACCGCATTGTCGCGCTCAAAGTCCTGCTCGACGGCGTGCACGCCTCGCCCGAAGCCGTCGAACGCTTCAACCGCGAAGCCAAATCCGTCGCGCGCTTGAAGCATCCGAACGTCGTGCCGATCTATGACATCGGTTCCTGTGACGGCCATCATTATTTCGCAATGGCCTTCATCGAAGGCTACCCGCTCTCCACACACATTCTCGCGCGCACGCTCACCATCTCCGATGCGCTCTCCATCGCCGTCAACATCGCCGACGCGATCGAATGCGCGCACCAGGCCGGCGTGATCCATCGCGACATCAAGCCCTCCAACATCCTCATCGATAAACTTGGCGTCCCGCACATCACTGACTTTGGCCTCGCCAAGCAAGTCGATCTGGAGAACAAATACACCCTCTCCGGCACCACGCTCGGCACGCCCGCCTACATGCCGCCCGAACAGGCGCGCGGCCAGTTGGATAAAATCGACGCGCGCTCCGACGTTTATGCGCTCGGCACCGTGCTCTACGAAATGCTCACCGGCGTCACCCCCTTCTCCGGCCGCTCGCTGCTCGAAGTGGTCGTCGCCGTGATCAACGAACCGGTCCCGCCGCCGCGCCAGTTGAATCCGAAGATCCACCGCGACATTCAAACCATCGTTTTGAAATGCCTCGAAAAAGAGCGCGACCTGCGCTACGCCACCGCGGCGGAATTGCGCGACGACCTGCGCCGCTTCCGTTCCGGCGAAGCCATCCTCGCGCGCCCCGCCGGCCTCATGCGGCACATCGGCCAGCGTATCAAGCGCAACAAATGGTTCTTCGCCTCCGCCGCCGCCGTCGCGCTTGGCCTGTGCATCAACATGCTGATCATCTCCGACAGCCAGAAGCGCGAGGCGGGCCTCAAGAAAAAAGAGGACATCGTCAACCTCAAGGAAAAGGAGCTGAAGGAAAAAGAGGAGTACAAATACAAGACCGAATGGGAATGGGACGCGGCTGCCGATCCCAAAAGCCCGCTCGAAAAAGCGCGCGGCGCCGGTTTGCACCTGCCCAACGAAGTCGCCGTGACCGCCGAGACGCTGATTTCGCCCGAGAACAACATCTTCGGCGATTACCGCGCAAGCTTGAAGTTCCGCCTCTCCGCCGAAGCCGCCGCGCAGGGCTTCACCGCGGGAATTTTGGGTTACAACGACGCCGATGTCCCCTTTGTCGTCGAATACAATCACAACTCCGCCCGCTTGTGGGCGCCCACCGATTTGTATGTCTTCCAAAACGCGCGCGCAAAAAATTCAAACATGCCGCCGCCGCTCCGAGTTAAATTGGAGAAAGCCTGCGCCCCGCTGGCTCCGGGCGCCTATACCTTGAACGTTGAACGCACCGGCACCCATTTGAAAATTTCATTGGCCGGCGATCCTGTGCTCTCCGGTTCGCTGACCTTGCCCGCAGTCTTCGGTCTGCCAAAAGCGCCGGCGTGGGGACCGCTCACGTTTGAAATTCAGGATTTTAACCTCAGCAATTACATGATGAAATACACCCGCTTGGCGCTGCGCCGCCCGGTTGGACTTGAACCTCTCGCGGGAAAGATTGAAGGGCGTTTTGGCGGGCCGGTCGGCCCCGAATATTCCGCCATGAACAACTACCTCACCGGCGAATACACGGGCGCGATTTCCGACTACAGGGTCCTGATTAAGGATGGCGAAAAACCCGATTTCATGCTCACCGCCAAACCGGAAGACAACCTCAAACTGGCACGCGCGTATTTCCAACTTGCCCTCTGCGAAGAAATCTGCATCTCCAGCAGCGGCAGCCCCGAGCAGCGCTTCAAAAAAATGTCGGAAGACGTGATTAAACGTTACCTCGACGCAAGGACTCATCTGGACGAACTGATCGCCGGCAAAAACGCTCAGATTGGCCATGACGCTGACGAACTGCTGCGCGAAATTCGTGTTCGCTTGATCGTGTGCTACGCGCAAATGAAAAACTGGAAGCCGCAATTGCGCTGGCAGTCGGTCAATCAGGAAATCACAAAGGGCAACACCAAGGTCGGCGAAGCATTGGGCTGGGAACTGTTGAACGTGCTCGACATTGCCAACGATCAGCCACCCGACGAAAAACAAAATTTTGCGCTCGAACCCTCAATCAACATTCTCATGCGGAGCGGCCTGGACCCGTCCTCTCAGCGCGTCTCCGACCGCGCGCGCGATTTTGGCGAAACGCTTCTGCAATACGCTAAAGGCTTGCCTGCCGATCAGGCCAAAGTCGCCTACGAAGAACTCCGCCAATTGTTCAACGCCGTCCCCACGCAAAAACTCTACCCAGTCTTCGCCAGCGCCGCGCAGGATACGCTTCCGCCATCGCCCTTGGCCGACGAAAGCGTGCGCCTGCTGACCTTCCTCCCGCCCGACAGCGTCAAAAACGAAAACCTCAACGCCGCCGCGGTCAAAGCCATCGCGCAAATGACGCCCTTACGCGGGAAGTTCCTCGAAAACGTGCAGACGCTCCTGACGCGCTACCCCACGCCGCAAGCCTTCGCCAGCTTCTACAACGCGCTGCCCAAAGAACAGAACGCCGACTTTTACAGCGGCGCGTTTTCGAAAATCGTCGCGATGACGCCCGCTGACGCTGCCACGCGCGACGCGCTGAGAAAAGCCGCCTACCGCATGGGCCGCGACATCGTTGACAACGGCCGTTTTGCCGATCTGATCGCCCTGCACTCGGCGCTGCGCCAGAGCGACACGTACGACGCGCGGCTTTCGGAACTCTTCGACGAAGCCGCCAGCCAGCTCGCGCTTCAAACCGATCCGGAATCCGAAAAGCAGATGCTCGCTCTGCTGCGCTACGGCTCTGATCACGTCGAATTCACCGACGGCGGCCTGCGCAAAGCGGCGAGCGACTTCGCCAATCGCCGCGCTGAACTGGGCACCGAAGAAGGCTTCGACAGCATTTTGCGCATTCACGACGCCAGCCCCGCGGCGATTGTGGTTCCCGCCGCTCAAAAGGGCTTAAGCAAATTTGCGCAGGACGGCAAGTACAAACTCGCTGTGAGTTATTTCGTGCAATCGCGCACGAAATTCATCAACGACGGCCCGCTGCTGCTGCCCGAAATCGTCAAAGTCCTCGAGAACAGCGAAGAAGGCGTGCGCGCCGAGCGCCTCGAAACGATCTGGAACGACGTTCGCGTCGAATTGAAGAAGCTCGACGACGATTCCGCCATGCGCCAGTGGCAATTGGAATTCGGCGACATTTTGCTCGTGCTGCCAAACCTATGGGACCGCGCGAAACGAAATTATCAGGCCATCCTCGAATCGCAGGACAGCGACCCGTCCGCCGCCGCCCGCGCCGCGCTGCGCCTGATGATCCTCGACATCGTGCATCCCGACAACGTGGACGACCCCATCGCCGACGCCATCGACGCCCCCGGCGCCCCCGCCGACGTGCGCCTCGCCTGGCAACTGCTCTCCTCGCCCAGTCCGCTCAGCCTGCGCGATCTTCCGGAGAAATTAAAGGCCGCGCAATCCAACGTGATTTCCGAGCCGGAATGGATTCTGATCAAAGGCCTGCGCGCACGCCAGGACGGCGATGACGCCGCGGCCACGCAGTATTTCAAAGACGCGCTCGAAAAAGCGCAGCCAGCGCGCCTCTGGTCCGGCGCGATCGCCTCCGAATTTCTGCGACCCCGTCGCGTCGTGGAACGCGAATCCCCGGCCCCGCTCCCGATCAAGCCCGCCGACGGAGACGCGCTCGCAAAATAAAATAAATTCAAAATCCAAGATTCAAAGTTCAATGTTCCGAATTTTGCATTTTGCATTTTGAATTTTGAATTGAATCATGTCCCCCAAAACCCTCACCTGGATTCTTCTCTTCGCCGCCGTTCTCACCGGCAGCTTTCGCCTGCGCTTCCTCGGCGCAAAATCGGATGAACTTGCGCTCGAACAAGCCACGTACGAAACTGTGCGCGAACTGATCAACGAGCGCTACGTCCGCGAACTCAACGCCGACGACCAGCAGAAAATGTTCTACGGCGCGCTCAAAGGCATGACCTCGTCGCTGGACGCGCACAGCCAATTCTTGCCGCCGGAATCTTATGACCATTTGTCCGCCAGCACGCGCGGCCGTTTTGCCGGCATCGGCATCGAGATCGTCGAGGAGCCGCGCAAGCACACCATCAAAACGCCGCTGCTCGATTCGCCCGCCTGGCGCGCCGGTATTCAGCAAGGCGACCGCATCGTCAAAATCGACGGCAAGGACACCGAAGAATTGTCATCCGAACAATGCGAGATGCTCATCAAAGGCCCGCCCGACACCGTGCTGAGCCTGACCATCGAACGCGACCGGCCGAAGAAAGATCCGGAACGCATCGAGCTGACGATGCGCCGCGCGCTCATCAAAGTTAATTCGATTCAAGCCACCGAACTCCTCGGCCCCAAGTACGTGCCCGCCGACGAACCGAAGCTCGGCTACATCCAGCTTTCGCAATTTCAGCAGGACACCTCCGACGATTTGGACGCCGCGCTCAAGAAACTCGAAGCGCAGGGCATGACCGCCCTGATCCTCGATCTGCGCATGAATGGCGGCGGGCTGCTGGATCAGGCCACGCGCGTCTGCGACTTATTTTTGAAAGACGGCCTTATCGTCACGCTCCAGCATCGTGACGCTGTCTCGTCAAAAAACGCCGCGCTCGGCGAACAAATCCACGTCGTCCCCGGCAAGACTCATCCCGATTATCCGCTCGCGATTCTCGTCGATTCGCAAAGCGCCTCCGCCGCCGAAATCGTCTCCGGCGCGCTCCACGACCGCGGCCGCGCGATTCTAGTCGGCGACCGCACCTACGGAAAATTCTCAGTGCAGGACGTCATCCCGCTCGACCTAGGCCGGCGCGACGCGACCGCAGTGGCCGGCGGCTCCGCCCCCGGAATTCAAATGCGCCAGGAAAAAATCGGCGCACTCAAGCTGACCATCGCGAAATACAAAACGCCGAAGAGCGACTGCATCGACGGCCAGGGCCTCGTGCCCGATTACCTCATCCCCAGCACCCCCGAACAACAAAACGCGCTCAGCACCAGCCGCTACAAACGCCACCTGCGCGAAAACGACCCGCAAGCCCGCAACGGCGGCGCGCCCAAGCCGGAGTACGAAGACAATTTTGACGACGTTCAGTTGAAGAAAGCCGTCCAAGTGCTGCGCGAACATTTGAGCGGTGAAAAAAAATAGTCGGCTAATCCATGCGCATTCAATTCCGATTGCTCACCCTGATTGCTGCCACGCTTTTATCGGGGTTAATGCTCGGTATTAATACACGCACCTACGAAATCCCGCCGCCGAGTATTTTCTACGAAGGATTCATCGAAGGCCGCGGCTGGCCAGTCTGTTGCCAGAAAACTTTCAATTCATTCGGCCGCGAAACTAGCCACGTGTACGGTTGGCAATTGGCGCTCGATGTTGCGGCGGGACTTGCCATTGTTTTGGTGAGCGCTTCGTTAATTCAGTTTATCGCGCGCCGACTTTCATCGCGCCAAAAACGCGGAGCCGCCCCCAAATCGCCCACGCCACCGCCCCATACAAAACCACCAACCCCGCCGTCGTAAACCCCATCGCGTTTAAACTCTCCCGCGCCCGCTCGCTAAGAATCGCATGCATCACCGCCGGCCCCGCGCCCACCAAAATCAACGCCGCCACTGCGAGATGTTTCGCAAATCCGCTCAACGCCCGTTGCAAAAGCATCGCCACCAACACCGCCACCGGCAAAATCAACACCGTTAAATGCGCAATTCGCGTGAGCGGCGAAATCAGCACCATTGTCACCGTCACCAGACTCCAGCACAGCGCCTCGTCAAACACGCCCGCATGAGCGCGCGCCGAAAACGTCAGCGCGACCGTCACCAGCAGCAGCGCCAGCGAGCACATAGTCACAACCAATTTCACGCGCGCCGGATCGAGCGCCGCGATGTTTACTGTGCGCGGTTCGTCTTTGTGTTTCTTCAGCACAATCGCCGGCGTCAGTAAGCTCGTGACCGGCCCGCGCAAACTGACCCCCAGCCCAATCGCGTTCTCGCTTTGCTCTGGATCGAGATCTTTCGGCCGCCCGATCACAATCTCGTCGCCGGCATCCGGGTCGGCGCCCTTTCCCAGCGCCTTTCGCACCGTGTAATCGCCAAACGCACGCTCATACCGCGTGTTCGTCTCCCAACCCAGCCATATCGCCGGCAGAACAAATAAAAACAGCGCCAGCCCCACCGCGCCGCCCAGCATCGCCCATCCTTTGCGGCTCCAAAAAAAATACACGCCAAACAATCCCGGCGTAATTTTGTACACAGTCGCCAGCGCAATCCAAACCCCGCTCCAAATGCCGCGCGTCGGCCCGGCGCCCTCGCGCGCTTTCAGCGCCGCATGCAGCCCGAACACCAGCAGCGCCGCAATCAGCAGATTCGCGTTGCCCTCCGTTGCGTTCGAATGAATGAAGCGCCAGCAGATCGCAAGTGTCAGCAGCAATCCAAATTCCGCGGAGCGCCAAAACGTCACTGTCGCCGGCCACAACCAGCGCGCTAGAATACAGCACGCCGCAAACAGCATCAGGATGCTCAGCGCATAAAAAACCGCGTGCGCCGCGTTATGCGACAACAGCGACAGCGGCGCCATCGGAATCAGCGCAAAAAATGGCGGGTAATTGAACGGCCGGCGCGGCGTCGAAGACAGTTTGAAATCGTAGATGTTCTGGCCCTTGCGAGCCAATTCCCCCGCCGAATAAAATGCCGTGAAATCGCACCCGTGCTTCTCCTTCTCGCTCCACGTTCCGTGCTTCACGCAAAAATAGCCATATACGCCGAAGCCGATAAAAAAGGCGGCGACAAGCACGAGGCGATAGTTTGGCGCCATGCGCGCGTGGTCGGGGACAGCGTCTTCAACCATAGGATGTCATGCAACGATACTGTGCTTTCGCCTTCCAAACAATTCGAAAACTGTCCACTGCATGGCCGAAGTCATTGGCCCATCGGTCCTATTGGCCCTATTGGGCCCATAAGGCCTATCCTGTTGAGCCGCCGTCTGCACCGTGCATCCCTTTCCGCGAAATCGCTTCCAACTTTTGGCGGTCCGCCGTAGGAAAACGATATATTCGCGTATCTCTTAACGTGAAGGTGCATCGTGGCCTGACTTAATCGGACCGGGATTTCTGTTCATTATTGAATCAATCGCGCGGAGCGTGTCATTATGGAAATCAAAGGCGATCTGAAACGCGAGGGCTTGCCGGTCCTCTTCCGAAATTTCGCCACCGAAAATTTCAACGGCGTGCTTACGATCTCCAGCGACGTGGGTGAGAAGCTCATCACGCTCACCGAAAACGAAGTCACCGTCTATTGCGACGAACTCAACGAATCCTCGCGCATCGGCGATATTCTTCTCGCGCGCAATCAAATCACCGACGACCAGCTTGAAGCCACGCTGCGCGATCAGCGCAAGCTCGAACCGCGCCCCAAAATCGGCGACATGCTCGTGCAGCGCGGTTACGTCACCGAAGCCGCGATTTCCGAAGCGCGCCGCTTTCAAATCGAAGAAGACATCTGCGACGTTCTATCGTGGAAAAATGCGCGCTTTCATTTCGCCGGCAGCAATTCAGCGCGCGAAATTTATCCCGAGGATTTCGCCGCCGAACAAGTCCACCGTCAGACCATCGACCCCGACACATTTTTCAAAACAGTCGCGAAATTGACCGAAGGCTGGGAACCCTACGCCGAGCGCCTGCCGACGCAATACCTCTGTTTTAAGCTCTCCAGCAAAACCGGCGACGACATGAGCTCGCTCTCCAAGGACGGCCAAAAAGTCCTGCGCCTGCTCAAGGAAGGCCGCACCGTCGAAGGCGTCGTAAAGCAAAGCTGCCTCGGCCGCATCACCGTCTCCGCGCATGTCGTCGAACTTCTCGAAAAGGGCCTGATCCTCCCCGCATCCGGTGCCGACCTCCGCTTCATTGGCGCCGAACATCGTTCGCAGAAGCATCTTCACGACGCGCTCTATGTCTATCGCCGCCTGCTTGAAAGCGCCACCAGCCGCGATGAGCGCGAACAAGTCGAGAACCTGATCGGCGAAGTTTCCGAGCTGATCGTTCAGCAAAGGCTGGGCGGCGAGGAGGGCGACGAACGCAGTTTTGTCAGCCACCGCGAAGCCAAGGATCGCTACCTTCAGTGGCGCCGCCGCCGCAAAGTGTTCTGGGCGGCCTTCGGATTAGCCAGCCTGGTTGCGATCGGCTATTTCCTGATTCGCCACGACCAGCAGCGCCCCGACTTGGGCCAGCTCTACCGCGACACCATGGTCCGCGTGGATGCCGATTACGAGACCGGCAATTTCAACGACGCCATGAAAGCGCTCGATGAATTGTACGACGGCATTCCCGACAAGGAGAGCGACGCGGCGCGCAACGTTCAGGGCAAAAAGGAGCGCATTCCGCACGCCATCAACGATTTCATCGACCGCCGCCTGCGCGAATTGGCTGCGCCGCTTTCTCGCGGCGGCGAGGAGCGTGAACAAGCCGTGACGGCGCTGCGCGGACTCAACGAAGAGTATCCCGCCAACCCCAACGAGCAGAAAATCAAGGATCTGGTCAAACAGTACGAAATGAAAAAAGTCGCCGTGTCGCCGTCGCCCAACACCGAAACCGTCGTCGTTCCGCCGCCGATACTGTCGCACGACGAATTGGTTGAGCGCGTGAATAAAGCAGACGCGCTCAAGCAGCAGAAAAAATTCGGCGAGGCGCTCCGCGAATTCGTCTCCATCACTCAGCAGGCGCCGGCCAACGGCGATCTCTGGACTCAAGCCAATGACGGCGCCAAAGCCATCAAGGATCTCGAATCGAAACTCGCCGACGAAGTCGCCAGGGCCGAACGCGAACTGAACGACCGGCACGGCGACAAAGCCCTTGAATTGGTCGATCAGTCCATCGCCGCTTACGGCGACCTCGACGGACTCGTCCGCGCGCAAGCGCTCAAAACCAAATTGCTCGCCCGCAAAACGCAGGCGCAGCAAGGTATGCGCGCCGCGCGCGAAGCCGAAGAGCAGAAACGCATCTTCGAAGCCATCTATCGTTACAGACAGGTCGCCGATGGCTACCCGGAATTCCCTGTTGCCACGGACGCGCGCGCCAAGGCAAACGCACTGCAATCCGAAGCCGACAAGCTGCGCAAAAGCCTCGAAACCGCCCTTGACGCCGTCAAAGCCGGCGACTTCAAAAAAGCGCGCGAGCTTTACATCCCGCTGCTGCAATTCAACGAAGAACTGCTCGTGGACCAGCACGTCGAACTGCCCGTCAACATCTCTTCGATTCCGCCCGGCTCGCCGCTCAAAGTCAACGGCCACTCCGAAGGCGTCACGCCCAAGAACGTGATGATTCGCGCCGGCGAGCAATACGATATCGCCGTTGAGCGGCCCGGCTTCACGCCCAAACGCATCGCCGGCGACCGCATCAGCGCGCGCGATCTGCAAATTTCCATCTCCATTAAACTCGACCTCGAAGCCGTCGTCATCGATCTGGCCGCTGACACGCAACTGCCCCTGCCTCTGCTGGCCCCGCCGATCTCTTTCGAAAACCACCTGCTCGTGCTGAAGGGCCCCGCGCTGGTCGCGCTCGATCCGCCGAACAAAGAAATAGTTTGGAGCGTGCGCAATCTGTTCAATCCCACCGCGCCGCTGCCCGATTCCATTTCGCCAGACGACCGCAATTATTATTTCTGCCGCCAGCCGCCCGTCGCATACAAGCCCGGCCGCTTGCTGCTCCCTTTGCGCAGCCGCGAACTTTTGGAAATCGACCTGCACGACCCCCACAATCCCGTCAAGCGCTCGCTCTTCGCGCACCTGACCACGCCGCCGCCCGACGTCGTCGGCGCCATGTATTTCGAAGAGCATTCCAAACTCGCCGGCAGATCGCTCTTCGTCGGCGCATTCTCCGACGGCCAGGTGCGCTGCTACGAAGACGTGGAGAAAGGCGGCGCGACCTTCGCCGAACGCTGGAGCCAATCGCTCGATCCGCAGGACGCGACCCGCCACGACCCGCCCGCCGCCGGCCTCTACGGTCAGCACGGCCTCATCTGGGCGCTCAGCAGCGGCGGCATGTTGCAAGCCTTCGATCCTGTTTCCGACAGGTCCGACAAATCCGTCTGGAAGCAAACCTTTCAGGCCATGTCGCCCCGCTCGGTTTTCTCCTCGGTACCCAACGACAACCTGATAGCGATGATTCAGCGCAACGGCAAAGTCGTGCTCTTCGATCTCGATTCGCGCCAGGAAATCTGGTCGCTCCCGCCCCGCGCCGCGATGGAAGAATCCGTCGGCGCGCTCATCGACAACTCCGGCGTCTACGTCGTCTCGCGCAAGGAGGACTACGGTGAGCTCTCAAAATACAAACGCTTCTCCGATGGCATTTCCAATCCGCCCAAACCCGATTCCAGCATCAAGCTCGAAGGACACGTCGATCTTGACATGACTCACGCCAAAAATCTGTATCTCATCACGCACTTCAACAAAGTCTTCGCCTATTCGAAGTCCGACCTCTCGCCGCTTTGGGAATTCAAACTCAAACCCGACATGGGCGACCCCCTCTCTATCCGCGTCTTCGGCGACTTCGTCTACATCCTGACCAACAAAGGAAAAATCGTCGTCCTGAAATCCGAATAAAAAGTGCTGAGTCCTGAGTCCTGAGGCACTCACGCCGCGACGAAAACATTCGGCAGATGATCCGAAAATGTTCGATGCGGAGAAAAACGCGCGCATCGAATCGCGCGCCCGCCGTCAGTTTAATGCCGTTCGTGTGCCGCTCGCCTTGCCAGTGCGCTATAGTTGAAGCGTTAGCATTCTAAAAAACAGTGCATTAGCCCCTCAGGACTCAGGACTCAGCACTCAGCACTCAGCACTCAGGACTTTTTCGCAGCAATCTTCTCCGCCGCCCGCGCTTCGAGGTCCGCAAGCGCCGGCCCTTTCCCCTCGAGAAAATCCACCAACCGCGGCACATCCGCAACAATAACTCCGGACAAATACCGCCCCTCCGGCCAAATCACCGCGTTCACTCCCTCGCGGCACAGCCCCAAACACGAACATTCGCCGTCGCGGTAAAGCTGCCGAATACTCCGCGCGCGCAATTCCGCCTTCAGCGCCGAGCGCACATCCGCGCCGCCCTGCGGCCCGCACGACTCGCCCGCGCACACCAGGATGTGCTTGAAAAGATACGTTCCGTGTTCGCTCATTTTGGCAGATACTTCAATTCAACTTTCCGTTCCACGCGCCGAAAACTGTGCGCGCTCGCTTCAAACTGCTGCGTGTAATTCGCGTACGTATCCCTCGGCGCGTAACACGTGATCTTATAGAACACAGGAAAACTCGGGTCCTTCACGATGAACTGCAGCACGCGCAAATGAAATAGCGCGTTCGAATCGTCATGGTAATCACAATCGAATTCCACCCGCTTCGCCCGGCACCCGTCGATGCAATCGTCCTCCTCGCTGACATATTTCACAGTCGGCTCTTCGACTTGCGTGCGCTTCTTCTCTTCATCGAGAAACGCCTGAAGTTTTCCCGGCGCGGCCAGACTCGTGAAAATCATCAACGGAATGAAGCCGTTGTCTTTCGGTCCCATCACATAAAAATGATCCTTCTGCCGCCGGTCGTCGATCTGCCAATGCCGCGGCGCGCGAAATCCAAAAATCCCCTCGTTCGCCGCGTCCACAAATTCTTCATCGAGCAAAACCTTGTGCGTGACGCTAGGCGCAAAAACATAATGCAGCCCCACAACCAATCCCACCGCCAGCACCGCCGCCGCGCCCACGATGATCCACACCGTCGGCGAGACTTTCGAGGGCGGGGGAGGCGTCCACTTTTTCTTGCGCACCACTGCCGCACCGGGCGGCACACCAGCAGGCGCCGGCTGTTTGATCTCATTCATACAATTCAAATCTATTCCAAAAAACCGCGCGAAGCGAGCGCCTTATTCCCCTCTCCTCTTGGGTAGAGGGGTTAGGGGTGAGGGGTCGCATTACTCCAGACTCTCGCCTGCTCAATAAACTTCCGCACTAATCCCAATGCCAAATCAAAAATCTCAATTCTCAAATGCCAAATGTCAAACGATCCGCCTCCCAAATCAATAACGCGCGCCTCATCTCAATCTTGCATCACGGATCGATCTTCACCCGGTCAAACGCCGCCGTGTGCCCCGGCACATCGATCGTCACCGCTTGCAGCGTTTTCAAAAACGGCGTCCCAATCACATTCAAAAACGCCAGATTTCCGCGTGCCACCGGGCTGTTCACGCCCGACGCGTCGATCACCCGCCCGCCCACTTCCTTGAACACCGCCTTCCCAATTTCCATCGTCGCAAACGCCGTCTGGTAATACGGCAGTTCCTGTTTGGCCGCGCCGTCAACGATGCGCAGCGTCCCCGCCTGAGCCGCCGCGGCGAAGCCCAATTCCGATGGCTTCTTGAATGCCACGAACATCGGCGCGTCCGCGCCTGTGTCCACCAAAAAAGTCGCCGCGTTTTTCCCATTCAGCGTCGCACTAATGTACGCGCGAATGGGCGACGCCGACGGCGGCCGAATCAGCGCCACTTGTACACGGCTGATCGTTGCCGCCGGCGCGGGCAGTTTGCTGTTCGCCGGCCACAAGATCAATTTCGATTGATTGAAGTCGATCGTGAAACGCATTTTGCTCAGCACATCCATGCCCAGCACAAAATCGATCCGCTCGAATTTCGTGCCCGCGCCCTGCTCCGCGCGTCCGACAGGTTGCGTTCGCACGACCGTGTCGCCGATCTTGATCGAATCCAGCGTCACCATATCGACCGCGACACGCCCGACCATGTCGCCGATCAATTCCTCCGAATGCGATGCGCGCAGCCCGTTAAGTTTCACGCGCGCCGAATTCAGCAGCGTGATCTCCGTTCCCGTATCGAGTATCGCATCCGCATCCACAGCATCATTGAGCCGCACCGTCACAAAAATCCGGTTCGCCTCAATCCGAAACGGCACCACCGTCGTGCCCTTCGGATACTCCAGCGCCTTCTGCTCGGCCGGTTTCGCGTCGTTCGGATTCTCTGGCGCTTTGGCGATGCTTCCGATTTCAGCGCGCGCGGCCTTCGCCGTCGCGTTCGTCGGATCGAGCTTAATCGCCGCATCCAACTCCGCCGCCGCGTCCGTTTTCTTCCCTTCCGCCAGCAGCGCGCGCCCCAGTCCACAATGCGCGTCGGCATTTTTATCGTCGTAAACAAGCGCGCGCCGATAACTGTCCTCGGCCAGCGCCGCGTCGCCATTTTGCGCGTAACATTTTCCGAGATTATTCCACACCGTCACGTCCGCCGTCGGCGCCGCAGACAAATCATTGAGCACTTTGATCGCGCCCTTCAAATCGTTGCGCTGAATCAGCAGCGCCGCTTGCAGCGTCCGCGCCTGCACATTCTCCGGCTCCTGCGCGACAAGTTCCTCAACCAACCGCGTTGCACTCGTTTCGCCTTTGCTCAGAGCAATGTCCGCCATCCCGATGCGCGCCGGAAAAAACTTCGCATCGATCCGCAGCGCCGCCGCGTACTCCTTCTCCGCCGCCGCCGTATCGCCCAAACTCAATTTCGCGCCCGCCAGATTCGAATGCGCCGCCGCCGAATTCGCGCGCAGCGACAGCGCCGCCTCCAACACGGGCACCGCTTTCGCGGCTTTCCCGTCATCGATGTACGCCCCGCCCAGATTCACTAGCAGCAGCGCCAGCACGTCGCGCTTGCTTGCGTTGCCCAGCACATAGCCCGAACGTAAATCGTCCGCGCTGAGCTTAAATTCCTTCACGTAATAATCGTTGGGATGTTCCGCGCCTTTCTCGACAGGATCGAAATTCCGCCGCGTCGCCGCGTCGTCGAAGCGCACAATCGTATGCCCTGACTCCGATGTGCGGCTCGAAATCGGCACGCCGTACAATTTCAGCGGCACGCCCGATTCCTCCGCCAGCGCCAGGCACAACACCGAAAGCCCCAGACAATTCCCGCGCTTGTTGCGAATCACATCGGTCAACAAAAACGCCGCCGCATCATCCTTCTCCGGCAATCCGAAATTCTGCTGTTCATACAAATATTTGGCGAGCGCCTCCGCCTGCTGCGGAATCTTCGCCGCACCCGCCAGCGCCGTTTTCAGCTCCGCCCCCAGCGCCGCCAGCGCTTTCCGCTCCGCCGCCAAATCCAACTCCGGATGCGCCTGTTTGCAGATCAGCAGCGCGCCATCGGCAATTCGAACCTGCGCCTCAGGCCGCTTGAGGTACTCGCTCAATTCACGCGACAGACGAACGCTCTCCTCCGCGCCGGCCAGCGCCAGCGGAAGCAATCCAAAAATGAGCGTCGTCAAAATGCGCATGGGAATAAGACGCGCCCGACGCGCGTCTTCCTGCATTCGCTTCTCCCGAACTTCGAAGCACCAGCTTCCATGTGTGGAGCGCCAGCTTCCAGCCGGCCGGCATCGGCAAAAATCTCTCGCATGACCCCGGGCTTTTCTCCGTCAGCTTGTTAGCCGTTCGTGTGCCACTGGCCTTGCCAGTGCCGCACTCACTTCCACGTCCACGACGTGAGCTTGTATTCCTTGTTCACTTGCCGCCACACCACCGCCGTCGCCGTCTTCTCCGCGTCGTTGTGCTTCACCGTCATCTCAATCGAGTAATTCATCCCCGCCACCACCTGGTGCCGCGCGCTGACGATCTTCACCAGCGAAAGCTTATCCTTCTCCAAAACTTTCTGCTCCGCCTTCACCGCAAAATCCGCTGCCTCGACAACCCCCTTGTCATCGACCGCCGCATCCGACCACCCGCCGGGCGCCGGTGGCTTCTCCTCCCCGCAACCCGGCGCGCAATACAAACTCAAAATCACAAACGCCGCCACAATCCATCGAGTTTTCATCATCGTCTCCTTTTCGCGTCAAAAAAATTCCCCAAGCGGAGCAGAGTTTGCGTTCAAAATCACACCCCCGCCGTCAGCTTGCTCGCTGTTCGTGTGCCGCTGGCCCCGCCAGTGCCGCATCGGAACCGCCCGCTAAAATTTCACAACGCATTCTCGCCGGCAACCTGAGCGGGCTACTCCAGCGCCTTCGCATAGCACTCCCGCGTCAACCGCGCCGTCCGTTCCCACGTAAAAACCTTCGCCCGCTCCAATCCCGCCACGGTCATCCGCTCGCGCTCGCCCGCATTGTCCAGCAAATCCTCGAACACTTCGCGCAACGGCAAAAACGGTTTCGCCGCATCGTATTGAAACATGCGCGCCGCGCTCCCGCACACTTCGCGCAGCGCCGCATCCACGCTCGTCACCACCGGACACCCGCTCGCCATCGCCTCCAGCGCCGGCATTCCGAACCCTTCCACGAGCGACGGCAGCACAAACAGATCGGCCAGCGCGTACAACATCGGCAGCGTGCGCGGCTCGACGTAGCCTGTGAATAAGACAAACTCGCGCGCATTTAAATTCACCACCAGCCGCTCAATATTCGCCTGCTTCCACCCCGTCTGCCCCGCGATCACCAATTTGTGCGGCAGTTTCGAATTCATCTTCGCCGCGAAAAAAGAATTGATCAGCATCGTCAAATTTTTCTTCGGCTCAATGTTTCCCACAAAAAGCACATACCGCTCCGGCAATTTCAACGCCGCGCGTGCCTCGCGCTTCGCGCGTTCGTCCCCAACCGGTTTGAACTCTTCGCCCACGCCCCACGGAATCACGTCGATGCGTTGCTCGTCAGCTTCTTTCGCCACGCTCAGCAGCGCGTCTTTCGTCGCGATGCTCGGCACGATCACACGCCGCGCAATTTTCACGCTGCGCGGAATCACCCGCTTCTGAATCTTCGCGCTCCCCGGCGTGCAAAACAGCGGATGCGTCAGCGCGATCACATCATGAATTGTCACCACCGACGGCATCGACAGCAAATACGGCAGCGCGTACGTCGGCCCGTGCAGCAGCTCGCACTTGTCCTTGTACGCATGAGCCTGCAGCCGAAAACTGCGCCACAGCGTCCGAATCGTGCGGCTTTTCCCTTTGAACCACGTCCGCCGAACCGTCAGACCCGCATCTCCCTCCGCATCCGGCGGCCCCTTAAAATCGCGCGGCGTGTACAGCACAATCTCGTCCTGCGGCGCATGAGCCCGCAACGCCGTGACAAGTCGCGCCAGCGAGCCTTGAATGCCCGCGTAATTTCCAAACAAATGCAGCCCGTCGATTCCGATTCGCATGTTCAGCGTGATGTTAGCGAAAGATGAACGCGAAGAAAAGCATCTAAGTCCTGAGTGCTGAGTGCTGAGTGCTGAGTAACTAATTCAACGCCTGAACGTGAGTGCGAGCCATCCCTCACCCCCGGCCCCTCTCCCCCAAGGGGAGAGGGGAGAACGGCGGCGCTTCGCTTTGCGCGCACTGAGGACTCAGGACTCGACATTCAGTACTCAGTACTCAGGACTCGTCGCTCCTCACTACTTCCCGCGCTCCCGTTCCACCACATCAATAAACAACGTCTCCAACCGCTCCCGCCGCCGGTGCGTCCCCACCTTCGTCGCCCCGCGCTTCTCCGCCTCGCGCTTCACTTCCGCAATCGCTTCGTCGCTTAGCCCCTCGACTTCAATCTCCGTCACGTCGCCGGCCTCAAGCAAGTCCGATACGCGCCCCTCCAATTGCAATTTCCCGCGATACAACATCGCGACGCGGTCGCACACGTCCTCCACGTCCGCCAGCAGATGCGACGAGAGCAGCACTGTCTTCCCCTGCCGCTTCAAATCCAAAATCAAATCCTTGATCTCACGCGACCCGATCGGGTCCATCCCACTCGTCGGTTCGTCGAGCAAAATAAATTCCGGATCGTTGATCAAACACTGCGCCAGCCCCACGCGCCGCACCATCCCCTTCGAATATTCGCGCAGCGGCCGTTTGCGCGCGTGCTTCAAACCGACGCGCTCGATCAACTCCCCCGCGCGCTTGCGCCGCACGTCGCGCGGCAGATCGAACAGCCGCCCGTAGAAATCCAGCGTCTCTTCCGCGTTTAAAAATCGGTGCAGGTACGATTCCTCCGGCAGATAGCCGATCTTTTGCTTCGCCGCGATGTCGCGCGGATCCGTATCGAGCACGCGCACGCTTCCGGATGTCGGAAAAATCAGCCCCAGAATCAATTTGATCGTCGTCGTCTTCCCCGCGCCATTCGGCCCCAGCAGCCCAAAAATCTCTCCGCGATGCACGGTCAAATCCAAATTCTCCAGCGAGCGCACGGTTGGGCGGCCCCAGATGTCCGTGAAATCCTTGGTGAGTTTCGTACACGTGAGCACGTCGGACGAAGCTGTGGGCATGAGACGATCCTGAAAGGTCGGCGTGTGTGCGCATGACATTCTACGCAATCGCGGGCACTTGGATTGATTTTTTGGCGGAATTTTCGAGCGCGCGCGGCCCCTCACCCCGCGAGCGGCTACGCTCGTCGGCCCTCTCCCGGAGGGAGAGGGAACGCGCGGCGCCGAATTTCGCAATCGCCACGCCGCTCTTTTGTCCAGAATTCCCGCGCGCCGCGCGCAAAAATCCAGTATCGTATTCTTCGCCGTTCCCACAATTCCGAAAGCGATTTTCCGCATGAAATCCAAGTCCGCCCCAAAAAGCACTCCGCCCGCGAAGCCTCAAAAAAAAGACACGAAATCCATTTCCAGACCGATCTACATTGTCGGCATGGGCGGCTCCGCCGGCGGCCTCGAAGCCTTCGAACAATTCTTTGGCGCAATGCCCGCCGACGCCGGCGTCGCCTTCGTCATCGTCCCGCATCTCGACCCCACCACCAAAGGTTTCATGCCCGAACTGCTCCAGCGCGCCACAAAAATGCGCGTGTTCCAGGCCGAAGATGCGATGAAAGTCCGCGCCAATTGCGTCTACGTCATTCCGCCCAATCGAGACATCTCCATCCTGCACGGCACGCTGCATCTCTTCGAACCCCACGCCCCGCGCGGCTTGCGCCTGCCCATCGATTTTTTCATGCGCAGCCTTGCCGACGACCAGCACGAACGCGCGATTGGCATCATTCTTTCCGGCATGGGCAGCGACGGCACCATCGGCTTGCGCGCGATCAAAGAAAACCTCGGAATGACGATGGTTCAGGAGCCGGCCTCGGCCAAATACGACGCGATGCCTCGCAGCGCGATCGATGCGGGCGTCGCCGATTTCATAGCTCCTGTCTCACAGCTACCGCAAAAGTTGCTCAACTACGTCCGCCACAGCAGCGTGACCAAATCGCCGGCGACCATCGAAGAAAGGACCGCCAGCGCCCTGCAAAAAGCCTTCGTCCTGCTGCGCGATCACACCGGCCACGACTTTTCTTTTTACAAACGCAATACGCTCTATCGCCGCATCGAACGGCGCATGAGCGTGCATCAGATTCCCACGATCCAGCAGTACATTCGCTACATGCAGGAAAACCCCGCGGAGATCGACTTCCTCTTCAAGGAAATGCTGATCGGCGTCACCAATTTCTTCCGCGATGCCGGCGCGTGGGCGAAATTCGAGCAGGAAGCGCTTCCGCGCATCTTAAAGCAAATGTGCAAGGATGGCGTCCTGCGCGCCTGGGCCGCGGGCTGTTCCACCGGCGAAGAAGCGTTCTCGCTGGCGATCACACTGCGCGAAGCGCTTGACAAAACCAAGCCTAAAGTGAATTGTAAAATTCAGGTCTTCGCCACCGATATCGACAAGGACGCCATCGAAAAAGCGCGCGGCGGATTCTTCCCGCACAACATCGCCGCCGACATTTCTCCGGAACGGTTGAAGCGCTTTTTCACACGCGAAGATTCCGGCTACCGCGTTAAAAAAGAAATCCGCGAGCTGGTCATCTTCGCCCCGCAAAACCTGATCATGGACCCGCCCTTCACCAAGCTCGATATCATCTGCTGCCGCAATCTGCTGATTTATCTCAATGCCGAACTGCAGAAGAAGCTGATCCCGCTGTTTCATTACGCGCTGAATCCCAACGGCATTCTGTTTCTGGGTTCCTCCGAAAGCATCGGCAACTTTGGCGACTATTTCGAGCCGATCGACAACAAATGGAAAATCTTTGTGCGCAAAGAGGGCCCGGCCGCGGTGCGCACCGTGATCGACCTCCCCAGCGCTATCCTTGGCCACTCGCATAAATCCGCGGGCCGCGTCAAATCGCGCCTGGAAGCCGAGGCCGACATTCCCGACGCGTTGCAGAAAATGCTCGTCAACCAATACGCTCCCGTCGCGGCGTTGATCAACGAACTCGGCGATATTCTTTACATCCACGGCCGCACCGGCAAGTACCTCGAACCCACTTCCGGCAAGGCCAGCATGAATATTTTCTTCATGGCGCGCGAAGGCCTGCGCACCGACCTCAACAATGCCGTGCGCAAAGCCGTCCGCACACGCGCCCCCGTCAGCGTCAACGGCCTGCGGGTCAAAACCAACGGCAGCTACGAAACGATTAACTTGAGCGTCCGGCCATGCAGCGAAATTGAATCGCTGCACGGCCTGCTGCTGATCGTGTTTGAGGCGGCCGCACCCGCGCGGGGCTCCCGCGCGGGCAAGAGCGATCTCAAGCCTGCAGCCGGCAACGCCGCGGTGCGCCAGATGGAAAAGGAACTCAAGTACACAAAGGAATCTTTGCAAAGCACCGTTGAAGAAATGGAAACGTCGCAGGAGGAATTGAAATCCGCCAACGAAGAATTGCAATCCACCAACGAAGAGCTTCAAAGCACCAACGAGGAACTCACCACATCGAAAGAGGAAATGCAGTCGCTCAACGAAGAGTTGGTCACGGTCAACACCGAGCTGGAAAGCAAAGTCGATGCGCTCTCGCGTTCCAACAACGACATGAAAAACCTGCTCGACAGCATCGACTTGGCCACGATTTTCCTCGACAACGAATTGAACGTGAAACGATTCACCGTGAAGGCCACGAAACTGATCAACCTGATCCAGTCCGACATCGGGCGGCCGGTCACGCACATCGTTTCGAATCTGAAATACGACAACCTCAGCGCGGACGTCGCCGAAGTCATGCGCACTTTGATTTTGAAAGAATTGCCGGTGCAAACGAAAACCGGCGAATGGTACCAGATGCGCATCATGCCCTACCGCAGCATCGACAACAAGATCGATGGCACCGCCATCACCTTTAACGATATTTCCCCCCAGAAAGAATTGGAGGTGTCGCTTGAGCACACGCGCGCGGAAAGCCGCCGCGCCCAGGCTTTCAGCGATGCCCTCGCCGACATGAGCGGCAATCCGGTGCTCGTGCTTACCAATACGATGAACATCGAAACCGCCAATCATGCCTTCTGCAAGGAGTTCGGTTTCGCGCTGCCCGAGATACAGAACCGCGTGCTCTTCGATTTGGGTTCCGGCGCTTGGAACATTCCCGCGCTGCGCGAAATCTGCGAACACGACCTAGTCCGTGCGGAATACGTCAGCGGAAAAACAATCGAATTGCCCGGCAAAAAAAGCGTTTCGCGCAAGTTCTCCGTGAGCGCCCGCCGCATCTTAAATGAAGTTGGAAATACCGAAAGAATTCTTCTTGCATTTGCGGGACTAGGCGTAAGCTAACAAGGCTTTGACCTGACATGCAAATGTTCATTGCAAGACGAAGAAGACGAGGAACCCCCTGTAAGTGTAATTGGGGGGGGCGTTTATGGCTCAAGGGAAACCCAATCCGGCGCGCTCGAATGATGACATTCGCAAGGAAGCAGAACACAGAATTTGCGAATCTGAAGAAGCGAAAGCACTCAGTGCCGTCGAAGCCCAGCGCCTCGTACACGAACTGCGCGTGCATCAAGTCGAATTGGAAATGCAGAACGAAGACTTGCGCATGCAGCGCGAACAGCTCGAAGCGCTTCACAACAAATACCTCGACCTTTACGATTTCGCGCCCGTCAGTTACATCAGCGTGGACGCCGGCGGAATCATCCGCGAAATCAATCTCGCCGGCGCGCAATTGCTCGGACAGTATCGCAATCAGTTGATCGAAAAATCCTTGAGCGCATTTATTTTCATTGACGACCGCGACAAATTCAGAGCCTTCTACCGTTCCGCCTTTCAATCTCAAATCCGCGAGACCTGCGAGCTCCGCCTGAATTTGATTCCCAATCGCACGATCAACGTCGAATTGGTCGGTCGCGTTGTCGTCACTCCGGGCGTCACCGAAAAATTGCTCCGCATCGCCGTCTTCGACATCACCGAACGCGCGAAACTGGAGCAGGAACGCGAACAGTTCGCGTGTGCCGCGCGCGCGTCGCAGCAGCAAGCCGAAGCCGCCAACCGCGCCAAAGACGAATTCCTCGCCATCCTCTCCCACGAATTGCGCACGCCGCTCACGCCCATGATGGGCTGGACCCGCCTGCTGCGCGGCAAAAACGTCGATGCCGCGTTCACCGCCAAAGGTCTCGAAGTCATCGACCGCAACATCCTCGCGCAGGCCCGTCTCGTCGATGACCTGCTGGATGTCTCCCGCATCGTCGCCGGCAAGCTCTCGCTCTATCCGGCCGACGTGGAATTGGGAAGCTTGCTGGACCAGGTCATCGAATCGGAACGTGCCAACGCCGCCGCCAAGCAGATCGAAATCCAGTACAAGGCCGCGCCCGGCGATTATCCCGTCCGCTGCGACCTGGACCGCCTGCGCCAGGTCCTCATCAATCTCATCGGCAACGCCATCAAATTCACGCCGCTCGAAGGCGTTATCAACGTGACGTTGTCGCAGTCCGGCGGGCAAGCGGTGTTGACCGTCAGCGACACAGGCATCGGCATCGCCTCGGATGAACTGCCCCACATCTTCGAACGCTTTCGTCAGGCCGATCATTCTATCACGCGCAGGTTCAAAGGTCTCGGCCTCGGCTTGAGCATCGTGCGCCATCTGGTCACCGCGCATGGCGGCAGCGTCGAAGCCGAAAGTGCCGGCACCAATCGCGGCGCCAAATTCACCGTGAAATTTCCGCTGCTGAAAACCGCTAAAAAGTTCGCGGCTCCGGAATTTCCCAAGGCCAGAAAAAACAAGGGTGCGCTCGATTTGAGCGGCATCAACATTCTGCTGGTCGAAGACGAACAGGACACCGCCACCGTGCTCGCCCTGGGCCTGCAAGGCTACGGCGCGAAAGTTCAAAAAGCCGCCAACGTCTGGGAAGCGCTCGCCCTCTTTGACCAAGCCCCGCCCGACGTGCTGCTCTCCGACATCGGCCTTCCCGAACGCGACGGCCTGCAATTAATTCACGACGTCCGCGCGCGCCCCGCCGGCCGCGGCGTTCCCGCGATTGCCTTGACCGCCTACGCCGATCCCAAGGACCAATTCAAAGCCCTCGAATGCGGCTTCCACATCCACCTCGTCAAACCCGTCGAACTCAACATCCTCGCCGACGTGATCCGCAACATGGTCGTCGGCGCGCGCTGATTTTGCGTTCACTTTGGACTATCAAACAGCTTCATAAACTCCGTAATCGCGACGGCCGTCGCGAGCGCCATCGACACGCCAAACAAAAATCCGCCCAGCCCCCAGCGCTTCAAACACAAAACCACGACGCTCAAAAAGAAAAACGCCGCCGACCCAACTTCGAATATCGTCAATGCAAGCGCGTATTGTTCTTTCAGCGTCCACGCTTTCGTTGACGCCGTCATAACACCCACCAGGCACGGAAGCATAATAAAAGTCAGCGCAGCCCCAGCGATCAGCAAAAGAAAAAATTTCAAAGCGCCATGCATCGGCTTTTTCGGCGGCTGATCGACAGCGTTGGATTCCATGAGACGTTGTTCCGCGGTTAAATAAAAATGACAAATTACAAATGACAACTGCCAAATGACAACTGCCAAATGACAACTGCTGTTTTCGCGACGCGCACTATCTTCCTTGCATCACCCGCATCCGCCCCTCCGCCGTCACCACCGTATACTGCCCGCCGTCCTGAATCGAAAACATCACCCCGCGCCCCCTGTTTCCCACCGATCCCCGCGGCGTCGCTTCCGCCGTCGTCAGCTCATACTTCATCTGCTCGCCCGGCTTGAGCGTGAACAATTTCCCCGCGTTCACATCCATAGCCAGCGTGCTCTCCGTCGCATTCTTCACCACGAATTGCAGCGTGGCCGCGGTCTCGCGCCGCTCCGGCCGCGCGAAGACTTGAACGAAATACAATTCGCCCTTCGCATTCGCCGCGATCCCCGCGCCCATCTCCGTGATGTCGTTGCCCAGCAAATTCTCGCGATGCCCCTCCGAGCGCATCCATCCGTCCATCACTTCCGGCACACTACGCTGATTCCACGCGATGTTCTCGCTCACCGCGAGCCACTTGTAGCCCGCTTCCGAGACGCGGTCGCTGCTGCTCTTTCCATTGAGCCGATGGCTGAGCTTGTTCGCCCGCGCCATCTCGACCGCATGCCGGCGCGCCACCGCGCAAAGCACCGCGCTCGCCTTGAGTTCTCCCAGCCCGGCGCGCCGTCGTTGAACATTCGTCTGCTCGATGATCGCCTGCTCGTCAGGCGAAACCGCGCAATTCGCCGCGCCCATGAGCGCAGTGGCACAACACAAAAAATAACACACCAACGCCGCGCGCATACTCAAGCCCTCCCCGGCGACCGATCGCCGATATCAATGTCGGTAAGAAACCGTGCAAAATAAAACCAATCCGAATTTTCGCGCGCGGCCCGCCGATAATCTTCATCGAGGTACGACAATCTGGTAAAGAAAAGTTGACTAGCCAATTCGGCTAGTCAACTTTTCCTGACTTAGTTTTTCAGGCATTGTTGAAACCTTTGGCGCGCTTGTATTTTTACCCAGAAGTGTTGTGAAAGAATCAGCGGTCCGTGGTGCAGGCGTCTCGCCTGCACGCTCGTCTTGCGAAGCAAGACTCCGCCGTTACCCCGAAGGGGTTCAAGATGGTAGCCGGGGGTTGAGGGCGTACTCGCCCGATACCCCCGGAAACGGTCGCGAAAATGGCCTCGACCACGGAGGGGTCGCAGAGAAGTTTCAACAGAGCCAGTTTTTCGGTGATTTCTTGATTTGGGAGAAAAGCGTAACCGGAAGGATTCGAACCTTCGACCTCAGCCTTCGCAGGGCTGCGCTCTATCCAGCTGAGCTACGGCTACGTGCGTAAACCAGCGCTTTTGCGGCGCGTGGAATCGCAAGTATCCAGCGAGCGCCTTCATTTTCAATTGAATTTTTCGCGCCACGGCCTTCGACTTTCGACTTATCTTATGAACGTAAACTCCCGCGCATTCATCAACGCCCATTGCAAATCCACTAGCCACTCGCGCGAATTCGCGGCGTGCTTCACCGCAGTCTCCACTTCCTCGCTCGTCGGCTGCCGCGTCAGCGTCGCCAGATACAATTCGTTCACCGCGTGCCGCGCATCGGTTTTGCTCGCAAACAAATGGTCGATCAGCGGACTGTTCTGAATCGCATCGTTTACCGCTTTGCCGTTGAGCATCTCCAGCGCCTGCGTCACCGCGCCCGATTCGTCGCGCCGCGTGACGATCGTGTCGCGCGGCGGCTGGTTGAACAAATTCATGAACGTCCCCGTCTTCGCGGGCGTCGGCAAATCCGCCGCCCATTCCACCGCACCCTTCTTGCGTCCCGCCGCCGGCATGTTGCCTTTCTTTTGCGCCGACTGGTTATTCGCCGCCAGCGCTCCGGGCACTTCCTCCAAGCCCTTGTCGTGCCCCGCCGCGACCAGAATCGAATCGAACAACTCCTCCGCCGTCAAGCGCCGCACGCGTTGATGCGAAAAAAGCGCCGCGTCGTTGCGGTTCGTCTCCGTCGGCATGCTCGAACGTTGATACGCCGCCGAATTCAAAATCAGCCGCAGCACATGCTTGCTGTCGTAATGCGCTTTCACCAATTGATCGGCAAGAAATTCCAGCAGCTCCGGATGCGACGGCGGATTCTTCGCGCGGAAATCGTCCGGCGGCTCGACAATCCCGCGTCCCATTAATTGCGCCCACAGCCGATTCGCTTGAACCTGCGCGAACTGCGGACTTCCGATGACCGCGTTCGCCAACTGCTCGCGCCGCGTCCCCGACGCCGACGTCGTGATCGACGGATTCCACGCAAACACCGGCTTCACGATTTCGCCGCCCTTGTTGCCCTTCTTCGCCGCGCTGTCGCCGTCGGCGGGCATGTGGTACTCGCCCTTCGAGTTGTCGTGCACGCCGGACTCTTCGTATTCCTTCCCTTTTTTCGGCGGCTTGGACACAGCCGTCTGGCCGAAATACGCCATCAATCCGTGAAAATCAGTCTGCGTCCATTTGTCGAAGGGATGATCGTGGCATTGCGCGCACGCCATGCGCGTGCCCATGAACGCCTGCGCCATCGTGTTCACGGTTTCGACGCGGTTCTGCTGATCGCGGATGAAAAAATTTACCGCCCCATTATCGCTCGGCGAGCCGCTGGCCGTCAATAATTTGCGCGCGAACTGGTCGTACGGCATGTTGCTCTTCAATGCCTGCCGCAGCCATTCGCGGTAGGAACCCTGCGCCGTCCCCTCTTTCTTCTTCGCCACGCTGTGCTCGCGCAGCCAATCGCCCCACATCACTTCCCAATGATCCGCGTAGCGCTCGTTGTCGCGCAGCAGTTTGTCGATCAGTTTCGCGCGCTTATCCTCGCTCTTGTCGCCCGCGAACGCCCGGATCTCCTCCGGCGTCGGAATCACGCCCAGCACATCCACGTACACGCGCCGTGCAAATTCGTAATCCGAACAAATCGCCGACGGCTCGATGCTCTCCGCACGCAGCCTCGTCAAAATAAAGCGGTCGATTTCATTAAACACTTTCGGGTCGCGCGCGCCGATGACCAACCCTTCGTCGCCGTCGGTGCTCTCGCTGAGCGGAGTTTCCTCGGCCAAAAGCAACGGCGTCAGCGCCATCATTCCAAGCGCTATGAATGAGATCAGTCCGCTTCGCATGGGTGATTCTCCGGGTAGGATTCCGAGCTCGTACCGGCACAGGAGTGTCGAACTAACCCGCATTCTACGGCAATATTCCGGACTTTCTGCCGGAAATTGCCACACGCGCGGTACGCGGTCAACTCAATGGCAATTTAGATGCCATCTGAAAAAACCGCGGGGCGCTGGAAAAACCATCGCCCCGCATTTTCTCAGCACTCGGGACTCAGCACCTTAATGCTGCACGACATCCACGCGCCAGTTGATCAAACTCAAATCCAGCGTTCCGCCCGTCGTGTTCTGTACGCGCACCGTCACCGTGTTCACCCCGCTCACAAACGTGGACCACAAAACGCCCGGCGGCAGCGCACTGTCCGGCGTCGCGGTCACGCTGTCGCCATTGGCCGCGCCGGTCACGGTGATCGTTCCATCCACAACAGACCCCGCGCCCACCGCCGCCAACCCGCCGACCGTCGTGCGCACCGAAATGAAATTCTTGATCGGCGTCGCATTCGCGGCCAAAAACTTCAGCGTCCCCGTCGTCACGTCGCCCGCCGCCGTCACCACGAAACTCGTGTTGCCCAGGCTGTCCTGCACTTCCAGTTTCTTGCTGGTCCCCACTTCAAGCGCCGCGGCCTTCGACAAGATTTCATTGCCCGATCCCGTCGAAGTAATGCCCGTCGCATTCAGCGTCGTGAACGTGCCCGCCGCCGGAGTCGTCAATCCAATCGTTGCATTGTTGATCGCTCCGCCGGTGTGCGGAATGTTGGTCAGCGTGCCGCTCGAAACGTTGCTGGCGTTCAGCGCCGTTAGCCCCGTGCCGATGCCGGTGAAACTCGTGCCAATCACATCGCCGTTGACGTTCACGCTGAACTTTGAATTGCCCAGTTTGTCCTGCACTTCCAGTTTCAACACGCCAACGGCGTCGGCGGCTCCAGCCTTCGAAACGATCTCCTTGCCGTTGCCATTCGACAACACGCCGCCGGTCGTCGTCACGTCCGCCGTAAACGCCGGATTGATCTTCGAACCGGCAATGTTTGCAATCGCGCTGATATTCGCGTCGAAAATCTTCCCGGCGCCAATCGTGTTCGCCGTCGCCGGCCCGCCCACGTCGCCGCTCAGCGTGACTCCCGCGGAATTGACCGAGATCTGATTGCTGCCGTTGAGCACGATGCTGGAGTTGTCGAACTTCACCGCGCCAAACGCTGCGTTCGTCGCCTGCGGCAGCAGCGCGGAGCTGACCGCGCCGCTAGTCAAGTTGCTCGCATTCAACGCCGTCAACCCCGTTCCGATTCCGCTGAAACTCGCGCCCGTCACCGCGCCCGTGTTGTCGACTTTGAACAACTGCGTGCCCGCGCTGTTGAGCACTTCGACTTTCGTCGCGGACGTGCCATCGTCGGTAGCCGTATTCTTGATCGAAATCTTTAGCGCATTCGCGGTCGGCGCCGCAATCGCGATGTTCCCGGCCGTCGCGCTCAATGATGTCACCGTCGCCGCGCCCGCACTCAGCGTCCCCGTTGTCGAGATAGCCTGCGCGCCAAAGCTCGGATTGACCCGCGCCCCATTAATACTTCCCGCCGCGCTCAGATTGGTCGCATTGATGATGTTCGTCCCTGTCCCCGAATTCTGCGTGATCAAATTCGCGCCAGCATTTCCGCCCACGTCGCCGCTCAACGTCACGGCGCCTGGATTGACTGAAAGCTGATTGCTCCCATTCAGCACCACGCTCGTCCCATCGAACTTCACCGCGCCCTGAGTCGCCGTGGTCGCCGCGGGCAATTGCGCCGCCGGAACTGTGCCGCTGGTAATGTTGCTCGCATTCAACGCCATCAGCGCCGTGCCCGCGCCCGCGAAGCTTGCGCCGGTGACCGCGCCCACGTTGTCCACTTTGAACAACGTCGTGCCGCCGCTGTTCATCAATTCGTATTTCGTGGCCGGCACTGCATCGTCAGCCACCGTATTCCTGATCGAAATCTTCAGCGCGTTCGCGGTCGGCGCCGCAATCGCAATGTTCCCTCCCGTCGCGCTCAAACTCGATACCGTCGCCGCTCCCGCCGCAAGCGTGCCCGTCGTCGAAATGTTCTGAGCGCCAAAAGCCGGACTCACCCGCGCGCCGTTGATGCTTCCCGCCGCGCTCAAATTAATCGCGCTGACGATGTTCGTCCCCGTCGCCGAAGTCTGCGTGATCGAATTCGAACTCGCCGGCCCCGTCACATCGCCGCCCAAAATCAAATTCGCCGCATTCAGATTCGTCAGCCCCGAACCGTTCCCCGTAAAACTCGTCGCGGTCACGTTACCCGCGGACGTGACGACAAACGTCGTCGCCGCTCCCTGGTCCAACACTTCCAATTTTTTGTTCGCGCCCGATTCGCCGCCGACCGATTTCGACAGAATCTCGTTGTTCAGTCCCGTCGAAATGATTCCCGCGAACGTCCCCGCCGCCGGCGTCACGCCGCCGATCACCGTGTTGTTGATCGTCCCGCCGGTGATCGCGCTGCCCGAAATCGGAATCCCCGTCAGCGTTCCGCTGGTGATGTTGCTCGCGTTGAGCGCCGTCAAATTTGTACCGACGCCGCTGAAGCTCGCCCCCGTCACCGCGCCCGTCGCGTTCAGCGTCGTAAACGACCCCGCCGCCGGCGTCGTGCCGCCGATGGGCGTACCATTAATGGTGCCGCCCGTGATTGCCGCGCCGCTGATCGTCCCGCCCGTGATCGCGCTGCTATTGATCGGAATCGCCGTCAGCGTTCCGCTGCTGATGTTGCTCGCGCTCAACGCAGTCAATCCGGTGCCGATGCCGCTGAAACTCGCCGCCGTCACATTGCCCAGATTGTCCACCGCGAACAACTGCGTTCCTGTGCTCTTGACCAATTCAATTTTTGTCGCCGGATTCGAGTCGTCGAAGAGATTGTTCTTGATCGAAATCTTCAGCGCGTTCGCCACCGGCGCCGAAATCGCAATGTTCCCGCTCGTCGCGCTCAAACTTGTCACCGTCGCAGCGCCCGAACTCAGCGTCCCCGTTGTGGACACATTTTGCGCCACAAACGCCGGCGTCACGCGCGCGCCGCCGATGCTTCCCGGACTCAAATTAATCGCGGTGATGATGTTCGTGCCGGTGGACGCCTGCGCCGTGATCGCATTATTGTTTGCCGGCCCGCTCACGTCGCCCACCAGCGACACGTTGCCGTTGCCCACCGAAATCTGCCCGCTGCCATTGAGCACGATGCTGGTCCCGTCGAACTTCACCGCGCCCACCACGGCTGTCGTCGCCAGCGGCAACTGCGCCGGCGGCACCGTGCCGCTCGACAAATTGCTCGCATTCAATGCCGTCAGCCCCGTGCCGATGCCTGTAAAGCTCAACCCCGCCACCGCGCCGGTGTTGCTCACGCTGAACAGCGTCGTCGCGTCGCTCTTCAAAACTTCGATCTTGTTCGTCGCCACCGCGTCGTCGGCCAGGCTGTTCTTGATGGAGAACTTCAGCGCATTCGCAGCCGGCGCCGAAATCGCGATGTTGCCGCCCGTCGCGCTCAAGCTCGTCACCGTCGCCGCGCCGGATGCAAGTGTGCCCGTGGTCGTAATATTTTGCGCGCCGAATGCCGGCGCGACCCGCGCGCCATTGATGCTCGACCCGCTCAGATTCACCGCCGTAATAATATTCGTCCCGGTCGCCGCCGCGGCCGTGATCGCATTCGCGCTCGCAGGCCCGCTGACATCGCCGCCCAGAATCAAATTCGCCGCGTTCAAATTCGTCAGGCCTGATCCGTTGCCCGTGAAGCTTGTCGCCGTCACGCTGCCCGAGGCCGTCACCGCAAACGTCGTCGCGCCGGAATTGTCCTGCACTTCCAATTTCTTATTCGTACCCGTCTCGCTCGGCGCGGCTTTCGACAAAATTTCGTTCGCGATTCCCGTCGAAGTAATCCCCGTCGCCGTCAGCGCCAGAAACGCGCCGCTCGCCGGCGTCGTCCCGCCGATTGGCGCACCATTAACAGACCCGCCCGTGATCGCGCTCCCCGTGATCGGAATGTTGGTCAGCATTCCGCTGGTGATGTTGCTCGCGTTCAGCGCCGTCAATCCCGTGCCGATGCCGGTGAAACTTAACCCCGTCACCGCGCCCGTCGCGCTCAGCGTCGTGAACGCGCCCGCCGCCGGCGTCGTCCCGCCAATCGGCGTACCATTAACAGTGCCGCCCGTGATCGCCGCGCCGCTGATCGTCCCACCCGTGATCGCGCTTCCGGTAATCGGAACGCCGGTGAGCGTACCGCCGTTGATGTTGCTCGCGCTCAACCCCGTCAAGCCGCTGCCGCCGCCGGTGAAGCTCAAGCCGCTCACCGCGCCCGTGTTGCTCACGCTGAACAGCGACGTATTGTCGCTGCGCAGCAATTCGAACTTCGGCGTCGCGTTCGTGTCGTCGAAGACGCTGTTCTTGATCGAGAATTTCAGCGCGTTCACCGTGGGAACCGTGATCGCAATGTTGCCGCTCATCGCATTCAACGACGTGACCGTCGCCGCGCCCGCGCTCAACGTTCCGGTCGTCGATACGTTCTGCGCGCCGAACGCCGGCGTCACGCGCGCGCCATTCAAACTCGCCGTCGAACTCAAATTCGCCGCCGTAATAATGTTCGTCCCCGTCGCCGCCGCCTGCGTGATCAGCGTCGCGCTAGCCGGCCCGTTCACGTCGCCAGCCAGCGTCAAACTTGCCGAATTAAGGTTCGTCAGGCCAGACCCGTTGCCGCTGAACGTCACGCCGGTCACGGTTCCGCCCGCCGTAACGGCGAACGTCGTCGCGCCGGAATTGTCCTGCACTTCCAGTTTCTTGTTCAACGCCGTCTCGCTCGGAGCCGCCTTCGATAAAATCTCGCTGGCAGTGCCCGTCGAAGTAATGCCCGTTGCCGTCAGCGTCGTAAACGCGCCCGTCGAGGGCGTCGTCGCGCCGATCGGCGTGCTGTTCACCGAACTGGTTGTGATCGCCGAACCCGTGATCGCCCCGCCGCTGACCGGAATGTCGGTCAGCGTTCCGCTCGCGATATTGTTCGCATTGATCGCCGTGATTCCCGTGCCTACGCCCACAAAACTTCCCGCCGTCACCGCGCCCGCCGCGTTGATCGTCGTGAACGATCCCGTGTTCGGCGTGGTCCCGCCGATTGGCGTGTTATTGATGGTGCCGCCGCTGATCGCGCTGTTCGTGACCGGGATGTTGTTCAACGTCCCCGTCGCTATGTTGCTCGCGTTGATCGCCGTCAAAGCCGCGCCGTTGCCCGTAAAGCTCAATCCCGTCACCGCGCCATCACTGGTGACTTTGAACAGCGACCCCGCGCCCGTGAAATCAAGCAACTCATACTTCACCGTCGCCGGCGCAAGCTGATCGACGCTCGAGTTCTTGATCGAAATTTTGAGATTGTCCGCTGTCGCGCCGATGATCTGAATATTTCCCGCCGTCGCCGTGATGGCCGCGCCCACCGTCAGCGCCCCGGTCATCGTGTCGCCGGCCTTGTTGACTTTCGTCGCCTCCGCCGCCGTCGCGCGCGCAATCTCCGCGGTCAACCCCGTCGAATTCGTTCCTTCCGCCGTCATTGCGCGCGTCACTTCCGCCGCCAGATTCGCCGTCAGTGTGCCTTCCGCCGCGGTCGCGCGCGCCGTTTCCGCATCGACGTACGCCTTCGTCGCCGCATGCAAATTCGCCGTCGGCGCGCCGCTGAGCGTCAAAAATCCGGTCATCGTGTCGCCGGCCTTCAAGACATACGGCGCGCCCACCAGCGGCAGCGAAGCCGGATTGAGGTTTGTGATTCCAAACCCGTTGCCAATCAGATTTCCCGCCGTGATCGTACCCGTCGTGGTGATGTCGTGTGCCGCAATGTTCGTCGGCAGAATGCTCAGCAGCGACGTCCATTCCGATCCACCGTTTCCGTCGGCAATCAGCACAAACTGCGCCGACGACTGCGAACTGCTGATCTTGCTCGACGTCACGCTCAAGTCAGCCAGCTTCGGAGTCGTCACCGCCTGATCGGCCAGTTTCGGCGTCGTCACCGATCCATCCGCCAGCTTCTGCGTAATTACCGAGCCATCGGCCAGCTTCGGCGTTGTCACCGACATATCCACATAATTTACCGTCGAAACTGTTCCGCCCGCCACGGACGTGCCAATGAAACTTCCGTCGTCGATCACAAATGCCGACGAGACCACCGACAGCGCGCCAAGTCCCGTCGTCACCGACGCGCGGATCACCGCGTTGGGCGTCGGTGGCGCGGATACTTTCCACGCGAAGAGATTTCCCGTTGGCGTGGTGATGTTCAGAGTGCCCAGCAGTTCGTAAGTCGTTCCGCCGTCGCGGCTCAACTCCAGCTTGATCGCGCCTTTGGCCCTCGTGTTGATCGTAATTTGCTGCGTCTGGCCGGTCACATAGATTTCGCCGCCGCTGGGCACCGCAATGCTCAGCACCGGTGCCGCGGCGAATGCCGCGCCCGTGAAAACCAAAGCCGTCAATGCCGCGCCAATTTTCAATCCAAGGTTATGCCGTAAGCCGATCTGCATCGTGCTTCCCCTCCAATGTTTAGGTTGCCTGAATTCAATTGAATTGCGTTATGCGCCCGATTTAGGCGCATTTGCAAATTTGCCACTCACTTACGTGGCCTCTGGAAGAATGCTGCGTCAAAATTGCGAATCGTAGTTATCCAGATTTCTTGGTGCATTTCAAGACGCTTCTGCATCAAAAATTCTGAAATTTATTCGGCTAAATCGGAACGCTACTTGAAGATAAAGCGCAACCGTTCAGACACCTCTTACTTTCTCACGCAAAGGCTTGGCGCGGCGACTCCGCGTGAAACGTTCCTCACACCCCCGAATGCGCCATCCCCCCCGCGTTCGCCTCCATCGGCTGCGTCAGCACTTGAATCGAAATCTGCGCCGCCAATTTCTCCGCCGCTGCTAAAAACGCTCGCGCCGACGCCGAATCCGGATGCGCCGCGACAATCGGCGTCCCCGCGTCGCCGCCCGCGCTGATCTCCGGATCGAGCGGAATCGAGCCGAGAAACGGCACGCCCATCTCCGCCGCCGCGCGCTCGCCGCCGTACGCCGCAAAAATATCCACGCGCTTGCCGCTCGCCGGATCGTGATAGCCGGCCATGTTCTCGATCAACCCCAGCACCGGCACGCGCACTTGCTTGAACATCGTCCGCGCGCGCACCACATCCGCAATCGCCACGCGCTGCGGCGTCGTCACCAGCACGGCGCCGGTGAGCGAACAATTTTGCGCGAGCGACAGCGCCACGTCGCCAGTGCCGGGCGGCAGGTCGATGATCATGTAATCGGCGGGCGCCCACGTCACGTCGCGCAGAAATTGAACCACTATCCCGTCGAGCACCGGCCCGCGCCAGATCATGGCTTGATTGAAATCGACCAAAAATCCCATGCTCATCACTTCGATGCCGTGCGCGCTCATCGGATGAATCTTGTTGCCGCCGGCCAGGCGTGGTTTTTCGCGCAAGCCGGTCATGATTGGAATCGACGG
>Ga0070731_10000647_pt1 | contig 43010 bp, 46 predicted proteins | sample Coa_R1_2_FD_66448 | JGI IMG/M metagenome (GOLD analysis project Ga0070731, IMG submission 66448) | Surface soil microbial communities from Centralia Pennsylvania, which are recovering from an underground coalmine fire - Coalmine... | ecosystem: Environmental > Terrestrial > Soil > Unclassified ...
CAGAATCAGCAGACCGTTTCCGAACAACTCGCGCCACTCGCATCCGGCCGTCAGGCTATCACCGAGAAAAACAACTGCATGATCATCGGCCGGTGTCTGAGTAACAGCCTCAAAAAGGGTTTCGCGCTGAGCGTAGGCTGGGTCGACGACGGCTTCCGCATCATGCGCCAACCGAGCTTTCAGATATGCGACCCCGCCACGGCCGGCGATCAAGTTTATCGCCGTTACCAGAGCAATCATATTGAACGCCAAGGAGATCGCCAACGCCAGCACCAGTCGGGCGCGCCGGGGTTTGCCGGTTTCCAACTCGCCGTCGTGCGGCGCTATGTCCTTTAATGGGGCTAACTGGGTCATGGCGCTCGATGGCCTTTAGCCGTGGGGTTCGACAACCCCGCACAAAGGAGACTAACACAACCGGATAATCGTTACAGATCCCGAACCGGCGAAAAGGACTTATTTCGAATTTTTATTTGCCTCAGGAATCCGCCTCGCCAGCTTCGGAGGTGATAATCTATCTCCCATGCGAAGGCTCACTCTGAACCTGAGTTCGGTGATTCTGCTCTCGGCTCCCGTCTTTGCCCAACTCGCCGCGCCCAATGCCAGCGGCGTTTCGCTGGGTCACATCCACATGATCGTCGCGGACCCGGAGCCGCACAAGAAACTCTGGGTGGATATTTTTGGCGCGCAGGTCACCTCCGCGGGAACGCTGGAGATGTTGAAACTGCCGGGCGTGTTCCTGATGGTCGCAAAGGGCCGCACGCTTCCGACTGAGGGCTCGGATGGCTCGACAGTCAATCACTTCGGATTTCTGGTAAAGAGCTATGCCGACACGAAAGCGAAACTAACCGCAGCGGGGGTTGGTCTCGCCACCGACAATCCGGCCAATAAGCAGTTGATCGCAAATTTCCCCGATAAGATTCGCGTCGAATTCACGGAAGACGCCGCGATGCCCGGGACCATCAAGTTCCATCACATTCACGAAGTGACTACCGATCAGGAACCCACCCGCGCGTGGTACGTGAAAACCTTCGGCGCGGCCGCCGGGAAACGCGGCGAATGGCCCAATGCAATGGTGCCGGGAGGCGAAGTGGATTTCCGCAAAGGCGATACGGCGCAGGCTCCCACCAAAGGGCGGACGCTCGACCACATCGGCTTCGAAGTCCACAATCTGGAGGCGTTCTGCAAGAAGCTGGAAGCCGACGGCGTGAAGTTCGACATGCCGTACCGTGAACTGCCGCAGCTTGCCGGCCTCAAGATTGCGTTTGTTATCGACCCGATTGGAACGCGCATCGAATTGACCGAGGGGCTCGCGTCACACTAGCGGGGTTCGAGAGACGTCGTCACGCGCTCGCTGCCGCGCGCGGCTCTGTGCGGGCGGCACTGAACCGCGAACGATAGTGAGTGGGTGTTTCAATGCAGAACGGTATCCTCGCGGATGCCAGTCTCCCGCGCGACCTGCTTCCCGTAGCTCTGCTGGCTCCAGCACGCCATAATCTGGCGCAGCGTCATGCCCAACGCGGATTTCGCGCGCAGGTCGGCCAACAGGGCCGCCATGCCTTCCGCGTCCGTTTTGAATCGGGCGTAGCCGTTCTTTCCTTTGCGCGCTCCCGGTTGGCCCACATAAATCAGCGCGCCCGGATTGTGTTGGCGGCGTACCAGCGACTTCAAGTCGTTCCACCCTTCATGCACGCTGATGGAAGCGGCCACGCGTTCGATCATCGATGGCTTCGACTCAGCCATGACTGGAATAGCGTCCTGGCAGAATCCGGCGGGTGCGCATAACAGGGCGGCACAGACAGGCCGGAGGATGATCACGCGTCAAATATCCTCCACCCCGATATTCTGGGCGGCTGGATGAATCACGTAAATGAGAGAAATGGAAGATTAGTACAGTACTGGCAAATCGTCACCGCGGTACTCACCGGGACAACGGAAGCTTGACAATCGTCAGTGAACGATACTGCCGAAAATCTGTCCGCCGCCGTGTTTTGCGCTCCAGGTTCCGGCGTACTGATCGCGATACAGAACCACGCGTGCCGTATAGGTTCCCAACCCGGGGATCGACAAATCCGTCAACGTGATCACCGGTGTATCCCCGGCCCACTTGATGGTCACCGGGATCGGAAGAGGAAAGTCGTGACCCTCGAAGTGCATCCGCGTCTGAAACAACCACGTCTCGGCGCCGATCTTGGTCACCTTGTCGATGGCATAGCGCTCTTCTCCGGAAAGGCCGTCGCGATGAGTCGTGGTGGAGTGGCCGACCAGAGTCGCGCCGTTCATCATCTGCTCGAAGTCGTGTTCGAGATTGGCGGAGGCGTTGTTGGCCGGCTTACGGGCGCAGCCGGTCATCGCCAGGATCGCAGCGGCCAAAACGAAGCGCATTTTATTTCGTCGCGTAATCGAGCGGAGGCTTTCCGTCCACGGGAATCCGCGTATTCCATTTTCTACCCGCTAGGCGCTTCTGAAACGCGACATGCGCCTCGGCGACTTCTTCCGGCTTTTCGAAAAGCTCCACCGCCCCGAGGGCCAGCGTTCGAGCCGCCACCAGCATGCCCTTCCGCCCGATGCTGGTCCCTGCGCACGCCGCGCCCTGCCAGGTATGCGCGCCGACCCCGGGGACGAACGTCGCGGCAGTAAGCTGCGCCGTCGGAACCACCCAGCTTACGTCGCCCGAATCGCTCGATGCGGATCCCACGGTTTCAGATTTGTCGGTCAGCACCTTATCGGGGCCAGGCGATCTTACAGGCGCGCCCAGCGTCTTCTGAATCTCTTCGGCGAACTTCTGCTCCTCCGGCGTATATTGATAGCCGCCGGATTTGTGCATCGCGCGCGCCAGAACTTCGGAAAGCGTGTCGTTGGGCAGGACGTTCGAGTAGTTGGTGCCCTGTTCGAATTCCATCCGGGTTCCCGAAGCCAGCGCGCCGGCCTTTGCACAATCCATAATCCGCTCCCAAATGCCGTCGAGAACCTGCGCATCGGGATTTCTCGCCACCAGCGACACTTCCGCGAAGGCCGGAACGATGTTCGGCGCGCTGCCGCCATTGGTAATGATGTAATGAATCCGCGTCTCCTGTGGAACATGTTCGCGGAGGAATTCGATGGAGTTGAGCATGATCATCACGCCATCCAGCGCCGATCTGCCGCGATCCGGCGCGGCCGCGGCATGCGACGCGACTCCGTAAAAGCGAAAATGGCCGCCGTTATTGGCCAGCAGCGACCCCAGATTTACGCGATTCGAATCGCCAGGGTGCCAGGCGAGCACGGCGTCGACATCCTTGAACAATCCCGCGTGCAGCATGTAGATCTTGCCGCCACCGCCCTCTTCCGCGGGAGTTCCGTAATAGCGCAGCGTGCCCTTCAGGCCGCGCGCCTGCATCTCTTCCTTGATCGCGACTGCAGCCAGCGCCGAAGCCGATCCGAGCAGATTGTGCCCGCAGCCGTGGCCCGGGGCGCCCGCCGTTACGGGAGACTGCGCCGGCTGGTCTTTTTGAGAAAGCCCGGGCAGCGCGTCGAACTCGCCCATCAGCGCGATTACCGGCTTGCCGCTGCCGAACGACGCGACGAATCCGGTCGGCATTCCCGCGACGCTCGCGTTTATCTCAAAGCCGTTCGCCCGCAGTCCCTGCTGCAGTAGCGCGGAACTCTTGCTTTCATGAAAGCCGAGTTCCGCCGTTTCCCAAATCTGCCGCGAGACCTGGCCGAAATGGTCCGCGTGCGCCGCCACGCGGCTGAGCACATCGTCGGCGGCGGAGAGCGCGCCTGCGCCAAGCAGGATGAGTATGGCCGTCTGGAGAAACATCGTCACCTCGTTCTGAACCACTCAGCATAACTCAGAACTACTTGGCAGGCGGGGGGATTCGTCGATCGTCGACGGCGGCGTTGTAAGCGAACCACGCCATCATCGCCGCGGCCTGACGAATCTCGTTCACGTCGACGCGGTCGACGGTGTCCATGTTCGTGTGATGCGTACGGATGTCATAGTTGCCGTAATCCTGAATCGGATTGAATCCCGGAACGCCCACATCGATAAAGCTGAGGTGGTCGGTCGACCCGACCGGCTCGATGATGTTGCGCCGCGCGCCCATGCTCTTCATCGGATCGAGCCACGCGTCGAATCTCTGCCGCACCGCTTCGACGTTCTGAAGGTACCAGCCATAGATCGGACCGGTGCCGTTGTCGATGTTGAAATACACGTCCAGCTTCTTGCGCGCTTCGGCGTTGGCATCGCCCGCCAGATGCTGCGCGACCCACGCCCGCGATCCGAGCAAACCCTGCTCCTCGCCGCCCCACAGCGCAACGCGGATGGTCCGGCGCGGCCGCGCGCCAGCGGCCTTTAGAATTCGCATCGCCTCCATAACCGTGGCCGAGCCGTCCGCATTGTCGGTCGCCCCCACGCCGGTGTGCCAGGAATCGAGATGGCCGCCGATCATCACCACCTCGTCGCGAAGCGCCGCATCGGTTCCAGGAAGCTCGGCGATGACGTTGTACGCGTTGCCGTTGTCATTGTCGTAGAACTTAGCCTGCACGTTCACCCGAAGCTTGACGGCGACGCCGTGCTGCAGCATAGACGCAATCATGTTGTAATGCTCGGCGCTCAACGTGACGGAGGGCACCGCACCGGGCCCGCCGTCGCGCCCGGTGACGAAAACCGTCCCGTGCTCGCCGCGGCTCGGCTTTAACAGAACGCCAGCGCCGGCCTCTCGAAGCATTTGAGCAATCTGCTGGGCGGTCGTTAAGGAGCCGCGGCCGCGCTGGCCGACGCTGGTCGCGTACGCGGCGGACATCGGCTCATAGCCCGGATCGCTCGGCTGCGGCCGGTCTTTCCTGACAAAGTTTGTCATGATGGCGTCGGTCATGACGATCGCGCCTTTCAGTTGACCGCGCGCCACGCCGGCTTCCTCGGGCGACTTGCCGCCAAGGAACACCGGCGCCGCAATAATCTCTCCATTGGTCGAAGCAGACCATCCGTCGGCGTATCCGATCAACGGCAGGTAGCGCGGCTCGATCATTTCGACGGTAAGATGTTCCAGCGTCCAGCCGCGCCCGAAATGCCACGGCTCCAGCCGGGCGTTCTCCAGTCCGTAAGACGAAAGCCGCTCGCGAGCCCATTCCGCGGCGCGTTTGTGCGCGGGCGACGCGGTGAGCCTGGGACCTATCGTGACGGTGAACATATCGAACACCGGCGCGACCTGCGAATGCTCGATCGCTTCCGTGCGAATCTTGGCGAGCAACTCGCGATCGACCGACGGCTGAGCGAGAATCACGCTCGCACCCCAAAAAGACGCAACCAGCCAAACGCAGCGTTTCATGATTCTCGGATTATCGCGAACCGGACGCCTCGCGCGCTCATGGTAGGGCAGGCGCCCGGCCGCTTTGGAGTCCGTTCAAGATCGGGCGACTAACGGAAGTTAAAAGCCAGCCAGACGATCAATCCCACGGCGCCGGGCAGCAGAATCTCGACCCAGTTGCGCCGAACGAACAAAACTACGGGGGAGGGTTCTTTTCCCCCCTCCGGGGTGATCTCGGCAGGTTTCGGTGCGAGTGATGAGGCCAGGCGCGTCCGCAGGTTGGACGGCATCCCGTTCAGCGCGCGCACGATTTCTTCGCGGCCACGGCGGTCGGCAATCAGAATCGTTGCGGAATTGAAGCTGTTGGTGGATTCTTCGAGCTGCTTCCGCAACTGTGGCGGGACGTCATTCACGGATCGGAACACCTGTGTCCGGCCGCCTTTGGCGATGAAGATCGTCGAGGTCTTCACGGTGACGCGATTCTTGCTCATCTCTTCAGCCCGGTACGAACTCTGTTACTGCGCTTCCCTACTAAGATTAGACCAATTTGCGGCGAATCGCTACCTTAGCCTTTCGCGGCCGGTTTTTCGGATCGTTCGGAACCCGCGAGCCGCGCCGGAACCCGCGCGGGACCGCTGCCGGCATGGCTCAACGTCACGTCGATGAAGCCGAGCGCGGCTTTGGACAGAGCCTTGTCCTTCCGGTAAATCAGTCCGATCTGGCGCTCCATCGGATCCGGACCCAGAGGGATTGCGGCCAGCCGTCCCGCCGCCACCTCTTCCCGGCAGTGCGATCCCGCAACGAAGCCCGTCCCCAGGCCAGCCAGCACGAATCGCTTGATCATCTCGGTAGAATCCAATTCCATCGAAATGCGAATTTGCTCGTCGATCGGCTCCAGCCACGACATCAGCCGGTTACGCGTCAACCCGGCTTTCGGCATCAGCAACGGACGCCCGATCATATCCTCGGGCAGCACTTGAGTCCTCGTCGCCAGAGGATCGCCCATGGGGACGATCGCCTTGATCTCATCCGAGTGGATGCGCACCACCTGGACGCGCTTTTCTTTCACGGGAAGCTGCGTGATCCCGAAGTCGGCAAGATTATCGACCACCGCTTCGACGACGCGCGACCCATAGGACCGGTCCACCAGAATCTGAACTTTCGGAAACTGCTTCTTATATTCGAAAAAAACCCGCGGCAGGACGTAAATGCACGTGGACTCGTTGGCGCCAATGACCAGTTCTCCGCGCGGGACGCGTTCCAGCTCATTGATGGCGTTTTGAGCCCGGCGCCGCATATCTAAAATCTGCTCCGCGTAGTCGGCCAGAATCCGGCCTGCTGGGGTCAGCGCGATTTTGGTACCCAGACGGTCAAAGAGAGGAGCGTTCAGTTCCTGCTCGAGCTGGCGCACCTGCGCGCTCACCGCCGGCTGCGTCCGGAAGCATGATTGCGCCGCCTTCGAGAAACTCTTCAGGCGCACAATTTCGAGAAATGTATGGAGTTGGTCGAGGTCCATTCACCGGGCCTGGCTCTTCCTAAATTCTAACAGGTGCGTGCGGCTGAACACATCGCAAATCGCTAAAGTGGTCTTGTGATTCGGTTTGCGCTGTTGGCCACGCTCTGCGAATGCCTACTCCGGGCACAGAGCCCGGATAATGTGCTGATCGTAGTCAACGACAACTCTCCGCTTTCACGCGACATCGGAGAATACTACGCCCGCAAACGCGCGATTCCGATGCGCAACATATGCCGTCTGCATGCCGTCGCAAGCGAAACCATCGCGCGCAAGGATTACGATCGCGATGTCGCCGGGCCCATTGCAGCCTTCCTCCGGAAGGAGCAACTTACGGAGACCATTCTCTACATCGTGACCACGGCCGGCGTCCCGCTTCGGATTCCCGGCACAACCGGCAGCGGAATGGGCGTCGATAGCGCCTCGGTGGACAGCGAACTGACGCTGCTGTACTCCGATATGCACGGCACGAAACCGCACGCTTTGCCGGGCTCAATCGCAAATCCGTTCTTTGGAAAAACCGCCGCTGCGTTCGCGCATCCGCAGTTTCCTATGTATCTGGTAACCCGCCTGGCGGCCTACGATTTCGAAGGAGTCAAACGGCTGATCGACCGGTCATTGATCGCGGCCAATCGTGGGAAATTCGTCATTGACCTGCGCTCTTCAGGCGACGAAACGGGCGACAACTGGCTCCGCGACGCTGCGATTCATCTGCCGAAGGACCGCGTCGTTTTCGATCAATCGCCCACCGTGGTTTACGATCAGACCGATGTCATCGGGTACGCGTCTTGGGGTTCGAACGACAAGAATCGTCACCGGCGATTTCTGGGCTTCCACTGGCTGCCCGGCGCGATCATGACTGAATTCGTCTCCACCAACGGACGCACGTTCGCTCGCCCGCCAGAAAGCTGGACCATCGGCAACGACTGGAAAACGCCGCAGGCCTTGTTCGCCGACAGTCCTCAATCGATGACCGCCGATTACATCCTCGAAGGAGTCACCGGCGCGTCCGGCCACGTCGACGAACCCTTCCTGATAATGAATCCGCGTCCGGACATCCTGCTTCCTGCTTACTACGCCGGCAGGAATCTTGCCGAGAGTTACTACCTCTCCATCCCGCGCCTGAGCTGGCAGAACATCGTCGTGGGCGATCCGCTGTGCGCCATCGGCAAGCCGGGCAAGTGACGCGTTTGTTATGATGCGAACCGCATGAGTCAGTATTCCATTGGCGTCGACATGGGCGGCACCAACCTGCGTGCCGCCGCGATCAGCCAGGACGGGCAGATGCTGGACAAAATCGCCGGCAGCACGCACCTCAAGGCCGGACGCGAGACCGTGATCGCGGACATGGTCCAAGCCATCAGCGCGCTGCGCGCCCGCCTGGGGCAGCATGATCTGGCCGGCGTCGGCGTCGGCGTCCCCGGGTTCATTCTGATCGAAGAGGGCGTCATCATCGGCTCGAATAACCTTCCTGAGTTCGATCATTATCCCGTACGCAATGAAATCGAGCGTAGTTTGGGCGCGAAAGTAATTCTGGAAAACGACGCCAACGCGGCCGCGCTTGGTGAGAAATGGATGGGGGCGGGGCGCGAGGTCGACGATCTGGCTTTGCTGACGCTGGGCACCGGCATCGGCGGCGGCATCATCGTGGGGGGCAAGATCCTGCGCGGCCACCTCGGCATGGCCGGCGAGTTCGGTCACATGACCTCGCTTCCCACCGGCAATCCGTGCGGCTGCGGCAACACCGGGTGTCTGGAAAAACATGCGTCCGCCACCGCGATCTCGGCGATGGCGAAACTCATCGGCCTGGGCTCCGATCTCACCTCCGAGCAGGTTTATCAGCTTGCGGTTGGCGGCGATTCGCGGGCCAAGGCGGTGTTCCGTTCGATGGGAGAGGCGCTGGGCGTCGCGCTGGCCGATCTGGTCAACATTTTTAATTTCCCCCTGTACTTGTTGAGCGGCGGGCCTCTTCCCGCCTGGGAGTTTTTCGCTCCACCGATGATGGCCGAAGTCGAACGCCGTTCGTTCACGTATCGCAACTCGCCCACACGCATCGAACGCGCCCAGCTCGGCAATGAGGCAGGACTGTACGGCGCGGCGTACCTGCCCTTTTTGATGAAATGACCGCCTACTGGCTGGGCCTGGACATCGGAACCGGCGGAAGCCGGGCGCTGCTGGTGGATGAGCGCGGCGCCGTGCAGGCTTCCTTCACCGAGCCTCATGAAGAAATGCGCATGGAGCGTCCGCTCTGGGCGGAGCAGCGCCCGGAGAACTGGTGGGATGCGGCACAGGCTGCGATCCGCGGCGTGCTGCGGGAATCGCAAGTGAACGGCAGCAGTGTGCGAGGCGTCGGTCTAACCGGCCAGATGCACGGCCTGACGCTGCTCGACGCGGAGGATCGCGTCATCCGCCCCGCGTTGATCTGGTGCGATCAGCGCAGCCAGCCGCAAGTGGATTGGATCAACCGCCACGCGGGCACTGATTTTGTTCTCAGCTCGATCGCCAATCCCATGCTGACGGGCTTCACGCTTCCCAAACTTCTCTGGGTCCGCGACCATGAGCCGGCAAATTTCGCCCGCGTCCGCCGCGTCCTGCTTCCCAAGGATTACGTCCGCTTCGAACTCACCGGCGAATATGCCAGCGATGTTTCAGACGCTTCCGGAACGGGCCTGTTCGACGTGGTCCAGCGGAAGTGGTCGTATGAGCTGGCGGACCGCGTCCAGATCGATCGCGCCGTGCTGCCTACCGTCGCCGAATCGCGCGCAATCACCGGCCGGATTCATTCTCGCGCTGCTGCGCTCACCGGACTCGCTGAGGGTACGCCCGTGGTGGCGGGCGCCGGGGATCAGGCGGCCAGCGCCGTCGGCAATGGAATCGTCGAAGCCGGTATTGCGTCTTGCACCATCGGCACGTCCGGCGTCGTGTTCGCGCATCTCGTCGCGCCCGCCTACGATCGCGCCGGGCGCATTCATACTTTCTGCCACGCTGTAGAAAACGCCTGGCATGTTATGGGCGTCACGCAGGGCGCGGGGCTGAGTCTACAGTGGTTCCGCAACCAGTTCGCCCCGGGCGGGTCCTATGACGATTTGATCGCCGAAGCCGCGCAGGCTCCGGCAGAAGGGCTGTTCTGGCTCCCCTATTTGATGGGTGAACGCACGCCGCACCTGGATGCTTTGGCTCGCGGCGGTTGGATCGGCATAACCGCGAAGCACACGCGCGGCGATCTGATCCGCGCACTGCTCGAAGGCGTATGCTTCAGCCAGCGTGACGGGCTGGATGTGATCACTGCCTTGGGCGTTGAAGTCGATTCCATCCGCTTGTCCGGTGGCGGAGCCCGGAGCGCGATCTGGCGGCAGATGTTCGCCGACGTTTTCAATAAACGTGTCGTGACGCTCGAAACGCAGGAAGGCTCAGCCTACGGCGCGGCCCTGTTAGCGATGACGGGGACAGGCGCGTTTGCCTCGGTTCCGGAGGCGTGCAAAGCTGTCATCCGCGAAGTCGAATCGATCCGGCCTCGCGCCGCCGAGGCTGAGCGTTATGCCCGAGCCCATGAGATCTACCAGTCTTTGTACCCCGCCCTACGGCCTTTTTACGGCCAATTTCAGTAATTCGCACCTTTGAGGTAGGTCGAAAGCTCGGGTAGTATCTCCTTGGCGATTCCCCGAGAAGAAGAAAGGGAGTTGGAGAAGGAGAACGTATGCCTGCCCAAATCCGCGTCACGTTCAAGAACTTCAGAGGCCTCGACCTTTCCGGCGGCACCAAGATCTCGGTGCCTCCCTACAAACCCAATCATTTCGGCGAAGAGACGATTCTTCGAGGCGCGTTGAACGGCGCCGGCCGGATGACTGCGCACGGCTCTCTGCTGCGTAGCCTTCTCGGCGTCGCCACGCCGCCCGTTGGCACGATGACCGTCGCTGGGCCCGTTCCAGGCTGCCGCATCCGCTCGCCGATTCCCGATTTCACGGTTACCGATGCGGTGGGAGCATCGGCCGGCGCACTGGCGGCTTTCGGCACCAGCGGGGGCGTGTATTTCTGGAATAAATCGCCCGGGGGCGAGGTTGGGCTGTTCGGATCTCTGTCCGCCGGAATGATTTCTAATGTCGGAGCTTCCGTAGGCGTCCAAATCTGCCTCCTGTTCGGCAAGGCGCCGGATGTCTTGAAGGGTGATTCAATCACGGTCTCGGTGGATATAGGAATCGATATCGCCACGGTCACCGGATGCGTCATTATTTCCGCGCCGCCGATCGGTGTCTGGCCTCCGCCGACGTCGTGGGCCAGCTTTTCGGGATGGGTTCCCGAGATTATCGGAATCGGTATCGGAGCCTCGGTCGGCTTCAGCGTACTGCCGATGGATATTTCCGTGATGCCCAGCCGGACCTGGACCAGACCGTTCGACTCCGCACACCCCATTCTGTTCTAACGGTCGCGCCCAATACGAGATCACGGGAAGGCGGATGTAGGAATACACTACATGGATTGGAACGCCTCCCCTATCGCGCGACTCTACAGGCAGCGGCTTACGAAGGAATCGCGACGCTGCCGGTCACGGTCGTGCTTGATAATGTGCGCAGCCTGTACAACGTCGGATCCTTCTTCCGCACGGCGGACGGCGCCGGCGTCGAGAAGCTTTACTTAAGCGGCATCACTGGACGCCCACCACAAAAAGCGATCTCGAAAACCGCACTCGGAGCGGAAGACACCGTTCCCTGGGATCACACCTGGGAACCGGTTCCCCTTATCCAGGAACTACGCACGCGGGGTTATGAAATTGCCGCGATTGAAACTACGCCGCAAAGCGTCGACATTTTCGATTGGCAGCCCAATTTTCCCGTATGCCTGCTTTTCGGCCATGAAGTGGACGGGTTGCGCCCGGAAGTGGCATCGCTCGCGGACCGCCACGTTCGCGTTCCCATGCTCGGAACAAAACATTCGCTAAATGTCGCGACCGCCGGGGGAATCGTAATCTACGAATTATTGCGAAAATATCGGAGACTTAAGGAACGTGAGAGGATAACCCTATGACCGCAGTATGGCTTCTCCTGCTGTTGACACTTCCCGCTTTTTCGCAGCGACCCGCTCTTTCCCAGGACCGCACGATGTTTCCCGCAGTCCGCGGAACCCGTGAAATGATCGGCGCGGGGAATAGCATGGAGGTGGAAGCCGGCTATCGGATGCTGGAGCAGGGAGGCAACGCCGTCGACGCCGGCGCGGCCGCAATCCTGACCGCGATGGTCACCGAACAGGATCATATCGGCCTGGGCGGCGAGGCGCCGCTACTGATAAAGATGGCGGGAAAGCCGGTGGTTGCGATCAGCGCCGTGGGCGTCGCACCATCCAAAGCGACGGCGGACTGGTACTCACATCGCCCCGCCGAGGTGTGGGAGGAAACGCGCAACATCGCGCCTATCCCGGCTGTCGGCATTCATGCCGCGATCACGCCGGGAACTGTAGACGGCATCCTGCTGGCGCTGGAAAAATTCGGAACGATGTCCTTCGCCCAAATCGCTGAGCCGGCCATCGAACGCGCCGACGGATTTCCAATTCCCGAAGTTTTCGCGCAATATCTGACCGACGGCGAGCGAATTCTGAACCTCTGGCCGACGTCGCAGAAATTTTTCTTCCCCAACCGGACCGTTCCGAAGCCCGGCGAAATAGTTCACATGCCGGACCTGGCGCGCACTCTACGCGAGATGGCCGCGGCGGAGAAGAAAGCCCACGGCGATCGTGTTGCGAAACTTCGTGCGGTTCACGACTATTTCTATAAAGGCCCGATCGCGAAGAAACTGGTCGCTTTCAGCGACGCCAACGGCGGGTTATTCGCCTATGACGATTTTGCGAATTTCCATGCCGAAACTGATGAGGCCCGCACTACGACCTATCGCGGATTCACCATTCATAAGCCGGGCTTCTGGACCCAGGGCCCGGTGATGCTGGAAGCCCTGAACATCCTCGAAGGATTCGATCTGCAGGCGATGGGGCACAACAGCCCGGAATACCTGCACACGGTTCTCGAAGCCGTGAAACTCGCCTTTGCCGACCGCGACCGCTTTTACGGCGACCCCAAGTTCAGCAAGATTCCCGAGGAAACGCTGCTCTCGAAATCCTACGCCGCCGAACGCCGCAAGCTGATCGACCCGAAACACGCCTCGATGGAAAGCCGTCCCGGCAATCTCAACGCCTCGGCGCCTGCCACCGGCGGAAGTGGGCCGAGCCACGGCAACGATACGACCTGCGTCGACGTGGTCGACCGGTTTGGCAACGCTTTATCCGTCACGCCCAGCGGCGCCTGGCTTCCCTCGTTGATCGCCGGCGATACCGGCATTCCCTTCTCGGTGCGCGCGGAGTCGTTCGTGACCACTCCCGGTCACGCCAATCAGATCGCTCCCGGAAAGCGCCCCCGCGTCACGCTCAGCCCGACGCTAGTGACGAAGGACGGCCAGCTTTACATGGTCATGTCGACGCCCGGCGGCGACAATCAGGACCAGGCACTGCTACAGGTGCTGCTGAACATTCTGGATTTCAACATGACGCCGCAAGAGGCCGCCGAAAGCCCGCGCTTCCAGACGGAGCACTTTTATGCGTCCTTCGGATTTCACGAATTTATTCCCGGCCGTCTGAGCCTGGAAGGCCGGCTCCCGGTATCGACCGCGAAGAAGCTGGAGTCGATGGGGCACCACGTACAGCTCGGCGGAGAATGGAGCAACGCTTCATCCCCGGTGGTGATTTTAGTGAAAGATGGCGCGCTCCACGGCGGAGCCGATCCCCGCCGCGGGCGCTTCATCTTCGGACGGTAACCGCGCAGGGCCGGCAGTTTCGCCGGCCCTACAGTTCGCCTCTAGTTAGACTTTTTCGGCTCTAGTTAAACTTGGACGACACCGAATACGATACTGCGCCATAGGTGGTGCCGTAATCGAGCCCGGTCGCCGTGAACGTGGTATAGGGCGACGAGTTCGTAACCGTCGTCGTGCCGGTTCCAGCAGGCAGCCCCAGCAGCACATACGACGGAACCGTGAACTGCAGCGCCTCCTGCGGCGCGATGCAGGTGAAGCTTCCACTCACACCACCTGCCGCCGACACGGAGGACCCGGCGATGGATACGTATGTCCCCGGAGCGCCGCCCGTCCAGGTCACCTGCAATCCTTGCGATCGTGTCACGGTCGCCCCGGCAGCCTGGTTGGACCAGTTCAGGATCGGATTCGGAAAGTTCACGGTGGCGTCGAAGGGACCAACCTGCGCCCCGCCCGTTCCGTGGAAGGCAAACGTTCCTCCCGAAGTGGGAATCGCGCCGGCGCCGAGCGTCGCGGTATAGAGACCCGCAACTTGGGGAATCGTGCTCAACGTGATCGGGCTCGCGCCGGGACCGGTCAGTGTAATGGTTCCCGCATCCAGTCCGACAATGGTCGGGATAGTGGTAGACGTAATCGTCTCGAGGAGAATGCACCCGCCCACGGAAACGATTCCGCCGCCGCCCGAGGTAAACGACCCGGTTACCTGCTGGAACGATCCAATCGCGCTTGCGTTCACCGTCGGCGTTGCGCCGGCTCCGGGCGAAGTTGACTGGAAAACGCCGACCGCCCCGCTCTTAACGGTGCTTTGATTGGTGAGTGTGGAAATCTGGTCGCCCCGGAGCCCGTATTGCGGCTCGGAGCAGATGCCGCCACCCGCTGCGATGGGAATCGTCACAATATTGCTAACCACGTTTCCGATCACCGCAACGACCGGAACATAGCAACCGTTGGGAGCCGATGCCGGGATTTTGACGTTGATCTGATTGACTCCGGGATAAACCGACGCACCCTGATATGCGGCCGCGTCCGTCTGGACACCACCGACATAGATCGTCAAAGGCACATTTACCGAGTGAGGAGTTGTTGTGTAGAAAGTGTCGCTATCCGCTGGATCCGCGCCCAGCCCGGTCGCCCAGATTACGGCGAGTGCTCCCGGCGTAGCCGAGCGCGTGAAAGAATACACCACGCCGTTGGCATCGGTGATCGCTCCGAGTCCTCCGCTGTAGTTATTGATTCCGAGAGCGCTCGAAACCACCTGAATCGTAAAGGCTGCGCTCGACGTTTTGTTGTAAGTGACAGTCAGCGTACCAGTTCCCACCGGAGTGGCGGCAGGAAGCACGGCTGCAATTTGATAGGGGACCGAAGTTGTAGGGGTGAGTTGACACGGCGTTCCGCACGTGTAGTAAATCGCCGGCTGTACGGTTGTGCCGTTCACCGTGACCGAGATGCTGGCTCCGTTCAGTGTCAGAGGAAGGCCTTTGCTGGTGTCCTGGAGCGATGGGGCGCCTGGGTCGGATAGATTGTTGCCCTGAATTACAAAAAGACTGCTTGGGGCGATACCCGAGTTCGGGAACCCCGACGGTACGAGACTGGAATTGTTCAGCACCGCGGTGATGGTCGGAACGGCTGGACCGCCTCCGCCCCCGGTCGCTCCAAACGTTGTGAATTGAAAGCTAATGGAAGTTGAGCTTATGGCTGTAATCAGCAATTTGGCGCCGTTCCCCGCGTTGGTTTGCACGGCAACGATCGTCTGGACCGGCATTGAACCGGAAGGAATCGGCGAGGCTGAGGCGAACGACGCTAGCGTCTGAAGAAGGGAGAGTGTGATCTGGTTGTAATTTGCCGACCCACTGAATCCAGGGATCACGGCGCCTTTCGCGCTACCTACGAACGTGATGCTCGTCCCAGTAAAAGTGATGTCTCCTCCGGAAGTTACGACCGCTCCGGTGTCGAAGCTGAACTTGCTTCCCGCGTTCACCGTCGCGGTGCTCGTGATATCCGCCCAAGCCACCATGGGCAGGGTCAGGGCCAGCGCGAACTTAACGCTTCTATACATTTTCATGTCTTTCATTTGGTTCTCCTCCTAAACCACGTACACGGTTTATAATTAAAGCACGAGGACGCTCCACTTGGGTATTGCACGCTTTTTTCGGCTTTCGGCTCACATCCAAATGCTTCCGATCCTGGAAAGCGGCGAGGAGACGACCTTGATCGGCGGCCAGGCCGTGATGGAGGGCGTGATGATGCGCGCCCCGCACAGCTATTGTGTCGCCGTTCGCAAAACCGACGGCACGCTGGTCACCGAAGAACAGCCTATTCATAAAATGTCGGAAAAGTATCCCTGGCTGCGCTTCCCGGTTCTTCGCGGCTTGGGAACGCTCGGCCAGGCGATGACACTCGGGGTGAAAGCTCTGAAGTTCTCCGCGAATGCCGCCCTGGACGAGGGCGAGCCGGACAAAAAGCCGGTGGAGATCACGCCCTGGATGATGACATTGAATCTCGTTTTTTCGCTGGGCGTGTTCCTGTTCCTGTACAAGTTCGTCCCCTTGTTCCTGGCGACCCGTCTGGGCAAAGTGGTCCCTTCGCTTTCCGGCCGCACCGCGACCAACTTCGTCGACGGCGGCATTCGTATCGTGATTTTCCTCACGTTTTTGTTTCTTCTTTCGAGGATGAAAGATATCCGACGGGTGTTCGAATATCATGGCGCCGAGCATAAGGTCGTTTTCAACTACGAATCCGGCCAGCCGCTGAACGTTGAGAACGCGCAAAGATTTGTGACTTTCCACCCTCGCTGCGGGACCAATTTTCTGTTTGTCGTGATGGGGATGTCATTTCTGGTCTATCCGTTACTGCCGGTGGACGGATTTCTTCCGAAACTTCTGCTGCGCATCGCGCTGCTGCCGCTGATTGCCGGCGTCAGCTATGAGCTCATCCGTTTCGCGGCCAAGCGCCAGGGCACCCTCATGGGCTTGCTGAGCACGCCCGGATTATGGTTGCAGCGCATCACGACCCAACCGCCGGACGATTCTCAAGCCGCCGTCGCCATTCACGCGTTGAACGGCGCGATGGCGCTCGAAGAAAAGCAGGGTGGCGAGCTGGTTATCGCCTAAAGCCCTTCCATGCAATATAAACAGAGGCTCGACGAAATCGAGCGGCGTTTCGATGAGCTTACCGCGCAGATGGCCGACCCGGCCGTCATCAACGACTCCAGCCAGTACCGCAAGGTCGCCAAGACGCGCATGGATCTGGAAGAGACCGTCCTGAAGTTTCGGGAATGGAAGGAGGCGAATCAGCATCTTCAGGAAGCGCGAGGCATGTTGAATGAGTCCGATCCCGATCTGAAAGAAATGGCGCAGGACGAGGTCCTGAAGCTTGAGCCGCAGCTCGCGCAGATGGAAGAGGACCTGAAAGTACTTCTGCTGCCAAAGGATCCGAACGACGATAAGAACGTGGTGCTCGAAATTCGCGCCGGCACGGGCGGCGACGAAGCGACGTTGTTCGCCGCGGAAGTTTTCCGCATGTATACGCGCTTCGCTGAGACGCGGCACTGGAAGGTTGAAGTGACCTCGTCGAGCGAATCGTCGGTGGGTGGGTTGAAAGAAGTTACCGCGCTGGTCAATGGCAATCGAGTGTACAGCCAGCTCAAGTACGAAGGCGGCGTCCATCGCGTCCAGCGGGTTCCCCAGACCGAACAACAGGGCCGCGTCCACACTTCGGCGATCACGGTCGCCGTCCTGCCGGAAGCCGACGAAGTCGAAATCAAAATCGACCCCAAGGATATCCGCATCGACACGTTCTGCTCTTCCGGTCCCGGCGGCCAAAGCGTGAACACGACCTATTCCGCGGTGCGCATGACGCATTTACCCACGGGCCTGGTGGTTTCCTGCCAGGACGAGAAGTCGCAAATCAAGAATCGCGCCAAAGCTGAGCGCGTCATGCGGTCGCGCCTCTACGAACTGGAGTTGCAGAAACAGCAGGAAAAGATCGGCGCCGAACGCCGCACCATGGTCGGCTCAGGCGACCGCAGTGAGAAGATCCGCACTTACAACTTTCCGCAGAACCGGATGACGGATCATCGGATCGGCCTGACGCTGCATCAGCTCGACCAGGTAATGGACGGCAAGATCGAACCGATTGTCGAAGCGCTGACGCAGTATTATCAAACCGAAAAGCTGAAAGAGCAGAACGAGGCGGCTTAGATCTCGAGGCCATTCGAGGGGCCCATCCAGAGGATGGATTTGCGCACGGCCCTCCTCCAGGGCCAAGAACTTCTCGAAGACGCCAAGATCGCCGCACCGCGGCTGAACGCCGAAGTACTCCTTGCCTTCGCCGTGGGACGCGATCGCACCTGGCTTTTCGCGCATTCCAACGAGGAATTGCGCGAGGTGTGGTGGATCCACTACGGCCGTTATCTGCACCAGCGCATGCAAGGCACGCCGACCCAGTACATCACCGGCCGCCAGGAGTTCTACGGCCGCGAATTCCGCGTCACGCCAGACGTTCTGATCCCGCGCCCCGAAACGGAGCATTTGATAGAGGCCGCCCTCCCACACGCTCATGGGCGCGTCCTCGACATCGGGACTGGATCCGGCGCGATCGCCGTCACCCTCGCGCTCGAAACCGGCACTCGCGTCTTCGCGACGGACATTTCCTTCCCGGCGCTCGGCGTCGCGCGTGAAAATGCCCGCCGGCTCGACGCCGCCGTCGAGTTTACTCAATGCGATCTTGGCGGCGCGCTCGGCGAAGGCGCATTCGATCTGGTGGTTTCCAATCCGCCGTATGTTGCGAATGGCGAATCGTTAGCCCGCGAGGTCCGCGATCACGAACCGGAAATAGCGCTGTTCGGCGGCGCCGACGGCCTGGACGTTTATCGCCGTCTGATTCCCGAAGCCGCGCGATTGGTCAAGCCCGGCGGCTGGCTGATCATGGAGTTGGCTTCGAACACAGCGCATGCCGTGGAGGAGATGCTCCGCGAAGCCGATTGGCGGGAAATTCAGATCGTCGCGGATCTGGCAGGGCTCCCGCGCGTGGCCGTATCGCGACGGTAACTTCTCTAGACTAGGCGTGCAGAATTTCTTGCGCCGAGCGGGTGGCGCTCAGATAAGCATCGCCGATCGCTTCGGAGGAGATGCCGAGCTGCGCCGCGCAAGTATCAACCGCGTCCCAATCGCCCTCTTCATAGACGCGCGTCAGCCGATAAATGCGGCTGAGCGAGTCCTGTTCCGGGGCCGTACCGAGCAGCGTGTCGGAAATCTTCGAGGGTAACTTCACTTCCGCCAGAGCCTCCGCCAACGGCCGGTCGATAAGCGCGTCCAGTAGAGAGAACAGCCCGGTGAGGAAAGCCGCATCGCCATCATGATCGCCCGTCAGTTTGGCAATGCTTTCACAGAAATTGGCCCGAACGATGGAAAGTACGGCAAGCTCGCACGGTTTGTCAGAAGCCATCCCCGGAATTGCAGCGAGTGTGATCCACCGCCGCGCACCGTGTTCGCCGATCCGGATCAGGGCCTGCTTGAGCGAGTGGAGATCGCCACTGCGCCGGAAAAACGCGGAATTCGCGTACCGCATCAATTTATATGAGAGGGATACATCCTCCGCGATCAGCTTTTCCAACTGATGGAAATCCAGATCCGGACGCTGCGCTTCGCGCAACAGACGCAAGCACGCGAGTTTGTGGGACGGGATTTCCGTCGCCCGAAGGATGAACGGCCGCGCGAAGAAATATCCCTGGAAAAAATCGTAACCCAGGTCGCGCGCCCATTGAAACTCTTCGTAAGTTTCAACTTTCTCGGCCAGCATCTTCTTGCCCCTGGGCCGATAGGTCTTAACCAGCCGCTCCTGTTCCGCCTTGGACGTGGTCCGGATATCGACTTTGATCAAATTGGCAAGTTCGGCCAGCGGCTCATTCGTGGCCGACCCTACGAAATCGTCGAGAGCGATCGGATAGCCTTGATCGCGAAGCCGCTCGCAAGCGGCGAGCATTTCCGCGTCCGCCCCCACCGTTTCCAGCACCTCGATCACGGTGGATTCCTTGGGAAGCATCAGCGGAAAACCGTCCACCAGTTGGGCCCGGCCCAGATTAATGAAGGCCTTCTTGCCGCACAGGACGTTATCCAGTCCGATGACCAGGAGGCTGTTGGCAACTACGCGGGTGGTCGCGACGCTGGCGTCGGTTCCATCGAACTCGTTTACCTCGGAGTTTGAACGATATAGCAGCTCATAAGCGTAAACGTTGCGATTTCGATCCAAAATCGCCTGTCGTGCGACGCAAACCTCCATATGCGCTTATCGGCTGACAGGTGATAGAGGATTAGTCCTACAGGACTAGGCCAAATGGCTGCCCTTACGATTTCCGGGTTAGACCCGCAAGCGCGGTCAGTACTTCGTCGCTATGTTTCGGGGGGTCGACGCCGATCCACGTTTTCGCAATCTTGCCCTCGGGGTCGATCAAGAAGGTATTGCGCGCCGAAATCTTCACAGCCACCAGATTTCGCAGGGAACCGTATTCGGCGGAAACTTTCTTGCCGGTATCGGCCAGAAGCTTGAAGGTCAGGCCCTGCTTGGCGCAGAAATCCTGATGGCTGCCCGAGGAATCGACGCTGACACCGACGATCACCGCATTATTCTGGGTGTACTTTTCCAGATCCCGCTGGAAATTGTGCGCCTCGACGGTGCATCCGTGCGTGTTGTCCTTCGGATAAAAGTACAACACCACCCACTTCCCGCGAAAATCCTTCAATCCGACCACGGACCCGTCCTGCGACGGTAGCGAAAAATCCGGCGCGGACTGCCCGATTTGAGGAGGCTCGGAAGCCCCCGCGTTGCTCCACGCATAAACCGCCGCCGCGGCGGCAACCACAGCCACGATAACCGCCAGGAGTTTCATTACCATTTAGTATAGTGAGGACCTACTTCCACGTCGACATGGACGCGTTCTTCGTCTCCGTGGAAGAACTTTTCGATCCGTCACTAAAAGGAAAGCCCGTAGTAGTCGGCGGCCGCCCCAACGAACGTGGCGTGGTTTCCGCAGCGTCCTACGCCGCCCGCAAATTCGGCGTCCATTCGGCGATGCCTCTGCGAACCGCTTACAAGCTCTGCCCCCAGGCGATCTTCGTCGAAGGCCATCGCGGCCGTTATCTCGACTATTCGCAGAAAGTTTTCGCGGTATTGCAGAAATTCTCGCCGCAAGTGGAGATGGCTTCGATCGACGAAGCCTATCTCGATCTCACCGGTACGGAGCGTCTTCACGGCCCGCCGCTATCCGCCGCGCATCGCCTCCATGGGATGGTGAAGCAGGCGACGGACTTGAACTGCTCCATCGGCGCGGCGACATCGCGCCTGGTCGCCAAGATCGCTTCGGATCAGGCCAAACCCAACGGCGTTCTGTGGATCGTCCCCGGTGAGGAAGCGGAATTCCTCGCGCCGCTCGATGTTCGCAAAATCCCCGGCGTCGGCAAGGTCACGGAGCGGAATCTGCACGCCTGCGGCATCCGCAAAGTTGGCGATCTGGCGGCGCTCGACGCCGCGTTCCTCGATGAGCGCTTCGGCAAGTGGGGACTGGCGCTAGCCGGAAAAGCGCGCGGTGAAGACGCCGGCGGATGGTTCGATGGCGAGGTCGGCGACCGGAGCGAGCCCAAGTCAATCAGCCACGAGCACACGTTTTCCGTCGACACAAATGAATCCGGGGCGCTGGACGCGATGCTGGTGCGGCTCGCCGAAATGGTCGCTCGCCGGCTGCGCGATCATCATCTCTTCGCACGGACGCTGCAAATCAAATTGCGCTATTCCGATTTCTCGACCTTCACGCGCGCGAAGACGCTCGATCGAGCCACGCAGATCGATACCGAACTCGCCGAAGCCGCGCGCGCTCTGTTTCACAAAGCCTGGACCGGAAAGCCGATCCGCCTGATCGGCGTCTACGCCCAATCGCTGGTCGCCGATGAAGGGCAGACCAACCTGCTCGACGAAGAAAAAACCGCGCGCTGGCGCAAGACGCTCGAGGCAGTCGATCGGATCCGCGACAAATACGGCGACACGACCGTTTCGCTCGCAGCAGGCCTGACCGCGGGATTCCGCGCCCGGGTTCACGAAAATCCGGAAAATTTACCTGGCAAGGATCCGCGAAAAAAGGACTAGTTCGGGCTTGCCCCTTGTGCTTGTCCCGGACGCCATGTATGCTCCCTCTGTTGCTTTGGGACAGTTCCTACGTCCCGGCGATGAAGGGGATCCCATGCACACTAAACTCACGTCCCTTTCTGCTTCCAGCGCATTCGCACTGGCGGCAAGTCTCTCCAGTCTTTGTCTGGCGCAATCCACGCCAACTACGTACCGCACATCGATCTACCATCTGAAGCCTGACATGGTGAACGAATGGGTCGACATGGAAAAAAACGAGGTGGTTCCCGCATTAAAGAAGGCCGGAGTGAAGACCCGCAACGTTTACGTTACGGCTGCGTTCGGCAACGCCGGCGAGTATCTCATTACGCAGCCGTTCGATAATTTTTCGGAATTCGACGGCCCCAACCCGCTGGTCAGGGCCTTGGATGGGCCAGGAGCCGCGCGGCTTCTCACAAAGCTGGCCAAGTGCGAAGTGAGCGTCAACAGCTACGAAAATATCCGTCTCCTTGATATCAGCAATGTGTTCGATCCACCCGCCGCAATTGTCGTGTCGGCTCGATATCACATCACCGCAGGAAAATTGCCCGAATTTCGAGAGCTGGTGAAGTCCGAGATCCTGCCGGTGTATAAGAAGGCGAAAGTGAGCCTGATCGTGAGTCAGAGAGGCCCAGGCGCCAATCCCTCGGACGTGACCATGGTGACCGGATACACCAAGATGGCGGATATGCAAGGAGGGCCGTTCCTGGTTCAGCAGCTTGGCCAGGCCGGAGCCGATAAAGTGGCCGCAAAATTCGCCGGCATCCGGACGCTGGCTGAAGTTGTAGTACGACGGCGCGTTGCGGAACTAAGCTTCTAGGCATATCGGCGTCAGGAGCGGAATATTGGCGGTACTTCGACACGACGGACTGCTATTCTGAAGTAGTAAAAAATGCTGTCGGTCGTCATCCCGATCCACAACGAAGAACCGTCGATCCTTCCGCTCTATGACCGCTTGACGCTGGTCATGGAGCGTATTCGCAAGCCTTATGAGATCCTCTTCGTCGACGACGCATCCACGGATCGCAGCTTCGATCTGCTCGCCAACCTCGTCGAGACCGATGCGCGATTGAAGGTCATCCGCCTGCGCCGTAATTTCGGCCAGACGGCTGCCCTGGCGGCTGGATTTGACGAGGCCCAGGGCAACATCATCATCTCGCTCGACGGCGATCTCCAGCATGCTCCGGAAGACATTCCCGCGCTGCTCGAAAAGATTGAAGAAGGCTTCGACATTGCGAGCGGCTGGCGCAAGAACCGGCTGGATAACGCCGTCACCCGCAAGTTCCCTTCCCGCATCGCCAACTGGCTGATGAAAAAAGCCTCCAACGTCGACCTGCGGGACTTCGGCACAACGTTCAAAGCCTATCGCGCTGAAATCCTCAAGGACGTGAACCTTTACGGCGAACTACATCGCTTCATCCCGGCATTGGCTGCATTCTACGGCGCGCGCGTCGCGGAAGTGCCCATCCGGAACATGCCGCGCGCCAGCGGCGGTTCGCACTACGGCCTGGGCCGGACGTTCCGCGTGATGTTCGACATCTTTACGGTGTGGTTTCTGCTGAAGTACTTCACACGCCCCATGCACTTTTTCGGGAAGTGGGGATTGGTCGCGGCCGGAGCCGGCGGTTCCATCCTTACCTTCGTCGGGGTGAAGAAGATCTGGACCGGCCAGGACATCATCCAGGCACACGGACCGCTGATGCTGCTGGGCGCGCTCGCGCTGGTCACCGGTGTGATTCTTTTTTGTACCGGATTGCTCGGCGAAGTGCTCACGCGAACGTATTTCGAAAGCCAGGGCCGGCGCATCTACGCTGTGCGCGAGATCCGGACTCGCCGGGAACCGCAGATCGCGGACGGAGCCCACGGCCGCTAATGCAGATCGGCGCGGTTATTTTCGACTACGGCGGTGTTTTGTGTTTTCACCCGACCGAAGAACAAATCGCCCGCGCTGCCGCCAAGTGCGGGCTGACTCCGGCGGAGTTGGTTCGCGCGATGTGGAAGAAGCGGATCGCCTACGACGCCGGCCAGTCCCCGAATGAATATTGGTCGGAAGTCGCGCGCATCGCCGGCCGCACCTTCGACGACGACACAATCGCGCGGATGGTCGAGTGTGAAATCGATTTCTGGGGCCGCTTCGACCAGCGACCGCTTGATTGGATACAACAGCTTCGCGCACGGGGTGCTCGCGTAGGCATCCTTTCGAATCTGCCGAGTCCGCTGGGCGCGCATCTGCGAACGCGCGATGGATTCCTGGACCATTTCGATCACATCACGTTCTCATTCGAGCTGAACGTCGTGAAGCCCCAGCGCGAGATTTACGAACACGCTGTGCGCGGATTGAACATCTCGCCGGATCAGGCGCTGTTCCTGGACGATCGCCCGGAAAATATCGAAGGCGCGCGCGCCGCCGGCTTGCATGCCGAACTGTACTCGACATGGGAGGAATTCGTGAAGGAAACGCCCGCGCGCTACGGTCTTCCCGCTCCTGCTCCGGATGATGTGGCCCGGCGCCAGTAGTCTTCGAATAATCCCTTCATCGCCTCGGCCATGCCGGCATGATCGAACACTACCGACGTCCAGGTCGGTTTAGTGATCACCGGATCGAGCAGGGCGATCAGCCCCTGCCGCCCGTCGAGCACCGCCATCTTCATCGGCACCTTGTCGATCTGCCTCACCTGGACGCCTGCGGCCTGATAATCCGCCAGAAATTTTTCGTGCGGCGCGTCGAGCGTGCCGTGCTCCACCAACACCCGGCAGTTGACGCCGCGTTGCCGGGCTTGAATCGCCAGCTCCGCATCCAGCGGATCGACGGCATACGGAGGCCGCGAAAACTCCAGATACTCGGCCGTGGCTTCCGCCAGCATGCGCCGGAAATGCGACGCGATCTGCCCCGGATCGCTCACGATGCGCAGGTAATCGAGCGTGCCCCGCCCGCCCTGCCCTTCCGAGTAGGCGGCCATCAAATCGTCAACCATTCCATGTGCCGCGCGCGATTGATCCGCAAGCTGCTGTTCCACTGCCTGGGCCCGGCGGGCGAGGTAACTGGGAATCGCCTGATCGGGCGAAACCGCGGAGAATAGTTTGGTTTTCTCCTGGATGACTTGCGCGAAACCTTTCTCCACCAGGCTATCGAGCACTTCGTAAATTTTTTGCCGCGGAACGTGCGCCCGCGCAGCCAATTCCAGCGCCTTGAATCGAGGGTGCCCTACGAGCACCAGATACGAGCGCGCCTCGTAAGCGTTCAGGCCCATCGCCTGCAACCGCTGCCAGAAGCGGCGAAATTCGACCTCGGGAAGCTCTCGCGTCATTGCAGCCTGTCTCAAGAGAGAAGGTTGATCGTACCAAATTGCTACAATCGCGATAGGATGTACCGGTAATGAAACTTTCCTCCGGCCTACCCGAAACTCTCGGGGATCTCCGCTCTTATAAGAATTTTGAATCCAGACTCGCAGGACGCGCCGTTAAGGACGAACTGCGTGAGAACCTGATCTGCAAACTGGAACGGCGCGAGCCGCTGTTCCCCGGCATCGTCGGCTACGAAGACACTGTCGTCCCGCAGATCGTCAATGCCGTCTTGTCGCGCCACAATTTCATCCTGCTCGGCTTACGCGGCCAGGCGAAAACCAAGCTGATCCGGATGCTGGTCAGTCTGCTGGACGAGCATACGCCGTACGTAGCCGGCTGTGAAATCCGTGACCATCCTTTTGCGCCGATCTGTCGAGCGTGCCGCGATCTGATCGAGGTGAAGGGCGATGCGACGCCCATCGCGTGGCTGGCTCGCGAAGAGCGCTACGTGGAGAAACTGGCGACTCCGGACGTCACCATTGCCGACATGATCGGCGATATCGACCCGATTAAGGCCGCACGCACTGGTCAAAACATTTCCGACGAACTGACGGTCCACTACGGCCTGATGCCCCGCGCCAATCGCGGCATTTTCGCAATCAACGAACTTCCCGATCTGGCCGGTAAAATCCAGGTCGGGCTGTTCAATATCATGCAGGAAGGCGATGTCCAAATTAAGGGCTACCCGGTACGCCTGCCGCTGGATCTGCTGCTGGTCTTCACAGCAAATCCGGAAGACTACACCGCGCGTGGCAAGATCATCACGCCTTTGAAAGACCGCATCGGCAGCGAAATCCGCACGCATTACCCGGCGACGCTGGAACACGGTCTCGACATCACGCGCCAGGAATCCTGGACCCAGCGCCGCTCGCCGATCGAGCTGCGGGTTCCGGATTACATCCGTGAAATCGTGGAGCAGCTCGCGTTTTCTGCCCGCGAAGACAAGAAGGTCGACAAACGCTCCGGCGTCAGCCAGCGCCTGCCGATTTCCGTGCTCGAAAACGTGGTCTCGAACGCGGAGCGGAGAGCATTCCTGGCCGGCGAATCCGTCGCCGTGCCGCGTGTTTTGGATGTGTACGCGGCATTGCCATCGATCACCGGAAAACTCGAGCTGGAATACGAAGGCGAACTGAAAGGCGGCGACGTGGTCGCGCGCGAGCTGATCCGCCTGGCTGTCGGTAAAGTGTTCACCGGATACTTCGACGGCGAGAACATGTCGCAGGTGACCCAATTCTTCGAGCTGGGCGGGTCCTTGAAACTTGACGAAACTGCAAAATCGGACGTCATGGTGAAGGAACTCGGCAACATTCAGGGCCTGATGGAAAAGACCGGCCAACTCGGCTTGGGGACAAGCGAGCCCGATGCGGTTCGCGCGGCAGCGGCGGAGTTCGTTCTCGAAGGCCTGTACGCGCATCGGCGCATCGCGCGGAATGAAGAAGTCGGATTCACGGCCGAGCCGCGCCGCCGCGAGCCGCCGAACGAGGAACAGAAGAAGTCGAAAAGGCAGTATCAGTGAAATCGGTCCGCTATTCGAAATACACGGGCGACGATTTCGGCCTCAGCGCCGAAGACCTTCTGAAAGCCCTGTCTGATTTCTTCCTCGAAAGCGGCTTTCAGAATCCCTACATGCAGTTCAGCGAGATGAACCAGCACTCGCTCGAAGATTTGAAGCGCGCCATCGAGCAGGCGCTCGAAAACGGAGAGTTTTTCGATCCGGAGCGCGCCGAGCAGATCCGGCAACAGCTCGAAAGCATGAGCCAGGAGCAGATGGACCAGTTGCTCAGCCGGCTGGTCCAGAAGCTGGTCGACGAAGGCTACATCACCACCGACCCGCAAGCCGGCGGGGCAGGCCAAGCCGAATCCAAGGTCGAGGTTAAGGTCACTGATAAGAGCATCGATTTCCTGGGCTTCAAAACGCTCAAGGACCTGCTCGGTTCTCTTGGCCACTCAAGTTTCGGCGCCCACGACACGCGCGACATGGCCACCGGTGTCGAATCGAGCGGGGCGTCGAAACGCTACGAATTCGGCGACACGCTGAATCTCGATATCGGCGCAACGCTGTTTTCCGCTCTCCGGCGCGAGGGCGTCAAAGTCCCGCTGAATCTCGAATACGAAGATTTACACGTCCATCAGTCCGAATACCAGAGCTCCTGCGCGACAGTTCTGATGCTCGATTGCAGTCACAGCATGATCCTTTACGGCGAGGATCGCTTCACTCCCGCAAAGAAGGTGGCCATGGCCCTGGCGCACCTGATCCGCACGCAATACCCCGGCGATTCGCTACGGTGCGTCCTGTTCCACGATTCCGCCGAGGAACTGCGCATCGAAGAACTGGCGCGCGTTCAAGTGGGTCCGTATTATACGAACACCCGCGAAGGTCTGATCATGGCCCAGCGTCTGCTTCAGCAGGAGCGCAAGGACATGAAGCAGATCATTATGATCACCGACGGCAAACCCAGCGCGCTGACGCTTGACGACGGCCGGATCTACCGTAACGCCTTCGGCCTCGACCCGCTCGTGATCAGTCGAACGCTCGAAGAGGTCAGCCGCTGCAAGCGCCAGGGAATCCTGATCAACACGTTCATGCTCGCCAGCGACTACGGGCTGGTGAATTTCATCCAGAAAGTCACCGAACTCTGCCGCGGCAAAGCCTACTTCACGACGCCCTACACTCTCGGCCAGTACCTGCTGATGGATTACATGAATCGTAAGACTCGCACGATTCATTGAACCGCGCACGCCACCCGTTCGTCGTGGCTGGACTTTACATCATCTTCGGCCGCTTTTTCGTCGACGCGAGATTGCGCTCACGGAACTTCTACGGCCTGACCAACGAGCGAGTCATCATCGTGTCCGGCTGGGGAGGCAACAAAGTGACCAGTGTCAGCCTCCGGACCGCGAACAACATTTCGTTTCATCAAGGAAGAAACGGGTCCGGCACAATCCTGTTCTTCTCCGAGCCATTGGCCCTCCATTACAGCAATCAGGCCTGGCCGGGGATGCCTCAGCTACCCATGCTTGACGGAATAGACCAGGCTCACACAGTCTACGATCTCATTAACCGGACACAAACGGCCGTTCATTGAAAGAAAGTTCGCTAAACTATTAGTTTGACTGAAATTGAACAGCGCAGGCATGCCGTTGCGACGCGTCTTGGCGAGTACAAGATCGACGCGCTGCTGGTTTCTTCGTCTGCGAATATCCGTTATCTTTCTGATTACACGGGCTCAAACGGGCTCATTCTCATTACAGCGAAGGAATCGCATTTCTTCACTGACCCACGGTACGGGCTTGAAGCGTCGCAAAAGGTTACCTGCAAAGTTCATGTCGCCAAGGGTCCACTGATCCCGGCCGCAGCCAAGTTAATCAAACAAAAGAAGTTGAAGAAGATCGGTCTGGAGTCCTCTTGGATTCGGCTGATGGATTACAACAAACTGAAAGAGGAGTTACCTCTCGGCTATTCGCTGCACGCCATCGGTCCGTTGATTGAAGAGCAGCGGATGATCAAGTCGCTCGCCGAAATTGATCGTATCCGCAAGAGCGTGCAGGCCAATTCGGAAGCTTATGCTCGCACGATGCGACGCGTCAAGATAGGCGTCCGCGAGCAGGATCTGGCGGCCGAACTGGAGTTCCAGATGCGCATGTTAGGCGCGGAAAAACCTTCTTTTGATACGATTGTCGCCGCCGGTGAACGCTCCGCCCTGCCGCATGCTCACCCCACTGCCCGTCGGTTTCAGGAAAATGAACTATTATTAATTGATATGGGTGCGACCCTGGACGGCTATTCGAGCGATATGACCCGCGTGGCTTACGCGGGCGTGCCGCCCAAGCAGGTACGCGACATGTACCGCGCCGTTCTCGAAGCTCAGTTAACAGCCGTAAATGCCGTGCGTGCAGGCATTCCGGCCGGCAAGGTGGACGCGACCGCGCGCGGTGTGCTTAAAAAGCACAATCTGGAACGCGAGTTTATTCATTCCACCGGGCACGGATTGGGCCTGGAGATTCATGAGCCGCCGCGCATCGGCAAGAAGGAAAAGACCCAACTGAAGGCCGGAATGGTGATCACTATCGAGCCTGGCGCATACATCGACGGATTCGGAGGGATTCGGATCGAGGACACGGTGCTGGTCACCGAAAACGGTTGCGAGGTCCTGACACCCACCCCTAAGGAATTTGTCAGTATTTAGCCAAATCTAAATGCCCCCCCTAAATGACAATCGACGAGATTAAAGAACTGCTGCAAATCTTCAACGAAAGCGGCGTAGCGGAGTTCGAATTGCAGCGCGGCGAAAATCGCCTGCGGCTTCGACGAGCGGGCGTTTCGCACGATTATCTGGTGTCCGGTTCCCCCGGCCCTGTGGCGGGTTCGGCCGCGCCAGTACCGTATCCCGCAACCGCGCCCGGTCATACGGCGGCGGCCACGCCTAAAGCGCCCGAAGCTGATTCCGGGCACGTTCTGGTGAAATCGCCTATTGTCGGCACCTACTATGAATCGCCCGCGCCCGGGGCGGCCACGTTTGTACGCGTAGGCGACTCGGTTGAGCCGGGACAGGTCCTGTGCATTATCGAATCCATGAAGCTGATGAACGAAATTGAGTCCGAAGTCGCCGGAATCGTGGCCGCCAAGCTGGTGGAGAATGGCCGCGCCGTCGAATACGGAGAAGCCCTGTTCGCAATTCGTCCCCGCTGACCGAATGTTCGAAAAAATCCTCATCGCCAATCGCGGCGAGATCGCCCTGCGCGTGATTTGCGCCTGCAAGGATCTTGGCATCAAGACCGTCGCTGTCTATTCCGAGGCCGATCGCCACAGCCTGCACACCCGCTTCGCCGACGAGGCTATCTGCATCGGTCCGGCAAAAAGCACGCGCAGCTATCTGGACATTCCCTCGGTGATCAGCGCGGCGGAGATCACCAATGCCGACGCCGTGCATCCCGGCTATGGATTCCTCTCTGAAAACGCAGATTTCGCGGAAGTATGCGAGACCAGCGGCCTGCGCTTCATCGGCCCTACGCCCGACGTGATCCGCCGCATGGGGCTGAAGCAGATCGCCCGCGCGTCGATGGAAGAAGCCGGTGTGCCGATCCTTCCTGGCTCCAAAGGGATTCTCAAGAGCCTGGAAGAAGCGATGGAAATCGCGGATCAGATCGGCTATCCCGTCATGCTCAAAGCCTCGGCCGGCGGCGGCGGACGCGGAATGCGGGTAGTCCGCAAAGCCGAAGAGATGCAAAATTCGCTGGCCCAGGCGCAGGCCGAAGCCTCCGCGGCATTCTCCTCCGGCGACATGTATATGGAAAAGCTGGTCGAGAATCCGCGGCATATCGAATTTCAAATTCTCGGCGACACACACGGGCACGTGGAGGTTTTGGGCGAGCGCGAGTGTTCCATTCAGCGCCGGCATCAAAAGCTGATCGAAGAAGCGCCCTCGATGGCGGTTTCGCCCGAGCTGCGATCGAGAATTTCGGAGAATCTGCGGGTCGCGCTGAAGGCCATCGGGTATACCAACGCGGGCACCGTCGAGTTTCTGATGGATGCGCAACAAAACCTGTACTTCATCGAGGTGAACGCGCGCATTCAGGTGGAGCACCCGGTGACCGAGATGATTACCGGAGTCGATCTGGTCAAGAGCCAGATTCGCATCGCCGCCGGGGAAAAGTTGACGGATATCCTTCGGGGCCCGGTCCGCTTATGCGGCCACGCGATCGAATGCCGCATCAATGCCGAACACCCGGAAACGTTCACTCCGTCCCCCGGCCGCATCACCGGCTTCAACTTGCCCGGAGGCGCGGGAATCCGGGTGGACACGGCCGCGTATCACGACGGTGTGATTCCGCCGTATTACGACTCGCTGGTGGCCAAACTGATCGCGTACGGATCGGACCGGAGCGAAGCGATCGCCCGCATGAATCGGGCCCTCGATATGTTTGTGGTCGAGGGGATTTACACCTCGATTCCATTGCACCAACGCATTCTGGCGCATCCGGATTTCATCGCGGGAAAACTGGACACAGGATTCCTGGCTAGAATCGGCATCACCGGCGACAAGAAGTAGCCGCTACTTCGTGACGACGTTGCCGACCGACTCGGGATAATACACCACACGATTCCGGCCCTGGTGCTTGGCCGCGTAAAGGGCATCGTCGGCGACGCGGATCAGCATTTCCGAATCCGCGGGTGTGCCTGGCCGCCAACTGGTAGCCCCGAAGCTGCACGTCACGGCGCGGCGAGTATCGTTGATCAGGATTGGTTCGGCGTCCAGCGCCTTTCGCATCCGCTCGGCCTGATGCGCCGTTCCACTCTCATCGCTGCCGGGCAGAACGATCAGAAACTCTTCGCCGCCGTAGCGCCCGATCGCGTCGTACGGACGGATCGAATTCTGCATGCGGCGGGCAAATTCCCGCAGCACCTCGTCGCCAGCGAAATGGCCGTACGTGTCGTTGATGGATTTGAAGTGGTCCAGGTCGGCCAGAACCACGCCGATTCCGCGGTTCTCCCGCCCTCCGCGGATCAGCTCGCGCTGCAGGATGTCCAGAATCGAAGACCGGTTCCAGATATGCAACAGGAAATCCTTGGTGGCCTGTTCCCGCAACTGGCGCTGCAAATCGATGATCCGGGTGCCCGCGCGCAGGCGAACCTTGAGTTCATGCTGGTCGAAGGGTTTGGTGACGTAATCGTCCGCACCCGATTCCATGCCTTCAATCAGATCTTCCTTAAGGCTCTTCGAGGTCAACAGCAGGATGTAGGTGTAGCATTCCTGCTCTTTGGAGTCCTTGGCGTGCTCCCGAACTTTCCGGCACACCTCGGGACCGGTCATTCCAGGCATGACCCAGTCGAGAATGGCCAGGCTGGGCGCGTCCGGGGCCTGGAGGATGTTCCACGCCTCGACTCCGTCACAGGCGGCCACCACTTCGTATCCCCATTTGCGCAAAGTGGCGTCCAGCAGGTGCCGGGAGACGATGCTGTCATCCGCGATCAGAATCCGCATGTATCCCTAAGTTACCTATCGGTCGAACGGGCTAGCAGCTTAAGTTCCCCAAAAACAGGAGTCCGCTGCGCAATCCCACCCGAGATTGCCGCTCAGAACGACCCATACTGTTCATTTTAGCCCTGCGCCCTGCTCCGATCTTGCTCTTTGGCTATTTTGGCACGATTCTCAAGGCGCTGCGACGCGTTGGCGGGTGTGGAAAACGGTAGAAATGGGAGTGACGGGGTGTCGCAATGGTCCCTGGTGGCAGCGGTTCAGTGTCGACCGTTTGATATCACACCCTCAGCACTGAACCGCGCACGAGAGTAAGCGGCTGCCCGGGTGTGTACAAACGGTGCGCTGACCACAATTCTCGATCTATCCCTTAACGGCTTCCGGACATTGAGGCTTCGCGGGTGAGTTCGCTGAACCCTTCGATGGTCCACTGGAACACGCCATTGGTGACAGCCGGATCGTGCAGCACATAGCCTCGAACCTCGTCTTCGGAGGAAGCTTCGTACACCGCCAGCCCGCGCGGATGCTTCGGGTCCACAGTTCGGCCGCCCCAGGTGATCCGGCCCTGTTCGACTTCCGTCTTCACGTACGCGGCGTGTTGCATCAAGACCACCATCTGTTCCCGTGTAACCTGACTAAAATCGCCGTGCGCTAAGGTGTAGGTCACCAAGAAATGCGATTTCACCGAGGTGCTCCGGGGATATCTGGCATTGGCCTCCACTTCACGGATCTGGAGCGTATGACGAGCCGAATGGGCGGCCATGGCAAGCAGAAACTGGTACCCATCCATATTCCCGGCCGGACCCTTGGCAACGTGAACGCGCAGCTCGTCCGACGTTGTCCGCACGTATTCAAGGCTATGGTCGCGGGCTTTGGTGAATTCGCGAATCGCCTCCTCTGGGGTCGCGAATTTGCCGGAGGGAGTGATCGGTTCCGGCGCCGTCAGCTTTTTGCTTCGATCGAGAATGGACGCAAACATGGCTTGATCCCGATCGAGGGTGGCAGATGCGGCGCGCTCAACGGCGGGAGCCTTCATGGCCATTTGCTCGATTCCGAATAGAAAGCCCTCGGCCAGGATGATGTGCTCGGCGCATTCCCGAACCGACCATACGGTGGGAGCGGGCTTGAAACGCCACTGTGCGTCGCTCAGCCCGGAAATGCTCGCCAGCATATTCTGCTTGGTTTGCTCGAGCTGCTCGATCAGATAAGCGCGCTCGGCGGAATTCATAGCGCCCTCGTTCGACGCGGCAAACACGGGGGCGAGAACGAGGTAAAAAACGGCTAACTTTTTCATAATTGGTCTTCCTTTGACTTCGTTGGCGAATGTTGTTGAACGTGATCCCGAAGCCAGGCGAGCACCCGGGTCCAGCCCTGCGTGTGGCCCTGCTGCGATTGTTCGCGTCCGGCGAATCCGGAATGGACGATATGCACACGAGTTCCGGAAGCGATCTTTTCGAACCTCAAATGAACCTCGGTCTCCGTACCGGCATCCCAGCTCGGATTCCAGGTGTAGATCAATATGTGCGGACGGTCGACCTGAATATAAGTGCCCCTCACCGTCGACGTTTCGCCACCAGAGGCCGAGCGCGCATTGCAACTATAACTGCCGCCGGGCCGCAGGTCGACCTTCCAATTAAACGTCCGGTATGTGTCGGGCGATCCCCACCAGACAGTGAGTTGTTCGGGATCGGTGAACGCATCGAAGACTAATTCGGGCGGGGCTTCAATGTCGATGTGCCCAACAATGGACGCCCCTTCGATCTCTACGATCATGATTTCTTCTCCTTGCCCGCGTGGGACTCCACATGCTTCTTCAAACTGAGCAGGTTCACGGTCCAGAAATGGCGATAGTGCTGAAGCCACTGGTCGAGATCTCGCAGCGGCTCGGGATTCAGGCGGTACAGGCGATGCCGGCCGTCCCGGCGCTCTGTAACCAGATTCGCGTCGTAGAGCACCCGCAGGTGCTTCGAAATCGCCGGACGGCTGACCGGAAAGGCTCGCGCGAGCTCGTTGACCGGCTTGGCGCCGTCGCGAAGACGATCCAGAATGGCCCGGCGGGTAACGTCGGAGACGGCGTGAAAAACATCGGGGCTCATTGGTTGCGTAACCATTTGATTACCTATCTCCGCTATTTGCTTCCGGCCATTGGTAACCGGATGGTTACGATTCTACGATCTGCCATCCCGCCTGTCAAGAAAATTATTTGACAGAAAATTATTTGTCGGACCAGACGGATAGCTCGTTCCCGCTGGGATCGGTGAAATGGAAACGCTTTCCACCGGGGAATTCGAAGGTCGGTTTAACGATTTTTCCGTTCGCCGCCTTGATCTTCTCCTGCACCGCGGCGAGGTCTTCAGCGTAAATCACGATCAGCGGTCCCAGCCCTCCGACCTGCGTTTCCTTGGTGAATCCGCCGGCGATCCGGCCGTCGGCGAAGCTGGTGTAGTCCGGACCGTAATCCGTGAAAACCCACGCGAAAACGTCTTGATAAAAACGCTTGGTGGCGGCGATATCGGTTGCGGGAAATTCGATGTAATCGATGCGAAGGCTCATGGAACTCATGCTAGCCGGGGAGCATGAATCAACGATTGGAAAAAACGGTCATTCCGTGGCGGCTGCCGGAGTGCGCCCGGAAAAGGTCCGGAATTCGTTGATGAAGTGAGCCTGGTCGTAATAACCGCAGTCTAGCGCAAGATCCGCGCCATTAGCCTTGGAACTCGCGAGGCGCGAAACGGCGTGCCGGAAACGCAGAACGCGCGCCAGGAATTTGGGCGTCAGGCCGGATTGATCCAGGCACAGGCGGCGGAACTGGCGCGGGCTGAGACCGCAATGGCCCGCCACCTGATCGATCGAAACCACGCCGTGGCGCTGCTCCATCCAGCGAATCGCGCGCTCCACCGGCGTGGCCTTCTCGCGGCGGTGCATGGAATCCTCCACAAGCGCAGCACATTGCTCCAGCGAATTCGCAGAGCCCACGCGCTCCCGCAACCGACGCGCTCGCACGCCCCACAGATCTTCGAGAGGAAGGATCGTGTCCGTGATCCGGTGGCCCGGGATGCCGAAATGTCCGGGCCAGGCGCCGGGACGGAAACGAACGCCCGTAACACGTCCGCCCGGCGGGCGCTGATAATCCTGATACCGGGTCATGGCGCCTACCACGTGGAGATCTCCACCGGTAAACAAGATGTCCGCGCAGCCATCCGGGCTCACCCGGTGAGCGGCTGCAAGCTCATCGATCCGAAGCGTCCAAAAGCATTCGATGGTACCGGCGAAGGCCGCGGATGGAGCAATTTCGCGGTACTCGAGCATACTTCTCCATCCTACCGAATCCTTGAGAAAATGGAGCCATGGCGCTGCAATTCACCACTTCCTATATCGAAGACTCGCTGGCTGTGTTCCGTCGGTACAAGAAGCACGCCGAAGCTGCCATGGCGCAGGTGAGCGACGAGCAACTCACGGCCACAATCGATGAGGAATCGAACTCGATTGCGATCATCGTCAAGCACATGTACGGCAACATGCGCTCCCGCTGGACGGATTTCCTGACTACCGACGGGGAAAAACCGGATCGCAATCGCGACAGCGAATTCGTCGAGCCGGCCGCGACGCGCGATGCGCTGATGCAGCAATGGGAGGCCGGCTGGGCGTGTCTGTTCCACGCGCTGGAGCCGCTGACGGACGCGGACTTGACCCGTAAAGTGACCATTCGAGGGGAGACGCATTCCGTGATGCAGGCGATCAATCGCCAGATCGGGCATTACGCGATGCACTGCGGGCAAATCGTGTTCTTAGCCAAGCACCTGGCGCACGATAAATGGAAGTCGCTGACCGTCCCGCGAAACAAATCGGCCGACTATAACCGCCGCGTCGCAGCGGGCGAAGTCAGCCAGCGCTGAGAAAACATTTTTGGCCGAAAATGAACGCCGATGGCCGATGAGTCAACGAGGGTAGGGGTGTCCCTTGAGCGTGGTCAGCGCGCGATAAACCTGCTCGGCCAGTACCACTCGCGCGAGTTCGTGCGGCATCGTCATCGGGGATAACCCGAGCAGAAGATCGGCGCGGGGCTTCCATGCTTCCGGAAGGCCGTCCGCGCCGCCGATGATGAATACAATGTCGCGCGGTTGATCGAACAGGCGGGTGAACGCCGCGGAATCCTTCGCGCGGCCCGCGGGATCGAGCAGGATTTTCATGGATGCCGGATGTTTTCCCCAAGGATCGAAACGCTTCGGATCGATCTCGCGCATTTCGCATTTCGCGAAGCGCGTGGAACGTTTGATGTACTCCTCCGACATGGCATTCGCGTGCTTGTCGCGCGGCTTGCCGATGAAGTAGAGGAAGATTTTCAATGCTTCCGGAAGAACGGGATGCCGCCGCGGTCTTCGGCGAAATCCACGGCATCGCCGATCTGGACCCGGTCGCCGATCATTCGCGCGGTGAGCCTGCGCCCGCTGTCGAGCGTGACGATCACCAGTTGATACGGCGCGTCGGCGACGAATTGTTGCGGCGCGGCGTGGATCAGTGTTTCGGTGTAAATAACTCCGGGACCGGGGTTTGTCATATCGTTCCCAGAATCGTCACGACGGCTGTGGCGCCGGAGCCGCCCAAGTTCTGGGCCAGTCCTAGTGAATGCCGCTCGATCTGCCGTTCGCCCGCCTCGCCGCGCATTTGAATTACCAGGTCGCAGATCTGACCGACGCCGGTCGCACCCACCGGATGGCCCTTCGATTTGAGTCCCCCGCTCGTGTTGATCGGCCTTGGACCCGTCAGCGCTGTGCAGCCTTGCAGCGCGTACGGACCTCCGTCGCCTTTCTTTACGAATCCGAGGTCCTCGGTCGCGATGATTTCGGCGATGGTGAAGCAATCGTGGACTTCGGCGAATTGAATGTCCTGCGGAGTGACGCCCGCCATCTTGTATGCCTTCTGGCCGGCCGCGGTCACGGCCCTGAATGTTGTAATGTCGTCCTTTTCGTCAAGGGCGACGTGATCCGATGTCTGCGCGATCCCCAAAATCTTCACCGGTTTGCCCGTGAACTCCGCCGCGCGTTCCAGGGGCGCGATCAACACCGCCGCCGCCCCGTCGCTGATCAGCGAGCAATCGTAGACCGTAAGCGGCTCGGCTATGGGCTTGCCGTTGAGCGCCTGCTCCATCGTGATCACTTTGCGCATGTGCGCCTGCGGATTTTTCGCGCCGTTCGCGTGATTCTTCACGGCGACGGCGGCCAGGTGTTCCCGCGTGGTCCCGTATTGGTACATATGCCGTCGGGCGATCATCGCGAAAAGCGCCGGGAAGGTCGCCCCGGCCCGGCCTTCTCCGCCCATATCGCCCGCCCCCGCCAGGATTTCGGTAACCACGGGAGTCGGCTGCGAGGTCATCTTTTCGACCCCGCCTATCATAACCAGATCGTACAATCCGGCGCCCACGGCCGAGACCGCGTGGAAGAAAGCCGAACCGCTGGAGGCGCAGGCAGCTTCAAAACGGGTGCACGGGACCCCGGTAATGCCCATCGCCCCGGCAATGTAGGGGGCAAGGTGGTTCTGGCCGACGAAGGACGGGCCGGCGAAGTTGCCCAGATAAAAAGCCTCGACTTTTGAAGGGCTTACATTCGCATCCTGCATGCACTTCTGACCGGCTTCGACGGCCAGAGAGCGTAGATCCCGGTCTGGAAAAGCTCCAAACGCGGTCTTTCCGATGCCAATCACCGCAACGGGCCTCATATATGATTAGAATAGCTCGGAAGGACGATAGATTCACTGCACGCTTGGAGCTGCACGGCCGTCTGTATCTTCTAGATGGCAAGTGTGTCCCCGGCGTTGGAACGAGGAATGAGCGAAGCCCCCGGCTCTACCCGCTATGACGCGATTCCGCTTGAGACCGAACGGCAGACTCGCTTCTACAACGAAAATCTGCGGCGCGTCTTTCTGCTGATCTATCGAATTGTCGGCAACGTTCCCGACGCGCAGGACCTAACGCAGGAGGCGTTCATCAAGGCGCTCCAGCGGCAGGATCAGTTGAAGGATCTGGACAAGGCTGCACATTGGCTCTCGCGCATCGCGAGCAACACGGCGATCGATTTCCTGCGGCGATCCGGGCGCGTGAGTTTCTCGGACATTGACGAACTGGTCGACCCTGTGGCGAGTTCCCCGCATGAAAGCCCGGAGGAATTGGTCCTGCGCGCCGAGCATCGCGAATATCTGGAAAATGGCCTTGGCGTGCTGACGGATCGCGAAAGAACCGCCCTGCTGCTGCGTGACGTGGAAGGGCTGCCGGCCGAGGAAGTGGCGGCCAGGTTGAACTGCTCGAAAGCCACTGTGCGATCGCACATCGCCAATGGACGCGTGAAGTTCCGCCGCTATCTGGAAAGAAGAAAGGCATGACGGAGCGGATTAAAGCTTCGGGGCGGGTTAAGAAATGACGGGTCACGTCACCGAGACGGATCTGGCTCTGTACGTTTCCGGCGATCTGACGCTGTGGGACATCGCCCGCGTCCGCCTGCACGCCGCCGGATGCGATCGGTGCCGCCGCTCGGCGGAGGCCTATCGCAAGGACCGGACGCGCGTTCGCGACATTGTGGCGGAGATGCCGGAGGGCCTCGATTGGGAGCGTCTGTCGTCGGAGATGACGGCGAATATCCGGGTCGGCCTGGCTGCGGGTGAATGCGTGGCGCCGCGGCGGCACAAAGTCGCAGGACTAGGTTGGCGTCCGGCGGCAGCGATGGCCGGATTGGCCGTGTTATTGGCGACGGGTTGGTGGCTAAACATGCCTCCGTCGACGACGCAAGCACTGGGCCGGGCATTCAGCGCGATCATGCATGGCCGCGGCAGCAGCGTGGAACTGGTGATGGAACCGCTCGGCCCGTTCGTGGAGGCTACTGCCAGCGGAGTGGAAGTGCGTGAGAACGGTGGAAGGCTCGGAGTTGGCCAGGGCAGCGCGACGCCAGTAGCCTTCTCGGTGACTTCCCAGGGATCGGCTAGCGCCCGCTATGTGAATGGCGATACCGGGCAAATGACCATCACGAGTGTGTATGCGCAGTAGCGTCATCCTGAGCTTGCTGGGCGCGGCTCTGGCCGCCGCTCAGACGCCGACGCGCAAAGTGGATTTTCCCGCGGACTCGCCGCTGAGCTTGAAATCCGTCGACTGGGGCGATTCGAATTCGACGCCTCGGGGAGGCGTGCTGTTCCTGGATGTGCACGGTTCGCTTTCGCTGGTAAATAACAGCCAGCGGCACGTACGATCCGTTACACTCGCCGTGGTTTCTCAGGAGGTCACGCCTGGCGGGAAGGGTTCGGTGACGGTACCGAGCATGGATGTCGCGCCCGGCGGCGTATTTCCAGTCAGCATCGATCTGAGATTGCTTCGTCCCGTTGGCGGGCGGAATTCGGGCGCGGACGTCGAGGTTCGGCTCGACGGAGTCCTGTTCGACGATCTGAGTTTCTACGGCCAGGACAATTTGCATTCGCGGCGTTCGATGACCGTATGGGAACTTGAAGCCCGGCGGGACCGCATCTATCTCAAAAAGCTGCTGGAACAATCTGGCCGCGACGCGCTGCAGAAGGAAATGCAGGAGTGCGTGGCGCGCCAGACGGATCGCCCGCAGCCGGGCGTGCAGATGGTACGCGGGCGGGCAACCAATGCCGATCCGGAGAGAGAATTGAGCTTCGCATTCCTTGAGGTTCCCGACGCTCCCATCAAACCCACCACGGGAATGGCTCGCATAGCGGGGAACGAAGCGAACGGCCCGCGCCTGGACGTGTTGAATCGCAGTGAGCGTCCTATCCGGTATCTGGAGATGGGCTGGGTAGTGAAAGACGGCAGCGGCCGCGAATTCCTGGCGGCTTCTATGCCCGCCGATGTGAATCTCCCGCCGGGACGATCGGGTCAGGTCATCCCGGATTTCGGGCTGCGGCTCCCCGCGCGCACTTCGATCCAAAGCATGACGGGTTTCGTTTCAACGGTCGAGTTCGCCGACGGTTCCTATTGGATTCCCTCGCGGACTGCCTTGAACGACGCCAAGCTCCGCCACATCGCGGCTCCGTCTCCCGAAGAGACGCGGCTGACGCAGATTTATTTGAAAAAGGGTCTCATCGGGCTGGTGGATGAGCTGAAGAAGTTCTAAGCGTGCGCGGTCCTGTCGTCTGCACCGAACCACGAGCGGCAGCGAGTGGATCCGGATCTAGCTCACAACAATTTTTCGACGATCACGACATCCCGCCACACACCGTCGAGCTGGGCGTGCTTCCGATACACGCCTATCTGGCGGAAACCCAGCCGATCGGTCAGCCGGAGGCTGCGCATGTTTTCACGAAACACGCGGGACACGAGTTTGTGAAATCCCGCTGTGCGGGCCGATTCGATCAGGGCCGTTAGCGCCGCCTTGCCTGCCCCACGCCCGCGGGCATTTCGCGCGGCATACACGGAACATTCGGCTACGCCCGCGTAACACTCGCGCGGACGATACAACGACGTGCTGGCAAACGCGACCACCTCCCCGGCATCTTCAACCACGACGATGGGGTGGACCTGATCGAACCATTTTTCAATATCGGCGGAGGAACGCAGGCGCGTCTCAAACGTGGCGATGCGATCCTCAATGCCTTCGTTATAAATGCGCGCGATCGCTTCAGCGTCCGCGATCGTGGCAGGCCGCGCGGTCATCGTGAATGCTCCAGATCGGTGATCGAGGTCGCGGGAAAATAATGGCTGAGAATCTCACGAAACGTCCGCCCACGGCGCGCCATTTCCGAAGCTCCGTCCTGGCACATGCCGAGTCGATGACCGGAAACAGCTCCGCGCACCGGGCATTCGACCGCGAAATAGGGATACGCTCCGGCGCTCCAGCCCGCATCGTCCAGCGATTGGGTCCGGCCGCCGCAATCGGCTGAATACAACGCGGGCAGAACCTGGCCTTGATAGACGAGCGCGAGACCTTGCGTCTCCTGCTGCGCGCGACGGGCCGAATTCACTTCCGATGGAGGCTCGCGCAGGAACTGGCAGTGTGTGGTGTCACAGAAATCGAAGCCGCCATGCCGGCCGCGCCCGGCGATCAAGAAGGAGCGGGCAACAACGGCCTGCGCCTTCTGTGCCTCGGCCGGCGCTCGCGGCATCTCGGCGGCAACGATGGAGGCAACGGCGGTCTCCCGATCCATCTCGACGATTGCCTGAAGCTGCTTTCCATCCGAAAGGATTTCGAGCCGTCCGCGAAATTCACGCCGTATCCTGCCGGGCACGCTCAGCCAGAACGACGCCTCCGCTCCGTCAAGACCCGCAACGCGCGCGGGGGAGCGGAGGCGAAGGCTGCTGCTTCCCTCGATCCGCTGTTGGCGCCCGTTGGATTCGACAACCAGAAGGCTTGCACGCGCGGGCTGAACCTCCAATTCCACCGGGTGGAACAGACCGAAAACGCCGATGCGCACCGTGGCTGCGATTGCGAGGGCCAGCATCATTGCGTCCCTCGCAGAGCCCGCATCAAGTGACCCGCCGATTTTGCGGCTTCCGCTCCCGGAACGCCGTGAACACGCACCAGGAGAACCGTGCGCGGGGCATCCGCGGGATCCAGCACGATGGTGAAGCCATCGCCCCGGTGGTTCCGCTCCGCGACACAAGGTGCCGTCCCCGTCTTTGCCAAAACGATTGAATCGCGGCCGAGCGCGCTCGCCGTGCCATTCCGGGCGGCCGTCCGCATGCCCGCCAGAATGTCGGCGACACGAGACTCCGACGCTCGCGCGGCCAGTTCAGCGTACGCGCGCGCCAGGGCGAGCGGTGAAATCCGCCACTCTTTTCCCAGGCCGATGCGGGCCTCAGCGGTGTCCGCGGCAGGCGCGGGAATCCCAAACTTGGACGCGACCACCGCCAGCGTCGCCGGATCGACTTCCCGTGCCAGATTCAGAAAATAAGCGTTGCAGGATTGCGCCAGCGCGTCTCGAAACACCAGGCGCCCGTGGCCATGCGCGAGCCAGCATCGGTCTGCGGCGCCGCGGCAGATGAACTCCGGAAAATTCCCGCTATAGGCAAGCGCAGTGAACGGTTTCACCAGCGATCCGACCGGAATCGGCGCGCCGGCGTCCGTCCATTGTTGCTGCAGGACTTCACGGGTGCGCACGTCGACGACGAGATAGTCGACGCCGGTTTTCAGATCGAACGACGCCGCGAGAAACAGCGTGAGAAGCGGTATCATGGCGCGATCCGATAGACCGCGGATTCCCGCAGCATCGCGCCAGTATCGTGAACGGCCAGCGTCGCCGATCGTACCCGGCTCAGGGCGCGCCCCAGACTCGCGACGTTCTCCGAATAAAACATCGGTTCCCGCGCGTCTCCAATGGCGGCCGGCGGGATCTGTGGAAAATCGATCAGACGCATCCATCGTTCGAAATTGGGAAGTTCGCGGGCGTGACGCCAGCCTGCCGCATAGACCGCGCCGGGCACCGGAGCGAGGTTCCGCCGCGCGAATAACGAATTGACGAGTTCAACGGAATCCCCGAGGATCAACAATCTTCCGTCCACGGCGAGCGCGAGTTTCCCCAGTCCGTCCAATTCCTGAGCTCCTGTCGCAGAGGCACGCCATCCAACGCCGAGTCCACCGCTACTCCACAGAGACCCCGCTGCCGCAGCGATGGCTCCGCGAACTGCCGTGGAGTCCCACGGGTTTTCGGAAAGCAAGACGACTGCCGACTGCGATCCGACGAATATCTGATCCGCGGCGATACGTGTCGAGGACACTCCGAGCATCGCCTGCACCGGAGTCGCATTCAGTTGCTGACGCAGCGCTGCAAACACCCCTGCGCTACGATCGTCCGCCAACGGCTCCTCATCGATGTGCGTTTCGAGATCCAGTTCCGTGCCCGCCTCGCCTTGGTTGACGACGGCGGGAGCCTGCTTCGAAGGAAGCGCGGGCTGTGTGGTCGCCGCGAATATTTTTTCCGCGATCGAATGTTCGGCTTGTTCCGCCGT
>Ga0070731_10000648_pt1 | contig 43004 bp, 44 predicted proteins | sample Coa_R1_2_FD_66448 | JGI IMG/M metagenome (GOLD analysis project Ga0070731, IMG submission 66448) | Surface soil microbial communities from Centralia Pennsylvania, which are recovering from an underground coalmine fire - Coalmine... | ecosystem: Environmental > Terrestrial > Soil > Unclassified ...
CTCACTCCGAACGAGTACCTCGCTCAATGGCAGGCGGCTCAGCGATGAATTTGGAGGCTGGTGTAGTCGGATCTACTGGACCAGTACAACCGGTTGACGGGCCGGCCGTCCCATGCTAGGATAGCCGGGTGCTTCATCACTCTAGCGCTTTATCGAGGTAAAGTACGCATGCCGCGCGACCCGCGCGAACGCTGGCAACTGATTCCGTCCGGCACCCGCGACTGGCTGCCGCAGCAGGCGGCGCGCCTTAGGGCGGCGACCGCCGGCGTGCTCGCGGAGGCGGCGCGCTGGGGCTACCGCGAGGTCGTCACGCCGACGATCGAGTACCTCGACGTGCTGGTGCGCGGCGAGGGCGCCGACGCCGCGGACCGGCTGTTCAAACTCGTGGACCGGGGCGGCGAGCTGCTCGCGCTGCGGCCGGAGATGACGACGCCGGTGGCGCGGCTCGTCGCGACCCGCCTGCGGGAAGAGCCGGTGCCGCTGCGCGTGGCCTACGCCGGATGGGTCTTCCGCGGACGCGAGGCCGGCTCGGCGCGCCTCAGGGAGTTTCCGCAGGCCGGATGCGAGTTGATCGGGGCGCAGAACGTGGACGCCGACGCGGAGATCGTGGCCCTCGCCGTAGGCGCCCTGCGCGCCGCGGGGGCGCCGGGCTTCTCGGTGAGCCTCGGGCATGTCGGGTTCCTGCAGGGCGTCCTCGCGGGCCTCGACCTTTCCGAGGAGGACGCTGTCGGCGTGCGCGCGCTCCTCTACCAAAAGGACTTCGTCGGCCTGCGGGATCTGCTCGAGCGCCACCGCGCCCCGGCGGATCGTCTCGACGCGCTCATGGCGCTGCCGGCCCTCCGCGGCGCGGGCGCGCTCGAAGAGGCGCGGCGGCTCGTGCACACGCGGGAAGGCCGGGAGGTCGTCCGCGACCTCGAGCGCCTCGGGGAGGCGCTCGAGGCGCACGGGGTCGACGACGCGGTGACCATCGACCTGAGCATCATTCGTGATTTCGACTACTATACCGGCATCGTCTTCGAAGGGCACACCGCGACCCTGGGCGCCCCGCTGCTGGGCGGCGGCAGGTACGATCGCCTGCTCGAACGCTTCGGCATGCCGCTGCCGGCGACGGGATTCGCGATCCGCATCGAGCGCGTGCTGGCCGCGGAGATCGCCGGCGCGCCGGACGGCGCGGCGCAGGCATGGGTGCCGGACGCGGTGGTGGCGGCGGACGCGGGCTGCGGCGCCGAGGCTGCGGCGTGCGCCCGGGCGCTGCGGGCCGGCGGACTCGCGGTCGCGCTGGAAGTGCTCGGCCGGCCGTGGGAGCAGGTCGCGGCCGACGCCGCGCAGCGGGGGGTCGCGCGTGCGATCCTCGTCGGCCGGGGAACGGCCCGGGTCCGGGAGGGCGCCGCGCCCGAGCGGACGGTGCCGGTCGCCGACGTGATGGGCGGCCGCGGCGCGGCCGCACGCGGCGGCGCATCGTGACGCCTCGGCCTGAACGAAAAGCGCTCGTGACCGTCGCGGTGCCGTCCGGCCGTCTGCTGGACGGCGCGATGCGGATCCTCGACGCGGCCGGCTACCTCGACGGCGACGCGTGGCGCGAGAGCCGCCGGTTGATCGTAGAGGGCGCCGAGCCCGGGATGCGGTGCCTGATCGCCAAGCCGGTCGATCTGCTGACCTATGTCGAGCACGGCGCCGCCGATCTCGGGATCGCCGGGAAGGATGTGCTGCTCGAGCAGGGCCGCGACGTCTACGAACTGGTCGACCTCGGCTTCGGGGCGTGCCGCGGCGTGCTCGCCTTCCCGGGACGGCTCGCGGCGACGTGGGAGCGCCTCACGCCGCTGCGCATCGCGACCAAGTATCCGCACGTCACGGAGCGGCACTTTTGGGGACAGGGCCGGCCGGTTGAGATCATCCCGATGAACGGCACCGTCGAACTGGCGCCGCTCGTCGGTCTGGCCGACGGGATCATGGATCTCGTGATGAGCGGGCGCACGCTGCGTGAGAACGGACTCGTGGAGGTCGCGGAATTGTTCCAGTCTACGGCGCGCCTCGTGGTGAACCGGATCAGCCTGCGCAGCCGCGCCGACGCGGTTGCCGCGGTGATCGATCGCGTGCGCGCCGCGGTCGCGCCCCCGGCATCCGCCGGGGGCGTCACGCCGCCCGCCTGAACGGAGGGAGAATCGTGGACGTCGTCCGGCTGGCCGAGGCATCCCCCGAGCGTCTGCAGCGGATTCTGCGCCGCTCGAGCGCGGAGATTTTCGACCCCGCGCGCGTCGCGCACGTCGGCGCGATCATCGACGATGTCGAGCGGCGCGGCGACGCCGCGATCGTCGACTACACCGCGCAGTACGATGGCGTGACGCTCGCGCCGGAGCGCCTGATGGTGGCCCGCGACGAGGTGCGCCGGGCGCACGAGGCGATCGACGACGGGCTGCGCAGCGCGCTCAGCGCGTCGATCGAGCGTACGCGGCGCTACAACGAGCGCCTGCGGCCGCCGGGGCTCACGCTCGATGAGCTCGAGCCGGGGATCACCACCGGCGTGAAGTGGTCGGCGGTCGACGGCGCCGGCGTCTACGTCCCGAGCGGGAAGGGAACGTTTCCATCGACGCTTGTGACGCTCGTGACCCCGGCGGTCGTCGCCGGCGTCGAGGAGATCGCGGTCGTCGTTCCGCCCCGCGCGGACGGGACCGTCGATCCGGCGATCCTCGTCGCCGCGGATCTGTTGGGTGTGCCGCAGGTCTTCCGCTGCAACGGCGTCGCCGGGATCGCGGGGCTTGCGTTCGGCACCGCGACGCTGCCGCGCGTGCGGCTGCTCGGCGGCCCCGGCAACCCCTACGTGACCGCGGCGCAGATCGCCGTCCAGTCTCGGGGCGTGCGTCTCCTGTCGGTGCTCGGGCCGACCGAGTCGATGATCCTCGCCGACGAGAGCGCGGATACGGACCGCCTGGCGCTCGACCTCCTCAACGAGGCGGAGCACGGGACGGACTCCGCGGCGCTGCTCGTCACCCCGTCGGCGGCGGTGATCGACGACGTGCAGGAGCGCCTGCCCCGGTACCTCGCGCAGCTGCCGGAGCGCCGCCGCGGATTCGCGGAGGCGGCGACGCGCGATTACGGCGGTGCGATCCTCGCCCGGTCGATGGAGGAGGCCCTCGCGTTCGTCAACCTCTACGCGCCCGAACACCTGCAGATCGCGACCCGCGATCCGCTCGGGACGCTCGGCCGGGTCCGGCATGCCGGCGAGGTGCTGCTCGGTCAGGACACGCCGTTCTCAGCCGGCAACTACGCGATCGGCGTGCCCGCCGCGCTGCCGACGTCGGGATTTGCCCGGGTCGCCTCGGGAGTGACGGTGATGAGTTACCTCAAGGCGACGTCCGTGGCCGGGCTCGACGAGCGCGGGCTGGCCGCGGTGCGGCCGGTCGTCGAGCGCCTCGGCCGGTACGAAGACTTCCCCGCGCACGTCCTGGCCGTCACAGCGCGGGGGGTCGACGCGTGACCCGCGTGGGCCGCGCGTCGCGCGCGACGGGGGAGACGAAGCTCGAGGTCCGCCTGGACCTCGACGGGACCGGCCGCGCGGAGATCGCGACCGGCGTGCCGTTCCTCGACCACATGCTCGAGCAGATCGCGCGGCACGGCCGGTTTGACCTGTCGCTCGCGGCGTCGGGGGACCTCGAGATCGACGCGCATCACACCGTCGAGGACGTGGGCATCGCGCTCGGCCGGGCGTTCAAGGACGCGGTCGGGGCCGGCGCCGGGATCTTCCGGTACGCCTCCGCGCACGCGCCGCTCGACGAGGCGCTCGTGCTCGCCGTGGTCGACGTCAGCGGCCGGCCGTACCTGCATTACGCGGTGCCCGTGACACGCCAGCGCCTCGGCGCCTACGACACGGACCTCACCGAGGAATTCTTCCGCGCGTTCGCGATGAACGCCGGGATCACCCTGCACGTGATCCTGCTGCACGGCCGGAACGGCCATCACATCATCGAGGCCGCCTTCAAGGCGCTGGCGCTCGCGCTCGACCGCGCGACGCAGCACGATCCTCGCGTCGAGGGCGTGCCGTCGACGAAGGGCATCCTCGAGTGATCGCGGTCGCGGACTACGGCGCCGGCAACCTGCACAGCATCGGCATGGGCCTGCGCCGGCGGGGGCTCGACGTGCGGGTGACCGACGACCCGCGCGTGCTGGACACGGCAGCGGCCCTGGTCGTTCCCGGCGACGGTGCGTTCGGACCGGCGATGGCGCGCCTGCGGGAGTCGGGATTCGCCGAGCGGATCATCGCCTACGTGCGGTCCGGCCGGCCGTTTCTCGGCGTCTGCCTCGGGATGCAGCTGCTGTTCGACGAGAGCGTGGAAGGCGGATCGAACCGCGGCCTCGGCGTGCTGCCGGGCCGTGTCGTGCGCCTGCCGGAGACCGTGAAGATCCCCCACATGGGCTGGAACCAGCTGCGGATCGACCGGCCCTCGCCGCTGCTCGAGGGCGTGCCGTCCGGCGCCTACGTGTACTTCGTGCACTCCTATTACTGCGCGCCGTCGGATCCCGCGCTCGTCGCGGCGACGGCGTCCTACGGCGCCGACATCGCGGCCGTCGCGGGCCGCGGCAATGTCTGGGCGACGCAGTTTCACCCCGAGAAATCCGGGGAGATCGGCGAACGGATCCTCAACAACTTCGCGCGGTGGGCCGCCGGTGTTGGTGCTGCCGGCGGTTGACATCCGCGGCGGGCGCGCCGTGCGTCTGATCCAGGGCGAGCGGCACCGCGAGCGCGTGTACGACGACGATCCGGTGGCGGCGGCGCGGCGCTGGACGGCGGCGGGCGCGACGTGGCTGCACGTCGTGGATCTCGACGGCGCCTTCGGCGGCCGGCCCGGCAACTCGGACGCGGTCGGCCGGATCCTCGCGGCCGCCGGCGTGCCGGTGCAGGTGGGCGGCGGCGTGCGCGATCTCGAGACGATCGAGCGCCTGCTCGACGCCGGCGCGGCCCGCGTGATTCTCGGCACCGCCGCGGTGAGCGCGCCGGATCTGCTGCGCGCCGCGTGCGCGCGGTTCGGAGAGCGCATCGCCGCGGCCGTCGACGCCCGCGACGGCCGCGTGGTCACGGAGGGATGGACGGCGGAGACCGCGCTGACCGCGCTCGAGGCGGCCGTCCGGGTGGTCGAGGCGGGCGTGCGGAGGATCGTCTACACCGACACGCGCCGCGACGGCATGCTCGGGGGGCCGGATCTCGCGCCGCTCGGGGACTTGCTCGCCGCGGCGGGCGTCCCCGTGATCGTGGCCGGTGGGGTGTCGTCGGCCGACGACGTGCGGCGTCTCCGGCGGCTCGAGCCGGCGGGACTCGAAGGGGCGATCGTCGGCCGCGCCCTCTACGAAGGCGGCGTGCGGCTGGAGGACCTGCTTGCGGCGGCGGCCGTCGGTCCGGAGGGCACCTGATGCTGGCCCGGCGCGTCGTCGCCTGCCTCGACGTGAAGGACGGCCGCGTGGTGAAGGGCACGCGCTTCGTCAACCTGCGCGACGCCGGCGACCCCGTCGAGCTGGCCGCCGTCTACGACCGCGAAGGTGCCGACGAGGTCGTCTTCCTCGACATCACGGCGAGCCACGAGGGCCGCGGCATCATGGAAGACGTCGTCCGGCGGACCGCGGAGGTGTTGACGATTCCGTTCACCGTCGGGGGCGGGCTCTCCACGGCGGACGATCTCCGCCGCATGCTGCGCGCCGGCGCGGACAAGGTCGGGGTGAACACCGCCGCGGTGCGGCGTCCCGATCTGATCCGCGAAGGCGCCGAACAGTTCGGCAGCCAGTGCATCGTGGTCGCGATCGACGCGAAGCGCACGGCGGCCGGACCGGCGGGCGCCGTCAGGTGGGAGGTCTTCACGCACGGCGGCCGTCGGCCGGCGGGCGTGGACGCGGTGGAATGGGCGCAGCGCGCCGCCCGGCTCGGCGCCGGTGAGATTTTGTTGACGAGCATGGACCAGGACGGCCGCGAGGACGGCTTCGACCTCGAACTGGTCCGGGCGGTGACGCGCGCCGTCCGGATTCCGGTGATCGCCTCCGGCGGCGCCGGCGTGCCCCGCCACTTCGTCGAAGCGGTTGCGGTCGCCGACGCGGACGCGGTCCTGGCCGCGTCGGTGTTTCACTATCGCACCTACAGCATCACGGCGGTGAAGGCCGCCATGGCGGCCGCGGGCATTCCCGTCCGGCCGGCGTCAACTTCAGGGCGGCCGGACGCGGATCGGCCGGCGGGCGGGGAGTCCAGCGGATGAGCGATGCCGATACGATCAGGTACGACGCCGCCGGGCTGGTGACGGTGGTGGCGCAGGACGCCGGCACCGGCGAGGTGCTGATGGTGGCGCACATGACGCGCGAAGCGCTCGAGCGCACGCTCGCCACCGGCCAGGCCTGGTATTGGAGCCGCAGCCGCCGGCAGTTGTGGCGGAAGGGCGAGACCTCGGGCCACACGCAGCGCGTCCTGGAAGTACGAGGGGACTGCGACGGAGACGCTATTCTATTGAAGGTTGAGCAAACCGGCGCGGCCTGCCACACCGGCCATCGGTCGTGTTTCTATAGAAACGTGGCGCCGGACGGGCGGCTCGTGGAGGAGGGCGGCGCGCAGGCCCAGGCCGCGCGGCCGGCCGGCCCGGAGATTCTGACGGAACTCGCCGCCGTCCTCGCCGAGCGCCGCCGGGCGCCCGCGGCCGGGTCCTACACAGCCGGGCTGTTCGCGGAAGGCCTGGCGCGCCTGAATGAGAAAGTCATGGAAGAGGCCGCCGAGGTGACGCGGGCCGCCCGCAAGGAGACCCCCGGCCGGCTCGTGGAAGAAGCCGCCGATCTCTGGTTCCACTCGCTCGCTCTGCTCGTGTACCAGGGCATCAGTCCATCGGAAGTCTTCGCGGAACTGGCCCGGCGGAGGCGCTGAGAAACGGAGCGCGGGTGCGCTACGCGGTCTTCTCCGATGTCCATGCCAACATCGAGGCGCTGGAGGCGGTGCTCGCGGACGCGGCCCGCCGCTCGCCGGACGCCTATCTTTGTCTCGGCGACGTGGTCGGCTACGGCCCCGATCCCAACGCCTGCGTCGACCGGGTTCGCCGCCTCGGGGCGGCCGCCATTGCCGGCAACCACGACCGCGGCGCGGTCGGCGGCCTCGACCCCGCCGCGTTCTCACCGCTCGCGCGCGCGGCCATCGAATGGACCGCGCGTGAGCTGACCGAGGAGAACCGCGCGTTCCTCGCCGCGCTGCCCGATCGATTCGAGACACCGGCGTTTGTCGCCGTGCACGGCAGCCCCCGCGAGCCCGTGGAGGAGTACATTCTCGATCTGCCGACCGCGCTTGCGGTGTTCGCCGAGACCGACTTCCGCGTGTGCCTGGTCGGGCATACGCACCTTCCGGTTGTGTTCGTGCGCGGCAAAGACGGCCACATCAGGGCGCAGGATCTCCGGGCGGACGATGTGGTGCGGCTATCCGGTACCTCCCGCTACATCATTAACGGCGGCAGCGTCGGACAGCCGCGCGACGGCGACCCCCGCGCAGCCTATCTCATCTTCGACGACGGGGTCCCGGGTGTCACGCTGCATCGCGTCGACTATCCGATCGCGGCGACGCAGGCCAAGATGACCGCGCGCGGATTGCCGCCGCTGCTGTCGCGCCGCCTCGCCGCGGGGACGTAGACAGCGGAGGGAGCACTTTCCGGACCGCCGAAGCGGAACGCGGGGCGGATTCCCGAGCGGAGGGATACGTGTGAGCCAGCCGGCACGGCGCATGACGATCGACGACCTGACGGCTATTCCGGTGCTCGACGATCCGCGGCTGTCGCCGGACGGCGCGCAGGTGGCGTTCACGGTGATGCGCGCGGACCGCGACGCGAACACCTACCGGATCAGCGTATGGCTCGTCCCGGCCGCGGGCGGCGCGCCGCGCCAGCTGACCACAGCGCCGGCCAAGGACACCGCGCCGCGCTGGTCGCCGGACGGGACGCGCCTGGTGTTCCTGTCCGATCGCGGCGGCGACAAGCAGGTGTGGGTCATTCCGGTCGGCGGCGGCGAGGCGCGCGCCCTCACCGCGGGCAAGCTGTCGCCGGCCGACCCGGTCTGGTCGCCCGACGGGCGGTGGATCGCCTTCGTCGGGAAGCCGGAGCCGGCCCGCCCGCGAGGTGGCGCCTCCGAGCCCGGCGACTCCGATGTCAAGGTCATCGCGCGGCTTCGCTACAAGCAGGACGGCGAGGGCTTCTGGGACGGCCGCTGGAAACAGATCTTCGTCGTCTCCGCCGACGGCGGGCCCGCCCGGCAGGTCACCGGCGGGGAGTACGATCACCTCACCCCCGCGTGGTCGCCCGACGGCGCGCTGCTGGCCTACGCCGGCAACGCCTCGCCCGACGCCGATCTCAGCAACACGAGCGATATCTGGGTCGTCCCCATCGACGGCGGGTCGCCGCGCCCGCTCACCAAGAGCGCCGGCCCCGCCTCGGCCCCGGCCTGGTCCCCCGACGGCCGCACGATCGCCTATGTCGGTCACGACGACGCGTGTTGGGGCGCGACGAACTGGGGCGTGTGGACGGTGCCCGCCGCCGGGGGGGAGCCGGTCTGCCTGACCGCGCAGGAGGACCGCAGCGTGGGGCACCACATTACGACCGATTCGCGGGTCCACCCGGCCTCCGGCGGGCTGACGTGGAGCCGCGACGGCGGCCGTCTTGTGTTCATGGTGGCCGACGGCGGCAGCACGCAGATCGCGTCGATCGCCGCGGCGCCGGCAGCCGATCGTGCGATCCGCCTCGAGACGCGCGGGAACCACGAGCTGATCGGCTGCTCGCTCGACGGCGCCACGAAGCGGGTCGCCTGCGTCGAGAGCGATCCGGCGACGCCGGGCGAGGTCGCGGTCTTCGACCTCGGCGGCGAGATGCGCCGCCTGACCGACCTCACCGGACCCGCGCTGCGGCCGCTCGCGCTCGCGCGGCCCGAGCGGTTCCAATTCGAGAGCGTGGACGGCTGGACGGTGGAAGGGTGGGTGATGCGCCCCACCAATCCGGTCCACGGTCCGAAGGCGCCCTGCGTGCTGGAGATCCACGGGGGGCCGCATGCCGCCTACGGCAACGCGTTCTTCCATGAATTCCAGGTGCTGGCCGCCGAAGGGTACGGCGTCGTCTACCTCAATCCCCGCGGCAGTCAGGGGTACGGACAGCGCTTTACCGCGGCGACGCGGCACGATTGGGGAGGCAAGGATTACGAGGACCTGATGCGCGGGCTCGACCACGTGCTGGCCGCGCATTCCTGGATCGATCCCGAGCGGCTCGGCGTCGCTGGCGGCAGCTACGGCGGCTTCATGACCAACTGGATCGTCGGCCACACCAGGCGGTTCCGGGCCGGCGTCACGATGCGCAGCATCAGCAACGCCTACAGCCAGTGGGGCACGTCCGACCTCGCGTACATGAAGGGGATGTGGGAATATCCGGGCGATCCGTGGGAAGCCCCGCAGTTCTACCTTGAGCGGTCGCCGATCACGTACGTTCGCCAGATGCGGACGCCGCTGCTCATCCTCCACAGCGAGCAGGACCACCGGTGCCCGATCGAGCAGGGCGAGCAGTTGTTTATCGCCCTCAAGAAGCAGGGCGTGCCGACGCTCTTCGTGCGGTTCCCCAACGAGAGCCACGACCTCTCGCGCAACGGCCAGCCGCGTCACCGATTGGAACGGCTCCGCCACATCGTGGCGTGGTTCCGGCGCTACCTCGCGCCGCCGGGAGGCGAGACGCCGGCGCTCCCGGCCGGCGCGCGGCGCGCGGGCGCGGCCGCCGACACGTGACGCGCATCTACACGAAGACGGGAGACGCGGGCGATACCGCCCTGTTTGGGGGCCGGCGTGTCCCGAAGAACGATCCGCGGGTCTGCGCCTACGGGTCGGTCGACGAGTTGAACGCCGTGCTCGGCCTCGCGCGGGCGGCGGGGCCGCCGGACTCGATCGCGCCGGTCGTCGAACAACTTCAGCACTATCTCTTTGACCTCGGCTCGGAGCTGGCGACGCCTCCCGCCGCCGCGGCCGGGACGAGCGCGCACGCCAGCCACGTGACCGCCGCCTGGGTGGACGCGCTCGAGCGTGAGATCGACCGCCGCGAGGACACGCTCCCGCCGCTGCGCGCGTTCATTCTTCCGGGCGGCACCCCCGCCGCCGCGGCATTGCACCTCGCCCGCACCGTCGCCCGCCGCGCCGAGCGTGAGATCGTGGCGCTCGCCGCGCGCGAGCCGGTGAACCCGGAGCTGCTCAAGTTTATGAACCGGTTGTCGGACCTGCTGTTTGTCCTGGCGCGGGCGGCGAACCACGCCGCCGGACGTCCGGACGTGGAGTGGCGGCAGACGCGCTGATTCGGGCGGCGCGGCGTCCCTCCGCGCGGCGTCAGCCCGCTCCGGCTCCCAGGCGGCGCGTGAGCGCGCGGTCGACCTCGTCCATGAAGGCCTCGGTGGTCAGAAACGGCTCCTTCGGCCCGATGAGCACCGCGAGGTCTTTCGTCATCTTCCCGCTCTCGACCGTCTCGACGCACACGCGCTCGAGCGCGAGCGCGAAATCCACCACCGCGGGCGTCTCGTCCATCTTGCCGCGGTACTGCAGCCCGCGGGTCCAGGCGTAGATCGACGCGATCGGATTCGTCGACGTCGGTTTGCCCTGCTGGTGCAGGCGGTAGTGGCGCGTGACGGTGCCGTGCGCGGCCTCCGACTCGACCGCCTTGCCGTCCGGCGAGGCCAGCACCGACGTCATGAGGCCGAGCGACCCGTAGCCCTGCGCCACCGTGTCGGACTGCACGTCGCCGTCGTAATTCTTGCACGCCCAGAGGTACCCGCCGGTCCACTTGAGGCTGGCGGCCACCATGTCGTCGATCAGGCGATGCTCGTATGTGAGTCCCGCGGCGTCGAACTTCGCGCGGAACTCGGCGTCGTAGATCTCCTGGAAGAGATCCTTGAAGCGTCCGTCGTACGCCTTGAGGATCGTGTTCTTGGTGGAGAGGTACACCGGGTATTTGCGGCCGAGGCCGTAGTTGAAGCAGGCGCGGGCGAACCCCCGGATCGAGCTGTCGAGGTTGAACATGCCGAGGACAACGCCCGGGCCGTCGGCCGTGATGATCTCCCGCGAGATCGGCGTCCCGCCGTCCGACGGCGTGTAGCTGACGGTCAGCGTGCCGGGCCCGGGAAACCGGAAGTCCTGCGCCCGGTACTGGTCGCCGAATCCGTGGCGGGCGACCACGACCGGTTTGTCCCAGTGCGGGACGATGCGCGGCACGTTGCGGCAGATGATCGGCTCGCGGAAGATCGTGCCGTCGAGGATGTTGCGGATCGTGCCGTTCGGGCTGCGCCACATCTGCTTCAGGGAAAACTCCTTGACGCGCGCCTCGTCCGGCGTGATCGTGGCGCACTTCACGCCGACGCCGTGCTCGCGGACGGCGTGCGCGGCCTCGACCGTGATCCGGTCGTCGGTCTCGTCGCGCCGCTGGATCGAGAGGTCGTAGTACTTGAGGTCGACGTCGAGGTACGGCAGGATGAGCCGCTCGCGGATCCAGTGCCATATGATCCGCGTCATCTCGTCGCCGTCCATCTCGACGATGGGTCGCTTCACCTTGATTTTCGCCATCCGGGCTCCTTTCGGCCTGCCGCGACGCGCCGGGCGCCGTCTACCTTCGTTCGCCGCCGCGCGGCAGCGGCGCCGCCGGTGCGGCCGGCCCGCGGTACGGCAGCGGCACGTACTGTACGGACGGCCGCCGGTTCCCGGCCTGCGGATACAGTTCCATCAGGTCATAGACGGCGCGCGGCATCTCGGTGGAGACGGTGAAGCCGAGCGTTCTCGCTTCGTCGACCGTGATCGGGTAGTCGTGCGTCCACTGCCCGGTGGCGAGCTGGTCCGCCAGCGCGTTGGCCTGCTCGGCCGGGATGCGGCGGCCCGCGAGCTCGACGACCGCGGCGTGGACCTGGCGCAGCGCTTTCTTCGCGACGTCGGCGAGAATCAGCGTGTCGTCGTCCACCCGCTCGATCGGCTTGCGCGCCACGACGTCGACGATGGAAGCGGCGGGGTACTGGCCCAACTGCGGGTCGACGGGGCCCAGCACGGCGTGCGCGTCCATGACGATCTCGTCGGCCGCGAGCGCGATCAGCGTGCCGCCGGACATCGCGTAGTGCGGTACGAACACGGTGACGCGGCCGCCGTGGCTCTTCAGCGCCCGGGCGATCTGCTCGGCCGCGAGCACGAGGCCGCCCGGGGTGTGGAGGATCATGTCGATCGGCAGATCGGGCGGCGTGAGGCGGATCGCGCGCAGCAGGTCCTCGGAGTCCTGGATGTCGATGTAGCGCGCGAGCGGGATGCCGAGCAGGCTGATCGTCTCCTGGCGGTGGATCAGCGCGATCGCGCGGGTGCCGCGCGCGCGCTCGAGCGCCTGCAGCGCGCGCAGGCGCGCCATCTGCTGCCACTGGCGCAGCAGGATCGGCTGAATGAACGAGATGAGAACGAAAATCCAGAGGATGTTGCTGACGTTCAACGCCGGCCTCCGCGGGGACGTCGCGACGCGCCGAGCAGCGCCCGCGCGTATACTATGCCGCGGGGAAGGAAACCCCTTCGTATGACCCGAAATCCGAAGACAGCGTACTTGGATCGCCCAGTCGACCAACCCGGAAGGTTCCCATGAGCGATCAGGCGGTGCACGGTTCGTCTGCTCCTGTGATCCCCTGGTGGCTGCAGCCCGCCGCCACGGTCGCGGTGCTGACGGCGTTCGGCATCTACTCGATCTGGGTGGCGCTGCAGGGCCACGGCTACGTGGCGCCCTACCTGTCGCCATTCTATTCCCCGCCGGTCAAGATCAGCGGCATTCCGATCTCGCCGGCGTTCTGGGTGCTGTGGGCGCCGCTCGGCTTTCGCGCCACGTGCTATTACTACCGCAAAGCCTACTACCGCTCGTACTTCCTCGATCCGGTGTCGTGCATGGTCCCGGAGCGCCGCGGCGGCTACACCGGCGAGACGCGGTTCCCGTTCATCCTCAGCAACTTCCACCGGTACTTCCTGTACGTGGCGATCATCGTGCTGATCTTCCTCTGGAAGGACGCGATCGACACGTTCTTTCCGAACGGCGGCTTCGCGGTTCATTTCGGCTCGCTGCTGTTCCTCGCGAACGTGATTCTATTGTCCGGCTATACCTTCGGCTGCCACGCGTTCCGCCATCTCGTCGGCGGCAATCTCGACTGCTTCTCGTGCGCGCGGGGCGGACTGCTGCGCGCGCGCCTGCGGTCGGGCGTGAGCCGGCTGACGGCCTATCACGCCGCGTGGGCGTGGATGAGTCTGTTCTCGGTCGGCCTCGCCGACGTGTTCGTCAGACTGCTGGGCGCCGGGGTGATCACCGACCCGCGGCTCTTTTGATCGGCGCACGGGCGGGAACGGTGAGAGGGAGACGGTCTCGTGGCTGACTGGTACGACTCGCACGAATACGACGTCGTGATCGTCGGCGCGGGCGGCGCCGGACTGCGCGCGGCGATCGCCGCGGCCGAGGGCGGGGCCTCCGTCGGGCTCGTCTGCAAGTCCCTGCTCGGCAAGGCGCACACCGTGATGGCCGAGGGCGGCATCGCCGCGGCGCTCGGCAACCTGGACCCCGCGGACAACTGGGAAGTGCACTTCGCCGACACCATGCGCGGCGGCCAGATGATCAACGACTACCGCATGGTGGAGATCTTCGCCCGCGAGGCGCCCGACCGGGTCTACGAGTTGGAGCACTGGGGCGGCCTGTTCGACCGGACGCCGGACGGCCGTATTCTGCAACGGCCGTTCGGCGCGCATACCTACCGGCGGCTGTGCCACGTCGGCGACCGCACCGGCCTCGAGATGATCCGCACGCTTCAGGAAAAGGCGATCCACTGCGGCATCGACGTGCACATGGAAGTGACGCTCACCCGCCTGCTGAAAGACGGGGACCGGATCGCGGGCGCGTTTGGGTACGTGCGCGAGACCGGCCGGTTCGTCGTCTTTCGTGCCAAGGCGGTCGTGCTCGCCACCGGCGGCTGGGGCAAGCTGTACAAGGTGACCAGCAACTCGTGGGAGTCCACGGGCGACGGCTGCGCGATGGCGTACGAGGCCGGCGCGGAGCTCATGGACATGGAGATGGTCCAGTTCCATCCGACCGGCATGGTCTGGCCGCCCGGCGTCCGCGGCATTCTCGTCACCGAGGCCGTCCGGGGCGAGGGCGGGATCCTCCGCAACTCCGAGGGCGAGCGCTTCATGGAGCGCTACGACCCCGTGAAGAAGGACCTCAGCAGCCGCGACGTGGTGGCGCGGTCGATTTACAAGGAGGTCCAGGCCGGCCGCGGCACGCCGCACGGCGGCGCCTGGCTCGACATCACGCATCTCGGCGCCGAGAACATCAAGAAGAAGCTCCCGAGCATGTACGATCAGTTCCACAAACTCGCCGACATCGACATCACCAAGGCGCCGATGGAGGTCGCCCCGACGATCCACTACGTCATGGGCGGCGTGCGGGTCGAGCCCGGAACCGGCGTGACGACCGTGCCGGGACTCTTTGCCGCCGGCGAGGTGGAGGCGGGACTCCACGGCGCGAACCGGCTCGGCGGCAACTCGCTGAGCGACCTCATCGTGTTCGGCAAGCGCGCCGGCGAGCACGCCGCGCAGTACGTCAAGGGGGTCACGGGTACGCCGCGCATCGACGACGCGCAGGCGGATGAGGAGCGGCGCCTGCTCCGGCGTCCGTTCGAGAGCGACGGGACGGAGAACCCGTACGGGATTCACGAGAGCCTGCAGGCGATCATGGCGGAACACGCGGGCATCGCGCGCACCGGCGACGGCCTGCGTCAGGGCCTCGAGAAGCTGCTTGCGCTCCAGGAACGGGCGAAGCGCATGCATGCCACGGGATCGATGCTCTTCAACCCGGGCTGGCACGAGTGCCGCGACGTGCTGTTCATGCTCACGCTCGCCGAGGCGATCTTCCGAGCCGCGATCGAGCGCGCGGAGAGCCGTGGCTCCCACTGGCGGCTCGATTTCCCCGATCAGAACCCGGAGTGGGGCCGCAAGAACATCATCATCGCGCAGGAGAACGGCCGCATGGCCGTTCGCACGCGGCCGGTGCCGCAGATGCCGTCCGAACTGGCGCGGCTCGTGCAGGGCCAGACGGTCGTCAAGACGGTGCGTTAATTACATGGGTGCCGGGCCGCGAAGTCGGCCGGCGGTAGGAGCGGGGGCGAGATGGCCGATCAGATCTTCCACGTGTTCCGGGGCGACGCGAACGGCGGCGACCTCAAGGAGTACGCCGTGCCGCCGATGGAGGGCATGGTCGTCCTCGACGCGATCCACTACATCCAGGCGCATCACGACGGGACGCTGGCGTGCCGGTGGAACTGCAAGGCGGCCAAGTGTGGCTCGTGCAGCGCCGAGATCAACGGCAAGCCGCGCCTCATGTGCAAGACCCGCGTCGACGAGTTCCACGGCGCGTCGATCACGGTCCGGCCGATCAAGGTGTTTCCGCTCTTGAAGGATCTCGTCACAAACGTCTCCTGGAACTACCGTGTGAACAAGGAGATCCCGCCCTTCACGCCGGCGCCGGAAGCTCCGGGCGCCCCGCCGTGGCGGATGGCGCCGGTGGACGTGGAGCGGCTCTTCGAGTTCCGGAAGTGCATCGAGTGCTTCCTCTGCCAGGACGTCTGCCACGTGCTGCGCGAGCACAACGGGACCGACCGCTACTACGGGCCGCGGTTCATGGTCCGCATCGCGGCGATGGAGATGCACCCGAAGGACACCCTGAGCCGCGCCGACCTCCTCAAGGGCAAGGGCGGCATCGGCTACTGCAACATCACGAAATGCTGCGAGGACGTCTGTCCGGAAGGCATCCACATCACGGACAACGCGATCATCCCGCTGAAGGAGCGCGTCGCGGACGATCACTTCGATCCGTGGCGCGCGCTGCTCCGCCGCTTCGGCGGCCGGAAGGAACCGCGCGGCACGTAGCGCGCAGGGCGCGGCTCCCGCCGCGCCGTGAAAGGGGAGTCTCAGGTGGCACGCACCCGCGCGAAAGTCTCCATCGTCGGCGCCGGCAACGTCGGACATTCCGCCGCCCAGTGGATCGTCTCCCGGCGGCTGGCCGACGTGGTGCTCGTCGACGTGATCGAGGGCATGCCCCAGGGCAAGGCCCTCGATCTCAACGAGGCCGGTCCGATCGAGGGCTTCGACCTGCGCGTCATCGGGACCAACCGGTACGACGAGACCGAGGGCTCCGACGTCGTGGTCATCGTCGCCGGCGTGGCGCGGAAGCCCGGCATGAGCCGCGAAGATCTTCTCAACGTGAACGCCGGGATCGTCCGCAACGTGACCCAGGAAGTCACGAAGCGGTCGCCGGGCGCCTGCCTCATCGTCGTGACGAACCCGCTGGACGCGATGGTCTATCTCGCCTACAAGGTCAGCGGGTTTGCCCCGGAGCGCGTGATGGGGCAGAGCGGCGCGCTCGACGGCACTCGGTTCCGGACGTTCATCGCCGAGGCCGCCGGCGTTTCCGTGCTGGACGTCTCGGCGATGGTCGTCGGGGCCCACAGCGATACGCACATGGTCCCGCTGGCGAGCCAGGCCACGATCGGCGGGCTGCCGCTCGCCAAATGGCTGCCGGCCGACCGGATCGCGGCGCTCGTGGAGCGTACGCGCAAGGGCGGCGCCGAGATCGTCAATTTGTTGAAGACCGGCAGCGCATTTTTCGCGCCCGGCGCGGCGATCACGCAGATGATCGAGGCGATCCTGCTCGACCGCAAGCGCGTGCTGCCGGTCTCCGCGTATCTCACGGGGCAGTACGGCGTGCGCGACCTCTACGTCGGCACGCCGGTCGTGCTCGGGGCCGCGGGCATCGAGCGTATCCTCGAAGCGCCGCTGTCGGGCGACGAGCGCACGGCCTTCGACGCCGCGGTGGCGAGCATCCGCGAAAACGTCGCGCTGCTCAAGCTGTAGCGCGCAGTCGGCGGCCTCCGGCATGAAACTGCACGAGTACCAGGCCAAAGAGGTCTTCGCCCGCTACGGCCTGCCCGTTCAGACCGGCACCGTGATCGACCGCCCCGACGCCGTGCGCGGTCTGTCGATCCAATATCCCGTGGTCGTGAAGGCGCAGGTGCTGGTCGGCGGCCGCGGCAAAGCGGGCGGCGTCAAGCTGGCCAAGACCCCGGCCGAGGCGGAGGCGCACGCGCGGGCCATCCTCGGGATGGACATCAAGGGCGAGCGCGTCGGGCGCGTCCTCGTCGTCCCCGCCGCGGATATCGAGGCGGAGTACTATCTCGCGTTCGTCACTGACCGCGCGGCCCGCCGGGTCGCCGGCATCGCATCGGCGGCCGGCGGCGTCGAGATCGAGACCGTCGCCCGGGAATCGCCGGAGAAGATCGCGCGGCTCGACGTCGATCCGTGTCTCGGCGTGCCGTCCTTCGTCGCGCGCGGCCTCGGCCGGCGCCTGGGCTTCAGCGGGACGCTGCTCGAGGAGTTCACCCGCATCGCCGCGATTCTCTACCGGCTGTACTGGGACGAGGACGCCGACCTCGCGGAGATCAATCCGCTCGCCCGCGTCGGCGGCCACCTCCTCTGCGTGGACGCTAAGCTCGTGCTCGACGACAACGCGGCCTACCGGCACCGCGATCTTCCGCCGTCCGAGGAGATGACGCCCCTCGAGCGCGAGGCGCGCGAGCACGGCCTGGCCTACGTCGAGCTCGAGGGCGACATCGCGGTGATCGGCAACGGCGCGGGGCTCGTCATGAGCACGCTCGACCTCCTCGCGCACTTCGGCGGCCGGGCGGCCAACTTTCTCGACGTCGGCGGCGGCGCGAGCGAAGAGGGCATGCAGACGGCGATCGAGCTCGTCCAGCGCAAGCCCGGCGTGCGCGCGCTGTTCATCAACATCTTCGGCGGGATCACCCGCTGCGACGACATCGCGCGCGGCATCGTGAAGCGCCCGCCGCGCGTGCCGGCGAGCATCCGGCTGACCGGGACGAACGAGGTGGAGGCGCGCGAGATTCTGAAAACGGCCGGCATCACGGCCGGCATCGACCCGGAGGAGGGCGCCCGCGCCGCGGTGGCGCTCGCGAAAGGCGCCGGCGGTGCGTCCGGCTCGGCCGCCAAGGGAGGGCCGCGCTGATGGCGGTCCTCGTCGGCCGGCAGACCCGGCTGCTCGTCCAGGGGATCACCGGCTACCAGGGGGCGTTCCACGCCAAGCAGAGCCTCGACGCCGGCACGGCCGTCGTCGCCGGCGTCACGCCCGGCAAGGGCGGGACGCGGGTCCACGACGTTCCGGTGTTCGATACGGTGGAAGAGGCGGCGCGCGAGACCGGCGCCAACGCCTGCGTGATCTTCGTGCCTGCGCGGTTCGCGCGCGAGGCGGCCCTGGAGGCAATCGCGGCGCATCTCGACCCGGTCGTCATGATCACAGAAGGCATGCCGGTGCACGATGCCATCGAAGCCGTCGCCTACGCCCGCCGGCAGGGCGTGCGCCTGCTCGGGCCCAACGGGCCCGGCGTCACGACCGCCGGCCAGTGCCGCGTCGGCATCATGCCGTGGCATCTGTTTACGCCGGGACCGGTCGGCGTCGTTTCGCGCAGCGGCACGTTGACCTACGAGGTCGTGGCCGGGCTGACCCGCGCCGGGCTCGGACAGTCCACGGCCGTCGGGCTCGGCGGCGATCCGGTCGTGGGCACGTCGTTCGTCGAGGCGCTGGAGTGGTTCGGCGCCGACCCCGACACCAAGGCCGTCGTCCTGATCGGAGAGATCGGCGGCAGCGCCGAGGAGGACGCGGCGCGCTACATCGCGCGGTCGCTCAAGAAGCCGGTGGTCTCGTACATCGCCGGCCGCACCGCCCCGCCCGGGAAACGCATGGGACACGCGGGCGCCGTGATCTCCGGCACGGAGGGGACCGCGGAGCACAAGGTCGCGGCGCTCGAAGCCGCGGGTGTCGCCGTGGCGCCGCTCGTGAGCCAGGTTCCCGCGCTGGTGCGCACCCGGCTCTAGCCCGCCCCGCGGGGCCGCGGGCGCCGGTCCTGGTATAATAGAGGGTAGATGGCATTTCTAATCCGCTGGCTGATCAACGCCGTGGCGCTGTATCTGACGACGCTGGTCGTGCCCGGCGTCCGGGTCACCAGCTTCGGCGGGGCCGTGCTGGCGGCGCTGGTGCTCGGCGTCGTCAACGCGGTGCTGCGGCCGGTGATCCTGCTGTTGACCCTGCCGCTCAACATCCTGACGCTCGGCCTGTTCACGTTCGTCGTCAACGCCTTCATGCTCTACCTCGTCGCGGTCGCGACCCACCAGCTCGTGCTGCAGAGCGCGCTCGCGGCGTTTGTCGGCGCCATCGTCCTGAGCGTCATCAGCTTCGTCCTGTCCCACCTGGTGGCGGACGCGTGAAGTCGCTGCAGGCCGCGCCCGGTCCCAGGCCGCCGGCGACGGACGACATCGAGTTCCTGATCGTCACCGGTCTGAGCGGCGCCGGCAAGTCCCAGGCCACGCACGCGCTCGAGGACCTCGGCTTTTTCTGCGTCGACAACCTGCCCCCGGCGCTCGTGACGAAATTCGCGGAAATCGTCCGCGAGTCGCAGGGGCGCATCCGGCGGGTCGCGCTCGTGATGGACGTCCGGGGCGGCGAGTTCTTCAACTCGCTCGACGCGGCGCTCCAGGCGCTCGCCGGCATGGGCATCCGGGCGCAGATCCTGTTCCTCGACGCCTCCGACGAGGTGCTGGTGCGGCGGTTCGAGGAGACGCGGCGCAAGCATCCGCTCGGCGGCAGCGTCCTCGACGGGATCCGCAGCGAGCGGCGCCGCCTGCAGCCGCTGAAGGAACGAGCGCACAAGGTGATCGATACGAGTGCGCTCACGGCGCGCGAGCTGCGCGAGGAACTGGCGGAAGCGTTCGTGCGGACCAACGCCCAGCGGACCCTGACCGTCGGCGTCACGTCGTTCGGGTACAAGTACGGCATCCCGATCGACGCCGATCTGGTCTTCGACGTGCGCTTCCTGCCGAACCCGCACTACGTCGAGACGCTGCGCGCGCTGCCCGGCAGCAGCCCTGAGGTGCGGGAGTACGTGCTGCGCTCCGACGACACGCGCGAGTTCCAGCGGCGCCTCCACGACATGCTCGGCTACCTCCTGCCGCGGTACACGGCCGAGGGCAAGTCGCACCTGACGATCGCGATCGGGTGCACGGGCGGAAAACATCGGTCGGTCGTCATCAGCGAGGACCTGGCGCGGTTCATCCGCACGCTCGGCTACACGGTGCGCCTGAAGCACCGCGACGTGCGGAAAGAATGAGTCCCGACTCCGCGGGACGGCCCGGCCCCGACTCCGCGGGGCGGCCCGGCCCCGACTCCGCGGGGCGGCCCGGCCCCGACTCCGCGGGGCGGCCCGGCCTCAACGGGGAGGGAACCCCGGCGGAGCGCCTCCCGCGGGGCCGTCCCTCGCAGGCGGGAAGCGAGGCGGCCGCGCGCGTGCGCAGCGCGGTCCGCCACTGGATCCGCTGGCTCGAGCCCGGCCTCGGCGTCAAGCGCTGGATTCTCTTGATCGCCGTCGGCGTGCTGCTGGTCAGCACCGGCGTGGCGCTGATCGTCGACGTCAAGCTGCTCGGCGTCCTGGAGCTGGCCATCATCCGCGCGGTCGACGTCGCGTACGCCGTGACCGGACACGTGCTGTCGCCGGTGATGGGGGGTTTCGCGCTGCTCCTGGCCGGCCTGGCCATGATCGCGTACGGGCTGCAGGCCACGATCCGCTCGATCGTGGATGTCTTCCTGCCGCGGGGGGATCCGCGCCTCGTCGAGCTGCTCGTCCAACAGCGCGCGCTGCAGCGGGGGCCCAAGATCGTGGCGCTCGGCGGCGGGACCGGTCTCGGCACGCTGCTGCGCGGTCTCAAAAGAGTCTCGACGAACATCACGGCGGTGGTGACCGTCTTCGACGACGGCGGCTCCTCCGGCCGGCTGCGCCGCGAGCAGGGCATCCTGCCGCCCGGCGACATCCGGAACTGCCTCGTGGCCCTGGCCGAGGCGGAGCCGCTGATGACGCAGCTCTTCGAGTACCGCTTCAAGGGCGGCGATCTCGACGGCCACAGCTTCGGCAACCTGTTCATCGCCAGCATGTCGCAGGTGGCCGGCGACCTCGAGACCGCGGTCAAAGAGAGCGGCAAGGTGCTGGCCATCCGCGGGCGGGTGCTGCCGACGACGCTTCACGACGTCACGCTCTGCGCCGAGTTCGAAGACGGGAGCATCGTCGAAGGGGAGTCGGCGATCACGAAGGCCGGGCGGACGGTCCGCCGGGTCTACCTCAAGCCGGCGTCGGTGCCGCCGCTCGCGGATGTGCTCGAGGCGATCGCCGACGCCGACATGATCGTGATCGGGCCCGGCAGCCTCTACACGAGCCTGCTGCCCAACCTCCTCGTGGAAGGCGTGGTCCAGGCGATCCGGCGCTCGCCGGCGCTCAAGGTGTACGTCTGCAACGTGATGACGCAGCATGGAGAGACCCGCGGCTTCAAAGCCTCCGAGCACGTCCGCGTGCTGCTGGACGAGGGAGGCCGGGGCCTCTTCGACCACGTCGTCGTCAACACGCGGCGGCCGCGCAGTCCCGAGCTGCTCGCGCGGTACGCGCAGGAACAGGCCGAGCCGGTGGAGGCCGACGCCGCGGCGGTCGAAGCGCTCGGCTGCCGCTGCGTGGCGGAAGACCTGCTGGCCGAGGACGGGCTGGTCCGGCACGACGCGCGCAAGGTCACCGCGGTGCTGCTGCGCCTGTTGTCCACCGTGTCGCCCGAGCTGCGCCGCACGGTCGCGTCGCTGTAAATTCCGGAGACGGCATTGCAGGGTTGACACGCTTCCACGCCGGATACTACCATCAGCCACGTGCCGCACGGTGTGCACCATTCTGACGGCCGCGCCACGCGTCCACTGCCGCACTGGGGCTCTAAGGGGGGACGACGATGCTGCTCGACTGGGGCTACGTCGCCATCTTCGCGCTGGTCGGTGCGGGGATGGTCTCGCTCCCTCTCCTGATCATCTGGCTGATCTCACCGCGCAGCGACTATCCGCAGAAGTTCGAGACCTATGAGTCCGGCGTGCCGACGATCGGGCAGGCCTGGTCGCAGTTTCACGTGCGGTACTACCTGTTCTCGCTCGTCTTCGTCGTCTTCGACGTCGAGATCATCTACCTGTATCCGTGGGCCGTCGTGGCGCGCAGCCTCGGCGCCGCCGCGTTTTGGGAGATGCTGGTGTTCCTCGTGATCCTGGTGCTCGGGCTCGCCTACGCGTGGCGCCGCGGCGCCCTGGAGTGGACGTAGGAGCCGCCGGGCCGATGGGCTGGATCTGGGACGTCCTCCGCGCAATCGTCGGCACGATCATCATCTTCTCCGCGGTCGCGTTCATCGCGGTGATGTTCGGCGTGCTGCTCGAGCGCAAGATCAGCGCGTGGATGCAGAGCCGCCTCGGGCCCAAACACGTCGGCCCGCAGGGCCTGCTCCAGACGGTGGCCGACACGATCAAACTCCTCCAGAAGGAGAACATCGTCCCGAGCCGCGCCGACCGGCTGATCTTCGCCAGCGCCGTCATCGTCGTGCCGCTCGCGGCACTCCTGGACTACGTGGTCATCCCGTTCGGCACGACGCGCTCCGGCCCGCTGATCTTCCGCGACCTCAACATCGGCGTGCTGTACTTCGCGGCCACTTCGTCCCTCGTCGTGGTCGGCATCCTCATGGCGGGGTGGGGATCCAACAACAAATACGCGCTGCTCGGGGGGATGCGTTCCGCGGCGCAGATGGTCACATACGAGATCCCGATCGGGCTGGCGCTCGTCACGGTTGCGCTGATGGCGGGGTCGCTGTCCACCGTGACGATCGTCAACGGGCAGGCGCGGCTGTGGTACATCGTGACGCAGCCGGTGGCGTTTCTGATCTTCCTCGTCGCGGCGACGGCCGAGGTCAACCGGGTGCCGTTCGACCTGGTCGAGGCGGAGAGCGAACTGGTCGCCGGCTACTTCTCCGAATACAGCGGCATGCGCTTCGCGCTCTTCCAGCTGGGGGAATACGGCGAGATGTTTGCGATGGCGGCGATGGCCGTGACGCTGTTCCTCGGCGGCTGGCGCGGGCCGGTGCTGCCGCCGGTGCTGTGGTTCGTGATCAAGCTGTACGCGCTGATCTTCGTCTTCATGTGGGTGCGGTGGACGTACCCGCGCTTCCGGATCGATCAGATGCTCAACTTCTCGTGGAAGATCCTGATCCCGGTGTCCGTCCTGAACCTCGTCGTGACGGCGTTCTTCGCGGTGGTAGTCCACCGGTGAGCGGCGAGGCGATCGCCTTCTACGTGCTCGCGGCCGTCACGCTCGGTTCAGGCCTGGTCGTCGTCACGAGCAAGAACATGGTCCACAGCGCGGCGGCGCTCGTGCCGGCGTTCCTCGGCGCCACGGGCCTGTACATTCTATTGAACGCGGAGTTCGTGGCCGGCATCCAGGTGCTGATCTACGCCGGCGCCATCACCGTGCTGATTCTGTTCGCGATCATGCTGACCGAAGGCGGCACCGGCCTCGGCAGCCGCCAGCGCAACGAGCAGGCGGTCGTGGGCACGGCGGTCGCGGCGGCCATGGCCGCGCTGCTCATCGTCGTCGCCACCCGCACCGGGTGGACCGCGGGCAGCGGCACGCTGCCGCCGTACACGCCGGGGGCGATCGGCCAGAGCTTCCTTCGTCAGAACATCCTGGTGTTCGAAGGCACCTCGGTCGTGCTGCTGATCTCCCTCATGGGCGCGATCCTGATCGCGCGGCGGGAAGACTGACGATGCCGGGTCTGACCCATTACCTCGTGGTGAGCGCGCTCCTGTTCGCGCTGGGGATCTTCGCGGTCGTGACGCGCCGGAACGCCGTCGCCATCCTGATGGGCGTCGAGTTGATGCTCAACGCCGCCAACATCAACCTGGTCGCGTTCAACAAGTACGTCGCGCCGGGCGCGATGCAGGGACAGATCTTCGCGCTCATCGTGATCACCCTCGCCGCGTGCGAGGCCGCGGTGGGGCTCGCGCTCGTGCTGGCCGCCTACCGGACCCTCGAGACGGTGTACCTCGACGAGATCAATGTGATGAAGTGGTGAGCGCGCGGTGACGCAGATCGCGTGGATCATCCCGCTGCTGCCGCTGGCGGCGTTCGCGCTCATCACGGCGGCGGGCCCGCGCCTGCCGGGCCGCGGCGCCTACGTGTCGATCGCCGGCATCGTGCTCGCCGGGCTGGGCGGTCTCGTCGTGCTGGGCGAGGTGATCGGCGGCGCCCGCGCCGACGTCACCTACACCTGGGCGGTGCTCGGGACCAAACCGATCACCGTCGGGTTCGTCGTCGATCCGCTGAGCGCGATCATGCTCGCGATGGTCGGCGTCGTCGCCTCCCTGATCACGATCTACTCCGTCGGCTACATGGCCGGCGACCCGCGCTACCCGCGGTTCTTCGCCTACCTGTCGCTGTTCCAGTTCTCGATGCTGTTCCTGGTCCTCGCCGACAACTTCCTGTTCATCTACGCGGGGTGGGAGCTCGTCGGTCTCTGCTCGTACCTGCTGATCGGCTTCTGGTTCGAGCGGCCGGCCGCGGCGCGCGCCGCGCTCAAGGCGTTCATTACGACGCGCGTCGGCGACTTTTCGATGATGATCGGCATCCTGATCATCTTCCTGTACACGGGCTCGCTGCGGTTCGACGAGGCCTTCCGGAGCATCCAGGGGGGTGCGCTCGCCGGGCCGCTCCTGACCGCCGCCGCGGTGCTCGTCTTCGGCGGGGCGGTCGGCAAGTCGGCGCAGGTGCCGCTGCACGTCTGGCTGCCCGACGCGATGGAGGGCCCCACGCCGGTCAGCGCGCTGATCCACGCCGCGACGATGGTCGCCGCCGGCGTGTACCTCGTGGCCCGCACGTACCCGCTCTTCCTCCTGTCGCCGAACCACGCCGCGCTCACGGTCGTCGCCTACATCGGCGGCATCACCGCGCTCATCGCCGCGACGATGGGGGTGGTGGAGGACGACATCAAGCGGGTGCTGGCGTACTCGACGATCAGCCAGCTGGGCTACATGATGCTCGGCCTCGGCGTCCTCGGCTACACCGCGGGGATGTTCCACCTGATCACGCACGCGTTCTTCAAGGCGCTCCTGTTCCTCGGCGCCGGCAGCGTGATCCACGGCGTCGCGACCAACAACATCAAGCAGATGGGCGGGCTGGCCCAAGCGATGCCGTGGACGGCCTGGACCTTCATCGCGGCGACGCTCGCCCTCACCGGGATCCCGCCGTTCGCGGGGTTCTTCAGCAAGGACCAGGTGCTTGCCGCGGCGTTCGCGCACGACCGCGCCCTGTGGGCGCTCGGCGCCGCCGGCGCGTTCCTCACGTCCCTCTACATGGGGCGGCTCATCTGGTACACGTTCGCTGGGACGTACCGCGGCGGCGATCCGCAGGCGCCGGCCCACGGCTCGGCCGGGCACGGCGGGCCGCACGAGAGCCCCGCGGTGATGGTGGTGCCGCTCGTGATCCTCGCGATCTTCACGGTGTTTCTCGGCTGGGTGGGCGCGGAGTCGCTCGGCAACCCGTTCGAGAGGTTCATCCACTTCCCGGGCGTGGAGCCGGTCCCGCCGAGCTTCGGCCTGCTTCTCCTCTCGATCGCGATCGCCGTCGCCGGCTGGGCCGCCGCGGCCGTCATCTACGTCTGGCGGATCGTGCCGTCGGAGTCGCTGCGGCAGGCGATGCCCTGGGCGTACACCCTCCTCGTGCGACGCTACTTCGTCGACGACATCTACGCCTGGGTGTTCCTCGGGCTGGGCGGCTTCGTGATGCGGCTCGCCGGACTGTTCGACCGGTACGTCATCGACGGGCTCGTCAACCTGACCGGCTGGCTGGCGCGCCATGTCGGGCTCGGCCTGCGGTACATCCAGACCGGCCGTGAGGAGACGTACCTGCTGCTCGTGTTCCTCGGCGTCGTCGTCATCGTCGTCGTGAGGCTGGTCTGGTGAGCGGTCTGCTGAGCCTCGTCCTCTGGATCCCGCTGGCGGGGGCGGCCGTGCTGCTGGCGCTGCCCCGCGGGCAGGTCCGCACGATCCGGGTCGTGGCGCTCGTCACGACGGTCGCCGATTTTCTCGCGTCCGTGTGGGCGGCCGGCGCCTTCGACTGGCCTCACGCGGGCACGCTGCAGCTCACGGAGCAGGTCGGCTGGATCCCGTCGCTGGGCGCGACCTACCATCTCGCGGTCGACGGCCTGAGCCTTCCGCTCGTCGTGCTGACGACGCTGCTCACGGTGCTCTGCGTGATCTACTCGTGGCGCGTAGACCTCCGGCCGAAAGAGTACATGATTCTGTTCCTGCTGCTCGAGACCGGCATGCTCGGCGTCTTCCTGGCGCTCGATTTCTTCCTGTTCTACGTGTTCTGGGAGGTCAGCCTCATTCCGATGTACTTCATCATCGGCATCTGGGGCGGACCCCGGCGGGCCTACGCGGCGATCAAGTTCTTCCTGTACACGCTGGTCGGCTCGCTCGCGATGCTGCTGGGAATCCTGATCGTGTACTTCCACTCCTCGCCGCGCACGTTCGACATGGTGGCGCTGTTCCAGCAAAAGCCGCTGGCCGGGGACCTGCACCTGGCGACCCTGGCGTTCTGGGGCTTCTTCCTCGGCTTCGCGATCAAGGTGCCGATGTTCCCCTTCCACACCTGGCTCCCGGACGCGCACGTCGAGGCGCCGACCGCCGGCAGCGTCCTCCTGGCCGCGATTCTCCTGAAGCTCGGGACCTACGGGTTCGTCCGCATCGTGCTGCCGCTGCTGCCCGCCGCGTTCCACGCGCTGGCCGGCCTGGTCGCCGTGCTCGCGGTGATCGCGGCGGTGTACGGCGCGCTCGTCGCGATGGCGCAGACGGACCTCAAGAAGCTCGTCGCATACTCGAGCGTGAACCACATGGGCTACGTGATGCTCGGCGTCGCCGCCGCGGCGGCGGCGGAGGGGCAGCCGGCCCTGCGAAACGCCGCGGCCATCGCCCTGAACGGCGCGACGATGCAGATGCTGGCCCACGGCGTGGTCACGGGCGCGCTCTTCTTCCTCGTCGGCGTGATCTACGATTACCGGGCGCACACCCGCGGCGTGAACGACTTCGGCGGCCTGTGGGCGCGGCTGCCGGTCTACACGGGCCTGACGATGCTGGCGATGCTGGCGTCGCTCGGCCTGCCCGGCCTGATCGGGTTCGTGGCGGAGTTTCCGATCTTTCTCGGCGCCTACCAGATCTATCCGGCGCTGACGGTCGTCGCGCTGACCGGCGTCGTGATCACGGTGGCGTTCTTCCTCTGGACGATCTACCGGATCTTCTGGGGCCCGCTCAACAGCCGCTGGGCCGGCCTGCCCGATCTCGACGGCCGCGAGGCCTGGACGCTCGCGCCGCTCGCCGCGCTCATGATCGCGGTCGGCGTCTACCCAGCGCCGGTCATGAACGCGATCAACGCGGCGATGCTCGGGATTCTCAACCTGGTCCGATGAGGCGCCGCCGATGACGGGCGTGGACCTGCGGCCGCTGCTGCCGGAAATGGTGATCGGGCTGCTCGCCCTCGGCCTGCTCGTGCTCGACCTCGTGGTCGCGCCGGAGGACCGGCGGCTCATCGGCTGGACCGCGATCGCCGGGCTCATCATCGCGCTTGTCCCGTCCGCCGTGCTGATCGGCGGGTCGCGGTCTCTCGCGGTCTTCAACACCTACGCCGTGGATCCGTTCGCCGGCTTCTTCAAAGTCGTGGCGATCGTGAGCGCGATCCTGGTCATCGCCGCGGCGATGGAATTCTTCCGCGACCACCCGACCGTCCACGAAGGCGATATCTACGTCCTGATCGTGTTCATGGTCCTCGGGCTCGCCGCGATGGCCGCGGCGGCCGACCTGATCGTGCTGTTCCTCGCGATCGAGTGGGTGTCGCTCATCTCGTATGTGCTCGCGGGCTCGCTCAAGGCCGACCGGAAAAGCAGCGAGGCCGGCGTGAAGTATTTCTTCTACGGCGCGGCGGCCTCCGCGGTCATGCTGTACGGCTTCACGTACCTGTACGGCGCGGCCGGGACGACGAACATCTACGAGCTCGGCGCGCGCCTCGGGACCGCGCAGCCCGGGTTCCTGATCGTCGCCGTCGTGCTCATCCTCGCCGGCTTCGGGTTCAAGATCTCGGCCGTGCCGTTTCACCAGTGGACGCCGGACGTCTACGAGGGCGCGCCGACGCCGATCGTCGCGTTCCTGTCGGTGGCCAGCAAGGCCGCGGGCTTCGCGGCGCTCGTGCGGATGCTGTACGTCGCGCTGCCGCCCGGCGCCTGGGTCGCGATCGTCGCGGCGCTGGCGGTGCTGTCGATGACGCTCGGCAATCTGCTCGCGCTCTCGCAGACAAACATCAAGCGCATGCTGGCGTACAGTGCGATCGCCCACGCCGGCTACATGCTGATCGGCGTCGTGGCGGTGTCGGCCTCGCCGGGCGTGCTCGCGTCGGGACAGTCGGCGCTGCTCTTCTACCTGTCGGGCTATGTCTTTACGAACATCGGGGCCTTTACCGTGGCGATCGCCGTGTCGCGGGCGAGCGGCTCCGACGCGATCGCCGGGTACGCCGGGCTGAGCCAGCGCTCGCCGTTCGCCGCGACCGCGATGGGCGCGTTCATGCTGGCGCTCACCGGCATCCCGCCGACGGCGTTGTTCTGGGGCAAGGTGTTTCTGTTCGGCGCCGCGATCCAGAACGGGTTCCTCTGGCTCGCCGTCGTCGGCATCCTGAACAGCGTCGTGTCGCTGTACTACTACGTGGGCGTCATCCGCGCCATGTGGCAAATGCCGCCGGCCGGCGAGCCGTCCGCGGAGCCCGGTGCAGCCGGGCGGCCGGCCGGAGAGCCGGTCGCCGCGCCGATCGAGACGCCGCTGCTGCGGGGCGTGCTCGCCGTGACGACCGCCGGCGCCTTGCTCCCGGGCTTCTTCCCCGACGTGCTGATCCGTCTGGCCCAGGCGGCTTCGCTGCTGCTGAAGCTGTAGCCGATGCCGGCCGGCCACCGGCCGGCCGCCGTGAAATTGGAGCCGGGCCGGTCAAACTTGACACTATTTTGGGGGGTTGTTACGATGTTGGCCGCAGTGGGGCAGGAACGTCCGCGGGCCGGCGCGCGGCTCATCCTCGGTCTACGGACGATATTTTTTTGTTCCACGCAGGAGCACGTGAGATGACCGCACACGACACCCCCGACCGTCATTCCGGTGAAGCCCTGCTCCGCGAGATCGCGCAGCGGGAGCAGGAACTGCAGCAGCAGATAGCGGACGCCCGCGCCGAGGCCGCACGCCGCATCGAACAGGCGCAGCGGCAGGCCGAGGAGACGCGCCGGCGGGCCCGCGACCGCGCCCGCGACATCTCCGCCGGCGCCGCCGCGGAGGCGTCGCGCGAGGCGGAGCGCATCGCCAAGGAGATCGTGGCCCGCGCCGAGGCCGAGGCCGCGGCGATCCGCAAGCAGGCCGAGGAGCGCCGCGCGAAGGCCGTCGAGCTGGTCGTGCGCGAGGTTCTCGGAGGGCAGGCATGATCGTGACGATGAGCCGGGTGACCGTGCTCGGGCCCCGGCGGCTGCAGGCGGACGTGGCCGACGCGATTCAGGGCCTCGGCAGCCTGCACATCGATCACGTCCGGCCGGCCGAGGAGAGCATCGCGCCGCGCCCGCTCAACGACCGCGACCAGGCGGCGCGCGAGGCGATCGACGCGGTGCGCACCCGGGCGGAGGCGATTCTGTCGCTCCTTCCCGCGATCGAGATCCCCCCCGTCGCCACCGAGCCGTACGCGGGGCAGTCACCGGAGGCGCTGCGGGCCCGCCTCGACGCGGTGGACGCGCAGGCCAAGGAGCTGACGCGGCGCCTGCTCGAGGCCGAGGAAGAGCAGGAGATCGTCCAGGCCTACGGCCGCGCCATCGAGATCCTGGCGCCGCTGCTCACGCCGCTGCAGAACAGCCGGCTGCTCGAGTCGACCGGCTTCCTGCTCGAGGGGAAGCCGGGCGCGGTCGAGGCGCTGCGGTCCGATCTTGCGGCCGCGACCCAGGGCCGGGTGGAGGTGACGAGCCGTCCGCTCGACGCGCACCGCGTCGCCGTGGTCGTGGCCTACGCGCGCCGCGCCGCCGAGGCGGTCCGGCCCGTTCTGACCCGTGCCGGCGCCACCGAGCTTCGCCTGCCGGCCAGCGTGCGCGACATGCCGCTGCCGCAGGCCGTCACGCATCTCCAAGAGCGGACCCGCGTGCTGCCGGGCGAGATCGAAGGGCTGCGGGGCGAGCTGATGGAGCTGAGCCGCCGGCACCGGCCGGAGGTGACGGCGATCGCCGTCGTGGCCCGCGACACGGTCCACCGCTACGAGCTGATGGCGCAGACGCCGCAGTCGCGGTATGCGTTCGTGCTGTACGGCTGGGTGCCGACCGCCCGCGTCGGGGTCGTGCGCGAGGGGCTCAAGAAGCGGTTCGGTGACAACGTCATGGTGTTCGACGAGCCGGCGCCGGTGCACCACGCCGAGCGGGTGCCGGTGCTGCTCGACAACCCGGGGTGGCTGAAGCCGTTCGAGATGTTCCTGGCGATCTTCGATCCGCCGAAGTACGGCACGCTCGACCCCACGATCTTCTTCGCGATTTCGATGCCGCTGTGGGTGGGCCTCATCATCGGCGACGTAGGCTACGGCCTGTTCCTGCTCGCGATCACGCTGTGGCTCGCCGGCAAGGCGCGGACGGGGAAGCCGTGGCGGGTGGTCCTGGCCGGGCTGGACTTCGGGTTCACGCTGACGCCGGTCGTGATGCGGCGCGTCGTCGCGCTGCTCACGTGGATGACCTCGTTCACGTTTCTATTCGGGATCGTGTTCGGGGAGTTCTTCGGCGATCTGCCGCAGCGGCTGTTCCCGGGGTTCCACCCGATATTCGACCGGCTGGAGGGCATCAACACCTACCTCTATCTGTCCGTCGGCTTCGGCCTCGCGCAAGTGTACCTCGGCCTCTTCATGGAGATGGTGAAGGCCGTCCGGCACCACGAGCGGACCGAGTTTCTCGAAGCGGCGGCGCTGCTCTTCGGCGGGACGACGGTATTTCTGTGGCTGGCAACGCAGGTGCATGTGCTGCCGCCGTCGTTCTTCAGCCCCGTCATGCTGGGGTGCGCGGTGCTGTTCCTGCTGTCGCTGCTGCTCTCGGCGAGCCTCGGCAGCGCGATGTGGATCATGGAATCGATCTCGACGTTCGGCGCGATCATCTCGTACGCCCGAATCTTCGCGGTCGGCGTGGCGTCGCTCGCGCTCGCGATCGTCGCGAACACGATCGGCGGCCGCGTGCCGGTGCTGATCCTCGGGATCTTCGTCGGCGCGGTCGCCCACATCATGTTCTTCGGGCTGACGATCATCGGCCACATCCTGCAGCCAGCCCGACTCAACTGGGTCGAGTTCTTCTCCAAGTTCAAGTACTACCAGGATACCGGTCGTCGATACCGGCCATTTCAACGCAGCGGGGGTGGAGCGTGAAGTCTCGAAAGATGTGGAAAGTGGTGGGCCTGACGGCCGCCGGGTTGATGCTCTTTGCGATGGGCGCGGGCGCCCAGCAGGCCGCCCAGGCGGTTGGCGCCGGCACCGGCGCGGGCCTCTTGGGCGTCGGCGCCGGATTGGCGATCGGGCTCGGCGCGGTCGGCACCGGCCTCGCGCAGTCCCGCATCGGCGGCGCCGCGGCAGGCGTCATCGCGGAGCGGCCGGAGATGTTCGGCACGATGCTGATCCTGCTCGTGATTCCGGAAACGCTCGTCATTTTCGGATTCGTCATCGCGTTCTTCCTGTACGGCAAGATCTAGGGACCGCGGAGCGGTCGCGTGGGGACGCAACTGATCCAGCTGCTCGAGCAGGAAGCCCGGGCCGAGAAGGACCAGGCGCTGCAGGAGGCGCAGGTCAAGGCCGAGGAGATCCTCGCGGCCGCGGCGCGCGAGGCCGACGAGCTCGAGGCCGCGGCCCGGCAGCGCGTCGAGGCGGAACAAGTCCAGGCGCGGGCGCGGGCGACCAGCACCGCGAGCCTGCGCGCGGCCGCGCTGGTGCTCGCGGCGAAGGACGAAGCGATCCGCAAAGGATTCGAGCAGGCGGAGGCCGATCTCCGCGCGGCCGCGGCGAACCCGCAGCGCCGCGTTGCGGTCTTGAAATCGCTGCTGCGCGAGGCCGCGAGGGATCTGTCGACCGGCGGCCGCGTCACGGTCGAGACGTCTCGCGGCGACGTCCAGGCCGTGCGGGACGCGGCCCGTGAGCTCGGATTGGACGCCGAGGTGCGGGAGGCCGCGGATGTCGCGGACGGGGTGCGCGTCGCCGCGGCGGACGGGCGGGTCGTCGTCGAGAACACGCTGGGAAGCCGGCTCGCCCGCGCCCGGCGGGAGATGGTGTCGAGGGTGGCGGAGACGCTGTGGGGCCGGTAAGCCGGGGGCGGCGCTGAGCCAACCTCCATGGGCGACTTTTCGTACATCAACGCGCGCGTCAAAGTGATGAAGTCGCAGCTCCTCCCGCCGTCGCGTCTGGAGGAGCTGTTTGCCGCGCCGGACGTTCCCGCGATCATTCAGGCGCTTGTCGACACGCCGTACAACCCCGAGCTGCAGGAGGCCCTGACCCGGTTCAGCGGGGTACGGGCGATCGATGAGGCGCTGTCGCAGAACTTCTACCACGCCAGCCGGCGCATCCTGAGCTTCGCCGACGGGTCGGAGCGCCGCCAGATCGAGGTCGTGCTGCTGCGCTACGACCTGCAGAACATCCGGGCGATCGTGCGCGGCCGGCACACCGGCAAGTCGGACGACGAGATCCTCAGCACCCTCTATCCGGGCGGCTCGCTCAGCGAGGTGCGGCTGCGCGAGCTGCTCGAGCAGCCTGACCTTCGCGCGATCGCCGACACGCTGCAGACCTGGATGCATCCGCTGGGGCGGGCGCTGCGCGAAGGCGCAGACGCCACGCAGCGGAGCGGCAGCCTGCTCGACGTCGAGCTCGCGCTGGACCGCGCGTACGCGCAGTACGGCTACCGCGTCGCCGACGGCGAAGGCGACGGCGAGACGAGCTTTCGGCGCTTCCTCAGCGCCGAGGTCACGGTGGCGAACCTCAAGACCGCCCTGCGCCTCCGGCGCATCCGCGAGCTGTCGCGCGAGGAGCGGGACCGGTTCTTCGTGCTCGGCGGCGCGATCTCGCGGGAGCGGTTTCTCGCGCTGGCCGATCCGCAGACCGGCATCGCCGAGGTGGCCGGCACGCGGGTGCTCGGCGTCGACCTGTCGGGGACCGAAGACCTGCTCGAGATGGAGCGCCTGATCGATCGCGCGTTTCAGCGGATGGCCGCGCAAATGCTGCTCGGCGATCCGCTCGGGATCGACGTCGTCATCGGGTACCTGACGCGCAAGGCCGCCGAGGTCGCCAACATCCGGGTGATCGCGCACGCCCGCCAGCTGGGGCTCGCGAACGACGTCGCGCGCCAGGAGATCGTGAATGTATAAGGTGGCGGTAATCACAGATCCGGAGACGGCGACGGGGTTCCGGCTGGCCGGCGTGGAGGTGCGCGAGGCCGGCACGCCCGATGCGGCGCTCGAGTTGATCCGCGAGTACACCGCGGCCGGCTACGGGCTGCTCGCGGTGAACGAGGACCTGCTCCAGGGCACCGAGGACGCGCGCAACCGCCTCCTGCGGGGCCGCGACCTGCCGCTCGTCGTGCCGCTCCCGCCGGCGCGCGCGAACCTCGAGTCGGGAGAGGCCTACATTTCGCGACTGGTGAAGGAGCACATCGGATTCGCGGTCAAGCTGCGGTAAGCGGCGGCCGGCCGGCGCAAACGGGATCTAACGAGTTCGGCACGCGAACGGAGGAGAACGCATGGCGGCACCAACCGGCAAGATCACGCGCATTTCGGGACCCGCGGTCATCGCGGAGGGCCTCGCCGGCGCGCGGATGTACGATATCGTCCGCGTCGGCAAAGAAAAACTGATCGGCGAGATCATTCGGCTGGACGGCGTCACGGCGTTCGTCCAGGTCTACGAGGACACGTCGGGCCTCTACCTCGGCGAGCCGATCGAATCGACCGAGGCGCCGCTCGCGCTCGAGCTGGGGCCGGGGATGCTGAGCAGCATCTACGACGGCATCCAGCGCCCGCTCGACAAGATCCGGGAAGCCCAGGGCGACTTCATCTCGCGCGGCGTCGTCGTCGACTCCCTCGACCGCGCCAAAAAGTGGGCGTTCAAGCCGAGCGTCAAGGCCGGTGAGCGGGTGGGGCCGGGCGACATCATCGGCGAGGTTCAGGAGTATTCCTACGCCCACCGCATCATGGTACCGCCCGACGCGCCGGCCGGTGAGATCGCCGACATCAAGAGCGGCGAGTTCACGGTCACCGACGTCGTCGCGCGGCTCTCCAACGGCACGGAGCTGCGGATGATGCAGACGTGGCCGGTGCGCGTGCCGCGGCCCGCCGCGCGCAAGCTGGACCCGACGGAGCTGTTCATCACCGGCCAGCGCATCCTCGACGTGCTGTTCCCCGTGGCGATGGGCGGCACGGCGGCGGTTCCGGGCCCGTTCGGCAGCGGCAAGACGGTCGTGCAGCAGACGCTCTCCAAGTGGTCGAACGCGGACATCATCGTCTACGTGGGCTGCGGCGAGCGCGGCAACGAGATGACGGACGTGCTGACGGAGTTCCCGGAGCTCGAGGACCCGCGCAACGGCCGGCCGCTGATGGAGCGGACGATCCTCGTGGCCAACACCTCCAACATGCCGGTCGCCGCGCGCGAGGCCAGCATCTACACAGGCGTCACCATGGCCGAGTACTTCCGCGACATGGGCTACCGCGTGGCGCTCATGGCGGACAGCACGAGCCGCTGGGCCGAGGCCCTGCGCGAGATCTCGTCGCGCCTCGAGGAGATGCCGGCCGAGGAAGGCTACCCGCCGTACCTGGCGAGCCGTCTGTCCGCGTTCTACGAGCGGGCCGGCCGCGCCGTCGTGCTCGGCAAAGACGAGCGCGTGGGCGCCGTCACCGTCGTCGGCGCGGTCTCGCCCCCCGGCGGCGACCTCTCCGAGCCGGTGACGCAGAGCACGCTGCGCATCGTCGGCACCTTCTGGTCGCTCGACGCGCAGCTCGCCTACCGCCGGCACTTCCCCGCGATCAACTGGAACCGTTCGTACAGCCTGTACGAGGGGCTGCTCGCGCCGTGGTACGCGAAGAACGTCGCGGAGGACTTCGCCGACCAGCGCACCTGGCTGAGCGCGATTCTGGCCCGCGAGGCCGGGCTGCAGGAAGTCGTGCAGCTGGTCGGGCCCGACGCCCTGCAGGACGCCGAGCGCATGGTGATCGAGGCGGGCCGGATGATCCGCGAGTTCTACCTGCAGCAGAGCGCGTTCAGCGACGTGGACGCGTCCTGCTCGCTGGAGAAGGCCTACGGCATGCTCCGGGGCATCCGCGCGTTCTACGAGGCGTCACTGGAAGGCCTCCAGCGCGGGATGACGATCGACGAGGTCCTCAACCTGCCTCAGAACGAACAGATCGCGCGCTTCAAGGAAGTGCCGAACGACAAGTTCCCGAACGCGCTCAAGGAGTTTATGGACGGGTTGAAGCAGACGTTCGCGAAGGCCGGCGAGCCCCCTGTCGAGGGCAGGCAGACGCCGGCGGCGGCCGGCGACGGGCGGAGGAGCTGAGATGGATCTCGCCACCAAGCGCTACACCAGCATCAGCTACATCTCGGGGCCGCTGGTCTTCGTTGAGGGTGCGCGCGACCTCGCCTACGGCGCGATCGTCGAGATCCACGTCCAGGACGGCAGCGTGCGCGGCGGTCAGGTCATCGAAGTCTCCGAGCGCAACGCGGTCATCCAGGTCTTCGAAGAGACCCGCGGGATGGATCTCGCCAAGACGTCGATCAGCCTGCGCGAGGACGTCGCGCGCATCGGCGTCAGCCGGGAGATGATCGGCCGGCGGTTCAACGGCCTCGGCGATCCGATCGACGGCCTGCCGCCGATCATCCCCGAGAAGCGCCTGCCGATCCTCGGCGCGCCGATCAACCCGGTGGCGCGGGAGAAGCCGGCCGAGTTCATCCAGACCGGCATCTCGACGATCGACGTCATGAACACGCTCGTCCGCGGCCAGAAGCTGCCGATCTTCTCCGGGGCGGGCCTGCCGGCGAACGATATCGCCGCGCAGATCGCCCGCCAGTCCAAGGTGCTCGGCGAGGCTGAGCAGTTCTCGGTCGTGTTCGGCGCCATGGGGATCACGCAGCGCGAGGCGGCGTTCTTCATCCACGAGTTCGAATCGACCGGCGCGCTCGCGCGCAGCGTCGTGTTCATGAACCTCGCCGACGACCCGACGATCGAGCGCCTGATGACGCCGCGGACGGCGCTCACCGTGGCGGAATACCTCGCCTACGAGCTGGACATGCAGGTGCTCGTCATTCTGACCGATATGACAAATTACTGCGAAGCGCTGCGCGAAATCGGCGCGGCGCGCGAGGAGATCCCGGGACGCCGCGGCTACCCGGGCTACATGTACACCGACCTCGCGAGCATCTACGAGCGCGCGGGCCGGATCAAGGGCAAGAAGGGGACGATCACACAGTTCCCGATCCTCACGATGCCGGACGACGACATCACGCACCCGATCGCCGACCTCACCGGCTACATCACCGAGGGGCAGCTCGTGCTCGCGCGGCCGCTGCACCGGCAGGGCATCTACCCGCCGATCAACCCGCTGCCGAGCCTCTCGCGCCTCATGAACAACGGCATCGGCAAGGGCCGCACGCGCGAGGACCACCGGCAGGTGGCCGACCAGCTGTACTCGGCCTACGCGCAGGGCCTCGACCTCCGCCGCCTCGTCGCCATCATCGGCGAGGAGGCGCTCACGGAGAACGACCGGCTGTATCTCAAGTTCGCCGACGCGTTCGAGAAGGAGTTCATCAATCAGGGCAACAGCGACCGGTCGATTCAGGACTCGCTGACCCTCGGCTGGAAGCTCCTCTCGGTGTTCCCGAAGACGGCGTTGACCCGGATCAGCCGGGACCACGTGGACAAGTACTACTACGGCGCGGAAGCGGACAGGATGTTTCGGCCGGGCGAGGTACGCTGAGCGCCGCAGCCCTCGCCTCGCTCAGATGGCGTGAGATGATCGCCAAATCGCTCGGCTCAGGCTACGCCGCTCCGCTTTAGCAGAAGTACTTCTCGGGAGAGAGCGCAATGGCGGAAACAATCAGTCCTACCAGAATGAACCTGCTGCAGCGCCAGAACCAGGTCAAGCTGGCGCAGCAGGGCGTCGATCTTCTGAAAAAAAAGCGGGACGCGCTCGTGGCGGACTTTTTCAACATCGTCCGCCGGGCGCTGGCCGCGCGCGAGAAACTGACGAAATCCGCCGAGCAGTCGTACACGCTGCTCGGTCTGACGAAGGCCGTCGAGGGCCGCGAGACGCTCGAGGCCGTCGCGCTCGCGGATCCGCGCCGGCTCGAAGTCGGCATCGAGACCAAAAACGTCTGGGGCACACGCATCCCCAGCATCGCGACAAACGACGTCAAGCGGTCGCCGCTGGCCCGCAACGCCGATCCGGCCGCGGTCTCGGCGCGCACGATCGAGAGCGCCGACCGGTTCGAGGACGTCGTCGCCGCGCTGCTCGAGGTGGCGGGGACCGAGATAACTTTGCGGAAGATCGGCGAAGAGATCAAGAAGACCACCCGCCGGGTGAACGCGCTCGAGCAGGTGGTCATCCCGCGCGTCCGCGGCGAGATCCGGTACATTCGGGACGTGCTCGAGCAGCGTGCCCGGGAGGACGTCTTTCGCCTGAAGCGGATCAAGCAGAAGCTCGAAAGCGCGAAGAACTGAGCGACCCGGGCCAGGCCGTCGCCTCCCGGCGGCCAGTCCCGCGTGAGCGGGACGACACGTGGCCCGCGGTGGCCGGGGCCATCGTGGGCTCGCCCGGGATCGTGATGATGCTCGGCGCCACAGACGTGGGCAAGACGACCACCGCCACACGCCTGGCGGGGGCGGCCGTCCGGGCCGGGGTGCCGGCGGCGGTCGTGGATGGGGATACCGGTCAATCGGATCTCGGCCCTCCCGCCGCGGTCGGGTGGGGGCCGGTTCACGGCGCGGTGCGGCGGATGGCCGGGATACCGCTCGCCGGCCTGTGGTTTGTCGGCGATACGTCGCCACAGCGGGTCTATCGCCATCTCGTGGAAGGCGCGCTCGCGCTGACCGCGTGCGCCCGGCGCCAGGGGGCGCAGATCGTGATCGTCGACACGACCGGCTGGATCGAAGGCGCGGGCGCCGCCGCCAAACTCCGCAAGATCCGCCGGCTCGCGCCCCGTCATCTCGTCGCCATTCAGCGGGATCGCGAGGTGGAACCGATCCTCGCGCACGTGCCGCGCGACACGGTGGTGCATCGGCTGCGGCCCGCGCCGGCGGTCCGGCGGCGCTCCGCGGAGGAGCGCCGCGCGCTTCGCGAAGCGAAGTTTGGCCGATACTTTGACGGATCGGCCCTGTTCGCCCTGGACGCCGACGACATCGCCCTGCAGCGGGACACGATCTATCGGGGAAGATGGATCCCGCCGTCCCGCGTCCTCGCCGAGGTGCCGCCGGACGCCCTCCGGTATCTGCTCGTCGGTTTGGCCGACCGCCGTGGTACCATCATGGCGATGGGTACTGTCGCCGACGTGGACCCCGCGCAGCGCCGGATCGCCGTTGTGGCGCCTCCCGTACCGCCGCGCGCGGTGCGGTTCGTGCAGTGGGGCGTCCTTCGCGTAACACCCGCGGGGCGCGAGGCCGGCCGGCTCTCGGACGTCCGAGGGGCGTCCGCGTGAAGTTCTTCCGCGGCGCGGCCGCGACAGGAGTACGGCGCTGGCAGGTCGCGCTCACCGCGGTCGCCCTCGTGGTCGGGTTCGTCTTCACGGTGCAGTCGCGGACGGAACAGTCGATCGAGACCGGGCTTCAGGTCAGCTCCGGCCGCCTCGGCGAGGTCGCCTACCGGTACCGCGCGGAGGATGAGCGGCAGACGGCGATGCGTGCCGAGATCGCGGACCTCCGGCGGGAGATCGCCGACGACGAACAGCGCGCGGCGGCGGATCAGCGCGTCACCGCGTCGCTGGCCACGGAGCTCGGCATGCTGCGGGCCGCGGCCGGGCTCACCGCGCTGCGGGGTCCCGGGCTCGCGGTGACGATCACCGACAGCCGGCGGGCGTTGCGGCCCGGCGAAGATCCCAACCTCGTGCTGATCCACTACTCCGACGTCCGCGCCGTGGTCAACATGCTGTGGGCGGCCGGGGCGGAGGCCGTCGCCGTCAACGACGAGCGCATCATCGCCACGACCGGGCTCTCGTGCGTCGGCACGACGATCCTCTGCAATACGCGGCGCATGGCGCCGCCCTATCGGATCGTCGCCATCGGCAATCAGGACACGATGATGGCGGCCGCGCAGGCGCGCGGCGGGATTCTCGACCAGTTGCGCGCGTTCGAATTTCCGGTCACGGTCACGACCGGCACGGACCTGCCGGTGCCGGCCTACGGCGGCGGATTCGTGTACCGTTATGCGAAGCCGGCCGGGACGGGGGGGTAGGCGCGGTGTGGCTGCCGATTCTGGGTCTGCTGGCCGGCCTCGCGCTCGGCCTGCTGGTCAGCGTCCAGGTCCCGCTCAGCTACGTGAAGTACAGCGCGATCGCGATCCTCGCGTCCGTGGACACGATCCTGGGGGGTGTCCGCGCGCAGTGCGAGCGGCGGTTCGACCTGTGGGTCTTTCTCTCGGGCTTCGTGGTCAACACGGTGTTCGCGGCGGCCCTGACCGCGCTCGGCGACCTGCTGGGGCTGGACATCTACCTCGGCGCCGTGATCGCGTTCAGCATCCGTATTTTCAATAACATCGGCTTCATCCGGCGCGATCTGCTGGGCCTGGTGTGGCGGGACCGGCCGCCGGAAGCGGAAGAGCCAGGTTAGAGATTCAGAACGACGGGGAGGCGAATCGATGGCGCGCGTTGGGATCAACGGGTTCGGCCGGATCGGGCGGCAGGTGCTGCGGGCGATTCTGGAGCACCATCCGGATCTCGAGGTCACGGCGGTCAACGATCTGACCGACGTAAAGACGAACGTGCATCTCTTCAAGTACGACAGCACCTACGGCCCCTACCGCGGGACCGTCGAGGGCCGGAACGGGACTCTCGTGGTCGACGGGCGGTCCATCGCCGTCGTCGCGGAGCGCGACCCGGCGAAGCTGCCGTGGAAGCAGCACGGCGTCGACATCGTCATCGAGTCCACCGGCCGCTTCACCGCCGCGGAGAAGGCCGCGGGGCACCTGCAGGGCGGCGCCAAGCGCGTGGTCATCAGCGCCCCCGCGACCGGCGAGGACCTAACGGTCAACATGGGCGTGAACCACACGGCCTATGATCTGTCCAAACACAAGATCATCAGCAACGGATCCTGCACCACCAACTGCCTGTCTGTGACCGCCAAGGTGCTGAGCCAAACCTTCGGGATCGCCGGCGGGTTCATGAACACGATCCATTCCTACACCAACGATCAGGTGATCCTCGACACCGTGCATAAGGACCTGCGGCGCGCGCGGGCCGCCGGGCTCAATATCATCCCCACGACCACCGGCGCGGCCAAGGCGATCAACCTCGTGCTGCCCGAACTCAAGGGCAAGCTCAACGGCCTGGCGCTGCGGGTCCCGACGCCCACGGTCTCCGTCGTCGATCTGACCGTGTCGCTGGAGAAGCCGGCGACCGTCGAGCAGATCAACGGCGCGTACAAGCGGGCGGCCGCGGAGGAGCTCAACGGCTTTCTCGGCTACAGCGACGAGCCGCTGGTCTCGACCGATTACAAGGGCGATCCGCGCAGCGGGATCATCGACGGGCTGTCGACCATGGCCGTGGGCAGCCTCGTCAAGATCCTCTCCTGGTACGACAACGAGTGGGGCTACTCGTGCCGGGTGGCGGATCTCGTGGCGTTCATGGTCTCGCGGGGCGTGTGAGCACCAAGAAGAAGACCGTCCGGGATATCGACGTCCGCGGCAAGCGCGTCTTCGTCCGCGTGGATTTCAACGTGCCGCTCGACCACGGCCGCATCACGGACGACCAGCGGATCAAGGCGGCGCTGCCGACAATCCGGTATCTGCTGGACCACGGCGCGATGGTGATTCTGGCGTCGCACCTGGGGCGCCCGAAAGGCCCCGACGACTCTCTGCGCATGGATCCGGTCGCGGAGCGCCTCGGCGAACTGCTGCAGCGTCCGGTCAAGAAGCTCGACGACTGCGTTGGGCCGGTTGTCGAGGACCAGATCTTCTCGATGCACCCCGGCGACGTGGTCGTGCTCGAGAACCTGCGATTTCATCGTGACGAAGAGGCGAACGAGCCGGTGTTCGCCCACGCGCTCGCGCGCCTCGCCGACGTCTACGTGAACGATGCGTTCGGCACCGCGCACCGCGCGCACGCGAGCACGGTGGGGATCACCCAGTATCTGCCGTCGGTCGCGGGCCTGCTGATGGAGCGCGAGCTGACGTACCTCGGCAAGGTGCTCGAGCACCCGGCGAAGCCGCTCGTCGTGATCCTCGGCGGCAAGAAGGTCGAAGACAAGATCGGCGTGATCCGTAATCTGCTGCGCCTGGCGACGACGATGCTGATCGGCGGCGGCATGTGCTACACGTTCCTCAAGGCGCAGGGCGCCGCGATCGGCGCGTCGCTGCTGGAGGCCGAGAAGCTCGATCTCGCGGGCGACCTGCTGCGGGAGGCCGAGCGGCGCGGGGTCGCGATGGTGCTCCCGGTCGACGTCGTCGCGGCCCAGAAGGTGGAGGCCGGGGCGCCGACCCGCGTCGTGGACGCGCGGGCGATTCCGGACGGCTGGATCGGCGTGGATATCGGACCGCGCACGGTGGCGGCGATGAGCGCTCCCATCGCCGGCGCCGCCACGATTCTGTGGAATGGACCGATGGGGGTCTTCGAGATCCCGGAGTTCGCCGGGGGCACGCGCGCGATCGCGAAGGCCGTCGCCGAATCGCGCGGCGAGTCGATCGTCGGCGGCGGCGATACCGCCGCGGCGGTCGAGCAGTTCGGCTTCGCGGACAAGATCACCCACGTCAGCACGGGCGGAGGCGCGTCCTTGGAGTTCATGGAGGGCAAGACCCTGCCGGGCGTCGCGGCGCTGCAGGACGCGCCATCATGACGCCGCCGCCGGGTGCCGCCGGGCCCCGTTCCAACCGCGTGCCGCTCGCCGTCGGCAACTGGAAGATGCACCTGACCCGCGAGCCGGCGGAGCGCCTGGCCCGCGATATCGTCCGCGCGCTGGCCGAGGTGCGTGGAGTCGAGGTGGCGATCTGTCCGCCGGCGACCGCGCTCGATGTGGTCGGCCGCGCACTCAAAGGCTCGCCCCTGCTGCTCGGCGCCCAGACGATGCATGAGGGGACGCACGGGGCGTTCACCGGCGAGATCAGCCCCACGATGTTGCTCGATCTCGGCTGCCGGTGCGTCATTCTGGGGCATTCGGAGCGGAGGCAGTGGTACGGGGAGACCGACGAGGCGCTCGCCCGAAAAGTGCGCTCGGCAATCTCCCATCATCTCATGCCGATTATCTGCGTCGGCGAGCGATTGGTGGAGCGCGAGGCCGGCCAGACCGACGCGATTGTGACCGAGCAGGTGGAGGCCGCCGTCGGCGGCGCGGGAGAACAGTCCGACGTGCCCCTGGTGGTGGCGTATGAGCCGGTCTGGGCGATCGGAACGGGGCACACCGCCACCGGCGAGGAGGCCAATCGCGTCGCGTCGCTGATCCGGTGGGTCGTCGCGTCGAGGTGCGGGGCCGCCGCCGGCGACGCGGTGAGGATCCTGTACGGCGGCAGCGTCAAGCCGGACAATGTCCGCGAGTTTTTCGGCCAACCGGAGATCGACGGGGCGCTGGTCGGCGGGGCGAGCCTCGACGCCGGCGCGTTCGCCGCGATCGTGCGGGCCGCGGCGGAGCGCGCCGCGTAGGGAACCGCGCCGGTCCGCCGCCTTGTACAGGTTCAGATAGATCCGAAAGACCCTCGTTGAAGGGTGTCGCGACGGACTCGGCGCTATCAACCGCTGGGCCATGGCTATACTGGCCCCATGCAGATTCACCAGAGCCTGGTGCG